>Ga0209550_10000208_pt1 | contig 52117 bp, 51 predicted proteins | sample LauGreSuBDMM15SN_2_FD_187567 | JGI IMG/M metagenome (GOLD analysis project Ga0209550, IMG submission 187567) | Freshwater lake microbial communities from Lake Michigan, USA - Su13.BD.MM15.SN (SPAdes) (version 5) | ecosystem: Environmental > Aquatic > Freshwater > Lake | place: Lake Michigan...
AAATGGATAGGGTGCTTTTACATCACTTGGAAAGAATTATCATACATTTTTTATTTTTTATAGAAAGTTTGTCTCATTTTTCTTTCCGGTCGGTGTAATTCAATTTATAAAAATGGGCGTTTTTAATGAGAAAAGTTGTAATATATACTGTTTTTTACCAAACTGTAACCGTTTTATTTTATTTATCAGCTTTTTTAGACACCACTTTTTTTTTATTTTTAGTCTTGTCTTCTGGTTCTAACGATTTATTTCTCTCTTCTTTGTATTCGATATATAATTCGCTAAGTTTATTAAGCTCTTTAAGCCACATTTTATTAATAGTAGTAGTCTTAATAGTTTCTAACTCTGTTTCTTTATTTGCCTTTTCTTTTAATAATTTATCAATATTTTCTTCAGTAACTGAATCCATCGGCATTTTAACAAGATATTTATATTCTTCATCATCATTTATAATATTGTATCCTTTGTTTGTAAGCATCGTATTTATTTCTTCACTCTTTTTCTTACGCAAATCAATGGTTCCCTCTAAAATTTCTTTAATATATTTTGCTTTATTAGATAATAAAATAAGTTCTTTTTCTATATTGTTTATCATAAAAACCTTTCTACTACCATATAATTTAATTCTTGTATCATAATAAGCATCTATAATTTCCGTAACTTTATTGAATTTTTGAAGTTTTTCATTCGCATCAAACAAATGCATATTTGTAGTAGTATTTGTAGTATATAGTTTTAATATCTTTTCTAACCCATTACAGTTATACTCTCCTTTACAGCTTTCAAGCTCTTCTAGTTTGCCCTTTGAAAATGTAATAGTAAAATCTACATTTGTATCTTTACTTAAATCGTCGTAGTCCTTGATAATTGCTTGTGTTTTTTTGCCTTCTTTATCAACACTCGGTTCAATTAACGTTTCAAGAAGCTCTTTAAAATCTTCCGTCCAATATCCAACAGGCAATTCAGTAACCTTAATTTTGTCGGCAGATAATTTTTCATATATACCCTTAATTAAGAATTTACCTTCCGCTATTTTAGATATTTGTCCTTTAAAACCTTCATAATATGGTATAAACTCTAGTGACTCTTCTTCATCTTCTTCAATAAATAATAATTTATTTTTCAAATATTCAATAATTTGTAAAGGATTGTAGCACATAATGTCTGTGCTAAATCCTGTACCTATACCTTTAGAGCCATTTACGAGTACCATAGGAATAATAGGAGCATAGAATACAGGTTCAACTGATAGACCATCATCATTTAAATAGGATAGAATATTATCGTCAACTTCTGGGAAAATGCTTCTGGTTATTTTATTTAGTTGCGTAAATATGTATCTCTCGGATGCGCTGTCTTTACCACCCTGTAGTCTAGTGCCAAATTGTCCGTTAGGCATAAACAAATTTACATTGTTAGAGCCGACAAAATTCTGCGCCATTCCCACAATTGCGGCATTTAAACTAGCTTCACCGTGATGATAACCAGAATGTTCTGAAACATATCCTGAAAATTGTGCGACTTTAATTTCAGTAGTCAAATTCTTTTTAAAACCTGAAAACAAAATTTTTCGTAAAGATATTTTAAGTCCATCCATCATGTTGGGAATACTTCTATCGCAGTCATATTTAGAGAAATGTATTAATTCCCTGTCAATAAATTCCTCATATAACACGCTCTGCTTTGACGTATCAAGATAAGCATTTCTATCATAGTACTTCAACCATTCTTTTCTGTCGTCAGCACGTTTTTTATTGAAAACCATATCGATTGCATCACTGCTTTTCTCAGTGCGTTCAAATCCGACAATTTTCTTTTTTTCAAAATATTCGCGAAACTCTTTACCTGTACTAGTTCCTAACCCTTTATAATACTTTATTTTCCAGCCTTTAATATCATTTTCCTCTTTCCATTTATTATACTCGCCGTCATTATAAAAATTCAATTCAGTATTGCCTTTTTTTGCTTTTAGAATAGGAGTATTCATAAACCCAATAAATCCAGGAATATCGGTTAGTGAAGACCATTCCGTTTGAAATAAATTGATACCTAACCCCTTTATGTGACTACCATCTAAATCCTGATCTGTCATAAAGATAACTTTACCGTAACGTAGGTTTTTATATACATCTTCAATAGTTTCGTAAATTTTTCCTGTTTCTAATCCCATAATCTTTTTTATTTCTGTTATTTCTTTGTTTTCCGATATTTTTTTTACAGTCTCACCGCGAACATTTAGAATTTTACCTTTCATAGGATATACACCAATAGTATTACGGTCTTCAGAAGATAAACCAGAAATAATACCTGCCTTTGCCGAATCACCTTCGCAAAATATGATAACACAATCCTTCGATTTTTCTGTTCCAGCCCAATTTGCGTCTGTTAATTTGGGAATGCCTCTAACTGATTTGCTTTTAACACCGTCTGTTTTTTTGGCAGCTTTATTTTCTTTTACTTCTGTTAAAGCACATGCGGCATCCATAACGCCCATTTTCGCGATTTTTTCGATAAACTTATCGCTGACATCACATTTAGAGCCGAATTTAGAAGAAGGTGTATTCATATAGTCTTTGGTTTGACTATCAAAAGCAGGATTTTCAATATCGCATCTTAAAAATAAAATGAGCTGTTCTTTAATACTATTTGGATTAACTTTTACTTTTTTCTTTTTCTCAATATACTCAACTAATTTTCTGGTGATTTGATTTAAAATATATTCTACGTGTTTGCCTCCTTTAGCTGTATAAATACCGTTCACAAAAGAAATTTGAACGAACTCATTTGTCGGTGTTAATGCGACGGCATATTCCCAACGCTCGTTCGCTTCTTCATATACTCGTGGAGATGCCGTTTTATCGCCGATATACATATCAATATATTGCTGAAAATTTTTTACTGGAATTAATTGACCGTTATACTTAACCTTGATATTTTTATCTGTAACTGCAGCTACATCATAAATTCTCTTTTTCAGGAGAGCAATGACATCAGGTGAAAGCCCATTAATACCGAGACGTGTATAGTCAGGTTTAAATGTAATTTTTGTATATGGGCTAGTTTTACATTTGGTAATTTTAGGCTTACTGATTTCATCAAGGTTGCTGTTAAACTCTTGTGTATACTTTAGGCCTCTAATATGATCGACAGTTTCAACCGAACCATAAGAAGACCAAATGAGAACTAGCTTAAAACCAAACCCATTTTTACCTCCTACGATTTTTTTTTCGGTTTTATCATAATTGGTTGAAGTTCGTAGATGTCCGAATATCATTTCAGGAATCCAGATTTTATGTTCTGGATGTTCTGCTACGTCAATACCATTACCATCATTTAGCATAATAATAGTCCCATCATCTTCAATTGTTACTTCGATTTTTGTCACTGGTTGTGAATTTTCTTGACCTGTCGTTATAGCTTGTAACATACGGACAACGTGATCGCGACAATTAACTATACCTTCATCAAATAATTTAAATAGTCCAGGAATATATTTAATATTTTTTTCTATAATTTTGTTATTTTCGTCATTTATAATCCATAAATTAGAATCAACCTCTTCGACAGAACCTATATAGGTATCTGGATTGTCTAATATATGCTGTTTATCTGTTTTTTGTTGATATTTATTTGTAAGGATTAAGTCGTTTGCGTTCATATTTGATTTAGTATTACTATACATTCTACTCAAACGTTTAAATTGTTTCAATTTTATTTTTTTTGTTGTAAATATAAAAAAATATAAAAAAATATAAAAAAATATAAAAAAATATAAAAAAATATAAAAATATAAAAAAATATAAAAATAAAAAAAAATATTATTATATGTATAGCAAAACCTCTTTTACTCCAGGAAATAAATCAAGTGCAAAAAGAATAATAAATTATAATGCTTTATATAATGAATTGAACGCAAATTCATTGAATCAAAATTATTTACCACCTGAATGCTCTTGTATTCCTGAGATTTTTAATAAAAATATAAATTCTACAGACACAAATTCAGCAAGAACGTCATATAATTATAGAATATCGCAAATGGTGAAATATTCTAAAAATGGTAAAAATCAATTTGGTAATTTTTATTTAGGACAACCTTTAAATTTAAATTATTTAGGTAGATACGAAGGTATGCCTGGCGGAGGTGGAACGCCGCCGACTAATAAATTTTAAATGTTTATTTATAATCTTTAATGATGTATAAAAATTTGTATTCGCGTTTCAAATTAATTTTCAAAAAAAAAAATAATATTTTCTCACTTAATTCTATAATGACAAAATTCTCTAGAACATCAACAGGCAAATATTCAGTATCTGGTAAAACTTACGAAGCATTAATAGGAACACGCGCTCAAGTATGGCACGGAACGGCATTTAAAACATCAGGAGGATTAACCCATAGTGACTTAATGAAGAATAAATCTGGACGTATTGTTTCAAAATCTAAACACAATAGTGCTAAACGAGAGAAACGTCTTGTTAAGGCAGGTTATTTAACAAAAAAGGGTCATTTTGGATTTGTTAAAAAGGGAAAAACAATGAGAAAAGGACGCAAGGGAGGTGCTATGTCCTCTTTAAATCCATCACCTATACAAGGTATTAAAGCTACAAGTGGGTAAATTTACAAGTTGTTGCAGGTAATGCCAATTAAACTTAATTAAATTAAATTAAATTATATGTAAAAATTATTATATATTATTTATTCATTTTTGATCCAATCGATTTTAATAAAATTCTCATAAACGACATATTCATTTATTTTGTGATATAAATATTTTTCAAAATAATGTTTACTTACAATAATTTTATGTGAATTCACATTACAATATTTATAATAATAATTGTATGCGTCATCAAACGAAAGCAAAGATAAAGATGTATTACTATTTTTGTCTTTAATAAATTGTTCTTTAATAAAATCAAATGATTTATATATATCATTCGGTTTGTCCCATAGTGTGCTGCTAATGTTTAAAATATATTTGTCTTCAATTATTTTAATACAAGGGTAAAAATGTTTTAATATTTTTAATATATTGATCTCTGTTATATTTCCATTTGTCATAAGTTGTTCGGATGTTTGGCTTACCCATATTTTAAAGAGTGAAATTAGCTCATCTATTTCAAGTTCATTATAAAATAAATTTGACTCGTTAATAATTATATTATTTTCCCAGAATTTAATAAAATCGCGATAAAATGGCAGATATTTACTAGTAATATTATTAAAAGCATCTGTATCAACATCATAAATAAATCTCTCTTTAATTAAATTTTTTAATGTATTAGAATAAATTATATTAGGTAAATTATTGTCAGAAAGGAATTGTTTCCAGACAAAATGTAAATTTTTCCATTCCATTTTACAATTATTTGTGGAGTTAACTATATATTTGCCACAAAAATCGTTTACTATGTCTTGTTGTTGTCTAACTTTTAAATAATAGGCATATATTTTAAACTCATAATCTGATTTGCTTTCAATAAATTTGTCTGAATCTCCATATCTGTTTGAGTAATGTACTGCTACACACAGTAGATCAAGACCGACTTTTCTCAAAATTTCTCTCCATAAATCATTAGTGAGACTATCATTTATTTTAATAAGACGGCAATTATCATAAGAATGATTTTCGTGGTATTTTGTCATAAAATTAAACGCAATTCCATTAACGCCTATCGCATTTTGAGAGATATAATCCAGCTCATTAAGTAATTTTTTCATTTGTTGGCTTATTAAAAATATTAAATTTGTATTTTTTTTTAATATATTATCACCTATAACTGTTAAAAAATATTTTACTGAGTTTTTACACGAAAATAGAGAAGGATATAATACAGACAACACATTTTGAATTGTTATAGATTCTGGAATAGAATCAAATAAACTTCTCTCTTTTATTTGCTTAATAGCGATTGCTTTCGTTTTATATTTCCATTGGATAAGTACTTTTCCTTTTGTTATACTAGAGAGAAGTTTATGAATAATGTGGTCTTCTTTGATAATAAAATAATTTATGCCATCATACTCATAAAACAGTTCATTCGTAGATAAAAAAAAATATTTATTTTTACTGAGAAAAATTTGTATAAAAATTTGCTGTTCGTTTAAAAGAAAAGTATTTCTATTTACTCGTTTTTCATAATTTTCAAACTCAATATCAAGTATATTAGGCAAGTATTTTGTTATATGTTTTTCGATACGTCGCAACATATATTCGTCATTTTCATATTTTTTAAAAATATATGTTATGGTATTCTCGCAATTTTTTTTACTTTCTTCATCTTTTTTAACAATCGTTTCTGTTAACATTCTATATGTATAGAAAAATGTTTTTAAATCGTATAAATTTTAAAACTTTATTTATAATATATGAAACAACTATTGTTGCCAAAAAGATATTTACCGAAGGGTTTAACGAAGGGAGACAAACAAAAACAATTAAAAATGCTAATGAAATCTAGACGTCTTTATAAAAAAGGAAAGTATTATACAAGAAAAAATGTTTCTTCATTTAAATCAAAAAAATCTCATTACGTTGATGAAGCGAAAAAAATGTATAAAGTCAATAAAATAGGAGCAACTAACGAATTATCAAATTCTACTAGATGTAAAAAAAGTTCTTTAGCAAAAATAATTAAGAAAGGTGAAGGCGCATATTATTCTTCTGGTTCTAGGCCAAATCAAACGGCTCAATCTTGGGGTATAGCTCGTTTAGCAAGCGCAATAACTTCTGGGAAAGCGGCAGTAGTGGACTATGCCATTTTAGAAAAAGGGTGCACCTCTAGTTCAAGAGCATTAAGATTGGCGAAAAAAGCTTTAACAAAAAAAAATAAAGAAAAAACAAGAAAAGTTCCTAAAATCAAAATTTAAAAATGAAACGCGTTAAAATAATTTAAAAACATAAGTATTTAAAGATTTAAAAATAAAGGAAACTATAATGTCTTCATTTTCGTATAAAAATCAAGAAACTAAAACCGATGGAAATGTTTTAACTATAAAAACTATACAAATAGCGCCTTTTAGGACATTAATGACTGCCTTAAAAGATATTCTTCTAGAAACTAATATAACATTTCATGCGGATGGCATTCGTATTATAAATATGGATAAATCACATACTATTTTAGCATACTTACATTTGCCAGCACAAAATTTTGAGTTTTATGAATGTAAAAAAGAAAAAATTATTATAGGTGTAAATATGTTCCATTTATTTAAATTAATTAATTCAATAGATAATGATGATACTTTAACAATATATATTGAAAATGCTGATTATGTTGATGGAATTGTTTCTCATTTAGCTCTAAAATTTGAAAATGGAGAGATAAAACAATGTAAAACTCAAAAACTTAGGTTAATTGAGCCCGAGCAAGAAGAATTACAATATCCAGATGTCAAATTTTCATCCATTATTAATTTACCTTCTGCGGATTTTCAAAAAATTATTCGTGATTTATCTTGTATATCTGATAAACTAGAAATAAAATCAGTAGGCAATGAATTAATTTTTAAATGTTCGGGACAATTTGCTTCTGCTGAAATTCATCGTGCTGAATCAGATGGAAGTATGGGTTATATTTTAAAACAAGATGCGTCTAAAGTAATTCAGGGTGAATTTTCTTTAAAAAATTTAGGTTACTTCATAAAATGTACTAATTTATGTCAGCAAATAGAAGTTCATTTAGAGAATGATTTGCCCCTAGTAGTAAAATATAATGTTGCAAGTCTTGGCGAAATAAAATTGTGTTTAGCTTCGTTACCAGTATTATAAGTATTTATTATTTTCTAGGTAGCAAAGCTAGGCTGCGGAAGACACATTTCGGCTAATCCCCAATTAATATCCGTCCAAATATTAAAATTCTTTTTTTTAATTTCTTTTACAATTTTACCATTACAAAAAGGACATATTTGAGTTTTTAAGCATTTATAACAATCACTACACATTTTATGCGACGAAATATCTCCAACTGGATTAACGTGTTTAAGTTGTTTAACTTCATATTTTTCTTCCATACATATTTGACACATATTTATATTTAATTTTAATGAGTCAATCATATTATTTATTTTATATATTTATATATTTATATATTTATAAACCAAATAAAAGTCTTTATATTATTACATTTATTATTTTTGTAAAATAAATACAAAAATAATATATTAAAATTATATATGTCAAGATATTATCCAAATTATATACAATATTTAGGTTCTCAAAAATGTTGTAATTTAAATTCTCAGGGTCCTGTTGGTCCAGCAGGTCCTACAGGACCATCAGCTATAGGAACAATAGGAAATTCAGGACCTACGGGTCCCACTGCTGCTGGAACTACTGGTTCAACAGGTTCAACAGGTCCAACAGGTTCAACAGGACCTACGGGTCCTATATCCGCAGGAACTACAGGTCCAACAGGTCCAACAGGATACACAGGTTCAATAGGTCCAACAGGATACACAGGTTCAACAGGTCCAACAGGTCCAACAGGTCCAACAGGATACACAGGATATACAGGATCAATAGGATACACAGGTTCAATAGGTCCAACAGGTCCAACAGGATACACAGGTCCATCATTAAGTCAAAATTTAGCAAATGTATTGTCTGTTGGAAACAATGCTGGAACAACTGGCATTGATATGAATAGCCAAAATATTACAAATGCTAATTCTATTGGCTGTGATATTGGTAGCACCAATACATCTGTTCTTGATACATCATCTTTGACAATTACAGATACATCTACTTCTTATTCTGCGACTTTATCTTCATCACAACTTACAATGAATAATCCAACTTACGGGACACCTATTATAATTGACGCAACTGTTCCATCTATAGTCGTACAAGAAAATACTACTATAATAACTACAATAAAAGCACCTGATATTACTTTAAATTATTCTTCAACCACACAATCATTTATAATGCCCGTAACTTTTACAAATGAACTAAAAGATAGTTACGATTATAATACTCCTAACAATTGGCAAATGGTTAAAAGTAACACAATGACAATTCCAACAGAAATATTTACACAACCAAATGGTTTTTATTTTTGGAAAATTGATTTTGCAATTAATTGTTGGAATATGTCAGTTCAGTCTGATAAAGGGTATGCTATGTATGTAGAGTTTTTAGATAGTGCTAGCACTTCATTTTATTCACAAGTATTCAATAATTCTACTCCTTATACAACATATAAAAACGCTTCTAATTATAGTAATACTGTATCACAAACTGAAAATTATGTTTTAACGGATTATATTAATTTTACTGGTTGCTCTGGGTCACCCTTAACTATTAACTTTTATAGATACGGAGATTCTGGATGCACCGCTGATTTTTATTGGGTGTTATCTTTATCAAGAACTAATATAGTATAAAAATAAAGTATAATGTTAAAGGAATTTATATTTGTAAAAAAAATAATAAATAATAGAATCTAATAATTTATAATTAAACTATCATTGTGGTCGCATTTATAACAGTTAAATAAAGTTGGATTTTCTAAATATACCAAATACCAAACATTTACTTCCCACATAAGAGTTTTTTTTTCATTTATTACTTGAATGCATGTTCCTTTAGTTTTTTCAGCAAAGTCACATAATAACTCTTTTGGACCACCAAATACTCCTCCAGCAAAATACCAAGTTATATCTCTATAAATATCTAATAAATAACGTGCATTTATATCCCAAATTGTTCCAATTCTAATTTTTTCATATTCTTGTTCTTTTAATGTTTCTATTTTTTGAATAAAAGATTCATCGCTGTCATTTTTAAATATATAACGAATACCAAAATCAACCCAAATAAAAGAATCTGTATGAAAATAATTTAATTCTGTTGCTTTCTTTACCCATTCAGTTTTATTACACATAGTAAACATAAAATCCAATGTATCTTTCGTTTTATTATTTGTATTTAAATTAAAATCTGTAATCGAATCCTTATAATCTTGAAAATACCAATCTGTTTTTTTTATAGGAATAATAACGGTATATTTATTTATATAAATTTTAACTCGTTCATAAATAACGTCTTCGATAAATATAATTTTAGGTATTTTTGCCTGTAACATTAAAATTCCATCATTTAAATACTTTTCTATAGGATATATACTATTTACATTGGTTATAAAACACGAAACAATAGTATTTTTTGATTCCATTTTCTCTAAATAAAATACTACTTTTATATTTAAATAATTTTATAATTTTATATAATTACTTAAAAATAGAAATGAATAAATAAATAATATGAATTTAAATATTATAAATAAACAAAGTATTCACCCAATAATTATTCCTATTTTATATTTTAAAGATATATATAATCAGGATAATTCTTTTTTTGAAATGAATCCATCTTTACATATAAATGAAAAAGGAAATGTTGTTATTTTAATTAGAAATATAGATTATCGTATATTTGACGAAAACAAATTTACTATTTATAACCATCCTACTAATTCTATTTATATGATAATGACTGGTAGCATAATAAAAAATGAAAAGATAGATATTGAAAAATTTACTCTTGAAAAAATAGATTATAATTATGATTTACCTATTTATCCCACTTTTTGGAAAGGAATGGAAGATATAAGATTTATTAGTGAAACAGATATTTTAGTTACCGTTCCAGAATGTAACAAAAACGGTAATCCGTGTATATTTAAAGCGACTATTACAAATAATAAAATTCATTCTTTTAAAGTATGTTTGCCAAATAAAATAGAAAAAAATTGGATGCCGTTTTTAAATACTGATGGAAAAAATAAAGTAGTTTATTCTTTAGACCCATTTTTAATTAAATCTATAGAAGAGGAAGAATTTGAAAAATGGGAATTAGAAGAATCTGTATCGGTTCAATTAAAATGTTATCACGGTTCCACTAATGGGATTAATTATAATAATTATTATTGGTTTTTAATACATATTAGAAAAGAAAGAATTTATCATAAATGGATTAGAATAGATATAATAAATAAACAAATTAATGTTTCCAAAGAGTTTGTTTTTTTTGCGCATTCTTACGTTGAATTTCCAACAAATTTATGTCTATTTAACAATAGAATATTTATTAGTTTAGGTGTAAATGACATTAAAGCCTTTATTATAGAAATTGCTTTGAATGAATTGGAAAATTATTTTTAACTATATTTTACGATAGAATCTATATATTTTTTATCATAAACACCGATTCTAGTTGTGCGGTCCCAAGTGCTATAGTTAATTAAAACTCTATCGTCTTCTACTAATATACTTAAACAATATTCAATTGGCTCACCTTCAAAAGTAATAGGCGCTGAGTAACGTAACAAATTCATATTTTTATCGAATACTACTATTATATGATAATAATGACGCGGAGACTCATACGAAACTATGTGGGTAACAAACCATATTTCTTCTTCGGCAATATTAATCAAAATATTTCCGTTATTAGTTTTATCCAGATTTTTACGGTATTTAAAACCACAAGTTGAACCTCGAACGCGAGAAAATATTTTTGGCATTTCTCTCTTTTCAACTAATGACAATTTATTTTTTGACTCATTCATTTTACATATTTTTAATGGATACCAGTTATATATAACGTGTGTAGAATCCTTATAATCTACAAATACCCAATTTTTTTCGCAACCAACGTCTGAAAAATCACTTTTTATTTCTGTATATTCTAGCGTAAAATTATCCAAATCATATATACCATTTACAATGCCTATGTTATTATTTTTATGAAAACCAGTTCCAATAAAAAGTAATTTTTCAGTCTCTGTGTCATTAAATATTCTTACGTCTTCAATTCCTATATACCGTCTGTTATCAAATTGTAAGTTAATCCATTTATTATTAATTGTGTTAAATACTTTGTCTAACTCTACATATTTATTAACCGAAATAATATGTTTATCACAATTTAAATAATAACCATTTTCAGTAATATTATAATTAACAAACCTAACATTCATTAAATATTTATCATTATTTTTATTGGGAATTAAACAACTTGAAGAAGAATTAAGTAATATATCTTCGCCATTAATATTGATTGTAAATTGGTTGTCTAAAATAATCGTAGATAGACTTGTTAATTTATGCTTATAAAATTTCATATTGCTTAATAAATTATTTACTTCTTGTTCGTCAAAAGAATTATTAAAAACTTTTATAACTTCATTATCAATATTTTTTATGCCAATATACGAAGAAAAAATAGTATATTCATAATATATTTTAGACGTATATACTTCGTCGTGTAAAAATAAATATTGGGTTCTGTCATTTTTCGCATTAAGAATTTTTATGGCTTGTTGATAAAATATATTTGCCAAGTTGTGTTGCGACACAATTCTATAATGCTTAATAATTTCATATAATCCTTCTAAACGTTCAGGATAATATTCAAACCCGTCTAACCAATAATTTATGGCATCATTAATTTTATTCATATTTTTATAGCATAAACCGATTCTATAGTAACTATACCAAACTTCTTCTTTCCAACCGCCAAGTTCAATACGTTTTTTATAAATATTTATTGCTTCGCCGAATCTACCTAAGTCGTGATAGCTATTAGCTAAATAAAAATAATATCTTACATTATTGGGCTCTTCTTTTATTCCATCTAATAGTAAATTAATATCTCTTTCAAATTTGTTTTGTTTTGAACCACCATCGCCAATGTCTCTAATAAACAAATATTTTTTGTCAAATCCCGAAAGAGTGCTTTTTTCTGGAATATTAATATATTCGTGTGTTACACCACAATAACTATATAGTCCATTATTCTTAACTATTCTCAAATTTTGGTAAAAAAAACTGTCATTGCCCTGCAAAATATGAAAGCAATCGGCAGTGGATAGCATTAATTTATCAAAATTTTTTACTTCTAAAACCATATCAGCATCTAACAATAAAATGTAATCAGACATTCCTATACACGAATTAAGTGCGAAGTTTCTGTTATGACAAAAATTTTTAAATGGTTCGTGAACGATTTTGCCAGGTATTCCTTTACTCTTAAAAAAATCTTCTATAAATGAAACAGTATTGTCAGTAGAACCCGTATCGCATATACAGTAACAATCAATAATTGGTAATACACTGTCAAAAAGTCTGCTAATTATTTTGCTTTCATTTTTTACAATCATATTTAGACATAATGTAGGAATATTATTTAATGCTAAATCCATTATAGTATAATATTAAAATATCTAATGCTTTTAAGTTTTAATAATTAAAATAATATATTATATTTTTTATAAATGGCCATTGACAAAGATAATAAATTGTATGAAACATTAAATTTATTTTATGAATTATTGAAGATTTTATTTTATCTCTTACAATTCCAGGTGCTAAACACGGAGAAGAGCAATAAAATATAAACAATTTATTTAGTATTCTTTTTTATAGGAGTATATATAAAATGGCTTCTACCAGATTTTTTTATGATCCTTGCAGAACAAAAAAACAATTACAGCAAGCAACAGATCCAGGTAGATGGATATTAAACGTCCCTGGAAATGGTGATAAACCTTGTTATATAGAAGACCCTCAAATAATAATTCAAAAATGGGGAGCGAATTTAAGAACAAATGCAATAAATTTAGAAAGTGATTTAAAAGGTGTAAATAGACAGTTAAGTAGAGATTGTTTAGGTAAAGACAAGTATACAAAATATAATGTAGAAAATGCAGCCATTAATTATCCAAATTGTAATAATTTATTTACAGACCAGTCTAGAACGACAAATCCTGCTTGGTGGTATCGTGATTTAGAACAAGTAGATAGGCAATATCCTCCTTTAAATCCACAAGAAAATACTTGTTTACCTTTTCAAAATAATTTAAGTACACGAATTTTAGAAAAAGATTATTTTACACCAAAAAGAGATTGTATTGTTAGTGAAACAAAAAATTATCTTCCATACAGTTATAATTTAATAAGAGGTAGCTATGTGGGCGGTCCTACTACTTGTCAACAAACAAATTCTTGTGCTTCAGCAAAAAGATCATAAATAAAAAATACAAAATAAAAAATATATTTTATAAAGAAATAAAAAAAACGATTAAATAGATAAAATCTATAAAATCCATAAAATATAATACTTTATATATATAACTATGGAATTAGCGATCCCTTTAATAGCATTAGGTGGAATTTATATAGCATCAAATCAACAGCCAAAAAAAGAATGTAATACAGAATTTTCTAAACCGCAACAAAAAAGAGAGAATTTTACAAATATGGGTGCCAATGTAAATTATTTACCCAATACAAATACTCCTCCTCAAAATTATCCTGTTCCAAATATAAATCAACTTGTAGATACAGTTCAAGAATATTCAAATCCTAATGTTGCGACAGATAAATATTTTAATCAAGACCTTTATGAAAAAAAAGTAAGGAACGGAGAACCAGTAAGCAACAATATTCAAGACGTGTATTCATTAACTGGAAATTATTTGAATTCAGCTCAATTTAAGCATAATAATATGGTTCCATTTAATGGTGGAAAAGTAAAAGGATACACATATAGAGAAAATACAGCAGAATCTGTTTTAGACAATATGATTGGTGCTGGCTCTCAAGTTATAAAAAAAATAGAACAAGCTCCTTTATTTAAACCCGAGGACAATATGCAATGGGCTTATGGAATGCCGAATCAAAGCGATTTTTATCAATCACGTGTAAACCCAAGCATAAAAAATAATAATATTAAACCATTTGATAGCGTTATGGTTGGTCCAGGATTAGATAAAGGTTATGGGATTAATGGGACTGGAGGTTATAATTCTGGAATGGAGGCACGTGATAAGTGGTTACCTTATACTGTAGACCAATTGAGAGTTGATACAAATCCTAAATTAGTTTATGAATTGAAAAATCATGAAGGTCCTGCGAATTCCTACATAAAAACCGCTTCAGGAACTGAAGTATTAGGTCGTGTTGAAAAACAAAGACCAGATACTTTTTTTATTAATAATCAGGAACGCTGGTTAACTACTACGGGAGCAGAAAAGGGTGAAACTTTGCGACCAATTCAGGAAATGGGTGTAGTTAGACGTAATGATATTCCAAACGACTACACAGGTCCAGCGGGTTCTACGTTAATAAAAGCAGGACATGCACCTGAAAATTATGAGCCAGCGAAACGCCAACAGTCATTGCCGACCGAAGTAAATCATTCTAAAGCTACAGGAAGAGGCCCTCACATTGATGGCGACATATTTATGCGAAGTTATACAAATTATGAAAACCATAGAAGTACTGTTAAACAACAAGAGAATATTAGAAGTGGTTTTAGTGGAGCAATCGGTGCTGTAATAGCTCCTATAATGGATATATTTAAACCAACACGCAAGGATGAAACCATACATAATGTTCGTATATACGGTGAAGCAGCAACAACCGTGCCAAAAAGTTATGTATATAATCCTCAAGATTCTACATCTACAACTATTAAGGAAACAACTCTATATGCTCCACAGTTTAATATTAATAACCAAAAAGAAAGTATGTATGTCAATAATTATACAAATCCAGATCTTACGCAAAGAGATACAACTAGTAGCGAATATTTTACTGCTGCGGGTGGATATGCTACAGGGTATGGAGATATGAATTATGCTGCCGCTTATAATCAACATAATAACGATATTAAGTCACAAACAATATATAACAGAGCAAACCAAGGAGGAACACAAATATTTAACCAAAATATGAATGTAAATTGTAAAGATGATAAGGATAGGTTTGAAGGAAGAGTAAATCCAGCATATTCTACATTGTCAGGATTACCCCCTTCATTACAAACACACGGAGCAGTACGTGCTCCTCAGTATTATAATGAATGTCAAACGTGTGACAGAATTCAACCAGACATATTAAACGCGTTTAGACAAAACCCATACACCCATTCTTTACACACTTCTGTTTAGAAAAGAATAAAAAAAACAATTTGTAAAAATAAATTAAAGATTTTAATATATTTAATTTATTAGGATGTCGAAAAAAATTATATACCCAAAATGCGCTGAAAGTTTTAAAAAATGGTATTTATCGAATGATAAATATAAAAGTATTTATTTAAATTTAGGTAAAATAGAATTATTTGACGTTACTCTTAGGGATGGACTACAAGGATTAACTAAAGAAGAACAAAAGACATTCGCAACAATAGATAAACTAAAAATGTATAACAATATTACATTTAAATACGCACCAAAAAATATTGAAGTTGGTTCTTTTGTATCAGAAAAGGTATTACCAATATTTAAAGATACCTTAAATGTATTAAAAATTGTCGATACTTATAATGAAAACATAAATAATTTTATAGTTATACCAAATAAAAATAAATTTAATGAGTTAATTAAAGAAAACACGGAAACACAAATTAATAATATTTCGTTAATAACATCTGTTTCAAATAGCTTTCAACTGAAAAATACTAAAATGACTTTAGACATATCAGATAGTGACATAAATACTATATTAAGTAAATTAGCAAATGATAAAAACATAAAAAACTCTAATCCAAAAATAAAATTATATGTATCGTGTATTAATGAGTGTCCTATTGAAGGCAAAATAGATAACGATTTTATTGTTAATCGTTTATTAAAGTTGAGTAAAATGAAAATAGATGACATTTGTTTATCTGATACTTGCGGAACTCTTACGTTAGAAGATTTCGAATATATCGTAGAGACTTGTTTATATTTTGGATTACAATCGAGCCGTATTTCATTGCATTTACACGTAAATCCAGAGAGGGAAGACATAGTGGAACAAATTTTTTTTAAAGCATTAGATTATAAAATTTTAAAATTTGATGTATCTAATTTAGAAACAGGTGGCTGCTCTGTTACAATGAGAAAAGAACATTTGAATCCAAATTTGTCTTATGATTTATACTATAAATTTTTAACAAATTATTTAATAAAACGTATGTAAAATATTTTATATCTAGTTTTGAGTGTAAAAATTTTATTTTTGAATAAAATTATTTATAATTTAATACGTTATAATAAAATATAAAAACACATTTTTAATTATAATAACTTATTTATGACATTAAATATACATCAAAACATAAAAGACAAATTAGAATACTTTTATTCCATCCATAAGATTCCAAATATTATTTTTCACGGACCTAGTGGAAGCGGAAAAAGAACGATTGTTAATGAATTTATTCATAAAATTTACAGCAATGATAAAGATAAAATCAAAACATTCGTTATGTACGTTAATTGTTCTCACGGAAAAGGTATTAAATTTATAAGAGACGAATTAAAGTTTTTCGCAAAAACACACATTAATTCAAATGGAGGAAATATTTTTAAAAGTATTATTTTATTAAATGCCGACAAACTAACACTAGATGCACAGTCGGCATTACGTAGATGTATAGAATTATTTAGCCATAACACACGATTTTTTATTGTGGCAGAAAATAAGTATAATTTGATGAAACCAATTTTATCTCGTTTTTGTGAAATTTATGTTCCTGAACCGGTTTTAAATGGAAAAATAATAAATTTATATCAATATAACTTAAATGAAGCATTTAAAATTAAAGATATTAAAACAAACCGTTTAGAATGGCTAAAAAAAGAATTAAAAGTAGTAAACACAAAAATTAGTTTGGAAGATTTAATAAAGCTATGTACTAAATTTTACGAAAAAGCATACACAGCATTAGACATAATAAATATTTTAGAAAATCCTAAATTTTTAGATAATATACTGACTGTAGAAAAAAGATATGAATTAATTATGTGCTTTAGTCGAGCAAGAAAAGAATTTAGAAATGAAAAGCTACTTATATTATTTATATTAAATTTTGTATTTTTAAGTTCAGAACAATCTTTAGAAAATATTAGTTTTATTTAAATGGACGATTTTAATGTTAGTTCTCTTCATGAGTCGCGGAATGAATGGTCTTCTAGATTAGTTACTATATTAACACCTTTAATTATAGATGGTTATAAATCTATTTTAAATGAAGCCATAAAATTATGTAATGAAAATGGAGAAATGGAAAAATATTTAATGACTTTTCAAAATTTTATTTCAAGAATTCCTAAATGGAACGCAACTATAATTGAAACAGAGAGAAAAAGAATTTGCGAAAAATCAGGATGTAATTATTTAGTAGATTTGGTTACTTGCGTACATATTATTCAACTAAAAATATTGACAGCTATGCGTGCAGGACAAAAACAAAAAAAGATTGACATAAAAATACCGAATTTAGATGATTTTATTCATAAAACGTATATTAATGTAGCTAGAAAAATATACAAAAATGTGTATCTCTTCGAAACAAATATACAACCACTTCAAATTCAAAAAAACTATAGAGAACTAGAAATTATCGTCCAAGAAGGTATTTTAAATACATTAAGAGACAGTATTCCAGTAGAAGCAATATTAAAGGCTTATATGGATGAAACAATAGAAGAAAATGTAACCGAAGAAATTAAAGAACAAATTATTGAAGAACAAGTACAAGTTAAACCTTCTTCTGCCGATTCTATAAATAATAGTGGTGAACAACAGCTCCAAAAAAGTAATTTAAAATTTAATGATATTGATTATGTAGCAACTGGTAATGGCAATATAACTAGTGTATCAGCTCCAAAAAATATTGAACGTTTAGAAGAAATTAGCGAAATTAGAAATCAACAACGCAAAGCAGAATCAGAAGGTGATGAAGATTCCAAAATAAAAATTTCAGACCAAAATGTAGAATTAGATATTTTAGATATCCATAATATTGAAGAACCTAAAATAGATTTATTGCCAGATTTGTTAATTGATGATATTGAAATTTTAGAATAATTTTTGCGTAAAATATATTGTGAGTTTTTAACCGATTATTTTAAATGCTAAATATGTTTTTTGTTGCGACGGTCATTTCAATAACTTATTTGGTTGTTAAATTTATGGAAATGAGATTTATTGAAAAAGAAAATAAACCATTAAAACTATTAGTTCGTGATGCTATTTTAGTATATTTTAGCGTTTTAATCGGCCTTTTTGTTTTAGACCAACTAAATCCTATGTTACAAAATGGTGGTGATATGGCAAAAGTTACACCTGTATTTACAGATAATCCAGGGTTCTAAATTTTTATATAAAATTTTATGGTTTTTATATAAATGTATAAATGTATAAAAAATTCAATTCTAATTATTATACTTTTACGAAATTCATTGGTCTTCCATCTTGATATACGTGGAAGTCACCTATTTTTGGCAATGAATTAAAATAAAGTTCATTTTTCGTTACATATGATGGTGTAAGAATATATTCTTCTAATGCTTTACAAACATCAACTACATTATTTACTTTTTTAGGTAATCCGGATTTTATTACCTCTTTAGTTCCAAAAACTTTTTTAAATACTATTTTATCTAGTAATTTTTCCAAAACAGCATATACATTTCCAATGGAAAGTAATTCTGATTTTACAATATTGATTAATCTTAAATCAGCGCTTGTATTTCTCTTTTGTGAAGTTATGTAATCAAAACTACCAGGTGGTATTTCTGGACCTAATATAGAGAACCCAAAATTTTCACCGCAGGCTGGATTACATTCTTTTATTTTACAAATGTTTTTATACGTATCTAGTGATGTCTGCGTTCCATTGTTATAATATGAACGGCCGTAATCTATTATTTTAGCGATATATCTAGAGTTGAATTTAACTGTTTTGCCAGACGTTAAATGGTAATTGTATGTCATATATGCTCCCTTAATTGGTTCATATAATAAAACGTTATCTGCGTGTAAGTCATAATGTGTAAACTGGTCTGCTAATGTTGCGAGCGGCATATAGATCTGATATAAAATATAAGGCATATCATAATTGATAAGGACCAACTGTTCTCCTACACTTGTTATTCGCGAAATTTCACGGATAAAATCCTGTAACGTTTTCGCATCTTTTACGTGTTGTATTAATATGGCAATATTTCTAGATTTTGGACAACCTATAGAATAGTTAATACTCTTCTGTTCTTGTAAACAGTCTTTTAAATCTCTTATTGGCATTGTCTTAGAATTTTTAGCAAGAGTCCACGAAGTTGTATCTTTATATAAATACAATCCATATGTTTCTAGAAAACAAGGAAATATTTTGTTTTGTTTGTTTACGAAGTTGATACCCACTTCATATTCATACATTAAATTATCTGAATCTTGTTGTGTACAGGATTTTAATACAGCGTATGAATCATAACTATTTCTACTGTATTTGATTTCTTTAACAAAACCATTATTAGAAACGGCACCTATACCTTTAACTGGTGAAATTGTGTATTTAAAGTTTACGAAGTTGTCGAATAATTCACTAATTTTTTTTACTTCTGTACCGAAAGAAATACACGCTCCAGAATCCGCACAAATAGTTTTTAAATAATTTGCACGCAATTTGCTTTTATTTTTTAAAACGAAGTTGCCAACTTTTTTAAGAGCGTTCTCTCTATCTTGTTGTATTTTTAATTGTGCTTGATATAAACGCTCTTCTTCCTGTTGTTTTAACATTTCATTTTCTAATTGCGTTTTTCTTGTTTTATTTTTTTGCGTTTTATTTAATACGAATTTGCCTATTTTTTTGGAAGCTTCCATCTTTGTTAATTTTCTATTTTTTTTTATCATATCGCAATTTTTGTCTAAAGTATAAAATTTTGATATTCTACAGTACTTTCGTGTTCCTTTTGTATATTGACATAATCGCGATTTTGCTTTACAATCGTCTTCTGGTATCTGACGACATCTTGAAAAACATCTTGTCCTTTTTTTCATTTATATAATATAAGTATAAATAAAAATATTATCTACCCGTCCATACCTTAATTATAAAACGAGGTATTCTATTTCTTTTTATGTCGTTTTCATATTGTTCGTAAGTATACCCCCATTTATGGTATTTCATAATGTTACCAAATACAGATATTCTATTACTTATTTTTGGATTTTCAGTAAAAAATATACAACCTAAAACTCTCTCTAGACAACTTCTATCAGCGCGGCAAAATACTGTATTTACCATATTTGTTAGATTATATTTATTTTCTAAAAAGCTTAAAAACTTATGGCTAATAAATGTTTGAACGCCAAAACATCCGTACCATTTTAAATGAGGCATACCAAACGCGAACTCATTATGAGTTAATTTTTGTTGAATGTCTCCTATATTTTTTAGTGCGTTTGATATTCTTATAGTATTTGTTATATTTTCTTTATCTGGATAAAAAAACCATAAAGGTAAAACATTTATTCCTAATAATTTTTCAAAATTGATGCGTTTATGGAAAAATACACTATCGTGGATAATTACAGCATTTTCAAAATACTTATTTTTTATATAATAGTAATAAGGTAATAACTCTCCCCTTCCTTTAAATTCTGTTTGAATTATTGTAACATTTATATAGTCAAAATCAGCTTTTAAAAATTGTTCGTTGCTATTATCATCAATTATAATTATTTTTTTATCTGGATAAAACATTTTTATACATTTTACACAATGGTTCCAGTACCTATTTGTTTTAGCCGAGTTTACGTGTCTAGTAATGATAAAACCATATAAATCCATAATATATATTTTATTCTAATATATTTGTATTGTAAAATAAATGCATAGAAAAAGGTAAAAATAAAGTAAAATAACATTGCGTTAAATTTGAATTGGTATGTTATCTATATTAATAACATCGGTTGGTATTTCCCCCTTGAAGTTAGAGTATTTTTTAAATTCTGGTCTTAAAAGTTGCGCTTGAGGTGTATGGTTATGAACTAAACGGGCAATCATTTTATATAGTTTGAATTCTGGGTATCTATCAGCACCATTATTTTTATATAGCATATTTATTCCTTTATCATCTAAACACCATTCAACAATAAGTTTTTTAACTGGGTCCGTACATTTATTCAATTCTTGGATATCTTCAAAGTCTTCAACTACGTAATCAAATATAGAGCACGCTAAACGGCATAAATCAAAACTAAAATTGGGTTCTAATCTGGGTTTCTTTTCGTTAAAATAAGGTTCTGTATTATATTGTGTTGCTGCGTCTCCTCCCATTTTAAAACTATCACTACAGAAAACGTTACCATTAAATTTATATATACTTCTACCAAAATCTATAATTTTAAATATTTTACCAAAAGTAGGAACTTTATAATATTTTTGTTTATAACAATAATACAAATATTTTTTATCTGTTTGGTTATACATTACATTATTAGTATGAAGGTCATTGTGTGTAAAGTTAAAAGCTTTTTGATACGTTATTAATATCATAATAATTTGCATAAAAGCTGAAAACCATTCTTCTGTCGTTAACTCATTAGTCAATATTAAATTATCAAACGTATTCTCACAATTTTCCATACAAATTACTTGGACGGGAAATTTTGGAATTGTAGCATATATTTCTGGTTCTTCTTCGTATTCACTATTATCTTCATATGAATTAATATTACTTTTTTCGTCATCTTCATCCTTGCTATCAGGGCAGTTATCGCAGCTACTATCTTCATCTTTTTCGTCTTCATCTCCTTCTTCAGTAGTATATGATGACCTTGAAGAACACGTAGAATTTGATTTTATTGTTACATTTTTATTTTCATTATTCTCATTTCTCTCTTCATTAAAATCATTTAAATCTAATAAATTTAATTGCGTATCTTCATTTTTATTTTCATTTTCTTCATTTTTTTCTTCTTCGAAAATATCCTCAAATATATCTTCGTTTAATGACTTTATTGACATATTGGATTTTGAACTTATCCCGTGTTGTATAGTAATTGGTTTTAGTTTAGTATCCTCTTCATTAAATAAATATGAGTAATCATCTACTGTAAATAGTGTATTTTTGTTTTTAATAAAATAATCGCTGTTATTTAGATAATCGATGTCATCAAATATATTAATTTTAAAATTATTTTTTATTGATAAAAAAGATCCATAATAGTCTACACCATTTATAAAATTATTATTATGTATTAGATTACTGGATAAAAATAGAAAAAAAGCATCAACATAAGCAGAATTATTTACGTCATAAAATTTATCGGAGACATCTTCTTCGTTAGAATTAATAGTTGGTAACGCACATATATTTTCGTTTTCATTATATTTTCCAATAAAAAATTTATAAGGGTCTAACAAAGGTGCCAATTTAAAAAATACTTCTTTATCCTTTACTTTACTATTATTTATATTCTTAATACGACAGTCATAAACATTTTCACTAGCAACAGAGTTGTTTCCAATACTTGATAAATACCATTTGTTATTTAAATTTATATTGTTATAGTTGGTTTCATTCAAAGAGAAAAACCTTTTATAAATCGGTATATAATTTTGAGTACTAGAGAGAAAAAGTGTGTCTGGACTTTCTAAACTTTTAAAAAGTTCTGAGTTTTTCCTTTTTTGATAATTGATATTTATCTTCATTAGCTATTAAATATATAAATTATACGTGTTTTTAACTTATTATATGAACTATATAATTATTATTCATTTTACATTTTGCGTAAAATCAGTATATTTTTTAATTTCTAAAACTATAATAATGACTTTAGAACTTAAAAAGTTTGATATGAAAAGCATTAGTTTTAAACCTAATGAAAATAAAGGTCCTGTAGTCGTTCTAATCGGTAAGCGTGATACTGGAAAATCTTTTCTTGTAAGGGACTTATTATATTATCAACAGGATATACCCATTGGGACCGTAATTTCAGGAACAGAAGAAGGAAACGGGTTTTATACTAAAATGGTACCGAAATTATTCGTACATAATGAATATAATACTGCTATTATTGAAAACGTCTTAAAGAGACAACGTACTGTTTTAAAACAAATCAAAAAAGAGATGGAAACATATAAACGCAGTAATATTGATCCTCGCGCTTTTGTTATACTTGATGATTGTCTTTATGATAATACGTGGGCTCGTGATAAGATGATGCGGCTCCTTTTTATGAACGGGAGACATTGGAAGGTAATGTTAGTTATAACAATGCAATATCCATTAGGCATACCTCCTACCCTTAGAACAAATATTGATTACGTCTTTATTTTGAGAGAAAATTATATCGCAAATAGAAGACGTATATATGAAAATTATGCTGGTATGTTTCCAACTTTTGAAAGCTTTTGTCAAGTAATGGATCAATGTACTGAAAATTATGAGTGTCTAGTTATAAATAATAATTCAAAGTCTAACAAATTATACGATCAGGTATTTTGGTATAAAGCTGATAACCATAATGACTTCAGATTAGGCTCTAAAGAATTTTGGGAATTGTCTAAAAATATTGGCGACGATGATGAAGAAGAAAAATATGACCCAAATGCCGTTAAGAAACGCGGTGCTGGACCTAAAATAAATGTAAAAAAAACAAATAAATGGTAAATAAATAATAGGCGTTTGAAATGTTAAAAGTGTAATAATTTTCAAAAATATATTATTTTTTATTTCTAAGTATCTTCAAATGTAATGCTAACAGAGTATTTAATAAAACAATAATTTTTCCACGTTGTCGGGTATTTTTGATTTAATTCGCACCAATCGAATAAAATCTTGTCATTCGATGCTTTTACAGGTAGTTGGTCCCATAATTTATATTTAAAATGAAACAATAAATTCATTATTCCCATTTCATTCGTTTTACAAAATGTATATTCATTCATAGCTTCTACCAATTGCGTTTTATTACATAAATTTAAAATATCCGTATCATAAACCCACATACAGTTTAACATATAATTAGAATCTAATATATAATCTCCATATTCAGTTATTAAATTATTAATCAATTCAGGCTTATCATAACTTAATTGACACTTAAATTTATTGGCTTCATTTATTTTACCATCTGTAGGTGCTAATAACTTACCTTTATAGTCTAGATTAAGTAAATATTTAACATTATCTAATACTCGTAGGCCAGCATCCAAGAATACAACGCGTTGCCAACTCCTAAAATAATCGTCGAACACGTGTAATTTTTCCCATTGGTTTAACTTGTGGATTTCTCTCTTATCCGTAGTATCTATAAATCCATCAGGTCCGATAATAGTCTGTAAAATTGTTTTATCTATCTTGTTGAACTGTACTTCAGTAATGTCATAAAAATCTTTAAAATTAGTATTTAACTGGAAATCAATTGTGATAACAACAATATCGCCATCCCATTTTCCTTTAGACCTTAAATCTATGATTGTCTTTTTAACTTTATAAAAATAATTCAAGTCTGTAATAAGAACAAAAACTGTATCTTTTTTATTTTTAATTGGTTCTTTATCTAAAACAGAATAGTAAAATTCATATTGTTCTTTTGTAATAACTTTATGAACTGTAATAGCATTATTTACATTAGCGTTTAGGTCAAGGTGAAATAAATCATTATTTATTTGTTTAACAGGAATTTCTTTTGCGATATCCTGAATCCATATTCCAATACATAAATCATCACAAAATTGTTCTTTTAAATTTATTAAAGGATAATATGCTTCGTTAATCCCGATTTTTTTTAAATATTCTTTAATAAGTAAATATAAAGACTTTGATATGGCATATCCAGCTCCACCTGACATATATAAACAAAAATCGTTCTTTATATGGTCTAGTTCTTTGCCAATATAATAGTTTTCATTAGAATTATACTGAGACAACAAATTTTCTAATCTATTATGATATACAAAAGTATCATCATCTATAAATATATACCAGTCATAATTAGGAATATCCATATTATAAATAAAATGAATATACTTCCACGTTATATTTTGGGCGTCATCAGGACAAAACCATCCAAAATGCCTTTTACTTATATCAGGCATAGAAGTCAAATAATAAATATCATTTTTATCAATATATTTAAACATAATCTCCATTTGGTATTTAACTCTTGTATCAATATATTTGTCGCATGTTGATATAATATAACAAATCTTCATTTTATTTATTATATTATTATTTTTAAATTACTTTTTTTATGATTATTTTTTTATGTTTCTTGTTCCTTTTTAGGTGCAAAAGGTCCACTGAGAAGTTGACTTTGTCCGTAGTCAGTCTTGCCAATAACAACATTATCACCTTCAAATAACTCCGTACAAATGTCAGCAGTTGAAATATTTTCTTGTTCTTTTAATGCGAACTCTTGTGTGTTTACACCATTGACACCAACTAAGTTACCATCATCATCAATAGTTTGAGATAATGTAGTGCCATACTTTTCGGCCTTTTTAATATTCTCATCAATTGCCTTTTGTTTTGTTTCTTTAATTCTTTGTTCGAATGCGGTTTTAGCGTTAGATTCGTTTTTAGTTTTTTCATGCATCAACTGGTTAAGCTCTTCTTCCAAATATTCTACACGGCCTGTTTTATATGCTTCAGGTTCCCAAGGCATCCAAACGCCAACAGGTCCCACCATAATATCGTGATTTGGATCTATTTCTCTCAACATTTTGCACCTTAACTCTGCCTCTTCCATAGATGGATAAGAACCGCGAATCTTTAACCCTCTTGTAGAAGTTTGAAAGTTATATGAACGATTAAAATTTTTCTCTAATTCGGCTTCATTATTATCTAAAAATGTTTTATAATCGTCTTCAATTAAAGATTTTGATATGCTTTCTTTTTCTTCCTTAACAAAGTCTTTAAAATCATTAGAGATGTCGTCAAAAGAAATGTTGTATTTGTATGAAACAAAATTTAAGAACTGAATAAATTTTTCCATAGATTTATTAAAATCCCATTTCTTTAGGAATTCCTCAAATAAAAACATATTTTTCTGTTTAATTATATTTTCAGGAGAAACAAAAGATACACAAACAAACTTTTGACCTGCAATAGGTTTATCTTCTTCTAATAGGTCAACATATTTAGAATTTTTTTTTCCGTTAAGTTGCTTTCTTTCAAAACCATTTTTTTTGGAATGTTTATCTTTAGAATGTTCCATTTTATTTAATTAAATAATTTAATTTTAAGTTTTTTATCGCATATATATATTTTTTTCTTATTATTTAATATAATGAACGGTTTAATCAACGTTGCTGAACTCGTTAAGAGAATTATTAAGTATCTTGTTGAAGGTTTAATGGTTGCTATTGCCGCATACGCCATTCCTAAACGCTCTTTAAATGTTGAAGAAATTATTTTGATTGCCTTAACTGCCGCCGCAACATTTAGTATCCTTGATACCTATATTCCATCTATGGGTGTTAATGCTCGCACAGGCGCAGGATTCGGAATTGGAGCGAATTTAGTTCATTTCCCTGGGGGATTTTAAACTATAATATCGTCACATAATTTTATATCATTTTAATAAAATATATTTTACGTCACATAATATATTTTATTAAACAAATTTAAAATTTATTCGAGAATTTAATGTATATAAATGAAATATTCCAGCCAGACTTTAATTGAATATTGTAACAATAATAATATTCAACTGACAGATAACTATGAAAATGAAAATATAAAACGTGAAAGTTATATTAAAGGTAAATGCACTATAAATGATTGTTGTAATGAGTTTAGTAAAAATTTTAGACAACTAGTAAAAACAGGTGCTTATTGCAAAACATGTATGGCTGTAATCACCATAAAAAAAATAAAAGAATGTGTCGTAAAATATGACAAAGAGATGCTAATAGATTTTTGTGATAAAAATAACATATCATTGTTGCAAAATTATGTAGACGAATTTATAAATAGAAATACAGTTATAGAAGGTTGTTGTTTAACTGATAATTGCAATAATAAATTTAAAAAATCTTTTCGTGAGTTACTTAAAATTAATGGTTATTGTGAAAATTGTAGCAAAGAAAATGGCAAAAATACATTATATCATGTCCAAACATAATAAAAATTCAAAAAGACATAAAAAACACCATAAAAAATACACTAAAAAAATGCGTGGAGGAGACTTTAGCAATGAAGATAGGCAAGAATTAGCTGCATTAGGATTTACGGATGGTGATATTAATATTTTTCAAGAAAATGGAATAAATAACATAAATATAATTAGAATGTCACTCCAACAGATTAATCCAGAAACAGGCGTTCAGTTTACTCCACAAGAAATCATCCAGTCAATTGAAGACACTGTTAATGGCGCTGATGATGATGAAAATGAATCTGTTATTTCTGATATACCAAATGTTGAAAATGAACAACACAATTTAGACGATGAAAATGATATTAGTTTTAATTTAGACGAATCATTTAACACAACTAGAGAGAATATTTCAAACAACAGTGAAAATTCTGATGATAATATATTTGACTTAAATAATTCTTCTCAAGGCTCATTACATTTGTCAGATTTAAATGTTGATGAAAGCAATGAAAGTAATAATACTACGAATGAATCGTTAACTGGAGGAAAAAAACGTAAAATCCGAAAAACAAGAAAAGGCAAAAAAACGCAAAAAAACCGTAAAACAAGAAAAGGTCGCAAAAATAATAAAAGTCGCAAAAATTAAAACTTGTCAAGTATTATATATTATTTTCTTTTTGTAAACCTTTTTTGTTTTTTATTATTTTTATTTTTTTTTATACTTGTTTTTAGCTTAGCATTCTTTTTGGTTTTTTTATATTTTTTATATTTTTTATATTTTTTAGTTTTATTTTTTCCTCCATATGTGAAATCATCATCTTCAAAACCTATTGCATTTTCAAAAACTATTATTTTATTATCTATTAATTGACCTTCATTTGGAAATTTTTGTAATAAATATTGTCTTAAGTTTTCTTTTTTTTCTTGAATATTCATTACTAGTGGAAATTTTTCTGGTGAATCTTTATTATGTAATTTATACCAATCTTGAATGTATAAATCAATCATTTTATTAGGGTCTGCTGCGGTTATTGCCTTTAGTTCCTCATAACTGTCGTTTTCAATACCTTCAGATATCATTGCTACACAAGCACCTGTAAAAGATGTTATTATTCTGTCTAAAATACCTCCAGCACAAGACATGCCTTCATCGCCTTCATAAGCATTAACATTATCATGAAGAAATGTTGATACATACATTTTTTGGAAATTAGGTGGTTGTAATTTTAAATACTCTAAAGAATTAATTATTGATATTCGAATAGTTGGTTGCAAGTCATCATAATTTAACATATTCAATCTTGACAACATAATTGAATGCAACTTTGTTTTTTGTGATTGTTTTATATCTTTAGATTCATTATTTTTATCAATAATATATAACAATGAGTTTTCAATAAAATCAGCATAATCAATAATGTCTGGTGGTGTCTCATTAATGTCAATGCTATTATTATTTTCTTTTTTAAAAAAATCATTTAATTTTGAATAATTAATTTTACTTGCTACACAGTGAACATGATGAGGATTAACAGTAACACGTGTTCTAGGTATTGGTTTATTTTGTTCTTCAATTGCACAATTATCAAACATATTTACAATCATAGTTTCACTAGTCACATTCCAATTGTTTAATGGTTGATTAAAACTTCTGCAACCACGAAACATCATAGACATATTAGTTACCATGCTCACATCCCAGTTATCCAGAGGTTGGTTAAAATTAGTGCAATCACGAAACATTTGGTTCATATTGGTCACCATACTCACATTCCAGTTATCTAATGGTTGATTAAAGATTTTGCAACCACGAAACATTTGGTTCATATTGGTCACCATACTCACATTCCAGTTATCTAATGGTTGATTAAAGATTTTGCAACCACGAAACATTTGGTTCATATTTGTTACCATACTTACATCCCAAGTGTTTAATGATTTGTTAAAATTTATACAACCCATAAACATACTATCCATATTAGTTACTTTTTTAGTTTTTTCTCTCGCAAACCAGTTATTTAATGGTTTATTAAAATCTCTACAATTCTTAAACATTCCTTCCACATTAGTTACGTTGATTGGTTCCCAATCGTTTAAATCTTGGTTGAAGCGTGTTCAGCTGTTAAACATATTGCTCATGTCATTTACCATACTCACATCCCATTCATTTATTAGTCCTTCAAAAAAATAACAATCCATAAACATCATAGACATGTTATTTACATTTCCTACTTTCAGTTTCCATTTGTTTAAATTTTTATTAAACCTTTTGCATCCCATAAACATACCCTTCATATTAGTTGCATTACTTACATCCCAATTATCCAGCGGCTCATTAAATACTTCTGATATAAAAGGATTTGAAAAAACATATGAAAAATCAGTAACTTCGCTTACAATCCAATCGTTTAAAGGTTTTTTTGTTAGACCACTAGGCAATTTAGATTTATCTGAAAAATACAGAAACACTAATTCTTTAATATTTTCATTAGTAATCTTTGTTTGCATAGTTATCAATGTATAATATATTATAATAAAATATAAGCAAATATATTATAATTAAATCTGAATATAATATATTATGAAACCAAAGAGACAATACAAAAAAACCAAAAAAAGAAACTCTGGAAAAAATCGTAAAAAAAGCTATAAAAGAATAAGTGGAGGGACATGTTATGGACGTGGTGTAGGTGCAAATAACTACGACCCAAATTATACGATATATAATACAAATTTATTGAAGTTATTTCCGTATAAGCCGTAAATTGTGTTGACTTATATAGTTGGTATAAATTCCCAATCCAATTCTTCGCATATTTTTCTCCATATAATATCTTGTTCTATTCGTTTCTCTCGGTCTTTAAGTTTAGGGAAAAATGGTAAATAAAATTCTTCTCCCAATAATTCACATAACTTATAAGCTGTGTAATAATAATTTAAAAAATTTACTCTGTCGTCAGGACAATATTTAGAATAAGGCGATTGAAGTTCAGTAAAAAGGTTGCATAATGTTTCTTCTAATTCAGGAGACATAATAGGCGGTTTTATTCCTAATTTATCTTTAATAAATGGTATGTGTTCGTAATATTTATTATAGCCTAATTTTTTTAAAATTTCTTTAGTTTTTTCATTTGTGATTTGCGACAATTCGATTCTTTCTTTTTTAATTTGTAATTTAATATTTTCAATAATATCTGGATGTATTTGGGTCGTTTCTTTTCCTTGAAATTGTGCTATTATTTCTTTAAAATGATTTATTCTTTTATACGCATAAAAACAAACTTCTTTTGGTGGTTCCTTATAAGACGGTTTTTCGTTCTCAATTAAATATGGTACTGTTCTAGAGCAGTTATTACACACTAATATACCTTCGTCTTCTAATGGAATTAATTCACCTTTATGGCAAACTTGACAAATATCTGTTTGACAAACATAGGTATTAACATCTAAAAAGCTGTCATCAATATTACTCAAATATTTTTGAACGATATTATTATTTTTGTTTTCTGATTTAACAATATTTGTTTCATCCTTTTTTATCTTAAAAAAGTTGTTTAATAATGTATTTTTATTACTTTCATATTTAGACACATTTCCATCTGATATATTTTTCTTGTTTTCAAAATAATCAAAAATATATTTTGAATTATCCAAAAAGTATTCTTTTTTTTTTGCTTTAATATCTTTAATCTTTTGGGTTATTTCACTTATTTTATCTTCAATATCCATCTTTTGTTCTATATTTATTACTTCACCGCTTTCTAATTGTTCTCTTAAATTTTTTCTCTCTACTTTTAACTCAGGCATTATACTATTATTATCTCTAGTAAAGTCATTTAAAAATTCTTTATGTTTAGAATCTAATGTTACTTGGGTTTTTTTATTAACCTGTATCTTTTTGTTAGACTTAGGCTTAAATGTAGGCATATATATTTTTATATTTTATTACATCTTTTTTTTAATTATTAATTAAGGAAAATAATATATTTAGAAAAATGGTAGTTAAAATAGTTAGCTTATAACTATTTATATAACAGTTTTACTAGTTAAAACAACCTTTAAAGTTTTCTATGATTTATTTAATGGATATAAAAATAAACTTAAATTCTTTAAAAGATTTAGAAAATACAAATTATAAATTGGACGCAATTAAATTTCAGAAAATGGTTTTTTTATATAATTCTTTAGAGCAGGGTTGGACTGTAAGAAAAAACGAAAGTTCTTATATTTTTACAAAAAAACACGAAGGACAAAAAGAAGTACTTGAAGACACATATTTATTAAAATTTATGAAGACTAATTTAGATTTAAATAAAATTATTTCTTAAATTATTTCTTAAATTATTATTTTTGTAAAAATTAATTTAATTAATTAAATTAAAAATCAAAATATTTTTTTCTTTAGCAACTATATAAAATGGGAGGTGGATTAATGCAACTCGTGGCCTATGGCGCTTAACTCTTGGGCGCCAACAGTGAGCTGCTATTATGGGTCGTATATCTCCATAATAGAAAAACAGTGTAAATATACGAATTGAGAAATTAACACTCAATTTATATAACTTGCTAGTAAGTCAATTGATGTTGATTTGCAAGATTGTCAAATTGCGGGAAACTCCTTAGAGCTTTAACTACTACTTATTTATGGAAACATAGATAATATCGGCGGATAATGACCGTTGGGATAGTAAAAACGTTAAAGATTGGGCAATCCGCAGCCAAGCTCCTACAGCCGATATGATAGGTCCAAGGAGAAGGTTCAACGAGTAGACGGCAGTCGGGAACTAATGATAGTTTTAATCGAACTTGAAGTTTCTTAAGGTGTACTCTGGCCTTAATAGAAATATTAGGGATTGTCGCAAGACGTTTACCTTAAAAACCTGTAGGGTAGAAAAACATCAGGAAATATCGAAAAAATAAGATATTTGAAAAGCCTTTTGTGGATGCTCTTTTTTCATATAGAGTACCACTGATGTTAATCAGGGAAATTAAAGTATTTTTTAATTTGAAAAACCCTGGTGAGAAAATCAAATTGCTTGAAACCCCTAAAGCTTATTCTACTAAACAATTTTTGTGAAAAAATTGCGGCCAAGACAAAAAACTTGGGTATAGTAAAAATGAATAAGATGATATTAAAATTTATTAATTTTTAATTGAAATGGGCAATTAGCAGCCAAGCTTCTTTATAATTTGAAATAAATATATAAATAAATAAATATAGTATTATAAAACTTATATAAATATGTCCTACGAACAAAAATGCAATATATGTGAAATTAATAAAACCGTCGATAAATTTAGAAAATACACCAAAAATGAGAATTCATATTCAAAAATATGTAAAAAATGTTTAAATGAACAGAATAAAATAAGAAGAAAAAATCTTAGGCAAAAAAAATTAGAAACTTTTATAGCAAAATGTGAAAAATGTAATGAAGATAAGTTATTAAAAGAATTTTCCAAACTCAAAAAATTTTATAAAAAAAAGATTTGCGTTTCTTGTTATCCGTTATTTTTAAAAGAACAAAAAACAGAATGGTGCAAAAATGAAAGCAATAATAATATGAATTATAGATTAAAAAAATCATTAGCAGCGCGTTTAAGAAGTGTTCTTGTTAAAAATAACTCAACTATGAATTATATTGGTTGTAGTATTCAGTATTTAAGAGAATGGTTTGAATATAATTTTACACAGGAAATGAGCTGGGATAACTATGGCTCATTTTGGTCTATAGACCATATAATACCTGTTTGTAAATTTAATTTAACAGATGAAAATGAAAAATATAAATGTTGGAATTGGAGTAATTTAGTGCCAGTATCAATAAATTATAATTCATCTAAAAAGGACATTGATATAAATCAAGTAAATAATACTTTAAACAAATTAAACAAATTTAAAGAAGAAGGTTCAACGACTAAATGGTTTTCGAAAGAATTTATTTTAACAGTGCCAAATTATAATGCTTAACAAAATTTAAAATATAATTCTTTTTAAGATATAGTCTAATCTTTATTGAAAAATAAAGTAGAGGAAACGTACAGGTAATCCTCAAATTACTTTCTGGAAAGTTACTTATCGTAGATATACTAACTTTGCTATCGAATCAATCGAACAAACTTTTAACGGTCAAGCCGATTTCGGACGTCGCGTCCAATGTGTCATCTCCAGAAATGGTGATTTGGCTTACCGCACTTATTTACAAGTTACTCTTCCTGAGATCAACCAACTTATGGGTCTTGGAAACTATACTACCGGACAAAACACCGGAGTTTATGCTCGTTGGTTAGATTTCCCCGGCGAACAACTCATCGCTCAAGTTGAAGTTGAGATTGGAGGTCAAAGAATTGACCGTCAATATGGTGACTGGATGCACATCTGGAACCAACTCACAATGACCTCCGAACAACAAAGAGGTTATTTTAAGATGATTGGTAACACCACTCAACTCACATTCATCACTGATCCTTCTTTCTCTGATGTTGAGTCTCCTTGCTCTTCCTTGGCTCCTCGTCAAGTTTGCGCTCCTCGTAACGCTCTTCCTGAGACAACTTTGTATATTCCTCTTCAATTCTGGTTTTGCACAAACCCTGGTTTGGCTCTTCCTTTGATTGCCTTGAATACTGTAGGGCAGAAAAGCACTCACTCTAAAATTGCTATGGAGAATTTTAGAGAAAATAAGTTAGAGGTCCATAATGACTTTTTTTGTCATAACCCTCAGGTGCTAGTTGCTTGCTATTAAATTAGCAAGTAGCAACATTTTCAAATTGCGGGAAGTTCTTAAAGATGTTAAAATAAAAAATTTAATAAATAATTTTTTAGGGTACCAAACTTTAAATGAAAGTTTAAAGTGGCTGAGAATAAAACTCAGGTATGGTAAAAATCCCACATATGACGGCAATAATACGCCTAAAATAGATAATCCGCAGCCAAGCTCCTAAGTCCGCTATGATAAGGATAAGGAGAAGGTTCAACGACTAAACGTTAATGGGTCTGAGAAATGTAATCAATTTCAATGATGGCTTAAGATATAGTCTACTCCCTCTTGTTACACATAAATACACCGAAAGGTGGGGTAAATCGTGACGTACAGTATCACGAAGTTAAAATCAACTTAGATATTCGTCCTATTGATGAATGCTTATGGGCTGTTACAACTCTTAACTGCCAAAACTTACCATGGACTAACAGTTCTTCCGCCCAATACACTGTTGGACGCCCTGTTCCTGCTACCATCGCTTACAACCAATCTTTGGTTGCTGCTTCTTTATACGTTGACTACGTTTTCCTTGATACTGACGAACGCAGAAGAATGGCACAAAATCCCCACGAATATTTGATTACTCAACTTCAATTCACTGGTGATGAATCTGTCGGATCTTCTTCTAACAAGATCAAGCTCAACTTCAACCACCCTGTTAAGGAACTCATTTGGGTCGTCCAACCCGATCAAAACGTTGACTATTGCTCTTCTTTGACTTGCGATGCTCTTCTTTTCAAGGTCCTTGGTGCTCAACCATTCAACTACACTGATGCGATTGATGCTCTTCCTAACGCCATCCACGCTTTCGGTGGACCTGCCTCTGTCGCCCAAGATTCTCGTGCTTACATCGACGCACAAGGTCTTTTCCAAGACGCTGGCGCTTTGGACTACAATCCTAGTCAACTTGGTGTTAGTAACTTCACTGGATACTGGCACGGACCTTCCAATCCTTACAATGAAGCTAACCTTGGAGGATTACAAGTTCCATTGAATACAACTGGAATCCCTGCCTCTGTCCTTGCTTCTCTCCAATCAGGAACATCTAGTCCTCATCTTGAGAACTCTGGTGTTTCGGATGCAGGCACATTCGTCCTTTCTGAAACCTCTCTTGATATGCATTGCTGGGGCTTAAACCCTGTCGTCACTGCTAAGCTCCAATTAAACGGACAAGATCGTTTCTCTGAGCGTGAAGGTTCTTATTTCTCTTGGGTCCAACCTTACCAAGCCCATACCAGAAACCCTGATGAAGGCATTAACGTTTATTCGTTCGCCCTTCGCCCGGAAGAACACCAACCCTCAGGCACATGCAACTTTTCGCGTATTGATAACGCGACACTCCAACTTGTGCTCTCAAATGCTACAGTTGAAGGAACCAAGACAGCCAAGGTGCGCGTTTACGCCACCAACTATAACGTGTTAAGAATAATGAGTGGCATTAAAATCACCTGTGCCAAACAGTTGGCAGCCATATTAGATATTTGCTTCCTAATATGGATAAACTGTGTAAAGCAAATATACATTCAAAATGTATTATATAACCAGCTAGTCTTTGTTTGACTATATAGTCAAATGAAGGCAACATTTCTAAATTGCGGGAACATCCTAATAGCCTTTTCTACTACTTCTTTATGTGAAAGCATACTGAATACTCGGGGTAATGACCTAGAGCATAGTAATAACGAAAAGGATTGGATTATCTGCAGCCAAGCTCCTACGTGCGATATCGCAAGCATACGGAGAAGGTTCAGAGACTATAATGGAATGGGTTTGAGAAAGCTAGCAACTTTCTATGATAACTTAAGGGATAGTCCAATTTGCTAATGAAAATTAGTAAAAATAAATAACTCAGGGGTGGGTTAGCGTATAGTAATTAAAGAAACTAATAAAATAATATTATTAGTTGAAAATAATATAAAGACTTTCATATTATATAATTTATAATATGAATAAACCAGTTTACTCATTTTGTAAAGAACTTCAATGTGGCATAATTGAATATAATTGTAAAACGTATTACATTGACATAGATGACCGAGACAAAATTATTAATTTTAGCAAAAAGTTTACTTTTTATAATCAAGACGACCTATATCCGTTTTACAATTATAATGAACAGAAAATAAATTATTTAATGTTTTTGTATAATTTTAAAGAAAATAATGTAAAATATGTATTTAAAAATAATAATCCTTGCGACTTAAGAAGAGATAATGTTGAGTTTTATCATATATTTCATGATGAAATAATTAATAATTATAACGTAAAAAAATACATACCAGGACATTATTCAAAAAATGGCGTTGACCCATACAATATGAAAAATCCATTGTGGTATATAACTGAAAATGAAAAAGAATATTTATTGATGTATTGTGAAAAGAATACGATTGTTAAATTATGTCAAAAATCGTATGACAAAATAAAAGAATATGAAAGTATACATAATGAAGGAAAACAAATTACTTTTCATAAAAACATAAATGGGTATATATTATCTTCAAATAATTCGTTATTTATTCATCAAATTATTACAGGCTGTTACGGCAACGGACAAGGAACTAAAAATGTTAGTGTGGACCATATAGATAGAAATCCATTAAACAATACTTGGGACAATTTACGTATTGCAACACGTGAAGAACAAGAACAAAACAGCAAAGGCATTATGGTTGGAACTAAACGTGCAAGAAAATCAAGTGCTAAACCTTTGCCACCAGGAATAACCCAAGATATGATGAAAAAATATGTAGTATATTATCATGAATGGTTAAATAAAGAACAAACACGAAGTCGTGAGTTTTTTAAAATAGAAAAACATCCAAAATTAGACAAAATATGGACTGGAACAAAATCAAATCATATTTCTATCCAAGAAAAATTGAAACAAATTAATAAAATTGTTGATGATTTAGAAAACGATATATTTCCTGCTAAAACAACTTAAACATACACTTAGTTAATACTATATACAATGAACCTTAAATTAACTAATGTTGAGGAGGACAATCAAATACATTTGTACAGATTTAAAAATAATATTCCTAACTCTTCTTATATTTCAGGATTTATAGATGGCGATGGTTGCATTTTTGTAAGAAAAATTAAAGATGGATATCAATCTGGGATGTCTATTACTCAAAGTAGAACAAATATATTGCAAGTATTAAGATATCATTTTGGTGGAAGCATAACCTCTTCAGCAAATAGAAATAACAAAACTGAAAACATTATAAATGAACAAAATTATTATCACAAATATACACAAAGAAATCAATATAATTTATTGATAAGAAGCAATGAATGTAATGTTTTATTAGATTATATAAAAAATAACATTGTAATAAAAAGAGGACAAACTGATTGTTTAAACAAATTTATAAAATTAGTAAATTTACAAAATAGGTTAGAAAAAAAAGAAGAATTATATAACATATGTAGTGGTTATAATAATAAATCATTATTCAATGAAATCAATCTTGAAAATATTAATATAGAATATGTTGCTGGATTATTTGATGCTGAAGGATGTATTTATATAAATTTAAAAAAATATTCTAAATCATATATTTCTATAACTCAAAAAAACTATCCTGATGTTTTAGTATATATTTCAAAATTATTAGGATTTGGAACTATTGATTGTGAACAAAAATTTAAAATATATAAACAAGCAGATTGTTTAAAATTTATCAATTTAGTAAAAGATAATTTAATAGTTAAATATAATCAAGCTTTAGCATTTGAAACATTTTTGACAACAAATGATAAAAACATTAAAGAACAAATGTATTCTATATGTAATAGAGAAAAACATGAAATAGAAGTATTTAACGATTTAAATCAAAATGAAAATGGCAAAGAAGGATTTTTAAAAACAATACAACTTAAAAAAAATAAAGAACTATTATGTAAAGAAATACTTTTAAAACAAGTTTATAGAGAGAAATCTATAAAAATGACAGGCGAAGGAAATCACAATTTTGGTAAATCTTTTACTGAAGAAACAAAGAAAAAAATGTCTAACTCTATTAGAGACGCAAAAAGAGGTGTTAATGATGAAACAATTGTAAAAGTTAGAGACTTAATTGAAGAAGGTCATCCACTCGTAAAAATACAGGAAATGCTCCATTTGCCAAAACATACAATATCTAGAATAAAAAATGGTAATATCATCTGTAGAAATGAAGAAAAAAAGGAAAAACAACCTTTAACACAAGAAGAAATAAATTTATCTAAGAGAAAAATATTAACCGATGAAATTATAATTGTTATCGAAAAATTTATTAAAAAATGGAACCCCACACCTATATTAGATTATTTAATAGAGAGAAGAAATAAACTTGGAATTCCAAATAATCTCACAATTGACATTATTAAAAACATCAAAAGAAATTTAACAACAGGCAAAACTATAATTTATGAAAGAGAGTTATCAAAAGAAAAATATGAATATTATTTAAAAATTATTAATGATTTTTCGAAAAATACAGTTTAAAATATATATTTATTATTTAATAAATGGATAACATTTTAAAAAAAGAATTTATACAATTAAAAAAAGAACGCAGAGAGAAAAAAAAGTGTTTAAAACGTTCTGTCACTGGAGAAGAAGTTATTTTTATTTTTGAAAAAGTGTTAGAAGGTTGGAAAACAATACGCATTTATAATACTATTATTCAAAATAAACCTGATTCCGCGTTAGATAAGAATAAAACAGAAACTATCGCAACAGGTAATTGTAAGGTATATGAAACCGAAATGACAAAAGAAAGATATGAATATTATAAGATTTTAAGAGAGAAAGTTTACGAATATAATAAATTAAAAAACTTATAATATATTGGTTTTTATTTTTTAAAGCAAAAAACAATATAAAGACTTCTCTCTAATTAGACTATAAAATGAGCGTAGATATCGTAAACCTTATTGAAAGCAACCCTATTACTAAATTAAATGGCAATTATCAATCTAAATTGATTGAAAAGGTAAAAAATAAATTTACAGAATACGAACAACAAATGTTTTTGGCTAGTTTTTACTGCTATTTGAAGTATGATAAGACAAAAGATTTCGTTATTGATCTGGATGATGTGTGGAAATGGCTAGGATTTAATTCAAAATTTAATTCAAAAAGATTATTAGAAAGTTGTTTCAAAATAGACTTAGACTATACAAAATCGCTTCTCCAAACGGAGAAGCAAACAAATATTAAAGGAGGTCATAATAAAGAAATAATTATGTTGACGGTGGATACATTTAAAAAATTTTGCTTAAAAGCTGGAACAAAAAAAGCAGATGAAATTCATGAGTATTTCATTAAACTAGAAGAAATTTTACAAGAAGTTTTATTAGAAGAAAGCAATGAACTTAAATTACAATTAGAACAACAAAAGACTGAAATGCAACTATTAGAAGATAAAAAGAAACGAGAATATGAAACAAAATTAGAAAAACAAAAATTTATTGAAAGAGAGAAAATATTATTAAATGAATACGCAACAATAGGTTCAATTATTTATATTATAAAAGTTAAATCATATGACAACGGTCAATATATAATTAAAATAGGAGAAAGCAGAAAGGGTATAAAAAATAGATATAATGAACATAAAAGCAGTTATGATGAGTGTCTATTGCTTGATTGCTTTTGTTGCAACAAAAGCAAAGATTTTGAAAGTTTTATCCATAATCATGAAAGCATTCGACTAAATAAAGTAAACAACCTTCAAGGACATGAAACCGAAATGGAACTTTTTTTAGTTGGAAAAAATCTTTCATATCAAACTTTATTAAACATTATAAATAATAATATAAAGTATTTTAATGACAACAATAACAGCAAATTAGAACTTGAAATAGAACAATTAAAATTAATGCTTGAAATGAAAAATACAAATAATGATAATATATTAATACTTGAATTAATGCAAAATGTAAAACAAATGACAAATAAAATAGATGCTCTTGAAAAAACAAATAAAGATATATTAGAAAAACTAAATAAATCGCATACAAAGGTTACAACAGGGTTTAGCGAATCTTTACCTACATTAGGTCCTAGATTACAAAAAATTAATCCAGATAATTTACAACTCGTCAAAGTGTATGAATCTGTAACAGAAGCAATGAACGAAAACCATAATATAAAAAGACCAAGTATAATGAAAGCAATTCAAGAAAATACTATTTATTGTGGTTATCGTTGGCTTCTAGTTGAGAGAAAATTAGACCCAAATATAATTTACAACATTAATCCAACAAAACAAACCAAAGTTCAAAGCTTAGGTTATGTAGCAAAATTAAATAGTGAAAAAACAGAAATAATAAATGTATTCTTAGACAGAAAAACAGCAGCACATTTTAATGGTTATGAATCAAGTTCCGCATTAGATAATCCTGTTAAGAATTATACTTTAACAAAAGGGTTTTATTATAGATTATATGAGGATTGCGATGTGAGTTTGAGAGAAGACTTTGAAGAAAAAATTAATGGCAGTCCATTATTATATAAAAATGGAATAGGACAATACGATTTAAAAAACAATTTAGTTCGTGAATTTGAGTGTAAATATGATTGTATAAAAAAAATTCAAATGAGCGATAAAACGCTTGCAAAATCATTAAAACAAAATATATCCTATAATGATTTTTATTATAAAGAATTAGGTAGCAAGTTGCATTATTAGACCTTTTTACATTTCAAACGCCGATTTAGATTGATGACAAAAACACATAAATTTTATAAAAACATATAAAATAATTAAAGTCTATTCTCTCTATTTACATTTTATAAAATATTTTTTACAACAATTTATCCAATAAATAACCCATATTTAACAACAAAATCAATCATATTTTCTGCGCCCATAGAATGGTTACAAGAGAAACAAATAGGTCTTAAATTATTTATTTCATGAGAACCACCATTTTTTTCACTTAGAACATGCCCTACTTCAAAATTCGTATTTGAAATAGTAACTTTTTTACAACATAAGCATTTGTGTTTTATTATATCTTCGCCTATATAGTGGTTCCAAACAATAATTCTAACATTTTTGGGTATGTTTTGCTTTTTACTTTTTGCCTCTTTTTTCTTATCTTCTTCTAACTTTTTCTTGTGTTCTTCTTCCTCTTTTTTCTTTTGCTCTTCCTCTTCTTTTTTCTTCTGTTCTTCTTCTTCCTTTTTTTTCTTATCTTTTTCATCTTTTTTCTTTTTCTTTTCTTCTTCTTTTAATTTATTTTGTTCGTCTATTTTTTTCTTTTGTTCTTCTTCTTCTTTTTTCTTTTTATCTTTTTCATCTTTTTTCTTCTTTTTTTCCTCATCATCTTTAAGTTTTTTTTCGTCTTCTTCTTTTTTCTTTTGCTCCTCCATTTTTTTCTTCTCTTCTTCTTCTTTTAATTTCATCTCTAACAACTGTATTTGTTGTGTCTGTTTTTCTAGTTGTTCTATTATTTTAATTTGCTCTACATTAATTATGTTTTCTTCTTTTTTTATTTCATCATTTAATCTAAATTTTAAAACAGATAAATTATACCATAATATTTGACACACAAGGTTGTCTTTTTTTGCTCCAGTTATTCCTTTTATTCCAATCTCTTTACAAATATTTTTTAAGTCATTCGCCTTTTTATCTTTTAAAACCGCAACTAATTTAAAGAACTCATTTTCAAGCGTTTGAATCAGTTCTGGTTTTTTCATTTTAAATATTCCTGAAATACCAATTTCTTTACATTTATCTCTTAAATTGTCTACATTTAATACGTTAAGTTCACTATTTAACTTTGTTTTTATTTCATTTATTTCTTCTTCAAAATCATTAGATAATGTAGCACTGTTATCAGTATTATCGGTTATATCTGAAATTACTGTTTGGTTATCAGCGATATGAAATAGTTGTGCATTAACATGTTGCGTCTGAATATGTGGTTGAAAGTGTAATATATCTTCAACACTAGATAAGCTCATTACATCATTTGAAACTATGTTGTGTTTAAAATTCATATTGTTTAATAAAATGCCTTTATTTAAATTTAATGGGTAATATTTCATTTAGTATAAATTAATGATTTTTTATTTTGTTTGTTTCAATTTTTTATTTAAATTATAAAATTTGTTTTTACACCTCTTTATATTCTAAATGTCTATGTTTTAACTATACTTTGTATTTTCATTAAAAAAAATTGAAATAAAAATGTTTTAACCTCATAAACACAAATCAAATACATTGTAACGATGCCAAAATCACAATCAACAGGTGCTAGCACAAAGAAAACTACTGATATGAAGTTCCCTGTTAAGTTAGATGGGACAAAAGATAATAGATATTCTGCTCCTCAATTTACTAAAAAAGATGGAAAAAGAGATATGAGAACTACATCTACATGTAATAGAAAATAATTATTAAATTTTGTCTATTTACAAGCATAAAAAATATAAAAAAAATATATTAATTTTATAAAAACAAATTAAACAATTAAAAATATTATAAATATATGTATCAGTTTATAATATTATGTATTTTTTTGTCGGCAGTTTCGCTTAAGACTAATTTGAAACCGAAATTTTGTATAAATTGTAGATATTATATTAAAGACGAAAAAGGAAACAAACAAAATGGCAGATGTTTACAATTTCCAAATGATAATTCTAATTTTTTAGTAGATGGTGTAGTTCGCGCTGATGATTATCGTTTTTGTTCTACTGCAAGAAATTTTGACCATTTGTGCGGAGTAAATGCAACAAAGTATAAAAAAAGCAAAATATAAAAAAGTTTGGGATGACTTTGCCCTCTTATGAAGGTCTAAGTTTTACAACACTTAACGGAAACCCTTTGCAGATTAATTTTTACTTATACCTTCGTCTAAAACAACCCATCACCTGTGATATATCTATTTCAGGTTGAATGTAATCAATGTATTCAGATATTTCTCTCTGTAGCCAAGGATTTTCCAGAACTCGGCGTTTTTTTGATGTCATTTTTTCAGCATTTATCCTCTCTAAGTCTTCTGCACTAAAATTATCATAATTGGTTACTGAACCCTTGATTAAAAGTAGAAAGGGTTCTCGTTCTAAATATCTAAACCTGTGTGCTTTATCTTTTTTTGTTATAAAATATTTAAGAGAAAACATTCTGTCTTCACAAATGTGTCCGCCCACATTGCTTATGTCTTTAAAAATTACTAAATTTGGCTCACTGTTTTTTCCTACTAAATACGTAACACGAATTATATATCTCGCAACAATTACATCAGATGACATATTCACAGGTTTATAAAATTCAATATTCCATATTTTCGCCGCAATATTATTCTGGTCAAAATTGTCATAAAACGAGTCATAAATTTCTTCACTTATCGTAATGTTTCTGGGTTTAACGTATTCAAACAAACATTCATTAATTAATTCAAGTATTTTATTAGATGTAAACACAGTTGAAAAACTATTAGGAATATCAAAACTAATAAAGTTTACGCTCATTTTTGAAAGTATTTAATACGCAGAATAAGTAATAATATAAGTAAGTTGAAATAATAGATGAAAAAGCATTTCATTTTTTTTTTAACAAATGTAAAAATGGAATTACTAAAAATTTATAAAAAATAAAATAAAAAAATAAAAAAATGTGTGGGATAACTTTGCCCTCTTATGAAGGTCTAAGTTTTACTACACTTAACGGAAACCCTTTACACATTTTTTATTTTTTATATTATTTTTATTATTATTTATTTTTATTATTATTTATTTTTATTATTATTTATTTTTATTATTATTTATTTTTATTTATCGGTTTAAAAGAAAGAGTTAGGTATGATAGTTTCTGTATTGTCAAGTAGTTCGAGCACTTCTCTGTGAAACCAAGGGTTTTCAAGAACACAACGTTTTTTTGATGTCATTTTTTCGTTATTGATTTGCTGTATACTTTCATCGTTAAAATTGTGATAGTTAACTACAGACCCATTAATTAATAGCAATAAAGGTTCTCTCTCAGCATATCTCATTTCTATAATTTGTTCTTCTTTTTTAATAAGATATTTCATTTGGAAAATTTTTTCATTACAAAAATTACTGCGCACATTGCTGTTATTAGTAAAGTCAATAAAGCTTGGTTCTTCATTTGTTCCCTCTAAAAATGAAATCAAAATTTCGTGTCTAGGTGCTACGTAGAATGTTTCATAGTTGAAAAACAAACGCCCATTGTCATCATCTTCAAGCGTAAATTCAATTTTCCACATATGGCTTGCGTTTCCGTGTGGCAAAAACTCGTCATACAAAGGATCATATGTCATTTCAGTCAACTCGGCATTAAAGCTCGCAAACGGATCTGCTAAACATTCATTAACAATTTTAAGTACCTCTTCTGATTTCAAGTTAGTAAGAAATTGGTCGTATTCAAGTTCAATAGTAAAATTCATTTTTAAGTATAAGATTTGTAATTGTAAAGAATGTATTAAATACAGCGAACTAGGGAAATATAAAGCTAAATTACATCTAGTAAAAAAAAGCATTTCATTTTTTTTTAAGTGAACACGAAATTTTAAATACTAAAAGTTTATAATTTTTCTCTCTACTTCTCTTATTTTTTATTTTTTTCTTTTTTTCTTTTTTCTGGAATATCACTAAATAATTTATTATACATTTCAATATTTTCTTCATAGTTTCCACAAATCCAATACACCCTTATTTTATTATTTTTTGAGTCAATAAATATAATTTTAGCAAGTTGTCCTTCCGTTACAGGCGTTTGTTTTACAAAACATAATTTTCCAATTTCATATTTAAAATGAGAGCCAGTTTTTGAATATGAAATGCTTCTTTTTTCTTCTAGTGCTTCAAATAAAACTTGTTTGTCTTTATACTCCATTTTTGAACCCATACTGCGATTTTTGCTAAATTGCACTGGTTGTAAATTATAAATATCATCAGCACCACCTTTTGCTTTTGGAACTATATGATCTATATCCCATCCATATTTTGTAGTTTTGCCATGGTCTTCATATTTAATAAGATTACCAAATACATCTTTACGCCATTCTTTGGATTCTAAGTCCTTAACTTTTTTACCTTTATTGAAGGTCGCACGTTTACAGTCGGGTTTTCCGTAAGATGTTGAACTAATAGTCATTTGGACCAATAAATGTATGCATTATATTTTACACCTTATCTCAATCAATATTTCAATTTTATTTTTTTTATACACTAAGTAATTTATCATAATTATAGTTTTTGTTGTAGCAAAAAGTGTAAAGATTTTTTAAAATTTATTCTAATATTTTCTGTCGAACAACACATCAATATGCTTATATTTTTATTACTTCTTATCTTGTTAAATTCTCTATCGTATTTTAAGTAAAATATTTTTTTACAAAACGGATTTAAGTCGTCTATTTTATTCCACATACTTACGCATTTTTGCGTTCCATCTTCTCTCTCTAAGAAATCATTAAGAATCGCATCTTGATTTTTTCTTTTTATTAGTTTATCAAATTTCCAATTTTTATCATAACTTATCATATGTGGCTTTAAGTATTTTTTATAATTTATTAGTTCTTGATGAGATGTATTTTTTTTACTTTGGATTCTTATTTTTTTATCTACGCTGCTAAATGAAAAACTATTTGTAAGAGTTCTTAGTAATTCACCTTTTACATAAAATTCTGAAAAATTAATAAATGAATAATTACCATTGTATTTTTTTATTGACTTAAATAAACCGATTTTACTCGATAATATTAATTCACTCGTACTAATATCTTGGCACTTATATTTATGAAACTTTTTAAATTCAACCGCTTTCTTTATAGCCCATTTTTCATAAGAAATATACATTATATTATTTATTTTATTTCTTTGAATATGAGACAATTTGTTTGATTTAATTAAACTATTTATTAGGTTTATTTGGTAATTGTTCAAATGAAAACAATAGGATACAAATAAGTTTGACAATAATAAATAAAATGTTTTATACATTGATTTATAAGATATTGCTGGCATATATTTATGTGGTTTATTTGAAAAAGTGTAAATCTAAAATATAAAAAGTATAAAAAAATGTATTTTATATTTTGTAACCAAGTCAGAATTTTTACGAATTACATAGTTTTATACCATTCAGGTTTCTCTCTTTTCTTTTTCCAAGAAGCAATTTTTTGTTTGTCTGGAGACATATAATAATTTCTATATGCTTCTACAGGATCTCTACACTTATATTCATCAGGCATAGCAAGAGCGAAACTAGTGAGACCTTTGGATAAAAACTTATCTTCACTAGGAATATTATCTCTAAGAATAAGAGACATAATATAAGATTTATGTAATTTCGTCTCAGGATGTCCGTATCTATATTTCCATTCTTTATGGAGTTCTTCAACAAGATCTAAAGTCCATATAAAATTTTCGCGCGAAGTTCGGCACCAAATTGTGACGGGGTGATTTTTATGTGCTAGTTTATAAATTCGGTCATTTACTTCATCATCAGGGTCTAACACTCGTTTAGCGGAACATAGCATCTGGACGGCTTCCAATAAAATTTTGCTTACGTGTTTATCCATCATATATCGGGCAATTTCGCTTTGAATTAACGATAATATAAATAAATTCATTTTTATAAACTAATAATTCAATAATTCAATAATTCAATAAAAGTTATTTAATTTAATAAATTATGCTTAATATGATTTCAATTTTATTTTTTATATTCATTAAAATAATTATTTGAAATACTTTTTTATGTAAAAAAGAATAAAATATAATATTTATTTTTATTATATAAAATGTCTAAATTTGGTTCTGGAAGTAATTCAAACGGAGCTTTTTGGTATGGCAATGCTACAAATTTTCCTGGATTTTTATATAAAAAAAATCTTGGTGTAGGTGGAAGAAGAAGCACAAGAATGGTGCCAGGTGGAAATACAACTACAAATCAACAAACCGACATATATAACAAGTATAAGCCTGGTTTAGGAGGTGTAGGAGCTTCTAGTATTTCTAATCGTCGTGCTAAGAATCGTTTAGCTACAGTATGTAATGGTGCAAATAATTGCGGACAATTTTATCAGTATTTAGGAAGTTATGATAATTATACAGGAAACTTTAATGGATATTTTAATTATCCAGTTAATTATTCCGTTAATAATAACACATTATAAAGAAATATTTTAGAAATATTTTAGAAATATTGTTATAAAAAAAATCAAAAAAAAAATAAAATAATTATATAACTATATGCCACCTGTAACAGTAACCGGAACTGTGTATAGCTTTTCTAATACTCCCGTAACGCTTAGCACATTAAATTCAACAGCATATTCTAGTGCGATTTATTTATATTGGACTATAGATTCAACTTTATCATCTATTACTTATTATATCTATTTAGGTTCTACAACAGATTCAAGTAATTTAATTTCAACAACAACAACATTATTTTGGGCTATAACAGGTTTAAATTCATCAACAAGTTATACATTTACAGTTTTGCCATACTATAATGGCTCAGCTAAAACTAGTTCTACAATTACGGTTACAACAACAGCCTCTTCTTTTTATACCCCAATGTCATATTATAATATTTTACAGAGTACATATAGCGATGATGCTTTATCAAGTCCTGTAACTTCTATTACAAATAAAAACAGATATTTAATACAAGTTGGTTCAAACACAAATACATATTTAGGAATACAAAGCACAACATCGTCAACAATATTTACAGCAACATTGAATACAATAAACTCAATTACAGATGTTTCAAATGTAACAGTATTAAGTTCTGCGTTTCAGTTAGTTCAAAATACGTTTGATTTAAGTAATAATTATTCATATTATAGAATTGATTCTGATTTACATTCAAATTTTTCATTAGACTGTTCGTGGAATTCAATTAACAAATATTCTCCAAATTTACAATTTTTAAATAACTGGGGAATAGATAGAAGTACAGACACCAGTTTTAATGAAACAGATATTAGTTTTAATGCTGGTGGTATAACATATACTTCTGGAACTGGTGGAAATCCTGGATATATTGTTTTTCAATATAATTCTACAAATAATACACTTATAGCAAAAGAAAGATATTATTATGATGATAATTATTATATAAATACTGGAACAACCTCAAACCCAACTGGATACACTGTGTATAATGCTGGAGGTGGAGGTGAAGGTCACATTTTAGATTCAGGCTTTCCTTATGCTGGCTATTATTTATATTATGATGGTTCTTCTTTAACTTTAGACGCAAGTAATAACTCTAATATAACATTATATGATTCACCTATAGATTTAAGTGTTCCGTCACAATTTAATCCATTAGGTATAGGAAATCCGACAAATTTAGCAACAAGCTTATATTCTGCTGGAACGGTAAAGAATGGATTAAAAATTTTATATTCTACTAATACGAGCGTTGCTTCTAAACTTACTAACAATGCAAAATCTTCTCCAGCTGGATATAATTATACAAACCAAATGTATACATATAGTTCTACAGATATGTCAATTACAAATAAATCAACAGCTGACTCATACGTATATAATATGTTAGACACAATATTTAGCACAGATGCTAGCAGTATTACATTAAGATATACAAAAGAATTTTATAAAACCCTTCGTGAAGGATTATTACAAAACGTAACAACAAGTCATAGTTTATCAAATGCTTATTTAACTGGAAAAACAGTTTTACAAGTTTATTTTACTAACGAACAAGATACTTCAGGCAATTATTGTCCGTTTATGGTAATATTAAATACTAGTTCTCCTAGCGGTCCGTGTAGATTTTTGGACGTTCATAAACCACCAGGTGATGCTATAAATCATTATTCTACTACTCAAGGTAGCAGTAATACATATAGTTATCAATATGTTACTAGAAATGCCGCATATCAATCATTTTTAACAAAAATACCAATGAGAGATTATGGATATTCTGGTGATATAGATTCGTCAAGTGGCAATTTAAATAATTCTGTAATGGACCAGCTAGAATTGTCATCGGGTGCTGTATATACGAGCAATTCAACAACCTACGATTATTTTAATTATTCATCAAGTTCATCTTGTGGAATCGCCATAGACAGCACACAAATATATCCAGTCTTAAATAGTTCTTCAACGCCTTCTTGCGGCGCTGCTGAATTAACAGCACAAGGAAATCATAGTGGAGTAGGGTTAGGACTTCATTATCACGCAGATCCGTTTCAATGCGGAACAAACAATATGAATTTTTATAATAAAAATGATTATGTAGGACAAACTCATCCACCTTTAATTGGTATGGCATTTGATGGTATTGCGATTTACGGTAGCTATATAATAGGTTATGATGTATCGTTAAATAATGGTGTTACTACAACATCTTATGAATATGCGTATAGTAGTATGGATGGCTATGACATTTCATTAGATTCATATGGAGCACATACACACGGTAATTATGGTTACCATTATCACGCAAATCCCGTATCTTCACAAAGTATCCCTTGTTATGCAAGTCAAACAAGCTCTAAAACATATCCTGTGTATGCTTTATTATACGGAAGTTGGGCAGGACTAGTTACAAGTATACCATATTTTACGGATCTGGATAAGCCATCACAACAAAATATTTATGTAGGATTTGCTAAAAATATAAGTTAATTTATTGTTATTTGTTTATTATTATACAAAAACTATATAAATATTTATTTATGTATTAGCATATATCTTTATGTTTCGCAAAATTATTCAACACAAAGTAAACGTAAAAAGCGTTATAATTTTAGGTTGTTTATCCGTTATAACATCAATTGTTTGGATAGTATCTGTTATAATTTATCAGTCATATATGTCAAATAATATTTATTTACTTGTATTGTCTTATTTATTGGGTTTAAAACACGCATTAGACGCAGACCATATCGCAGCGATTGATAACGTTACAAATAAACTTATATTAACAGGACAACAACCACTAACTGTAGGTCTATATTTTTCATTAGGACATTCTACAATAGTTATTATAGTAAGTATTTTATTGGCAATATTAACAGATACAATAAATAATAATATTAATACATATAATGAAAATAGCGACCTTATCGGGCCTATAATATCAGCATCTTTTTTATTATGTATTGGGTGTATAAATGTAATTTCGATTTATATGATTTATAAAAATTTAATGAAAGTAAAAAATATTTATAAAAATAATGAAGAAGAAAAAGAAGAAAAAGAAGAAAAGGAAGAAAAAGAAGAAAATAATGAAATAGTTAACTGGAATGAAATTTATCAAAAAAACGGTTGTTTTTCTTACTGTTTTGGCAATACATTATTTAAAATGATAGATAAACCGTGGAAAATGTATTTTGTTGGATTTTTGTTTGGTTTAGGTTTCGACACGGCAACAGAAATCGCACTATTGGGAATAATAACCATACAGTCTACTAATGATGTGTCATCGTGGATTATTATGCCATTGCCTCTTCTTTTTACTTGCGGCATGTCATTAATAGATACAATCGACGGAATCATAATGACAAATATATACGGTTGGGGGTTTATAAATCCAATAAAAAAAATTTACTACAATTTAACAATAACATCTATATCTTGTACGTTTGCTTTATTCATTGGATTTATACAATTATTAGGCATAATACAACCATTTTATTCAGATGACAATACAACAAATACATTTTGGCAATTTATTATTTTATCAGGTGACAAAGAAAATTTTTTAATAATTGGTATTAGTTTGGTTGGCTCTTTTATAATAGGGTTTTTACTATCTTTTGCTATTTTTAAATATGGTAATTTTCAATCTACAATAGAAATGATAGACAAAGAAAAAACGAATAATATAGAAGAAAATGCAAACGCAAATGTAATTTTAGATGTGTAAAGCAATATATTTTATTATTTTTTGTTTAAAAAAATGAAACAAAAAATAAATATACAAAAACAATTAAATAAGATTAAAAATGTCGCCAAACATTGAATTTTATAATTTTCGTTTCAAGCTAGCTTATACAGAACAAACACAAAATTATATAATTAACTCTAATGTATCAGTAAAAAATTTTATTGAAACAATACGTATTTATGCCAGAAGAGATTTTAATTTGGAATGCAATGAAGATATAGAAATTGTAGAAGCAGGTAATCCAGATATTATAAATGATATAGATGCCGAAATGGCACCGGCATTAGGTCCGACAAATGCGAGCGTTAAACAAATATTTGGAAACCGTCAAAAAAATGTATCGTTTTACATAAGAAAAATAAATATTGTGTAAAAATTAATTCATATAAAATATGTAAAATGTAATGTAGAAATAAAAATAAAAAATATTTATATAATTTATTATTTTTTAATTTAATTTAATTTAATTTTATTTTATTTTATTTCTATTTTATTTTTATTTTATTTTATTTTATTTTTATTTTATTTTATTTTATTTT
>Ga0209550_10000210_pt1 | contig 51960 bp, 23 predicted proteins | sample LauGreSuBDMM15SN_2_FD_187567 | JGI IMG/M metagenome (GOLD analysis project Ga0209550, IMG submission 187567) | Freshwater lake microbial communities from Lake Michigan, USA - Su13.BD.MM15.SN (SPAdes) (version 5) | ecosystem: Environmental > Aquatic > Freshwater > Lake | place: Lake Michigan...
CACCATAGGGTAAGGAATCTCTTTATTACAGTCAAAGTGTCGCAGGTGCCAATCCCCGAGGTATCTCTGTGACAAATCTTTGAGAAAAGGTCTCAACATCTGTCCAAAAGTCAAGGAAATCGCCGACCTGTTTAACTAAACGGGCCACACGTTCGTTCTTACAGAGAGCCGAAGTTGTCCATGATGACGATTGTCACCTTGGCGCAGCGAGGGAACGATTATCTCGGGCGCATAGGACTGAAAGACCTCGGTATTGGTCGCGCCCTCTCTAGTCATGCATGCAGTGGTGCCCGTCCATGTGCACCGAGGAGATCATCGTGGTGGTGCACCAGTGGCCGCGCGGAGCATGGCAAACCAGTCGCTTCCCGCGCGGCGAGCGGCCACGCAGCCGGGTCATATTGGTCTTGGCCGCCGACTCGTCGATAAAGACAATCCGCGCTGGATCGAGCCCGCCCTGGCCCCGCTTCCAGCGATGCCGTTTTGCGCGACGTCGGGGCGGTCTTGCTCGGCCGCATGGAGCGGCTGTAAGGGCGACCCCGCAGGGGTGAGCGTAGCGAGTCGAAACCGCTTGCACGGTTTTGATGAGGGGGAGGGCAGCGTTGGCGGGTTACCGCTTCGCTGCTCTCTCTATTCTACAAGCACAAAAAAGCCGGGGCTCGAGGCCCCGGCTTGACCGGCTGACGAAGGGTGTCGGCTGAATTTTCCGTTACGGAGCGAGCGTGGCCTCCAGGCGAAGGAAGGTCTTGGACCCGGTGGTCACGGTATAAACTCTGCGCTGGCCCGTGATCACACCGGTTTGGTCACCCTCGGTGCCACTTCCTGCCGGGCTTCCGCTCACGCCGGTAGTCGCCCAAGTGCCGCTTGTAAGATCGGTCTTCGTCGTGCCGACCACACTGAGATTGGGGTCGTCGGTGCGGACCACGGCGGTGAGGACGAGTGTGTTCGCGTTGGCGCTGACGACCGGGGCCTGCACGGTTTCAGTCGGGCTGTTGGCACCGAGAGCATATCGCATGAGCGGAGTATAGCCATCGGCGCCCGCGGTGGTGGGGTTCAAGATCGACACCGTGACAGTGCGGGTGACGGGCGTGGCGGCGTTGTTAGCGGCGTCAGTCGCGTCGTAGGTAAGGGTGTAGGTGCCGGGTTTGGCGGTGTTTACCGTGCCGCTCGTGATTACGGTGACGCTCGGGTCCAAGTTATCCGTGGCGGTCGGGGGGACGTCGGTGTAGGTCGAGCCCCAGTTGACGGAGGCGGGTGCGGCGGATGCGATGACGGGCGGGTTGGTGTCACTCACGGCGGACGGCGCCAGTTTGAGCGTGCTGCCGTCAACGACCAAGGCGAATCCAGCGATGGGCGTGGAAAGGGCGGGACTGCCCGTTATGGATGCGGCGGAAAGCAGCGAGTAGGTGGTGGCTCCAACAGGGGTGCCAATGACCGTGACGGTGGCTCCGGCGGCGAGGTCCAGTGTCCCGGTTGTAGTGAGGGAGTTGCCTAGGTTGAGCTGGAGGGCGGCACCGGAGGCGACGGAAATGGAGGAGGTGCTGTTAGTATTCAGCGCGAGCGCGCCTGCGCCAACGGTGGTGTTGCCGGTGTAGGTGTTGACTCCGGAGAGGGTCCAGGTGCCGGTGCCGAGCTTTGTGAGCGAGGTCGTGGAACCCACGATGGCACCGCTAATCTCACCCGTGCCGGCGGTCGAACCCTGAAGCGTAAGCGTCTTGTCGCCGGAGCCGGTGACGGTAAGGTCGCTGGTGAACTTCAACAGGCCCGTGCCCGACTGATCAATAGTCGCGTTACCGGTGGTGCCGGCGAGGCTGAGGATGCGGTCGGTGGTGTCGCCCGTGCCAATATAGACGAGGGTGCCCGTGGTGTTGCCGCTACCTATAGCGATGGTGCCGTTTGTCGCATTAGTGGGCGCACCGAGCGCACTGGGCGAGCCATCAGCGTTCTTGATGGAGCTAAAGCTCAGCGTTCCACCAGTGACAGTGGTCAGACCGGTGTAGTTGTTGGCATTGTTGGTGAGCGTGCGAACGCCGGGGTTGGCCAGTAGATTCGGTGCGGTGACGGGGCTGGAGGTCACCCCGGCCAAACCAGTGATCTGGCCACTGACGGTAATGTTACCGGCACCGCGTAAAAGGAAGGGCGCTCCGGTCGTTGATGAACCGACTCCGGATGTCATGGTTCCGGACACCGTCAGCAAGCCTGAGTCCGAGCTGATATTGAGGGTATTGATCGGTGAAACGCTTACGGACGAGATCGTGCCGGTCCACTCGTTGTTGTCGGATACGTTTTGAAGCGCCACGTTACTTCCAGAATTTGATAACAAATTCAGAGGCTCCGCAGCAAACACCACGCCGCCTTGTAACTGTAAAACCTGATTGGCGGCGACCGATGTGGAACCGGCCGTGCTGCCAAGCGCATTGGCACTCTGAACGTTGAGGGCGCCTGCGCTGACGGTGGTGTTGCCGGTGTAGGTATTGTTGCCGGAAAGGATGACTGTGCCGTTGCCGGTTTTGGTAAAACCTGCCGTGCCGTTTGCCAAAAGATTGGCCGAGATGGTTGCAGTGGTTGCAACATTGCTCGCCGCGTAGGAGGTGCCGGTGAGGCTGCCGTTGCCAATGGTGTCGCCGCTGACTGCCGCGGTGGTTACTGAAACCGCACCAACCGACTGGCTGGTGCCACCGAGATTCAGACTACCGCCGCCCAACGTCAGGGCCGAACCGGTGCCCAGCGTGCCGCTGCCGCTGAGCGTGAGTGCACCGCCAGAGATGGCAGTCGCACCGGTGTAGGTATTCGCACCGGACAGGGTGACTGTGCCGTTGCCGGTTTTGGCCAAGCCTGCTGAGCCATTCGCCAAAAGTCGGGCTGAAATACCGACATTACCGGCCGCATTGCTCACCGCGTAGGAGGTGCCGGTAAGATTGCCGTTAGAGATGGTGTCGCCGCTGGCTGCCGCGGTGGTAACAGATACCGCGCCCACAGACTGGCTGGTGCCACCGAGGTTCAAATTGCCACCGCCGAGCGTGAGCGCCGAGCCGGTGCCGAGCGTGCCGTTGCCACTGAGCGTGAGGGTTCCACCGTTGATGGCCGTAGCACCGGTGTAGGTGTTGGGAGTGCTGATCGTAAGATTGCCAGTGCCAGTCTTGGTTAGGGTGCCGCCGGAAATACCAAACGCACCGATGAGCGAGTAATCTTTGGTGGTGTTATTGAAGGTGGTGGAGGCCGGAGCTACATTGGCCGTATCAATATTGATCGATAGCGGTCCTGCACCGGTGGCGTTGTCGTTAAAGAGCGCGTCGTCGGCAGCAAGGAAAGTGGTGGTGGTGTTGGCACTGGTGAGCTTCCAGTTATTGGTCGAGGCCAGGTTCCATTTTCCGTCGCCGCCTCCGGTCCAATAGGTGTAGTCACTGACGATGGAAAGCTGAACAGCGGTTCCGGAATTGATCAAAGAGGCGTTTTGGCGGCTCGAGGTTCCCGAGACGGAGCCGAGAACGAACTTGCTAAAACCAGCTCCACCGATGCTGCCAGCATAGCTTATGAGATCGTAGTTTCCGTTGCTCCACGACGATGCGGTGGGATTAATGGTCACGGTGCCGGCCGCATTCGTAGCGAGGGTGGTGGTGACGATCGCGGCGGAAGTCGAGTTGCTATAGGTGTTCACCGTCGCTGCGCCACTGAAGGTCAAGGTGCCGATGGTCAGCGCCCCTCCGGCCACGCCGTTGTTGTTGGAAATAACACCACCGGTGCCCGCGCCGACGTTGACGGTGCTAACCGATCCGTTGCCGCTAAGCGTGCCTTGGGTGAGGGTGACGGTGGGAGACACCGCCGTCGTGGTATTGGTGTGGAGGAACTTGGCTCCACTTCCATTCACAATGATGGCGTTGCTGGCATTGATGGTGCCGTTGCCGCTGGTGGTCAGCGTGCCAACGTTGACGGTCGTGTTACCGGTGTAGGTATTGGCATTGGAGAGCGTGAGAGCGCCGGCGCCGGTCTTCGTCAAACCTCCGTCGCGGGTGGCTCCGAGCGCTGTATCGTGGCTCAACACCTGGCCGATGGTTACGTCGAAAGAGTTGGTATCAATCCTGGCGCCGCCTGCTTTGACATTGGCCGTGGTCGCAACCCCCGACGCCATGAAGGTCGGATTGGAGATGCTGGCCTGAAGGGTGCCACCGTTGAAGTTGAAAGTGTTGGTGCTTGTGCCGACAGCGACGGAGGAGGCGTAAATTTGTCCAACCGTCAGGGTTCCCCCGTTGAGGTTGGCAGTGCGGGTGCCACTGACCATTGTTCCGGAGCCGAAGCGTAGACCGGCATATATACTCGCCGCTGGGAGGAGGCCGGAGGTGCCGATCGTGACGGTGCCCGAGTTTACTTGTCCGCCGTCTATGGTGAAATTGCCACTGCTTGCCGTTGCAGTGCCGCCGAGAATGAGGGCCTGGTTGTTGCCGTTTGTAATAGTGCCGCCCGCCTTGACGACGAGTGAGCCACCGTTGGCATCGGCGCCGATAACGATGGAGGTGCCGTTTGGAGTAGTCGCAGTGTTGTAAACGGTGCCCGCGTTTTGGCCAAAATAGCCTCCGGAGTTCACGTTAACGATCGCTCCTCCGGAAATCGACAACGTGCGCCCGCCTGTTGAACCAATTTGCGTGGTCACATACTGCGCTCCCGTGGAGCTTCCACCGAACGCGCCGATATTAAGGGTTCCACCGGTTCCCGAAGCCGTCGTGATGATATCGTTGGTTGCCCTGGAGACGGTGACGTTCGAGCCGATTGTCGCGGAGACGGAAGACGACGCCAACGACACGGTTCCTGCGCTGGTGATTGTCTGTGCGGACGCGGCGCTGAGGGAGTAGCCCGTCGTATTGAAAAGCATTCCGGCCGCACCGAAGGAATCTGCCACTGTGACAACTCCGCCGGCAGCACCGCCGAACACCGCGCGATTGGCGGAGGGGAAGGCGACGTTCGTGCCAGCGGTTGTGACCCAATTCGTATTTGCGATGTTCCAGGTGCCGCCGCCAGCGCCTGTTCCTGTGGTCGTGGTCGTCAGGGCAGGGTCCCAGAAGGAATCTGCAGCCCGAACGGCGGTGACGGACGCGAGCGCGCCGAGAAGAACGGTGATGGCGCCGGCAAGGCGGCGATTGGCGCGAAGATTCGAGGCAGACGAGGGCATGGGGCAGGGCATGAGGGTGTTGGGGGCCATAACGTTAGGGGTAAAATGATTGATCGACGGAAGCGACGAGCGATTGGTTAATCGTTTAAACTATGTGGTGCGTCAATATAAATTTTAATGAGAATCATTGCCACGAGCGTGAGAGCGGAGCTGGCAGTTAAACGGTTTTTAGGCAGGTCGGCGGTGGAGTCGGAAACAGCCCCAAATTTGCTCGGTTTATACTTTAACCGCTCCTGCCTGGATGCCTTTTACGACGAGACGCTGGGTGCAGAGAAAAGCCATGATCAATGGCAACACGCTCATGAGGCTGGCCGCCATGATAAGGTTGGTCTGTTTGCCGTAGGCGGAGTCGAAGAACAGCATACCGATGGGCAAGGTGCGCAGGCCTTCGGTTTTAATTAGCACCAGCGGCCAGAAAAACGAACCGTAGGTTCCGAGAAAGGAAAACACTCCCAGTGTCACCAGTGACGGTCGGCAAAGCGGAAGCACTACCAGCCAGAAAGTTTGCCAGCGGCTGGCACCGTCGATCTCGGCCGCTTCGTCGAGCGAACGCGGAATCTGAAGCATGAATTGTCGGAGTAGAAAAGTGCCGAAGGCGGTGAACGCAGCCGGCAGGATAAGCCCGGTGTAGCTGTCGAGCAGCCGTAGCTTCACCAGCAGGGTGTAGTTTGGGATCATGGTGACCACGCCCGGGATCATAAGGGTGGCGAGGTAGAGTTTGAAGACGGAGTCGCGCCCGGGCCAGACCAGCCTGGAAAAGGCAAAGGCGGCGAGCGCACTGGTGAATACTTGCAGGGTGGTTACCCAGACTGCCACGAAGATGCTGTTGAAGTAGTATCGGGCGTAGGGAATCTGCTCGAAAACCCGGGTGTAGTTATCCGGCCTCCAGTCCTTCGGAATCGGGTTTAACGACTCGATCTCCTGAAGGGGTTTCAGGCTGGTGAGGATCATCCAGAGGAAGGGCACAGACATGGCGATGGCGATCAACCAGAGGGCTATCAGGCGGGGAAGATGACCGGCAGGTGTCGGGAGCGGTTTGGCAGGGGCACTCATAGGAAATCCAGCGGTAGTGAAAGATCAGGCGTTAAACGGTCTGTAGTTAAATTAGAACTACTCTTCATTGTTCTTCGCTCCCCATCGCCATTGCATGAGGGTGATCGCGAAAATGAGGGTGAAGAGCACCCACGAGACTGCGGACGCGTAGCCGATGCGGAACTCGGTGAAGGCTTTTTCGTAAATGTAGTAGGCGAGGGTTTTGGTCGTGCCGGCGGGGCCGCCCTCGGTCATCACCCGCGCAGTCTCGAAGCCGCCTTGCAGTCCACCGATGAGGCTCATTATAGAAATGAAAAACGTGGTGGGGGCGAGCTGCGGCCAGGTCACGTTGCGGAATTTTTGCCAGCCGCTCGCACCATCTATGTCGGCGGCCTCGTAGAGTTCCTCCGGCACATTGGAGAGCGCGGCGATGTAGAGCAGCATGTTGTTGCCGCCGATGGCGGTCCACAGCCCCATGGTGATAATGGCATCGCGCGCACCCACACCCCACTGACGCAAACTTAGCCCGACGTGTTCGACCTCCAGACCGAGGAGATTGGCGGTGGATTGGAGCCAGGTCGGCGCCCGCCAGCCATCGGCACCCAGTGTCGCTGCTGCGCCCTCGAGCATATGATTCACCGGGCCGAATTCGGGGTTAAGGAGCGCCTTCCAGAGAATCATCAATGCGACGCCGGCGGTAAAGCAGGGTAGATAATAAAGGGTGCGGAAAAAAACGACTCCGCGCAGTTTGCCGTGAAGGAGGATGGCGAGACCGAGCGACCCGGCGATGGAGAACGGGATGCCGAGCATGAGATAGCCGGTGTTCACAAGGGTCAGCCAAAACGAAGAATCGCCCAAGAGCTCGATGAAGTTGGCCACGCCGGTCCACGCAAAGGGCTCGGTTTTGAGAATGCTCCAGTTCGAAAACGCGACGACGAGGGACCACAGCACGGGTCCGGCGGTGAAGACCGCGAAGCCGAGAAAGTTCGGGGCGATGAAGAGCAAGGCCGGCCCGAGGTGGCGGCGATCCGCGTTAAAGATCGTTTTCATGGGGTGGAGGCGGAGGTGGGAGCGGGAGCGGCGCGGCCTGCCTTTGCGAGGTTCCGGGCGATCTCGGCGTTGGCGCGGGCGGCGATGGTGCGAAAGGCCTCCTCAGGGGACTTAATGTCGTTTTTTACCAGATCGAGTTGTTCATCAATCCAGCGTGCGATCACCATGTTATTGATCCACGGACTGGATTCCTCGACGCGGCAGTAGTTCATCGTATCGCGCCAGACTCGGTTGTAGGTTTCTTTTGGATACTGCGGGTCGACCAGACGGGACTCGTCGGCCGCCCAGGACCGGCGGGCGCCAAAGCCGTCGGCCTCGTGGTTGAGGATTGCGTGGTGCTCATCGGAGAGCAGGTAGTCCATGAACTTCAGCGCCTCCTCACGGTGGGGGGCCAGCTGGTTGATCATGATACTCTTTCCGTAGCTCATGAAGACGCGCTCTCGTCCGTGCGGCCCCTCGACCGCGTTGAGATCGAGCCCTTGGTAACCACGCAGCACGACCAGCCACCACCGACCGCCCAAGGCAGTGGCGTAGCGGCGGGCGCCGAACTGGGTGATCAGCCCTGCGCCCCATCCGCCCTGCGAGGCCATGCCGGCCTCGGCCGTAGGGGTGGGCGCCACGCCATGCTTGTAAACGAGGTCCCGCATGAATTGGAGGGCCGCAATGGCCTCGGGCGAATCGAGCGTGCAGCGCGTGCCGTCTGCGGAGAAGACGGTGCCGCCCCACTGCCAGACGAACTGCTGCCATTGGGCCCAATTAAGCCCGAAGCCGTAGCGAACAATGCGGCCCTCGGGTGTGCGAACGGTGAGTTTTTTTGCGAGCGGGATAAACTGCTCCCAAGTCATGCCGCCGGTGGGCAGGTCAACGCCAGCTTCTGCCAGAAGATCGGCGTGCACCCAAAGACAGTCCACCGCTACATTAAGGGGCACGCCAAAGTAGCGACCGTCGGCGGTGCGATACGTGGCGTCGGCGCCGTTCCAGAAGTCGCGCTGCGGCACGACGCCGCGACGGGCGAACTCATCGGTAAGGTCAAGGGCGATATTGGCCTTCAGAAAAGTGTCGAGTCCGGCCGCATTGTAACAGGCGAAGAGATCGGGACCGACGCCGGCGATGGCCTGAACGACGACCTTCATTTTGTCCTCGTTGTCGGAGTCTATGGCCAGGCGGATATCGGGATGGGCGGCGTTAAAGGCTTTTGCCTGAGTCCTGGTCGAATTTGATTCTCCAACCGCCCAGGAGAGCAGGATGCGAGGATCGGAGGAATGTTTTGGATGCCAATACCAAGCGCAGAAAGTAAGGGCGCCGAGGAGTAAAAGAATGATGCGGGGGTAGCCGTTCACGAAAGAGAGGGATAATTGGCGCCGAGAAGTAGATGCTACCACGTCCTTATGGTGACGCAGATTAAGCGTTTGAATAAGAAATCGGGAGTTCGCCCACTTTTGGGGGTAAACGTCTTTGTGACCGAAGCTTTAAAGCGATTAGTCCCTTGACAAGGTAAATCGTTTTAATAAAACCCTTAAAACTTCCCCATGCGTTTTCATTTAATTGGTAACTCACACCTCGATCCGGTCTGGCTATGGGACTGGCGCGAGGGCCTCAACGAAGGCATAACGACCTGCCGAACCATTTTGCGCCTCATGCGCACGTTTCCGGAGCTCACTTATGTCCGCGGAGAGACCTCCATTTATCGCCATATCCAGGAGAATGATCCCGCCACGTTCGCGCAGATTCGCGCGATGATTGACGAAGGGCGCTGGGACGTGGTGGGCGGCACGCTTTGCCAGCCCGACACGAACCTACCGGCGACCGAGGTGCTTTGCCGCCAGTTCGCCCAGGGACTGGACTATATGCGCCGCGAACTCGGAGTGCGTCCGCGTGTGGCCTGGGCGGCGGATTCCTTTGGACATAGCTACGGCTGGCCGGAGATCTACTCGGCTGCGGGCATGGAGTATTTTGCCTTTTCGCGTCCCTTTGAGGGGGATTGCCCCCTGCCATCGCCGGCCTTCAATTGGGAAGGACCGGGCGGACGCAAGGTATTGAGCTGGCGGATACCAATTGGCTGGTATGGAAGCGAGCGCGGTGAAGTCGCCCGGCGTCTCGACGAGTATCGCTCAAAAGCCGAGCAATGGGGCGTCGAAAACATCGCCGTCACCTACGGCCTCGGCAATCATGGTGGCGGCCCGACCGCTCTTCAGATCCGCGAGATCATGGCTTGGCGTGACGCCAATCCTGACGTGACCACGGAGTTTTCGACTTTTCATCGTTTCTTCGACGCGCTGGCCGCCGAGAACAAGGCGTATCCGGTTGTTTCCAAGGAACTCAACTTCACCTTGCGCGGCTGCTTCTCAAGCGCGTTCCGCTACAAGAAAGCCTACCGCCGGACCGAGAATATTCTCCTCTCCGCCGAACGCACCACGAGCGTGGTGTCCGCCTCGCTCGACCGTCCCGCGCCCGATCTCAGTGCCGCTTGGGATTCGGTGCTTTTCAATACGTTTCACGATATCCTGCCGGGCTCATCATTGGAGCGAACCTACGAGGATCAACATGCCTGGTTGGGCGTCGCTTTCCATGACGCGCGCCGGCACGAACTGACCGCGCTCAATGCCCTCGCGGCCCGCTGCGATACCCGCGTGCCTGCGCCTGCCGATGACATGCCGTGTGCGGTGCCTGTCATGCTTTGGAATCCGCATCCTCATCCGGTCTCAACCCACGTAGAGTTTGAAGCCTGCCTCGAATATCGTCCGATCTTGAACTATGTTAACCGTCCTGACGCGCTGCCGGTCGAGGTTCTGAACCAGGAAGGCAAGCCGGTAGCCTTCCAGTTGCTCACGGTCGAAAACCAATTTGGATCCCACCTGCCTTGGCGCAAGCGGGTGCTACTGCCCGTGACTCTGCCTGCCTGCGGCTTTCAGGTTTTCTCGGTAGGCTGGAATGAAGCGGCCCGACCTGTTGCCGCTCCTGCTTCTTTGGTCCGGGCTGAGGGCGATCATCTTATCAGTAATGGCTCGCTCACCGTGTCCGCCCGACCAGGTGACACCGGCGTCGGCCTTGAACTCGACGGTCGTCCGCTGGCCGGCGGCATTTTACGCGCGGCTACCTTTGACGATCCATTTGGCTCGTGGGGCAATCACGACGGCGATCTCGCTGGCGACGATATCTCTACGGTTCTCGCCGACTGGACTGTCGCGCAAACCAAGGTCCTTGAGTGCGGCGTTTACCGCGCCAGCCTCTGGGTTATGATGACAGCAGGAACATCTCGTCTCGAGCTGGTCCTGCACGTTGAGGAGGGAACGCGGCAAGTTCGCGCCGAGGCTCGGCTCCTTTGGAATGAGCGGTCCGCCCGCCTAAAGTTAATCCTCCCAGATGGCGGGGCATCGGTTCTCTACGAGGTGCCGGGTGGCGACGTGCTTCGTGGTGAGCTGGGCGAAGTGCCTGGCGGGCGATGGATACGCGCCGATCACGCAGCCACGCCCTTCATCTTTGCGAGCGACGGTCTCTATAATTTCGACCTTAAGAACGGATCACTGCGCGCCACTGTGCTGCGCTCCACCCGCTATTCGCGCAACTCTTCCTCTGCCGCGACAGAAGAGCCTTGGCGTCCACATCTCGACCTCGGCGAACACCGGTTCCAGTTTGCGATCGCCGCCGCCGATACCGATGCGTGGGCTCTTGCGGATTCGCTCGAACAGCCTGTGACCGCGATGGTTACTCATCCGCACGAAGGCACGCTGGGCCGCTCAGGCTCCTTACTGGCGCTCTCTGCGGGTGTGCGTCTGCTGGCACTCAAGCCCGCCTACGATGGCGAGGGTTGGATACTCCGCATTCAGTGCATCGCGAAGGAGGTCGTGGACGTTAATCTCACCTGGGTCGGCGCTCCACTCCGTTTGGGTTCACTCACGCCTTACGAAATCGCGTCCTGGCGTATTGCCTGCGCGCCGAGCGGCTGGAGCATTGAGCGCGTCAATACCGCCGAGGAGTCAAAGGTCGTCGAAGCTTCGGCAAACCCGTTCAGGAAAGAAGCGCTCTCCAGCGCCCGCGCCTGATCTCGGCCTCGGGTAATCTAACGTCAGCGTGTAACACAATCCGGTGGGGCCTGCGAAAGGCTCCCACAGGGCCTTTGGCGTCACGACGCACTTCGTCGATCATGCCTTAAACTCTCCCCCCTATGAACAAATCCTTTCTCACCTTCTTTTCGGTGCTTGTGACAATGGCCTGTCCCTTGATCGCCGCGACCGCTGCGTCGCCTGAGGCCTGCGCCACCGCCGCCGTGATTTATCCAAAGATTGCGGACCTGAACTTCGTGCCGCGCGGGCCGGTGGCCACCGACATGGCCGAGCTTGAGCGACGCATGAAGCCCTACACTGGAGTCACAAATCCCGGTGCCGATCCGTCCACCTTGAACGGCAAAGTGATGGCGGGTTACCAAGGATGGTTCGCGCATCCCGACGACGGTGCGGGTATCGGCTACTTCCACTATGGTGCCGAAAAGGGTTTTCGACCTGGATTCAGCACGATCGAAATGTGGCCGGATATGTCGGAGATGGATGCAGATGAGAAATACCCAACGCTCTTTCGCTTAAAAGACGGTTCAGTGGCCAACGTCTTTAGTTCCTACAATCCGAAGACTGTCGCGAGACACTTTCGTTGGATGGCTGAATACGGCATCGATGGTGTATTCGTGCAGCGCTTCGGCACGCGCATCATCAAACCGCGCGATTATGATTTTACCAATGGAGTTCTCGATCACTGCCGTGCGGCGGCCAACCAATTCGGACGCACGTGGACGGTCATGTATGATGTGAGCGGGCTGAAGGAGGGGGAAATGGAGAAATACGTGATCGCCGATTGGAAGCGGCTGGTGGATCTGATGAAAGTGCGCGAGGATCGCATGTATCAACGCCACGAAGGAAAGCCGGTGCTGGCGATTTGGGGTCTTGGTCTCGGCAATAAAGACCTGCAACGTGGCGGAATCGGCGAGAGTGTAGCGGTGTTGAATTTCCTGAAGAACGATCCGGTTTACGGCGGCAATTCCATCGTGCTCGGCATTCCACTCGCCTATCGCACGCCGGGGTTGCGCGACGCTTCATGGGATCCGCGCTGGGCCGAAGTATACGCCATGGCGGATGTGCTTAGCCCGTGGACGATCGGTCGCTACAAAACGCTCCAGGAGTATGACAAGGTGCGTAAGGATTTTCAGGTCGGAGATGTTGCCCAGACCCGGGCCGCCGGGCAAGATTACCTTCCGGTCATTTTCCCGGGCTTCAGCTGGCAAAATCTCATGGGCACGCGTGGAAAAAAGGAGCCCCAACCCGCGATTGCCCGTCTGCGTGGCGAGTTTTTCAGGCGCCAGGCGATTGGTGCACATAAGCTCGGAACGAAGATGGTTTACGTGGCGATGTTTGACGAAATGGACGAGGCCACCTCGATTTTTAAAATCACGGATGACTCGCCCGTCGGGGCCAATTCGTTCCTCGGCGGCGAGGGCTTGCCCTCCGACTACTATCTGCGCTTGTGCGGCGAACTCAGCCGTGAACTGAAGACGCCGGAGCAGAAAACGAACAGCCATTGGATTCGCCGCCGGCAGTGATCGAAAGGTCAGGGTCTAAACCCGAACTCCGCCAATAAAGTTCATGCGGTGAAGTTGTTTCCCGCGTTTCTCCTCCGATGGCCGAGTGGCTTGTTACGTCTTCGGTTTCTCGTTTTCCGCCAGGTTTTTCATATAGTGTTCCTTTGTAGTCTCCGCCTGATCCGAGGGCAACTGAAAGACGTATTTGCCGGGAGACTCCTGGTTGAGCCGGTCAACGATTCCCTTGATGGTCGTGAAAATAGCGGTGCCGTAGCCTGCTCCGATCAGCTTGCCGGTGACGAATTCCGGGGACTTGGGATTGGCTTTGACCCCGGACAGATCTTCATAGAGATCCTTTTTCTTCCAGCAATCCCGTATGCGCTCCATCAATACAGGCACGCCGTTAGAAAATTGCGGGTTGGATATGTGGTTAAAGTTGTGGCGAATGCTGTCCACTCCGGACAGGGAGGTGTAAACTTTTAGAATTAAGGCAACCACTCGAGAACGAAAACGGGTTGGGGCTCGATTGCTTCGAGTTGCTCGCCATCACCTTGTCCGGTGGATTGAACGAAGAGGTTCAAGATCCCATCTCGTTCCCAACGGATGTGGTCGTAGGAGGGTTCCCAAAACCGGACGCCAAACTCGGTCAGGTCTCTGGTTGTCCATTTGCCGGAGCGGAGATCTGCGCATTGGGAGACGGTGACTTTGCTGCCTCTTTCGAGATCGCGGTAGATTACGGAGACGGACGTTTTGCCATCGGCGGACTTAGCCAAAACCTGGGGGCGGGAGATGGGAATGGCCTTGGAGCCTTCGCCGGAAAGCGAGAACGGTGTGGTGCGCGTGGAGACTTGCGTGGTGCGCCATGTTTTCCCGTCGTGGGCGATGACGAAGAACTGGGGGACGGGAGATCCCGAGGGGCGGAAATAGGTGGCGATGATGGGGTGACCGTCGGAGTCCGTGCACATCGAAGTCTGGTTGATCAGCTCATGCTTCTGCGGGACGGGGGCGGCGATTTCGGCGGTGGCGAGGGTGATGGGGAGCGCGTAGGAAGTGCCGTCGGATTTGCACCAGGTCTTGCCTCCGTCATCGGATCGGGCATAGCAGACATCGTGGTTGGTGGCGACGTCGCCGGACTCGCGCCAGACCCAGGAGACATGGATGGAACCCTTGGCGTCCACGGTGGACTGCGGGTAGGCGTTACGCTGATTTTCTCCTGAGATAAAGTTGGAATGGATCTGGGTCCACGTCTGCGCCTTGGTGTCGTAATGGTTCAGGGCAAGGTTTCCCCGGCCGGAGCTACCGTCGCGGTAGAGGAAAATCAGGTTGCCGTTGGCGAGTTTGAAAAACTGGGGATAGGTGACGTTGTTTTCAAAAAGACCGGTCATCGGGATATTTTTGGTAAATTCGGTGAACCCAGGGGCGACCGATTTAACATAGCGGAGAGGGTGCCCGTGGTGATCCCAGGATAGGTGCAGGTAGCCTTCGCCATCGGCGATGATGGAGATAACGTTGTGGGCGTCTTTGGTGTTTCCGGTCAGGGCGGTGACGGTTGGCGTCCAGGTGGTGTTGCCCAGGGTGCGGGTGGCGATGACGACACGGGAGTCTGCGTTGTAGTAAGCGACGAATTGTTGGTCTTTCCAGGTGGTTATGGGGTCGGTGCGGAACACGGCGGCGTTAACGGAGTTGGCCGCCCAACCTTTGCCGACTTCCAAGAGCTTTGCCTCGCCCATATGCGGTGGCGGGTGCTGGGTGTCCGCTCGGGCATCGGCAAGCCCCGGCGAAGCGATGAATGCGAGCGTGATGACACGGCGGATGAAACCCGAGAGGTGACGGGTGGCGCAGCGGGGGTAAGGGCGTAGGCCTGTGCGTTTCATGGTATTTTAGTGACCGTTCTGACACTCTTGGGCGCTCAAGGCACTAAGACCTTAAGACGTCCGAAGAGGGCAGGGCTCGCGTCGAGTGGCACGTAGACACGCACCCGGTCGGTAGTCGTGGTTGCAGGCGGCGTGAAGGTGTAGCTGACGTCCACTCGGATTTCGACGCCAGGGGCTCTGGTCGCCGCCGTCCAAGGTGCGGTCAGATTGGTAGTCGTTTCGATGTCCGCCGTCACGCCACTTGAGACCGAGAGTTGGGTTCGGCGATAGGTGAAGAGCAGGTAATTCCCGGCCGGGACGGAGGGCGAAACGATGGGATTCGTCACCGGCTCAACGGTCGGCAACAGGTTGGTATCGAAGCCGGCATTGGGAGTTCCGCCCAGGACCATCTCAACGCCGTTCAGGATGCCGTCGCTGTCCGGGTCCCTTGCTGCACCGATGATCAAAGGGTTCGTTTCACCCGGAAAAAATCCATTTATCCAAGATGCGAAGGTGGTGCTGACGACGAGTTCGACATCGTTGCCGTTGAGTTGGAGAGTGCCGATGAAGGCCCCGATCAGCCCGCTGAGGTTGGCGGCATCGAGCGTGCCGGTGCGACTGCCGCTGGTGACCAGTTTATAGGTGCCGGTTTGCAGCCCGCCGAGGTTGGTGAAGGCGAAATCGTTGAAACCGAGGGTTCCGTTGCCAATTGCGAGAGTGCCGTTGACGGCGATCCGGTCGTTGGTTCCGGCGAGGCTATCCAGCTCATAGGCGAGTGTGCCGGCCCCTGCGGCTGAGAGGTCGAGCCCTCCGCTGATGGAAAGCTGGCCGACAGACGTGCCTGGGCTGAGGCGAGCGGTTCCTGCGACGGTCACGTTGCCGGTGAGGGTGCCGCTGCCCTTGAGGGTTTGGCTGGATGCGACAACCAAGCGACCGCTGGTTAATCCCGTCACATTGAGGAGTGCGGTGCTGCCGACCTCGATCGTCGGCGACCAACTCAGGTTGTTGGTAAACGCGCCGGATAACGCGAGCGTGCCGGCATTAATGGTAGTGTCACCAGAGTAGGTATTGTTACCGCTGAGCGTGAGAGTGCCGTTGCCGGTTTTAGTGAGAGCGCCGGCGACGGCGGAATCGTTCGAGAGATTACCGGAAAGCGTAATAGCACGCGCCACGGCTCCGTTGTCGGCTGCCTGGATGGTGACGCCGCCGAGCGTGGCGCCGAGCTTCATATCCAGAGGCGATGACCAGTCGGCGCTGGCGCCGAGAGTGCCGCCTTGGAGTTTGATGGTGATGGGAAGCGTCGAGGCATTAGTGCTGCGGGTGATACCGAGGGTGCCGACGTAGAGACTGCCGCCGCTGAGTTGGAGCGAGGCGGAGGAGGTGGCGTTGTAGGTTACGGCTCCATTGCCAAACTGGATGCCGTTCACCGCCACCGTGCCGCCGGACTGGGTAAAGGTGGCGGTCTTGCCGGCGTTGGCCCCGTTGTTGAAGAAGATGAGCTTGTTGGCGGCCTGGCCGGCCCCGACGGTCAGTGAACCGCCTTGCACATCAAGAAGGGCGTTGGCGGTGGCGTCGCCAACGCCGAGGTAGAGCGTTCCGCTGTTTGAGGCGGTGGTGCCGATGTTGACAGTGCCGCCGGTCTTCAAGGTCAACGCGGCCTGCTGGCTGCCGCTCAATGCCCTGCCTAAACCCAGATAGGCGCCGGCGGCGGCGTTGTTCACGTTCAAGGTCCCGCCGGAGATTGTATAGTTCACACTCTGATTGGCGGAGTAGCCGATCCAGTTGCCGCCGGTTGAGGTGAGCGAGACTGTGCCGCCCGTCTGGTTGATGGCAGCGGCGTTGAAACGAGTGACACTGTTGGTGTAGGTTCCCGAGGAGAAGTTGAGCGTGCCGGCACCGGTGTAGGTGGGCTGGGGGCCTCCGCTATTTCCGCCGCCAAGATTGAGCGTGGCCCCCGCGTTCACTGCTGTGGTGACGCCGATGTTGGACGCGTAGGCGAGGGTGGAATTGATCGTCGCGGTCTTGTTGGTCGAGACGGTTGTGGTGCCGTTGCCGAGATAGATTGTGCCTCCGGTCAGCTTGTAGCCGCTGCTGTTGAAGGTCAGTGCGCTGGCGGCGATCTGCGAATCGAGCGTGACGACATACTGGTCCGTCGTGCCATCCGTTCCGGCGAAGGTGGCAGTGGCGGCGTTGAGCGGGAGGGTTGTGCTGGTCTGATACCAGCAGACGTTGGTGCTGCCGTCGTTCCAGATGGTGTTCGAAGTGTTGTTTGCGACCGTGGTGTTCCAGTTGCCGCTACCCGCCGTGATCAGTGCGTCTGAAATCGAGGCATCCCAGGTCAGATTAGGTGAAAGGGCGGGAGCATCCGATAAACGGGATTCCGTCGTGTCCAGTCCGACAGTCTGAACCACGATGGAACTGTAGGTCCCTGAAATGGCGACGTCTTGGAAATAGAAATAATTGCTCGGCGTGCTGCCGGCGAATACTAGTGATCCATCAGTGAGGCGGATGTAGACATTGTAGGCGTAGTGCTCACCGGCGGCGTGGTCCCATTTCACACGAGCGCTGACCAAGCCGCTCCAACTGGCGACGCCCAGAACCTGGACGTTTACGGGCGCCACGGGCTGTGTCGTCGTCGTGTTGTAAACCACGATTTCACCGACGCGAATATCGTAGGAATTCACGGTCGTGCCAGAGGCGAATTTGAGGGCGATGGCGGCTATGTTGGAACCCGCAAGACTGCCGAGGTTGAGGGTAGATTCATTCCAGCCGTTGATCGTGCAGGGCCCCGCCGGATAGTAAGTGAAAGTGGTGGGCGCGGCGGAGGTGGACACACCGACCTGCATCAACGAGTCCACTCCCGAGAGGCCGTTGCGCTTGAAGATGATTTTAAGGCGGGTGTCGCTGGTTACCGGCAAGTCAGTGAGGTAGAGGCGCAAGGTGTTTTCCGTCATCAGGTTGCCGGACACGCGCAGGCAGCTTCCTCCACGGTAGCTGTCGCCGTTCCAAAGCTCGGGCGTCAGTTTCGTGCCTGTGCTGTCAATGATCCAGCGCCAGGTCGGCAGGATGCCCTGCAAGGCTCGATTCCACCAAGCGCCGGCTTTCACCATCACGCCGTCGTTGTAGAAGTTGTCGCCCCGGCCGATGCAGAAGTCGGTGGCGAAGGGCAGTGAGTTGATAACTGAACGCTCGGCGATGTTGTGGGCCACGCCCTTCCAGGCGCCGGTGCTGACGGTCGCTGAGGTATTGCGCGGATCGCCGCTGGCGCCGGTCCAGAATAGATCCTGTTCGGGGAGCTGCGTGGCAAAGGTGCGCGGAAGGTAGAGCCCGACAGAGGTGAGATGATTCAGCCCATTGGGGAAGGCCTTCGCCATCTTGATGCGACCGGAGTTGGACGTCCTGAAATCTTCCGCCTGCGTTTCAAGTCCCGTCCAGATTTTGTAGGGATTGAGCAGTAGAGCGTCAGCCCGATTGCGGGAGTTTTGCGGACCTGCCGTCGTCGTATCGTAGGAGAAGTCGGTAAAGATCGAGTCGGCGATGAGGTCACCGGCGCTGTCCTGCACCCCGGTGGTGTAGTTGTGCCGCATATACCAGTCGTTGGCGGTGTTGAACTGTTGCTGCCAGGCGATGGTGCCGGATTCGGTCATCGAGTCATACCACGAGACACGCAGCGTGCTGTTTTGACGAATGTAGCGAACGAGATCTCGCATGGCCGCCGCATCGGCTGCGGTGCCGCCCGCAGTCTCCTGGTTGAAGAACCAGCCGTCAAAACCGTAGTGTTGCGCGGTCGCTATCAGCTTGTCCGCCGCAGGGTAGGTGTTGCCCGACTTGGTGAGAAACGTCTGCACCCAGGTGTAGGTGCCCCCGTAGACAACGGGCGGAAAAAAGATTGTCCCGAGAATCGGCACGCCATTGCGGTGGGCGTTGTCTATCATCTCGCCGGTCGGCGGGACAAAGTTGATCGCACCGATGCCACCCCAGTAAACCGACTGCTCGACATACTGCCAGTAAGTGAACGTGTAGACGGACCCGGCGCCTCCTTGCGGCCGGTCGCCGAAGTGAGTGTCAAGTGACTGGATACCGCCCTGACCGGACCTGGCATTGGCGTTGGCTTGGAGTGCAGCGGGAACGTTGATGCGCGTTTGCAGTGGCACCGTGGCGACGTTAAACGGCGCGTCGGCGTCGGTGGCGGGATTCCACGCCAGAAGCTGTGAGATCGTCCATGAAGGAATACCCGGCATGGCCGGCATCAATGGACGCGCTCCCATCCAAGCGAGGGTCATGGCGTCACGCTCCGTTGCGAAATCGGTGGCGCTGAGTTTGTTCGTGTAGAGCTTTACCGCCCCGACAGATCCGATGACGAAGCGGCCGGTGTTGTCCATGCTCCCCAGCCTGAGTGTCTTGCTGGTGCCTGCGAAATTCGCCTTGGGAACGGTGCCGGTGACTTCGGAGTTATTCAACGAATCCCAGAGGGTGAGCACTCCCGTGGCGGCGTCGTAGTTTACGGCGAATACAATCGAAGTGCCGGCGCGGACCACGCGATCGGTGCCCGGACGCTGGACCGTGACGGTCCCCATGTAGGTTTGTATGACGCCTGTGTTGCTATAGCGAAGGCCAAAGCCGCCGGTTGTGGCGGACGTGACGCCAAGCAGATCGCTCCAGTCCGTGTTCAATTGATCCACGCGGACTGAAACCAGCACCGCAAAGCCTGTGTTGGCGGATGCCGCGCCGGTGCCGGCCGTGAAATCGAGCAGGCTCCCGGTCAGCGTGGTGTTGAGCAGTTGGAGCGCGTCAGCCGACGGGCCGAAAAGGACGCCCGCGGTGCCAACCGGAAAGAGATTGGACGCCGGATACGTCACACTCCCGAATCCGGGCGAGGCGTGATTCGCGCTCCCGGATTGATCCGCCCAGGCACTCACCACATTGGAGGCGTTTCTGGTGATGTTTGCCGGAACGGTCGCGGTCAAAGACTGGACCAGCGCGGCACGAGCAGGCGCGGCGCACGCGAGCAGCACCGCGAATAGAAATGCAACCACTGGCGCCGTGCGAGCGGACGGAAGACGAGTTAACGGCATGGGTTGGGGCACTGAAAGCGTTCGAAAGACCGGACGGCTAAAGGAAATGGATTTGCGACTCAGTGACTCTTGGACGCGTGAGTCTGGGAAAGTTTGTGGATCTCCGCTCCGTGCGGAAACCGCCGATAGGAATGAAGCGGGGGAAGACCGGCGGCGTTTGTTAAAACGATACAGCAGTGCGTAAGCGGTTCAAGATGTATCCGCCAACAATTCATCAAGGGGCGACTGGCACGGTTGGCGCGGCCGTCGTCGGAGCAGCCCGCGATCGATGTAAGTGTGCTGCCCCAATTCATGGGGCGGCCGAAAGTTTTCAGGCCGATAACCGTTACGAGAGCTTCGTGGGGGAATGACCAACGGACACTCTTTTGGGGTAAGTTAAAAACATAAATCACATTAAGTTAATAATTTATCGAATCAGATTAGTCCTCATGCACCCCATGAAGTCGTTAAGAACGATTATTGGTTTTATCGGGTTGATGGCATTTGTCGCCACGCCGCGTGCGGCAGCAGCTGCGCCGACCATGCACCTCGCCGCCGACTGGCCGGTGTTCATGGCCCGGCAGGATTTGGTCTGGGATCGCTTGCCCGACCGCTTCGAGTCGGCGGCATTCACCGGCAATGAATTGCTCGGGGCCATGGTTTTCACGGGCGATGATGGGCAGTCGATCAAGTGGCAGCAGGGGAGGACTGACGTCGAGTTTATGGGCCGCATTTCCATCGGCTACCTGGTGCTTACGCCGGTCGGTAAATTCCTCTGTCTCGACATGCGCCTGGATCTTTGGAATGCCGAGGGGCGGGGAACTATCAAGACCGACCGTGGCGAAATCCAGTTCCGCACCTTTACCCACTCCGACGAGATGGTGGAGGTTTTTGAAACGACGGCGTTTGGTGGCGAACAGGCGAGGTGGTCGTGGGCACCGGGTTTGTCGGCCAATGCGCGCAAGGTTTACAAGAAAGAGGCGCTTTTACCCGAAGACCAGAATGCACCGCCAGTCCGCAGCCGGGACGGCGAGATCGAACTCGGCTTTCGACCGCTCCGGAATGGCTGCGGGCACGCGACCGTCTGGCAAATGATCGATGCCGGGAGTGGGGAAACCGTGGTATACGCGAGTGTCGGCTATGCTCCGCAGGAAGCCGTCGCAAAATCCGGTGCCATCACTGCCGTGCAATCCGCGGTGGGTGCCGGTTTGGCTTCGCTCGCGGATTGGCGGACCCCATCGGCATTGCCGAGACAGACGGCATTGCGGTCCTTTTAGAACTGATCATTGTTTCCGTTGGCGGGGGCGGAAGGGAATCCTTGCTTGAGCAGGCTGCTCAGTTCTTTGGATATCGCGGCCTGATCCGGGTTCCCGCTGAGGTTGTAATATTCGCCGGAATCTTTCGAGTGGTCGTAGAGCTCTATGCCATCTTTGCCGGCCGCGCCCCATTCGGTATAGCGCCAGCGCTCGGTGCGCACACTGCGGCCGACCATCTTACCCCGGTTTACCTGGGTGTAGGCGGCTTTTTTGCCCTTCAACTTGGGATTATCCAGCACCGGGCGGAGACTCTCGCCGGCGAGACGATGAGGGGCCTTCAACCCTGCGTAGTCAGCGAGGGTCGGATAGAGATCCACAAATTCGGTCAAGGCCTTGGTCGGCTCGCCCATGCCTTTCGCTCCGGGCACCCAGACCATCATCGGCGCACCGGCGCCGCGCTCATAGATGGTATCCTTATTCCACCACTCGTGGTCGCCGAGGTGATAGCCGTGGTCGCCGATCAAAACGACGATGGTGTTGTCCCACAATTTGAGGCGATCCATCGTATCAAAGACCTTGCCGAGCTGCGCATCGGTGAAGCTTACGCAGGCCTGATAGGCGCGTTTGAATTCGCGGCCTTCCCTGTCGGTGAACGCGGCGAAGATTGCGCGGTTGGGAATCGCGTAGCGCACCTGTTCGGAGCGATCCGCCGGTTCGTCCGCGAGCCGCGTTTGATCCGCAGGGTAGAGATCGAAGTATTTTTTCGGCGCGATAAAGGGGTCGTGCGGTTTGTGAAAACCCAGGCCCATGAAAAACGGTTTGTCGTGGTGCTCCTCGAGAATGCGGACGGCGGCGGCGGCATTCTGGCCGTCGGGTTGGTCCAGATCGTCGCCCTCGGCGGCCTTCCAGGAGCACCAAGGGACTTTGCCGCCGGTGACATTACGCCCCTCGCCGTCGCGACCGAGCAGGGTGGTGGCATCCAGGCTGTCGTGAAAGTAGTCCCACGAGAGCGGATCCTCGAAGAGCACGCGTTTGCCGTTCCGAGGCTGCGCAAGATGGAAAATCTTGCCGATGCCGGCGGTGAAGTAGCCGTTTTGACGGAAGAGTTGGGGCAGGCTGACGAGGTCGGGGAGGACGTCGCGAAACGGCAGCGTGTTGGAAACGATCCCGATTTCATCGGGGCGTTTTCCCGAGAGGAACGACGAGCGGCTGGGGTTGCAGACCGGATACTGGGCGTAGGCGTTGTGAAAGAGCACGCCCTTCTTGGCCAGGCGGTCGATGTTGGGGGAGACGATCTCCTTCACGCCGTAGCAACCGAGTTCAGGGCGAAGGTCGTCCACCACCACGAACAAGACGTTCATCGGCTTGGGTGCTTGCGCCTCGGCCAGCAAGGGCAGGCAGAGCAACATAACGAGTGCGCTCGGAGGCACGTGTTTCAGGAGGACGGGGAGCTTCATTTTGGGGCTTGGGAGAGGGAGGCGAGCTGGCGTGATACCTTTGCGGAAAATCATAAAGGCTCTGACTCATCGTGCGGTGGGGAACGGCCTTGGCAGGCGTTCTCAGCGGAGGGGAAGAGGGGCGGGGGGAATGGAAGGGGGCCGGCTAAACGATGCTGACCGGGGGTTTACCGAAGATTGGGGAAAACGAATAGCATCGATGTCGAATATCGGTGAAACGATTTATCGTCTATGGGTATTCGCAAAATCGCGATTCTCATTTCTTCTATAAGGGGCACTAACGTGAGTCCACCATCAACAACCCGTAGCAGTTGTGGAGATGGCCGAGGACTATCCCAAGACAATGTTGGAGCTGGAGCGCAGGTTCAGTAATTAAGCAGCTTGTCGGGCGTATCTTACGGGATTGCGGTGGCCGGCAGGTTTTGTTTGTCCGCGCTGCGAGGCGAGCAAGTGATCACAACCTGCGGGGTTGGTGGAGGCACGCAAATCCCCATACCTACTGAAAGGAAACTGGATTTTGCCGGGGGGCGGCATTACGGGAGGGACACGGGATAGGGGTTTCAGTCACTTTTCTCATGGTATCTAAAGTTCATCGTTTGACGGGACGTGCGAAGAGCCCGGCGAGGTCGCGGGTGATGGTGAGGTAGAAATCGGTAGGCTTGCCTTCGAGGGTTTGGAAGTGAGCGCCCACGGGTGGGTGGTTGGTGACCTTGAAAATCGCTGTGCCTTCATCGATCTCGTCGAACATCGCGATGTAGGCGGTGGTGGCACCGACACGGTGCGCCTCCTTGCCCATGTGCCGGTAGAATGCGCCGCCCTCGCGAGAGAGGGACGAACCGGCCTGGTCTTCCTCGCCGGGGCGCTTGGTTTTGAGATTATCCCAACCGAAGCCAGGGTAAATCGTGGGTAGGAATATTTTTTTCTTCGCACGCGCCCACGCGAGATCTTTGGCCCAGACTTCTTCGGCCAGTTCGGTGGCTCCCTTTTGCGAGCGGATACGGCCGACCGACCAGGAGTGGATCACATCGGCGCGGGCTAGCAGCGGGTCAATTTCCTTGCTGGAAATCGTGTCCCGATCGCCGGTGCGCCACCAGAAAGGCACGCCGAGGAGAATGGCGTTGCCGCCGTATTCGGGATCGTTCTGCAGGAGATCAAGTAACTCGGCGATTTCGTCGCAGGTATAGGGACGATTGTCATTAAAGCCGATTCCCCAGATGGCGATGAGCGGCTTGCCGCCGAGTCGCAGGATGGCGCCGTCTTCGCGGATCTTGGAAAGGCGGCAGAGTCGTTTCCAGTCCTCCATGATAATGGAGCGGATCTCACCTTTTTTCAAACCGGAGAGGTCATACATGATCGTCCACGCAACCCCGTTGTAGTGGGCGGCGAGGCGGGTGTTGTTCATTACAACATTGCGGGCATCCACGGCGGCGGGCGTGCGCAGGTCGTTGCCGAAGCGCTGGAGGAAGGCGCCGCCAATGCCGTATTCGCTCATCCATTTAAAGTGCCGGAAAACGGTTGCTCCATTGTAGGAGCTGAAGATCTCGGCGATGCTGCCGTCGGCATTGCGGAAGCCTGTGGGGTAACGCTCCTCAGGGCGCAGTTCGGTTATGTCAGGCCACATCTCCACCGTCACGGTTGCGGGATCGAAACGTTCGCTGTCTTTTGAAAAGTGAACCCAGCCCCTGTTCGAGCCATCGCCCTCGGCGTTGAACCAGCCTTGGTAGCCGGTAAAGAGCCGCCCTGCCATGCCTTCCTGCCATTTGCCCGGAGCGGTGGGGCCTTCGTAGGGGCGGAGACGCGTGTCCACTTGTTCCCACGTGGTGCCGGGGTCGCCCTTCGGCAGCAGGCTTTCGAATTTTGGCGCGGGCAGGGGAGTGACGGCGGGAGCGGCGGCGGTCGGTTGAGTGGTGGAGGCGAAGAGCATGGCAATGAGCAGGAGGCTGGAACGCATGAAAAGGGATGTTACTGTGCGAGCGCGCTTGTGAGTATGGCGGAGGACAGGGTCGGGAGGCGCATGAGGGGCCGTTTGGGGCTGGCTGGCGGACGGCGGCGCTGCGGGTCTAGGAGTGGGGCGGCGGATGTATCAGAGAATCGTATACGGAACCTTGTTTTCTGCAAAGAACTCGCGGCGGCCGGTGTCGTTCATGGCGGAGGCCCACTGCGTGAGCTTTTCGCCGAGCTCGGAGGCGATGCGGTCGCCTTGCGGGGTGCCGCGCAGATTGTTGACCTCGCCGGGATCGGTAGCGCGTGAAAAAATCATGTCGCCGTGGTCGCGGTAGTCGTTTTTCGGGAAGGGGCAGTTGAGCCAGCGGCCCAGCTTGTTGTGCTCGGTGATGATGGTGGCCTGCGACCAGTTTTCCGACACGAGGAAATCGCGTCCTAGCGGAGCGCCACGCTGGAGCAAGGAGGCGAGGGATCGCCCGGCGAGCGAGTAATCGGTGCCGGGCGAAGGCAGGTCGCAGAGTTCGCTCAGGGTGGGATAAAGGTCGGTGAGATCCACGAGATCATGACGAACCGCGCCGGGCGCGATACGACCGGGGAGACGGGCGATGAAGGGAACGCGCAGGGTGTCCTCGTAGACGTTGTGACCGAAGGAGGCTTTCTCGATCATGCCGTGGGCACCGACAAAGTCGCCATGGTCGGAGGTGTAGATGACGAGGGTGTTTTCGGCGAGGCCGAGGCGGTCGAGATCGTCAAGGATCGTGCCGACGTGGTCATCAATCTCGGAGACGAGGGCGTAGTAGTAGGCGAGGTAGCGACGGTAAAGGGCATCGTCGCCATCGGCGGCGGCGAGATTCCAGGGCTTGCCGGTATGGTGGCGGAGATCGCGGAGAAAAGGCGGGAGCGCCTCGGCGGGTTCGCGGAGGGACGCAGGCATGCGGAGGGTCGCCTGATTGAAGCGATCGGCGTAGGAAGCGAGCGGGGTGTAGGGTTGATGAGGGCGGTAGAACGTGGTCCAGGCGAAGAACGGCTCCTTATCCGCAGCGCGCTCGGCGATGAAATCACGGGTGTTCCGGGTGGCCCACGCTTCCATGGTGGCTTCGGGCGGAAGGGCGGAGATGCGGCAGCCGAAGTCGGCGGCCTGGTTACCGGGAAGCTTGTAACCGAACTCGGCGTTCCAGTCCTGAAGGAAACGGGAAGTGAGCCCTTTGCTCTCGATCCAGTCCCAGTAGTTGGCCTGGTCGCCGTGTTTCAATTCCTCGGGCTGAGTTCCTGCGGCGAAATCCCAATCGGTATCGGCTTGGGCGGCGAGATGGCGTTTGCCGGTGGTGAAGGTGCGGTAGCCGGCTTGTTTAAAGAGCCGCTGAAGAGGGATGACTTGGTCGAAGATAGAGCTGCGTTCGCCGTTGCGCATGAGGCCAAGCGTGCGGGGGGCGAGGCCGGTGATGAGGGCGTTGCGCGAGGGAGCGCAGATGGCGTCGGGGCAATAGGCGCGCTCGAAGCGAACGCCCTCGGAGGCCAGGCGGTCTAGGCGGGGGGTGGGCAAGTTTGGGTGTCCGGCGCAGGACAAGCAGCTCGCGTTGTGTTGATCGGCGAAGATCAGGAGAACGTTGGGGCGTTTCGTGGTGGACTGGGAACTGGAGGCGGGGGCAGGGGCGGACATGGACGGAGAGGCGAATGCGGCAGCCGCAGTTCCGGAGGCGGCGGTGCGGAGAAAGTGACGGCGATTCATGGGGTGGGGAGGGGATGTTTTGGAAATGGGAAAGATTACTCCTCTTGTGATGATTGCGTGGCATCAGGCGCGGGAACGGAAGGGTAGCGTTTGGGGCGGGGTGAGAGACGAATCAGAAACTATTGAAGGTGCCGCATCATTCTAATAAACGATTAATCACGTAAATTTTTAACCCTCAGCCATGCCAAGTTTTGGTGTGAGCGGTAAGTTCGCAAGGCCAATTTCGTAATTTGACAAATCGTTTTAGTTATCGCCGTCGCGTCTGGGCAGCGCCCCACGCTAATGCGTTATTTTGCGCTACCCGCTACCCCTAATGAATTCTTCAGGTTCCTCTCGCAGTGAAGTCATGTTCGGCGTCGGCCTCTTATGTGCCGGGGCCTTGGTCGTGTCGGCGGCCGGTGGCCATGTGACGCGTGCTGCCTCCGGTGCTGATGCGGCGAGCGACCTCCGGGGGCTTGCGGCCGCCGGGTTGCTCTACGTCGCAGATCAGAACGGTCTCCTGCCGCTCCACAATCCGAACGACCAGATCTCAGGTCAGCTTGCGAGTTGGCACTGGAGCACGTCCAAAGTGGCCACCTTGAGGCCTTACATCACGGACGTTTCCTTTTTACTCAATATTGGCGAAGATCCGGCTATCGCCAATTCGGCAAGTCGTAATGACTCGCCATCCTACGGCATGAATATCCGATTGAATCGAGGTCTCGCCTTGGAGATGTCGACCATTCAAAGTCTCGGGCAAAAGTTCTGGTTTGCCGAATCCGGGGATCTCGCCAACGGCGAGCGTAAAAAAAGGAGGCTTGGATTCCTTTGTGGTGAACCTAGATAAACCCGCGAACGAGGCGGGCGTATTCCCGCGCCGCGACGGAGTCGGAGATTTCGTAGACTATTTTGATGGTAGGGATCAGCTGATCGATACCGTGTTCTAATAGCGACGTAGCATTCCCGATGCAGGCCAAGAATCCACAAGCCGCTTTGCTTGCGCACTGGAATTTGCAGCAGCTGGCGGCTTGGGTCTCTTTTTTTAGACGGAATTGAAGTGATATAATTTAGACAAGATACCAATTCCACAGATATTTTATCTTATCTGTAATTTATTTATATTAATCAGTATGCGTGTTTATCTGGGCTTTAGCATGCCGCGCACCCTTGGTGTCTGTGGAAGGGATGCAGAAGGCATGCTTGCATAGGTGCTTAACGTCGATCAAACGTTTAGCTTCATGGCTCGAATTACAATAGAAGATGTCGCTCGTGCGGCGAAGTGCTCAACCGCGACCGTCTCGCTTGTGCTCAACGGCCGCGGCCGGGTTGCGGAAAAAACTCGCAAACGCGTGCTCAAGGTTCAGGAAGACATGGCATACGTCCCCAATTCCGCCGGACGTAGTCTGCGGATGCAAAAGACTAACACCGTCGGCCTACTCTTTTACCCCACATGCGCGAAGTTGTTTCGTAACGTTTTCTACGCTGAAATCATGGAGGGACTGGAGGAAGCCATGAGCCACGCCGGCTACGATCTGTTACTTTCAGGTGGCGATTTTTCCGCCGAGCAAAACAAGCTGCCCGCCTTTCTCCAGCAGCATCGGGTGGACGCGGCTGTGCTCCTTGGCGCCTTCCCTCGCGTCATCGTGGAGCGCCTGGGTGAGGCCGGTGTGCCCCTCATGTTGCTGGATAGCAACTTCGAGGAGCTGCCGATGGACAGCATTACCACCGACGGTTACACGGCCGGTAAGATGGTGGTGGCTCACCTGCACCAGAAGGGACACCGCCGCATGTTGTTCATGGCGTATTCGCTCGAAGACTACAATATTGACGCCAGGGCCCGCGGTTTCGAGGCGGGACTGCTTGCCCACGGTATGCCTGGCCAAGACGCCGTGATCCGGGATTTTATCCTTCACGAAGACGCTTTGGACAGACTCTTGGAGCGCCTCGCCCGACCGGACGCACCGACTGCGGTGGTGTGCGTAAACGACACCCTCGCCGTCGCCCTAATGACGCGTCTGCGCGAGGCCGGCTACAGCCTTCCGGAGCAGGTAAGTTTCGTTGGGTTCGATGACGACGTTTACGCCCGCGAGATCAAACCGAGCCTTACCACCGTGAGTATTGATAAGGCTTCGCTTGGCCGGGAAGGCGCGGCCATTTTGATTAATCGCCTGCGCGATCCGAGTGCGAGAGTGACCAAAATCCGCCTGCCCGTGCAGCTCATCGAGCGCGAGTCCGTCACCACGATCCCGGTGACCTAGTAACCGGCTTGAGATGAACGAGAGTGCGCTCCCTGCGTCTTTCAGGCGCTGTTGGAACATGCCTCGCTATTGCTTGGTTAGTGGCGGAGCGATTTACTAGCGCAGGGATTGTTTTTTATTTTATCGTTTAAGCACCGCTTTATGCGGGTCCACGTTAAGAAGCTGGAGGCTTGCGCGAGCGCATTTACCCCTATGGATTCCATTTTTTGCTCGGGGCAAGCGAAGCGGTCTTTAAAATCCAATTTCCCCGAATTTAAGATTGACCGGGCTAAAAATCTAAACGATTAATCACGTCTAGTTACGTCGCTTGTTAAAACCTTATACCCCTAAAGTCATGCTCCCCAACGCCCTTATGTCCTGCTCCACGTCCTCGTCTGTCGCCACACTTCGCGCCAATCGCCGTCTCGTCGGCCTACGGACCGCGCTCCTTGCCGCATTCGCGTCTCTTGCGCCCTCCGTGCATGCCGCAGCTCTGACTTGGGATACCACCATTGCGGCCGATGCCACCATCACGGCAGGTAACGGCACTTGGACAAATGGAGCCGGCAACTGGGGTAACGGCACGACCAGCGTAGGCATCAACTGGAACAATGCGACCCCAGACTCCGCCACCTTTGCCGGCACGGCCGGCACTTATGTTGTAACTCTGGGCGGAGCTATAAGCTCTGGCAGTCTTACATTCAACGCCTCCGGCTACACGCTGAGTGCCCCGTCTGCGCAAACAATCACATCCACAGGTAACACGAATTTAGCGAGCGGGGTCACCGCTACTATCGGTTCGAATGCCACCATAACGAAAGCAGCTAACGATTTAATTACAACGACTTCAGGCACCGGTGGAACCTTTAACGTTGGCGCATCCGGTGGAACCTCCACAGGCGCTCAATATGTGACTACGCTAACCGGCTCGACCGGTGCCCGCACGACCACCATCAACGCGAGAACCGTGGTCAACGTAAATTTCGGGGGCTATTTTGGCCAGAGCACGGCCACGGTTTACAATACCTTGGTTAATCCGAACGGCACATCCATCGTTATAGGCAACGATGCAAACGGAGGCTCACTTGTCGTCAAAGCGGGCGGCACCATTACAAACGGTAACAATCAGGCATTCATTCTCGGCGGCGCGGCGACGGGTAGTGGCACGCTCACCATTGATGGGGGACAAGTGAACGCAGGCACGATCACAACTGGATTGCTAGGAGCTGCCCCAGTCCAGGCAACCTACGCGGGTCTTCGTTTCGGCTCCGGAACGATGACCAGCGGCACCCGCACTACCAACCTCAACGGGGGAACACTGACCGTCGGACAGATCTACGCTTCCTCCGCGACTGTCGGCACCAGCAATAACACATTTAACTTCAACGGCGGCACCCTTCAGGCCAGCATTTCTAATCCGACTTTCATGGCATCAGGGGTTGTGACTACAGCTAACGTCAGAGCCGGCGGTGCGAAGATTGATACGAACTCCTTCAATGTCACTGTCGGGCAGGCTTTGGTTCACGAGGCTGCTCTGGGCGGCACAGTTGACGGCGGCCTTACTAAAAGCGGTGCCGGCACACTCACCCTTACAAATACGAACACTTACACCGGGGCGACCCTTGTCAACGGTGGCACTCTGTCCCTCGGCACCACCACTGGCACTATAAATAACAGCAGTGGCATTACGATCGATGGCAGTGGAGCCAAGTTCCTGCAGACTAACACCACGACGGCCGTCTCCCCCACAGTGACTCTCACCCAGGGCACGCTTACCGGCAGCGGCACGGTCAATACCGTGAACGTCGGCGCAGGCACCGGTGGCATTATTTCTAACAACAACGGCGTAGCCGGTGCCGCGCTGACGATCGGTGCGTTGACCTTCGGTGGTGCTGCCACGGTGAATACTTTTAGCGGCAACACTTCCGCTGCGATTGTCACCACCGGTGCACTCTCAACGACTGGGGCCGGTAGCGTGACCATTAACCCCACGGCGGCGTCTTGGGCTAGCGCCACAAACTACAACCTCATTAGCTTCGGCAGTCTCACCGGAACTGGTTTTGGCGCATTTACCCTTGGCACTGTCGGCGGGATCACCAGCCGTCAGAGCGCGTCTTTGCTCAATTCTGGCTCCGCCATTCAGTTACTCTTAACGGGCGACACGCCTTACTGGACTGGGTCTGGCGACGGAAAATGGAACCTGGCCTCGACCAACAATTGGACGCTGCTTACCGCCGGCACCAGCACCACTTTCCTTGCTGCCGACGTCACTCTGTTCAATGACAGCGCTACTGGTTCGGGACCGCTTTCGGTCAATGTTGATACGGCCAACGTAGCCCCCGCCTCCACCACCTTCAATAACACCACCAAAGACTACTCGCTCGTCGGCGCATTTGGTATTTCCGGCGGCACGCTTACCAAGTCGGGCACCGGTAATCTGACGATCGGCACGGCCAACACCTATACAGGTGCCACCGACATTAATGGCGGCGCCGTCACGCTCAGTGGCAACGGCACGCTCGGCACCGGCTCGGCCCTCACGCTGGGCGGCGGCAAATTGAACCTCGGTGGCACCAGCCAGTCCGTCGGTGCGGTTTCCGTAACGACCTCTGCGGCCAGCGGCGACACCATTGCTAACGGTAATCTTACCGGCACTTCCTACGCAGTGAGCAACGCCTCGGGTGATGTCGGCATTTCAGCCAACCTTTTGGCTAATGGCGCCGCCGGCTTTGCCAAAACCGGCAACGGCAACGTCACCCTGTCCGGTGCGAATACCTATACCGGTGCCACCGGCATCAATGGTGGCACCGTCACGATCAGCGGCAGCGGCACCTTGGGCACCGGCTCGGCGCTTACGCTTGGCGGCGGTAAACTGGACCTCGGCGGCACCAGCCAGTCGGTGGGTGCGGTTTCCGTAACCACTGCTGCGGCCAGCGGCGACACCATTGGCAACGGTAGCCTTACCGGCACCTCCTACGCGGCGAGCAACGTTGCGACTACCGCGACGATCTCGGCTAACCTTTTGGCAAATGGCGCAGCTGGTTTTACAAAATCCGGCAGCGGCACAGTCATCCTTTCCGGCAATAACACCTACACCGGTGCGACTGCGGTCAACGCAGGTGTTCTCAATATCCAGCACGCCAACGCGCTCGGTAGCACGACAGGAGCGACCTCGGTGGTGAATACTGCCACCCTGCAATTGCAGGGTGGGGTAGTGTTCGCGCCCGAGACTTTGAACCTATTGTCGAACAGTGCCAGTTTCGTGGTTCTTAAAAATCTATCTGGCAATAACGAGTGGAGCGGCACTATCGCATCTGCCAGCGTTTCAGCGCTCAATTCCATCAACATTGGCTCGGACTCGGGCGTGCTGACCTTGTCAGGCGGGATGTCTTCCAGCGGCGCGCCCTTTGCTTTTCGCGGGAATGGCACCATTTCGGTTACGGGACAAATCACCGGCGTGACCGGTGTGGCCTCGAGTTCGGGTGACGGCATTCGGACGCTCAGCAACAATGCTAATAGCTACACCGGGCTCACAACAGTCTCAGGTGGCACTCTGACCTTCAGCTCGATCAAGAACTCCGACGGCACTGCCAGCGCTTTAGGCGCTCCTGTTAATGCGACAAACGGCACCATCGCCATCGGAAGCGGGAACGCCACTGGCACTATCGTTTACGTCGGCACGGGCGATACCACTAATCGCGTTCTAAACCTCGCCGGCACCACCGGCAATGTGACTATTGATCAGTCGGGTGCGAGCGGGCTTCTGAAGTTCACTAGTGACCTCACCGCGACCGGTTCCGGCGACAAGACGCTCACCCTGCAAGGTTCGACTGCAGGCACGGGCGAGATTGCCGGAGCCATTGTGAACAGTTCAGGGTTCACAACCTCTCTTACCAAGAACGGCACTGGCACTTGGACGCTTTCCGGCAACAATACTTACACCGGCACAACGACGGTATCACAAGGCACCTTGATCGTTTCCGGCACGATCGCTTCGTCTGTCACCACTATCTCTCCCGGTGCGGTTCTGACCTTCACCGGATCTAGTTCCGCTGGTAACATCACGATCGGTGCGGGCGCTTCCTTTGCACTCGGCACTGCGGGCACTGCCGACGCGGTCACGATCAATGACGGCACCTTCTCCGGCTCCGGCACCGTTGGTTCGCTTACGTTCACCGGCGCGAGTGTGTTCGGCCCGGGCAACTCGCCTGGCACCGTGACCATCGCCGATGGAGGAACGCTTACCATGAGTTCGGCCACGGTTTCCAATTTCGAGATCACAAGCGCAGCATTCACCGCTGGCAGCTACGATCTCGTGACCAAGACCGCTGGCGGCGCCTCGGAATCAGTGGTGTTTGATGGAACGCTCAACCTTCTTTTCTCGGGCGGCCCCTATTCCGTGAGTGCAACAGCGGTTAAAATCTTCGACGTCGACTCCTATTCCGGAAACTTCACCTCAGTGGTCGTCTCCGGGCTCGATACCGGCCTGGTCGCAACCTTTAACAGCAGCACAGGTTACGTTTCCATCGCCGCCATCCCCGAGCCCTCCGCCTATGCGGCTCTGTCGGGTGTCGGCATGATCGGCTTCGTTCTTTATCGCCGCCGTCGCCAACAGAAAGCCAAACGCGCCGCCTAAGGTTTCTCGTTAAAGAGTTAATCATTTCCTAGCCGGCGTGTCTTATGATTCGCCGGCTATTTTATTATTTCTGTAGCCGCAAACCATCACGGATAATCCAGGGTTCACTAAACTATATACGGGCATTCGTGGTTTTAAGTTAAACCGTCACTAAGCTGCCGTAGATCTGTCCCGTTCATACCCGCTCATGCTCAAGTCTTCTCGTTTTGTATTGGTGATCATCTTGTGTCTGTTCGTGCACAGGTTGGGGGCGGCTTCTGCGTTAGTAACCAATTTACAGGCCGGAAAACCGCAGGTCGTAGTTGCATACGGCACCAGCCTCACCGCCCGCACCGACAGCGGCAAGTGGGTCGCCGATCTGCAAACTTGGCTCAACTCCCAGTATCCCGGCCTGGCCACGGTCATCAACAGCGGCCAATCGGGCAAGGCCTCGAATACGGCGGTGAGTCTGCTCTCGTCCGCCGTCATCAGCAAAAACCCCGACGTGGTGTTTATCGAGTTCTCGATGAACGACGCGTTCACGAATTTTTCGACCACGAATAATCCGGTGGATTTCAGTCCGACGATCACGCTGGCGCGGGCGCGTTCCAATCTCGTTTCGATGATCACGAGTATCCGGGCCTCGAACCCTGCCGCTGAGATTATCCTGATGACGATGGATGTCGCGTATGACGTGCCTGTCACCAATCCGACAGCGGCTACGTATCGCCTGCAGTTGGCGGCCTATTATCAGGTTTACCGGGACACGGCCGCCTCGGAGGGGCTGCTCTGCATCGATCACTATCCAAACTGGAAAGCAATTTACGATAATAACCTGCCATTGTATAAAACCTATGTGGCCGACGGCGTGCACCCCTCGGCGACTGCGTCTACAACGGTGATCACGCCCACCATCCAGTCTGCGCTCCTGGCCTCCCGACAGATCTCCACGGATGTCTGCATCTACGGCGGCACCAGCGGAGGGGTCATCGCTGCCATTCAGGCAAAGAAGATGGGCAAGACGGTTTCACTCGTGGTGTTTAACAGCCACCTTGGCGGGATGACCTCGGGTGGACTGGGCCAGACTGATCTGGGAAACGCGGATTCCATCCAAGGAGTCGCGCGCGATTTCTACCTCCGGATCGCCAAGAAGTATAACTCGGCGGCGACGGCACCACAGTTCACCTTTGAGCCCAAGGTCGCTGAGTTGGTTTTCCGTGAGATGCTGCAAGAAAACGGCGTGCCGGTTTACTACAATGAACGCCTCGCCTCCGTGCAGATGAACGGGAAAAAGATAACCGGGATGACGATGGAAGGTGGCAATAGCTACACCGCCCGAATGTTCCTGGATTGCACCTACGAAGGTGATCTCCTCGCCAAGGCCGGGGTTAACTACACGGTGGGTCGAGAGCCGAATTCGCAATATCAGGAGGCCAACAGCGGCATTCAGGAAGGACGGACGGGCAATCAGCTTCCCAATGGTATAGATCCCTATGTCGTAGCAGGCAATCCTGCGAGCGGGCTCCTTCCTGGTGTTAATGCCACTTCGGGCGGCGTAAACGGAACCGGCGACCTGAAGGTGCAGGCCTATAACTACCGGATGTGCCTGACGAGCAATGCGACCAATCGCATCACCGTCGCTCAGCCGGCCGGTTACAATGAGGCGGATTATGAGCTGTTATTCCGCGCCATCGAGGCGGGGCAGACCACCGGTTTTTGGAAGACCGACGCGATGCCCAATAGCAAGACAGACTCGAACAACGCATCGGGTATTTCCACCGACTTGATCGGCGGCGGCAGTAGTGAATGGGCCGAAGCCTCCTATGCCCGGCGTGCTGAAATCGCCAAGGCCCACGAGAAGTGGCAGCGCGGTTTGATCTGGACCATTCAAAATCACACCCGCGTGCCGCTCGCGATCCGCAACGCCTGGGCCCAGTGGGGACTGCCGGCTGATGAGTTTCTCGATACCAACAACTGGCCACACCAACTCTACGTGCGGGAGGCCCGACGGATGGTCTCGGACTATGTAATGACGGAGAAAAACTGCCTTGGGCAGGTCGTTGCGTCCGATTCCGTGGCACTCGCGTCCTACACAATGGATTCGCATAATACCCAGCGCTACGTGGCCAACGGGATGGTGAAAAACGAGGGCGACGTGCAGGTGGCCGTCGCGCTGCCCTACCCGATTTCCTACCGCTCCATCGTGCCTAGGGTGGGGGAGTGCGAGAACCTCTTCGTGACCTTTGCCCTGTCGGCGAGCCACATGGGCTTCGGCTCATGCCGCATGGAACCGGTGTTTATGATGCTCGGACAAAGCGCGGGCACTGCCGCCGCGTTTGCCATCAATGATCAAGTGCCGGTGCAGTCGGTGAATTATACGAAATTGAAAGCCCAGCTCGTGGCGGATGGCCAGTTGCTGACATTGGGCACGGTGACTAGCGACACCTCGATCATCATGGACAACTCGGACGCTACAGGCGTGACGATCACAGGAGCGTGGACGGCCGGGGCGGTGACCAATGGCGGGCAATACGGCGCCGACTATCTTCATGATGGCAATGCGCTCAAAGGAACGAAATCAGTCCGTTATACGCCGACCTTAACCGCTGCCGGCACTTACACGGTTTATACCCGCTGGGTGGCAAACGCCAACCGATCCGCCGCTGTTCCCATTGATATCGTAAGTGCTAGTGGAACGAGCACGGTGACGGTCGATCAGAGAACAGGCGGCGGTGTCTGGGTTTCCTTGGGTGATTACTCGCTGGTTCCGGGCGCTGCCAGTGTGCTTATCCGCACCACGGGAACGACGGGTTTCGTGATCGCGGATGCAGTCCAGTTTGTCCCTGTGGCTGCTTTGCCGGTGGTATCCGTGTGGACGACCGCGCGATCAGCCACCGAGCCGTCTACCGCCAAGCCGTCCGGACAGGCGGGTGTAGTCACGTTTGCCCGCACCGGAGCCACGGCGAGTGCGCTTACTCTTCAACTCGCAATTACCGGCACGGCCACCAACGGCATCGATTACACGGCGGTGCCGTCAACGGTCACGATCCCCTCGGGCAAGTCGTCTGTGACGCTTTCAATCACACCTTTGACCGATGCGTTGGTGGAGGGGAGCGAGTCCGTTTTCGTTACACTCAACACCAATGCCGGGTATCTCGTGGATGGTGCGTTAAGCACAGCCGTGCTTGAGGTATCCGAGGGAACGACCACGGCCTATAGCGAATGGCTCCTTCAGCGGGGCTTGACGCCGGGTGTGCTTGGGACCGGTTTCGGTGGCGATGCCAATGGCGATGGTATCCCCAACGGGCTCGAATACGCTCTCCCTGGTGGCCTCGTGACCGCGATGGACCCAGGCCTGCTGACGCTTACCGCCACGGTGCGGGTGGACCCGACTATAGTGATGTCTCTCCAGTCTTCGACGACTTTGCAAAGCTGGCCGACGACACTGACCTTCCCCTTGGACACCGACCAGACAAGCGTGGCCGCCGGGTTTCAACGCTACAAGTTTCAAACCTCGGTATCGGCGGGAGCGGGCGGTCTGTTCTATCGCATACAAATGACGCAGTAGGCGGGTTTGAATAAGCTCCGGCACAACCCCCCCCCAACCGTAGCCTTCTCCGTTGCCCGTATTTTTTATCCCGCACTGAAGGCGTTCACACCTCACCCTGCACTTATGACATCTCACCTATCGTTAACCGGATCTTTCAAGATAGTGGCCCGGGCTCTGGCATTATCACTCGGCTTTGCACTCGCTGCGAACGCGCCTGTCTTCGCTCAAGATTCCGAAGTGGATACCTCGGTGCCTCTCCGCCTGCCGGTTAACTTCAAATTGCCTGAGCGGCCGTTCATGCTGGTGTCGGCCGCGGAACTCGCCGCCGCCAAAGAGAAGCTGGCGACGCAGCCCTGGGCCAAGGAGGCCCTGTCGCACTTGCAGGCGCAGGCCGATATAATCATCGCCGATCCGCAGTTTTTCCCAAAGTCTGAAGGCGGCTGGACGCACAAGTATGTTTCCCCGCAATCGGGCGAGCAGTTGAAGTTCGACCCCAAGAGTCCGAATCGGCACCTCGATAAATCCGCCGGTGTTTACCTGGTGGGCAAGGGTTACGACGAAGCATGGAACTCGTATGCGTTCCTCGGCACCGCCGATGAGCAGGAAGTGCTGGCCGCAGTGTGGTCGCTCACTGGCGACGTGCGTTATGCCCAGGCGATGCGCAAGGTCTTCCTCGACATTGCTCAAAAATACCCGGGCTATCGTCTTCACGATAAAAGCATGAAGCTGAAACCGGATGGTGAACCGGTGGGCGACTACGCGGCGACCGGCGGTTACGCGATGTCCCAATCCATTGACGAGTGCAACCTGTTCACCTCGCTTGCCTTCAGCTACGATACGCTGGCGGGCTCCGGGGTGTTGAGCGCGGAGGAAAAAGCGGAAATCGAAGCCAAGGTTTGGACTCCCTTGCGCGCCTACATGCGCCGCTTGCTCGACCAGCATCCCTCCGGTGGCAACTGGTGGGTGTGGCATGCCACCGGAGCGATCGTGACCGGTGTGGTGACGGGCGACCAGGATCTGGTGGACCAAGGCATGAACCTTCCCAAATACGGCATGCTGGCGCAGCTCCGGGCCGGCTACATCAACGCCGACGGTTTCACCGCCGAGTTGAGCCCGGATTACCAGGCCTTCCCCTTCCGCGCCTTGATGCGACTGGCGACCGCGGCGCGCCGCGTCGGGGTGGATTTTTACCGAGTGGATCGCTTCCGCAGCGCCTTCGATCTGCCCCTGAAGATTTTGCAGCCTAACTTTTACATGCCGCGCCTCAACGACGGTGCCTATACCTCGCTTGCAAACCCGGCCTGGGCGGCGCGCTACGAGATCGCGGCGACATGGTATTCTAACGAAGACTACAAAAAACTGCTGGTCGCCGTCTATGCTTCAACCGCGCCGAAGGTGGAGCGCGACAGCGTGGCGGCCCTGCTTTATGGCCCGACCACCTTGCCCGAAGCGCCGCTCCTGCCACCGATCGAGTCGCGTTTTCTTAAGGCGACGGGTCTCTGCATCCTGCGTAGTCCGGCGAATGACTGGAATGTGTTTTTGAAGAATGACCGCGGTGCCTCGGGGCATCGCCATCCTGATGCGCTCAATCTGGTGCTTTTTGCCAATGGCGAGGATGTTTTCCCTGGAACCGGATCCCCGCGCTACGGACATTCGACCTATCTGCAATGGTTCACGCACACCATCGCGCACAACACCGTGGTTCTAAATACGACGAGCCAGAGGGTGATGCCTTCCGGTAAAGTGATCGAGTTTGGTTACGCGCATGAAGGGATTGGTGTGGCTCAGTCCACCGTGAATTCGGAGGCTCTACAGGGACCGGCGAGCGGACTCAAAAACGTGACGCCTACCGAGCTGCGACGGACACTCGTGTTGCTGCCTTCTGGAATTGTGGATATCGTGCGAGCAATGCCGGAAGGCGAAACTTCCGAGAAACTGCCTGATACCACGATTGATCTGCCGCTGCACTTTCAGGGCTCGCTGACTATGGACGGAAAATGGCCAGCCAGTAACGACGAGTTGGCTTTGGCAGGTCCGAACAACTCCAAGTCCAAGGTTGCTCATCAAGGCTACGGATTGATCGAGGATCTTTGCCGGGCAGAGGAGACTGGCTCGGTGCGCGGGCGCGTGACCCAGCGCAATGGCGGCGCGGTGGACCTCTGGCTGGCCCCGGCCCCCGCGGGTGGGCGGGTGTATTCCGCGACTGGAATCGGGCTGGAAAACGCGTTGGATAAACGCCTGCCGATGCTGTTGCAGCGGCGAGTCGGCAAAAAAGCGACCTTCGCCGCAGTGTATGCTCCCTGGATGCAGACGCCCGTGGTCACCAATGCGACGTTCCCCTCCTCGGAAGGCGAAGGCGTCGCGGTGGTCATTGAACATGTTGCAGGCCAGGATTTGGTGCTCAGTTTGCCTGGCGCGGGTGAGTTTACCCAAGCCGGCGCGACCTTAATCGGCACGATTGGGGCGAGTTCCGAAATGGCAGGGGGGGGCAAGCAAGTCCTCTTGGTCGGCAGGGCATGGAAACAAGGTGCGACAGAGATCGAGCTCACGGTATCAGCTGGTCTGGCCGGTGCGGTGTTGGTCGAGCTTTCGGGAACCGACGTGCGGGTGCACAACCTCGGTGAAAAGGCGGTCGAAGGGCGGGTGAAGTTGTCGGCCGACGGTAAGTGGATGGTTTTCGCCGCCGCACCCTCGGAAAGTGTAACCGTTCGTTGAGGCGCAGATGGCGGCACTTTGCTCAACCTGAATGGAGTGCTCGTTTCGATAATCTCATGTCCATTCCCATTAGTTCTCGCCCTCTCCGAGGGGTTTGCTGTCACAAACGCTCACCCTCGGTTGCCCCGTCGCGCCGTATCTTTCTTAAAATCGTCACGGCCCTATTCGCCTCATTCTTGTTGGTTGGCGCGACGTTGTTTGGCGGTGGCCTGATGCCACCGAATCGGTTTCCTGGAAACTGGCTTAGCTTCGGCCGCATAGAGGTCACGACGTCGGCTGATTCCGTGACGATTGCCAACGGGAGTGTCGCGAACCTCGCGCCGGCGGGCGATTGCGCGATGAGTTTCCGTGCCCGTGCGGTGAAGGAGAACGAGCCGGTGCAAATCTGGGGCGCTGTCCGGGTTAAGGATCGCGAGAACCGCTATGTCTTCGGGTTGCGCGGCGGGCTCGAGCCGCAGATCAGTTTAGCCCGATATGCTGCAGACGGCAGGTCACGTAACCTCGGTTGCGTGCCGCTTGATTTTGTCCCTGAGGCAGGCAAATGGTATCGCATCCGGGTGACCGTCGTGGGTCGGCACTTTCAAGTGTATCTCAACGATGAGTTCCTCCCGCGCATTAACATCACCGACGATCAAAATGGATGGGACGATGGCGGCGTTGCGCTCGGAGGCGGATGGCTTCCGACTGAGTTTGCGGATTTTAAGGTCAGTTCTTTGACGGAAGAAGAAGTCGTCGGTTTCAAGGCTGTCGGCCACCGGGTGTTCCAGGCGTCGCCGGTGGACAAGGAGGCGCAGCGGGTAAAGCAAAGGGCCTCCTGGCAACCCATTCGTATCGCCAAACTGCCGGAGGCCCGAGGCGAGTTTTCCTTGAATGGAAATTGGCTGTTCATGCCTGATAATCGGCAGGAAGTCGCCACGGCAACCACCTCAGGCGACGACCAAAACTGGCACGTCATGCCGGTGCCGGCCTTCTGGACCTTTTCCTATGGCTGGCTTTACGGCGAGGTGAGTTACCCTGAACTCGGTGGCGCGGCGGCCTACCGCTCCCCTTCGGATAAAGCCACGCAGGAAGAGTTGGATCGACTGAACGGCCTGACGTTTGAATGGGAAAAGACGAAGAGTGCCTGGTATCGGCAAGTGATCGAATTGCCCGCAAACCTTGATGGGAAACACTTCCATCTGGTCTTTGATGCCGTGGCGAAGGTCTCGGAGGTGTGGGTTAACGGGAGGAAAATCGCATCGAATGTCGGTATGTTTAAGGAGATTGATTGCGATATCACGCCAGCCATCGCGCCCGGTAGAAACCTGATCGCCGTCCATGTGATTGCGAATCTCGACCAGAAGATCGCGAATCCGGACAAAGTGGAAACTGAGGCGGTGACCGTCAAGGTAACCAATGAGATGATACAGGCTATGCCGCACGGCATGATGCAGAATAGCGCGGCCGGAATCTGGCAGCCGGTAAAGTTGGTGGTGACGGGGGCCGCGCGCGTCGGCGAAGTCTTCGTGCAAACGACCACTTCCCACGCCACGGCAGAGGTGGAGATTCTCAACGATTCACCCGAAGCGTTGGACACCGCGCTTTCCTACGAGATTCGTGATGCAAAAGACGGATCGCTCCTCTGCGCCGGAAAACCGCTGGCTGTAAGCGTCCCCGCAAACGGCAGGTTCCCGGCACGTATCGCAACGACTGTGGTCGCGCCGAAACTTTGGACCCCGCAAACACCAAACCTGTATAACATCATCTTCAAGCTCTTGGACGGGGAGCGGGTGGTTGACAGCAATACTATCCGGATTGGTTTCCGCACCTTCGAGGTGGAGGGCAACCGCTTCCTTTTGAATGGTAAGCCGTATTGGTTGAGGGGCGGTAACCATACTCCAAATATTCTGCGTCCGAATGACGGAGAGCTGGCGCGTAGGTTTTTTCAAAAATCACAGGAAGGTAATGTCTGGCTCACGCGTTCGCATTGCCTGCCCTTCACCGAGACTTGGCTCGATGCGGCGGACGAGATTGGCATGGGGATTTCTTACGAAGGAACCTGGCCGTGGCTGATGATCAAGGGTGAGCCTCCTGGGCCGGATATGATCAAGCTGTGGCAAGACGAGTTCATTGGACTGATGCGCCGCGCCCGCAACCACCCCTCCGTGTTGTTGTGGACGGTTAATAACGAGATGAACTTCGCACGCTTCGACGAAAAGGATACCCCGTTATTGAAGCGCAAGTGGCAGATACTCCATGACGCGATCCAGGAAATGCGGAGCACTGATCCAACCCGGCCGATCTCGGCCTATTCGGGCTATGCGAGGGAGGAGGCTTCGAAAGGTTATCGCGAGGTGGTGGCCCCGAGTGCGTTTGATGATGGGGATATTGACGATGTGCATACCTACAATGGTTGGTATAATCCGAGTTTCTTCGCGTTTTTTAACGGTGAGTTCGGTGAGAAATACGGCCTCACTGGTCGCCCGTTGATCAGTCAGGAGATTTCCACCGGCTATCCGCGCAACGACGGCTGGCCGACTCGTTCCTATATATACAAGCGCTACGTGGCCCAGGCATTGGTGGGAAATTATGCCTTTGAGCAAAATGATCCGACGATATTCCTGACGCGCCAGGCCTTTCTCACCAAGGAGCTCACCGAAACGATCCGGCGCACGTCGCGGGCCCAATGCGCAGGCCTGATGCCATTCGCCTCTCTCACTTGGTTCTCCGATGTGTGGAAACCCGCCGGGATCCATCCGATGCCGGCTGCCTGCGAAATCGGCAAAGCCATGCAACCCGTGCTCGTGAGCGCAGAACTTTATGGCCGTCACTTTTACGCCGGCGATCAGGTGAGACGCCGCGTTTGCATCGTCAACGATGCGGAGAATTACCAAGCCACTCCTGCCGGAATATTGACCTGGGAAATCCACGTTGGCGCAGCGGTTTTGGCGAGGGGCAGCGAGCCGGTTCCCGCAGTGGATTATTATGCGAATCGATGGCTAGACGTGGACTTCCGGATGCCGGCGAATTTACCTAGTCCAAAGGTTAACGCGAAGCTGGTCCTTACTCTCACGGACGGAGACAGGATTCTGGGCACGAACGATTATGACATCGTGCTGGCGACCCGTGAATGGGCGGCTCCGGCAATTCAGGGGGCGGTGTCGGTCTATGATCCGCTCGGTAAGGCCAAGGCTACTCTCGCCGGTTTGCAAACGACGGAGGTTCTCTTGGAAAACTTGTCCAACACGAAAGTGCTGGTCGTGGGGGATCTTGGTGACGCGATCAAAACCCTGGACGGAGAGGAACGCTTGAAGGTCTTCGTGCGAGAAGGCGGGCGGCTCTTGCTTCTCCAGCCCGGCGCTGCGCTTTGCCGTTTTCTTCCGGAATATGTGAAGAGCCATCGCTCCACCAAGGGGGAGATTGTCAGCATGGTAGCACCTGAGTCGCCGGCGTTTGACGGGCTGGATCCGTTGGATCTCTCGTGGTTTGAGTTGGGACCCAAAACCACACCGCTCGCGTGCATAGGGACCTGGGAGGTGAACCGCGAGCGCCCGGAAGTCGACGCACTCGCGCATCAGTGTGATTTCCACACGGAGATCTTGTTTGGTCCCGAGCAGCAGCGGCCTTTTTTCAACATCGCCGGGGCACCGCTGGTGGAAATCCGCCTCGGCAAGGGCATGATCATCGCGAGCGAGATGGTGCTCTCCGCCAAAGATAGGGATCCCATCGCGGGCCGCTTGTTTAAAAACCTTCTGAATACCCTCAACGAAATCGACTAAGCGCCTGGAAATCTGACCATGAAGAACGATCGCCATCTCCTGCTTCTCCTCGTGCTGCTGTGGCTGGGGGGCTCACGCGCCTTTGCCGAAACAATCGCAGCGGGGCCGTTGCAGAGGGCGGACGCGCTTCAGGTTGGCTTTGAGCATCCATTTAGCGCCAACCGGCCGCAATCGCTTTGGTTTTGGCTCAACGGCCATATCAGCCGGGAAGGAATCACGGCGGACATCGAGGCAATGTCCAAGAATCACATTCGGGGCGCGTTGATGTATGCCGTCGGACACGAGAAGCAAGCGGGACCCGTGCGCTTCATGTCCGACGAGTGGCTCGATCTATTCCTGCACGCAGTGCGCGAAGCCGACCGCTGCGGCACCGAAATCGGAATTCACAATGGAGCGGGCTGGTCTGCCAGCGGAGGACCGTGGATTGACGCCGAGCACGGTATGCAGATTTTGACGACGAGCCGGACTTATGCGGAGGGCAGAGGAGAGAAGCAGGTGCTGGTGTTACCCAAACCTTGGAGCAACCTGGGTTATTACCGCGATGTAGCAGTCATCGCTTATCCTTCCGGCCCCACCATGTCCGACGTGAAGGCGGTGGTTACTAGCTCCAGTGAAATCGACGGCACGCTCCTGTTGGATGGGCGGCCGGATACGCAAATCACCCTGCCGGGGGTGAAGTCCGGCCAGCGGTTTATTCAGTTGGAGTTTCCGGCGCCGATTACCGCCGAAGGTTTGTTGCTCTCCTATTTCGGGTCCACTCCAGGCAGTGGCGGGGAGGTCCAAGTGTCCGATGATGGAAAAAAATTCCGGACGGTATCGCGTTTCGACTACTACTTCTTCCTGAATTTTAAATTCGGGCAGCATCAGCTCAGCTTCGCCCCGACCACAGGAAAAGTCTTTCGACTGAAGTTCGATAAGGCGGACGGCGAAACGTATCGCATCGGCGAGGTCGAACTGGTGCTGACCCCGACGGTGAAAGGATTCATGGCGAAGGCGGGTTATTACACGCCGGTGGGAGGAACTGGTGGTGCGTATGCGTGGGGTGCGAGTCGCGCTGACGGTCCGAATATTCCCTCGGGTCAGGTCGTGGATCTGACCAAACTGATGGACGCGGAGGGCGGGTTGAAATGGACCGTTCCGCCGGGCAAGTGGACGGTGTTGCGTGTCGGCCAGACCGCCAGCGGCATGGAAGCCCAGGTGCCGCCGTCGGGCATCTCCGCCCTCGAATGCGATAAACTGAGCAAGCAGGCGGTAAAGATACACTACGATTCTTATGTCGGTCACCTCGCCAAATTGTGCGGACCGCTCGCGGGCAAGTCATTCACGTATGCCACGGTGGACAGTTTTGAAGTAGGCCCCCAGAATTGGACGGCCGGATTAGCCAAGGAGTTTCGCAAACGGCGGGGCTACGACCTGATTCCGTTCCTGCCGCTGCTGCTCACCGGCCGGGTTGAGGACAGCGTGGAAGTTTCCGAGCGTTTTCTGGAGGATTACCGGCGGACCTTGCAGGAGCTGATGCTCGAAAACTATTACGGTTACCTGAAGGAATTGTGTAACCGGGATCACTTAAAGTTTTGGTCGGAAAATTATCACTCGATGTTTTGCGACACACTGGACATCGGCGGCCGGATCGACGTGGCGCAGGGCGAGTTTTGGTCCAACCTCCAGAAAGATCTGACCGTATGGCAGTGGTGCGCCAAGCACGCCTCTTCATGCTCGCAGGTCTATGGTCTGCCGCTGGTGCCGGCGGAGGCTTTTACCTCGCACCTCGATGGTTGGACGGAAAGCCCGAAGACCCTAAAGGCCAAGGGCGACCTGATGTATGCCAGCGGATTCAACCAGTTTGCCTTCCATCGTTACGCCCATCAACCGTGGTTGGATCGCGAGCCGGGCATGACCATGGGGCCGAATGGCATTCATATGGATCGCACCAATACATGGTGGGATGAAAGTTCGGCTTGGATCGCCTATTTGGAACGCTGCCAGTCGCTCCTGCAACAGGGCTCCGTGATGGGGCAAATTGTGATTCTGACTCCCGAGTTTGTGCCCTCGCAGATGAGCATTGTGGATGCCCTCAACCAGTGGGCAAAACGTGAACTTCCGAGAGGCACCAGCTATCTATTTTGTTCTCAAAACGGGCTGTTAAAAAATGCCCGAATTGAAAAGGGACAGATTCGTTTTCCGTTAGGCGAGGGCTACCGCCTGGTGGTGTTGCCGGATACCAAAATCAGCTCACCTGAGTTGCTCGCAAAAATCCGGAATATGTTGAAAGCCGGCATCACAGTTTACGCCCCGCAGCGGCCTGACCGCGCATTGGGACTTCGGGATCGCGCCAAACGCGACCTGGAGATTCAGGAGTTGGTCTCGGATATTTGGGGCGAAGTGGACGGCAAGGCCGTTACCAGTCGCAAGGTGGGCAAAGGATTATTGGTGCAAGGTGTTTCTCTCGCCGAAGCCACCCGGCTCGCCGGGATTCAACCTGATTTCGATTTTGCCAATGCGGATGGAACGCCCGTTTCCCCCTATAAAGTCGCCGGAAACGTGCAGCAGGTGAACGCGATTCACCGCCGGGTCGGTGAACGTGAAATCTACTTCGTGGCCAACCACACGCAGCAGGACCAGCGATTGGTCTGCCGTTTTGGCGTGGCGGGAATGACACCGGAACGTTGGGATCCTTTGACCGGCCGAATGGAACAACTGACGGCCTGGCGGGAGGTTTCTGGAGCGACGGAATTGCCTTTGGATTTTGGGCCTGCGGAGTCGGCGTTCATCGTTTTCCGACCGGGAAGTGGCGCGGATTCCATCGTGTCCCTGAAGCACGCGGACAACGAACTTTTCCCTGCGTGGCCAAACCATGACGTGGCGGCAAACGCGACCAACGCTGGTTGTGATTGGCGGCTGGCAACGGATGCCTCCGGCGTGCCCCGCTTAAAAACGGAAGCGGCGGGGGTATTTACGGCCACGACCGCCAGGGGCAAAACGTGGCAGGTCGACGCTCCGGTTTTGCCGGCGCCCATCGCGATTTCAGGTCCATGGCAGGTCGATTTTCAGTCCGGACGCGGAGCTCCCGCGACGGCACAGTTTCCCACTCTGATTTCCTGGAGCGACCATGATGACCAAGGCATCCGTTACTTCTCGGGCTATGCGACTTATCGGAATAAATTCACCGTGCCTCCGGGCCTGTTCCGCTCGAATCGCCGTCTCATTTTAAGTTTGGGCGATGTGGAGGTCATTGCGGTGGTCAAAGTCAACGGCAAGGACTGCGGCACCTTGTGGCACGCTCCCTATGAGGTGGACGTCACCGATGCCTTGCAGGCGAATACGAATGAACTCGAAATCCGGGTGGTGAATCTTTGGCCCAACCGGATAATTGGTGACCTGCGCAGCCCAGGCGAAAAGCCGTTCACCTTCTGCCAGACCCAGCTTTTTTCCGCCAAGGATGCGTTGCTGCCCTCCGGCCTTTTAGGGCCGGTCGAAGTCCGGGTGCGATCCGACCTGCCGGTCGGCATTTTAAGTCGTTAATGCCGCAGTCGGGCACCTCGGTGCTGAAATGCGATAAGATAAGCGAGCAGGCGGTGAAGATAGGTTATGGTTCTGATGTCGGTTGCCTCGACAAATTGAGCGGTCGGCTCGCGGAAAAGTCATTCATCTATGCCATGGCGGCCAGTTTTGAAGTAGGTGCCCGGAATTGGACGGCCGGACTGCCGCGGAGTTTCGCCAACGGCGGGGCGATGTCCTGAAGCTGTTACTACTGTTGCTGCTTGCGGGCCGGCTTGGTGATCTGGGTGGATTCCCGCTGCCTTTGGAACCTTCAAACGCGATGACTTTGCCGGCGGAAACCTTCCGGCGGCATGGTCGGAGCATGGTGGGCTAGAACCAGGTGGCGAGGAAGGTTTCGATATCTGCAAGCGTCGGGCTGATCCCTGTGCGCACATAGTGTCCGCTGGTGCAGACGCCGAGCGTGAGGCACGCCTCGGGATCGAGTCCCAGCAGCTGGCCCTGGCTGAAGCCACCGTTGAAATGGTCGCCCGCGCCGGTGGTGATGAGGGGTTTATCGGTGTAGGGGCCGGGTATCCAGGCGGTGCCGGCGGCAGTGGCGCAGGCGGCGGATTCGCGGGGGTGCACCACGACGGTGGCGATGCCGAGTTTGCCACGGATGGCGGCGGCGGCGGCGCGCAGGGAAGCCTCGTCCTTGTCCGGGCAGGGTAGGGCGAGCACTTCGGCGACCTGCTGGGCCTCCTTGAGGTTGAGACCGAGGGTAACCTCACCGTAGGCACTGAAGCGGGCAATCAAGTGGAGAACGTCGCGCAAATCGGAGCGGGTGCGTTTTTCCGGGTCGGCAAGATCGAAGAAAAACAGGCGCGGCGGCAGCCCGGGTGCGCGGGCTGGTAACGCGGGTAGAACCTGCTCCACCAGCTTGGTGAAGATGGCGGACATGTTGGGAATCATGGTCCAGTTCACCAGCGCCACCAGATCGGCGGAGGCGAGCGCGGCGCGAAATCGGTCGGCGCCCATCACTTCGTCGATTTTCGGCAGCGTGATTGTGTCCAGGCTGCGGAGCTGCCCCAGCATCAGTTTACCGTCCTGAAACTCCACGGCGATAGTGGTTGCGGGGGCGGCGAGCGATACGACCTCGGCACGGCTGGCGAAGGATTGGAAAACCGGGTGTATTGAGGGATGCCCGAGTGCGCCGACGTAGGTGATCCTGGTTCCGCCGGCGAGCAGGGCGGCGGCCATGATGGGGCCGTTGCCGCCGAGTTTGTCCATGAGCGGGTAGAATTCGAGGTTGGTGCTCTTTCCGGCAGCTCCGGCGATGCGGGAGGCGAATTCAGGGATGCTCGTAATGGGGGTGAAGGCATCGCCTTGCGCCGTGCGTTGCGCCACCGGCGTCACGATTGTGTCCACGAACCCGTCGAGACCAACCAGGGCGGCTTTGGCGGGGGCATGGTGGGCGACGGTGCGGAGGGCTGAGAGTGCCCGGGTTTTGAACGATGGCATGTAGGGGATTTTAGGGTGGCGAGCTAGCCGTCGGATCACGCGCGGGCCAAACCGCAAATGCCGCAGGACGCGTTGTGAACCGATTCAATAAATTCAGAATCGCTGGATGAACGAGTGATCGTAACTTGTGGGATAGTGCCGGCCTCTCCGGGTCCGGCGAATGGCACCGGAGTTTCACATTTGCTGGAACCGCCCGTGACGGAAAACGGCTATTTGATTTGAGCTTCGAACGCAGTGCGCAGTGTTACCGGACCGAATAGTCCCGATGGCAGCAGCCCGTCCTTTGCCGCGCCGGCGCGGTATTGTTCGACGGCTCCGAACATCAGAAGGTGGCGGTCCTTCGCTGGGAGTGCGAAATCGCCGGTGATGCGGTTGACCAGCAGATTTGTAACCCGCACCACCAGCTCGTTTCCACCCGTCTTTAATGCCGCTGTGATATCGAGCCGGTAGGGCGGTTTCCAAAGCAAACCGACCTTTTTTCCGTTCAGAGTGACCTCCGCGATGTTTTTCAATTCGCCGAGATCGAGGTCCGCACGGGCAGAAGGACCGGTCCAGTTGAAATGCTTCCGATAAGTCACGGCGCCCGAGTAACACTTGAGTTCATCTTCGGGCAGCGTCGTCCAGGAAACCAGTGTCTCAAAAGTCTCGTTCCGCCCCAGACCCTCAAAGGTCAATTCCCAGCTTTTGGATAAATCCAGCGCCGGCGGCGGAGACGGCACGTCCACGTTGTGTGTATTTCCTGACTCCGACCTGAGTTCGTATTTACCGGCGCTCCACGCGATGAGCCGTGACTTGTGTGTTGATCGAACGATTTCGAAATCATGCGAAATTCCAACAGGCTTTCCATCCTTGCTGATTGAACTCCAGTGCTCCGGGGCAGCTGATTTGCGCAACACCACGAACACCGAGCCACGCGGATCAAGCTGCATCGGCAGCTCTACCGTTCCGGCTTCATTTCGATAAATTGATGCAACTTTTCGCAGTCCCGTTGCCGGGTCCCAAAGTTCGGGAACGGTGCCGGCGGGCGCCCGGAATTTGCCGGTGAAATTTACTTCCTTTTTCGCCTGATTCGAGAGGAAGAACCAGTCGGCGTTTTCCGTGCGCCGCTGAATGAAAAGGATCGCCGCTCCATTGGCGGTAAATGCCGGCGGGCAAGACACGGAGGCCAGCACCTCGGCAAGTGGCTTGCCCCAGATCACGCGTCCGCGGCCAGATGTGTTTTCGCCTGAAGCGGTGTCCGCCTTACCCCAGAGTTCGTCGGAGAGACTCTGAACCTCACGGTCCGCGTTTTCATGATCGGAAAGCGAAGGGCTGTAGCGTGGTTTCGGGCCCAATACAGTTGCCCCGTCATGCACGAGATCGCGAAGATGCCGGAGCATGACCGGTGTCATGGCGCGTTGTGCCGGAGGCAAGGTGAGCACGGCGTAGCTGCCGCCGCCCGGCAGTGACACGCGACCGTCCTTCACGGTGGCTTTTAAGAGAGTCTCCGCATTGCAGGCGTCGTAGTCGTAGTTGTCGGGGATTTTGGGCTCCATGAATTCGCGTTGGGGAACCATGGCGGGGGCGCCTTCGCCGATGAAACAACAGATGTCAGCCACCGGCCGGCCCTGCTGCAGCATAGCCGAACAACGCGCCAAATAATCGGTCCAGAATCGCGATTGCTCAAACCAGGTTGTGCGGCGGTTGAAGTCGAAGGCGTGCAGGCGCACCACTACCGGTTTGCCGTCCACCTCTTCCAAGGGCTGAGTCATAAAAAGATGAATCACATTCCGGTTGAGCCCGTCGCAAAATGCGCGGTCGCCGAACGCCTTGATGTCGAATGGATCGAGCACGAAGGGGCGACTGTAACCGGTAAAGGACTCGGCGGCCACAATTGGACGGCCGTAGATGTGCGCGGCGGAGGCCGTTTGCCGTATCGTTTCGCATTCGGGGCCCGGCCAGCACCCGCGTCCCTGGTCATCAACGGCGACGCCGGGCCGGTAAATACCCGACCAGAATTCTCCCATCGGAATATCGGTCCGCCCCAGCTGCGCCAGTGCGTCGAAGCAGTAGGGCTCGGGTCCGGCGGCCTCGCTTTCGAACTTAAGGCCGCGTTCGTGGCAGAGCTCCTGTGCCATCTCCCAGTGCGTGATGTAGAGATCGGCAATTGTTCGGCGGTAGTCCCAAAGGAAGCGTTCGCTGGCGCCCTGGCTCTGCACCACGCGGCCCGCCAGCACGGGTATCCAGGGCATCGGATCGTAGCCGCGCCGTTTCTTAAACTCCGCAGGGAAAGATGCGGTCCAACGATTGTAGGGCATTTCAAAACTGTCCTCGTGCAAGGCGGACAGGGCCGAGTCTTTGTCGTGCCCGATGGCCTTTAGAACCGGGTCGAGTCCCGTGGTGAAATGCGTTTTTATGGCCTCGCTATTCAAGTAATCAACGTGGCGGCTTCCTTGAGCGAGCCCGACCGTGGACCTCCAGCCCAGACTGGTCCGCCCAAAACGCAGAATTTCCCATTCGTCGTCGGTCGCGCCTTCTGCGGTCGAGTTTGATGCAGGTGGATCCCAACGCAGTCGGCCGTGTTCGTCCATGCATGATGTCAGGTCCACCACCTGTGGGGTATTTGAAAGGTCCGGCATCGCGCCGCCTTCGAGATCTCCCGCTTCGGACATGGCCAGCAGTCCGTCTCTGCGTTGGCGGGTATTTGCGATTTGCTGGGCGAACCGATTATACGGCAGCAAGGCTCCCTGGCCATTTTCGCTCGGTGCCAAGAGACGCAACTCCGCCACGCCGATACGACCGTCCTTTGATTGCGAGGCAGGGAATGCAACGCGGAACCAGCGGCCTTTCACTTCTGGAATCGTTAACGTGAAGGGCTGGTTTGGCTCCATATCCTGCCTGACCAGGCTGCGATAGGTCTTACCGTCATCGGAAACCTGCAAATCCACGACGGCTGGCGTCCATCCATTGCGAGGAGCAACGAATACTCCTGCGGTGGCAAAGGGCTCAGGAAAAGTCACATCAATATACTCGCCGCCGGAACGACCCGCCGATGAGGACCAGAGGGTGCTCGCATCGCCATCGAGAAGGTATTGCGGCTCGAAATAGTAACGATCCTCCATACTCGACACCTTGAGTGTCGGCGAGGCGTCGCACATCCGGGTTGGTCTTTGCTTCGAGGTTTTTGACACCGGGTAGGCTATCACCGACACATCCCGGTAGAAATTTTCCCGGGTTTCCGGTTGGGGAAGAACCACGTCAATGCGCGAACCGCCTTTCACGCGGATGCCCGAGTTGACGATTATCTGTCCCGAGTTTTCCATATCGATCCACGGTCCGGCACACCCGGTCGAGCCGCCCGTGTAGTTGATGATGAATTCCAGCCCTAGTCGCTTGGCTTCCGAGTCCGCAAAGCGGAGCATGTCATTCCATTCCGGACTCCACTGCGATTTGGGCGGACCGAAAACCGCCGAGGGCAGCAGCTGTTCATCGCAGTGATAGAGCGTCATTCCGCCGATCCCCTTCGTTTTGAGCGCCTCCAGATCACGGGTGATGCTTTCTTTCGAAACGCGCCCCATCCACCACCAGTAGACCCAAGGCCGGGCGGCGGCCGGCGGATTTTGAAATGTTTCCGCAAGGGTATCGTTTGGGACGGGCGCTGCATGAGAAGCCGCAGTGGCCAAAATCAGCAGCAAGGTAGCCGAGAGGATTTTATGCATAAATTCAATGATAGGGGGTGTGCAAAGGGGCGAAAACTACATTCGAAATTGACGGTCATTGACAACATTTATTAAAACGTTTAATCAAACGGGTTTTAATTGTGCCATTTCAAAAGCCACTTCCACCTGACACGCCTGCTTGTATCGCAAACCAGCCGCTGGGCTTACACCGTCCTGAAGCGGTGATTCATTTTTCTGTATTATCCATTAGATTGGAACGCGTTGTGTTGTGGTTATGCGTGTTATGTCCGTTGCTTTTTGGTCCGGTGGATGTCGGCGCAGCGGATGCTCCGGTGTCTTTGGCCGTG
>Ga0209550_10000211_pt1 | contig 51881 bp, 58 predicted proteins | sample LauGreSuBDMM15SN_2_FD_187567 | JGI IMG/M metagenome (GOLD analysis project Ga0209550, IMG submission 187567) | Freshwater lake microbial communities from Lake Michigan, USA - Su13.BD.MM15.SN (SPAdes) (version 5) | ecosystem: Environmental > Aquatic > Freshwater > Lake | place: Lake Michigan...
CCGCAGCATGGGCTTACGTGGCCTCTGGTTACAATGAAATTCGAGAAGAATGCAACACGGAAAATTCACTCTGTATATTTGCAAATAATATCGGACACAATCTTGACACGTATGTCGTCATTGAAAAAATGTTCCTAGAGTAAAATCAAAAAACAAAAAACAAAACACAAAACATTTTGCTTTTTTTCTTTACTTGGCGAGTTGTTCATTGATTTTTATAAAACATGCTTTCATTTTTTCTAAACACGATTTCTCGCGACCGTTACTGAGATCATGACCCTGTCCTTTCATCACTTGTGTATGTGCATAGACGGCTTTCATGATTCTCTTTTTGTCCATGTAAATGAGCGATCGATTGTCATGGTCGTGATCAAGGATACACACAATGTGCATGGATTTGGGATCTTCGTCATAAATCATTTCCACGGATCGTTGCTTTTCATCGAGAAGCAATTGCTCAGAAATAAAATCTGTGAATTCTTGACTTTTGTAATGAATGTTTTTGTATTGACCGAAAAATGGTTTCCCACCCGAAATATCTCGTGGCTTTGGCGGTCCTCGAATGGCCATTTTGTATAATTTGTGAATCACGTGTTGGTGATCTATGTTATAAGTGGTCCCTATCGAGTACAAAGGTGCATTGAAGCAGGTTTGCTTTTGAAACCCAATGAATCTTTGACATGAGGGATTTTCTTCAAATGTAAAATTACATCGCGTCTCATCCCGGTGAAACTGTGATGGATTCAACGACTCATGGTTGTACATGGTCAAATGAGTGTCTGCTTTTATTTGTGGCGGCGATCCATGTCTTTTCATCAAACGAACTAAACCGAAAGTGAGATGTTCTCCATGATTGACGATTTGGTCGATTGGATCGGATGACTTTTGTCGGTGTTCGATCACAACATTGTACAAAAGCACGGGGTCTTTGCTTCTTTGGTACGCTTTCAATAAAAAAGTGAGGTGCGATTTTTTGTAAATATAGCAAAAGGATTTATTGAATCCTTTTCTCAAATAAAATTCGGTGTTGGACGGTAAAGAGAGTGGAAACTGACATGCACTTGTTGAAACCCAATTCGTGGTTCCACTCGCTTTCCAAATGAACTTGATGGACGTCGGTGGCAAAGTGTCATAGAATTGATCTAGGTGATTGACATATTTTTCGAAATTGAGTGTTGTCATTACAAGGTGTTGGATAAATGTTAGCGGTTTCTGTGTTTTGGGTTTGCTTTAGCGATGCGATCCCTCATCCGACCAGTGGAATGAAACGAAAGGCGGACGGGGTGGCCTTGGCAGGCCGACAACCCACAAGGTCGAGCGCTTGTTCGACCATGCTCAGTTTCAATGCTCGATCACGCGCATCCTTATAGCCCAAGTCGGGACCCTTGTTGACTTCCATGATTTTAATATGTAGATGTTGGCTCGGCGCTAAATCACATCCAAAGATCGACCACATGGTTTTAGAGGCTAGGGTGGGCAAACGATTTTGATCCATAAAGATGGGCGCATACACGGAGGCCAACTTTTGCATGGCAGCTTGAACGGAACCAAATAGGTGATCGCCTTGGACGCCGCTTTGGGCGTTGAGGTGTCGCACCATGTCTTGAACCGTAAGCGGATTCCTGGCATACACTTCTCGGTCCACGTACCCGGTGGTGACGTTCACGCCGACGTCGGAGGATTGCGTTGCCCAATCCTTGGCCGAATAATAGATGAACCCGTCGTTAAACATGTATATCTTGCATCCGGATTCGTCAACCACCGCCAACATGTAAATCCGCAAATTTACCTTCCTACCACCTACCACGAGCGGGTCTTGAAGAAGTTCCTGACAGACCACGTATTCGCTCTGAGCGCTTCCGAAGAGACCCATCACTTGATCGCCCGAGCCAGGTGGCAAAATCTCGAGTCCCTCTTGTCTTTGTACGTTCTTTTTGAGAATGTACATCTTTCGCGGATCATAGAGCGTTCGGAATCGAGTTTGATCCTCCGGATCGTCTAAAATGAAAGTTGTAGGAAGCAGTTCGCCGTCCAAGCGGGCGAGCCTCAACGTGGCGCACAACATGGCTTTCGATGCGATCGTATCGCTGCCACGGACGCCCATGATCCATCGGCAACGCGCGCTCGGTCTCAAAGTTCCCATTTGATAGTCCACTTGATTCAGGTTCTCAAAGGCCAACATGTTCGCATTCCTGAACGAGCCGGTGGGGATTCCCAGGTCCACGAACGGTTGGATCGTGGTGTGCGTGTGTGCATGTGCGGCGGAGAAGGGTGCGCTCGTGATATGATAGGATAACGATGAGGTAGGAGGTGATGACCAAGGGTGGGATACCAAGAGACACACGACCATCAACAAACAAATCGCGAATAGATAAGGCAAGGGGCCCGATCGAATCATGCTATATACCACGGATGTTTACGTCGCGTCCGCATGTCCGCAGGACTACAACAGCGTGATGTAAGGATCGATGCCTGGCATGACCTTGATCGGGGTCTGTATGTTTGTGTTGAACTCTCCGGTCTGCTTCGACAGACTCTCGCGGAGACAATAGACGGTCAATTTCCCAGACATCACCATGTCACTGATCTCGCTGTCAATTTGTTGTTTGATCTTGATGTTTTTCAACATGGTGTGCAGCTTCTTGGCCGAGGCTTTCTTCACGATATAGCAGTGTAGGAGAAAGAACTTGTCGGTGTCGTAATAGACATCGTATTTGTCGCAAATGATGCAGTGACAACCCAATAGGAGGATGTCCCAATCGTTCGGAATCCCAGAGAGCAACCGGTTGAGTCGCAACAAGAGGTTGGGATCGATTCGCACGTCGTCCTCGAAGATCAGTCCATATTCGCTGCTGCCGTTGCCGATGTAGTCGTACGCTTTCATGTGGCTCAGGTAGCAACCGATCGCGCCCCGGGTCAACTGATAGTGTTTGGTTCGATAGCCCGTCTTTTCGATTTGCATGATCTCTTGATTCGCTTGGGTCGAAATGTGGTCTTGAATATTCTCGATTTTCGAACCGTCCACAGCGGCGATTCGCTGAAACTGCTTGTATCTCAAGTCCGACATCATATAGGTTTCGATGAATGCTTCTAGACGATCCGGATTGCGATCGAGGTTGATGAGATAGATCGACATATCCTTGAGTTGAATGCCATCGGTCGAACCCGAAGCGTTGTTGTTGTTGACGTAAAATTCGTATTTGCCTCTAAACTTCGAATACATCAAACCTAGGATGATTAACACGATCACGATCAAAATGGGGGTCGCAAAGCCGATCATCGATCTACTCCTTTTCAAACATAAAAAATGTTCCTATCCACTTTTAAAAAATCAAAAGCATAGTAGATGAGGTTGCTCTACGTGTTTATTTTATCGATTGTCGTGACTGTCCTATTGAGCCTAATGTTCTTACGATCCACAATGGTGTATTGCATCATGATCACGGGCAAGGATCCGAGTCGCGAAGTGTATGCGAGAAAATCGGTCCAAAATTTTTTGGAGCAGGATTACCGCAGAAAACGGCTCGTCATCATCAATCACGGAACCTATCGGGTCTTGGATCGCGAGGACGACCCACAGATGTTTGAATTTCACGTGGAGAAGGGCGCGATGACGTTGGGAGACCTCCGAAACATCGCCTCGAATATCGTTCCCACAGATGCGATTTGGACGGTGTGGGACGACGACGATATACGATCGTCCTCCTATCTGTCTCGGATGTACTATGCCCTGCGGATTTCGGGGTGCGACATGGTTGCCCTTTGCAATCGATACGAGTGCAATGTCAATACTGGGTTTGTGTGGAAGATCCAGCAGCTCAAAGGCTTGCCGACCGTGTTCTGTAAGCAGGATTTGTGTGTGACCTACCTACCAGAGGATACGATGGAGGACGTTCACCTCATTCGCGACTATCGGGCGCGTGGACATCCGATCTACCTCTGGTCGTGGAATGACCCGGCCATGTACATTCGCGTGGTACATGCGACCAACACCTCTTTGTATGTGAATCGAGAGAAAGCGACCGTGACCCGTTCGGAAGGAGGTGGATCCTATACGGAGGCCGAGGTCACGAAGGCGGAGCAAGCATTTGTCAAGCAAAAAGTTATAGACGTTCAGTATAAGTAGAGATGAGCGAACAAGGCAACGAGGGCTTGTATGCGTGGTCGAGGAGCGTGGCGTGCGAGGCTGCGATCAAAATGAGCGCGGCCACCGCACGTATGAATCGAGACCTGATGGACACATTTGGACAGGTCAATCCAGAAGTTCACACCGCTCAACCCTTTGTGGGGTGGGTGGACGAGCGGGTGGTGTGTCCCGAGCCACGTCCCACTCCATGCCTGTCCACGACGGGACCGAGCGCTGGCACGGTCAACCCATTCAATCTCGTCACCAAGAACCGAGATACGAAATGCACCTATAAGATGAATCGCTAAAGACACATAAAAAAGCATGTTTTTAAGGATTTTTTTCATTTTCCAATTCAATCCGATCAAATCTTCTTCTTTCAAAATTGGTGGCACTGGAGTTCAGTGAGCGCACATTTGTTCGAACTTCACGGCCAGTATGTCCGGTTGATCGGGTTGACAGACCCACAGATCCTCGCCATATTTGATCCAATAAGATTCCTCGATGTCCTCCATTCCCGCTCGCATCTTCGTCCCACGGACGAACCACTGCTCTCCGTCTTCACCGAAGCTGAGGCGGTTGGCCTCGAAGCTCCAGTCCTCTTGATTAGGGGGATAGACGTAGAAGGTCTCATCGTCGATCTCCACACAGAACATGTGGGTATGAAACGAGAGAAAGTAGCGAGGAAAGCTGCTGGACATCCTTGATGGTTGGAGGGACTGACTGGACCATCGATTTTTGGTCTTTATATGCGCTTGCCCATGGACCCCTAGCGAGACGCCCCACCCCTCCCCCTAGCCTCAACGAGACGGGCAAGGCCGAAGAAACCCTTCTCTTCCATTTAGAGACATCTCGCGACATAAACACACATGTTTAGGTAAGTAGATGATCACGAATCCGATATCCGGGAGGAGGGTGAAGCAAGATGGAACGACGTACAAGGTCGCTGCGCAGGCGATCATTAAAGATCCCTCCCTTCTTTATGGTAAGTTGAACGATCACAGGGCTGTATTTGTCGAGAATTTTTTATACTTGGAAAGTCATTTAGCGCTTTACGATCCTCTTGAAACCTCGATCATGTTCAACCGGATCGACGACACCACCGTTGGCTATCAAAACATATACGTCCGACATGAGCTCGGGACGATAAAGGTGATGGAGGTAGATGTGACACTCGACTCTTCCTTGTGGACCGTGCCGAATTTTGAATCTAAGAACGAGTGTTTCCTCGCCACGCTCGAGTCCCTCGACACATGGAAAGAGCTAGAACCCTGGCGATTTATCGAAACCGAAGACGGTTATGCTTTCGACCTGCTATTCCTCGTGAAACTGATCACGAATCAGCTCAACGAGATCAAATGCGGGAACCCGTTTCCACTGCGACCCTTCAATCCTTTCACAGGCGAACCGTTCAGCAAAGCGTTCTTGAATAGAACCTATGAAAGACTCGTTTTAAACACGGTGCGGACGTGCCTAATGCTTCGCCTCTATTTGGCAGGTGTGATGCTTCGAGAGGAATTCAAAAATCAATATGATCGAGTCGATTTTTTTCAAACGCAAGGACTACGATACGTGTATCAGTTTGGGTTTGGATACTGGGACCTGGCATCAACACCTCCTTCTTTTGTCGAAGAGTTCATCCTTCCCGTCATCCAGATGATGGCCGGACAAGTGGACGTGAACGAAGTCGTGTTGTATGAGACTCCCTATATTCTACCGGAATCTTATTACTACATCCTGGTTTGAAATGGCGCGTGCATATAAGAAAAACCTGGGATATTTTAAGAATGCAATCTAGTCCCTTGTATGTGTTGCGATCATCTTCGAGAGCGAATGTGTTAGGCACCGGATCGATTGCATTTGGATTTCGTCGCTCCACGGACGCCATGCACATCGTTCGGAAAATGTATGACATTGGGCCGATGGCGGAGGTTTGGTACACGAAAATAAGTCCAGAAAAATTCGTGTTGACCAAGTCTCCGAGGAAGCGAGAGGAACCCATCGCGCTTTTCGTGATCGAGGAAATGGAGGAGGATGAATTTGTGATTGAAATGATCACGCAGAATTTGAGCGTGCGCATCATCGACGGGATCCACGAAGAATTCAACTTGACCACGCTTTATTCTGAAATGGGTTACGAGCCCTTGTATAGTTCCGAGAATGCCATGCGATATCTCGAGGACCAGTTCATGAAATGACGACTGATCGAGGGACTCTTTTCGAATAGATTGTTTTGTATTTGTGCAAACGATTTTTTTTGAAAACTCGAAATTCGATATAAACAATCTGATATGATGTAATCGAATATGAGCATGAATCCTATAAATATTCCCGACGAGTACGTGTTGGTATCCACAAGTGATGAAGGTCTGCAAGTTTATGCCGCCAAAGAAAACCCAATGAGATTGTCCACTTGTTTCCGTTGGTATTTTTATGGTCCAAAGCTACTTGTGCAAGCATTGATTCAATCGATCTTGGATGAATATCCGCCGCCAGGCTATGGCACCTCGTTTCAACTTGTCTCGAAAGATGACTTGGCAGATCGTGTCCTTTACAAAGGCTACCGTAGTACAAGTTGTGATTAGACTATTGACTAATCACATTTTTATGATTGTTAGAGTTGTTCTTGTGAGTTATATGGTATACTTAGAGTCTGTAAATTGTAAATTTGAGTACCAATGGGAAATATCTATAAAAATAGGTGTCCCAAGGGAAAAATGAAAAGACTCTAAAATATGAAATGTTTTTCATGATGTTTCATTCTTGATTTACGGGTTGTATCATTCATCGTCACTGTCATCGCTGTCACCCAAGAGCTCTGCGAGCTTCTTTTGCAGCTTTAACAATTCTTTTTGTCGTTTAGATTTCTTTTTGGCCTTCTCTGCAGCTGCGTTGTCAAGGGTTACTTGGGGGGAGTATACGTGGACAGGGGTCGCAACAGGTGTAGGTGCTACTGGGACTGTCTCGGGCTCGGGCGCTACGGGAGCAGGTTCAAGTGCTACGGGAGCAGGTTCAAGTGCTACTGGGATCACCACCGGTGCTACGGGAGTAGGCTCAGGTGCTACTGGGATCACCACCGGTGCTACGGGAGCAGGCTCAAGTGCTACTGGGATCACCACCGGTGCTACGGGAGTAGGCTCAGGTGCTACTGGGATCACCACTGGTGCTACGGGAACAGGCTCAGGCTCAAGTGCTATGGGAGAGAGAGGAATCGGCTCAGGATCTGGTGTTGGGACCGCCACGGGGGCAGGGGCTTTCACCAACTTTTGCAGAAAGTCGAGGTCCAATTTGTCTACTTCCATGACGAGGTCTGCGATCTCCTGCAGCCCGGCCACCTCGCCGATGATCTTGCACAACTTGTCGGCGACATCTTGCCACTTGTAATCGCGCAGGATTTTTGCGCGAGCATGGGCTCCGTGCTTTGCTCGCTTCTCCTTGTTGAAGTAATAACACTCGATTCCCTCGACGAAATCGTTGTAGTCGCTCATGAGCGCCTCGCCGCACACCGCGTCTCGGGTGTTGTCCACGTAGTAAGCCAGCTTGGGATCCACGAGGATGGCAGATTCGTCGTCGAAAAAGTCGATGAAGCCGCCCAGCCTGGGGACGATCTGGGGAATTCCAAGTGCGGCCTGCTCAAAGTTGCAGAGGCCGAATCCTTCGCCGTCGCACGTGTTGATCCCGATGTCGGCGACATTGTAAAGGATGTTGGTTTCCTCGTCGGTCACCTTTTGGGGTCGATCGAACACGATTAGGTGCTTCATGCCATCCTCAAGGGTCAATCCGCGCTTCTTCAACTCGCGCTCATAGATTTCGATCAAGTTCCAAGCGCCCTGGATCGCTGTCCCGACCAACATCTTGATCGGCTCATTGGGATACCGACATACGATCTCGGCCATGGCCTTGAGACACACGTCCCAACGCTTCCTCGGTTGATTTCGGTTCAAATTTAGGATGATAAAGTCCTCCGCTCCGATTCCGTACTGTAACCTGGCCAGATGCTTGGGAATGGGGTAGTAGATATCCTTATTGAATCCGTGAGGGAGAAACCCATAAGGCAACTTAATCCCCTGTCCGATCGCGATGTCCTGCCAGAATTTGGTGAACATCATGGCGTAGTCGGCGTTCGCATTGATGAACTCGATGAACTCTTTCTTTTGATTCAAATAGACTTGATCGATGTAGGCGATGATCTTGAAGGTCGCACCATCCTCCTTCTGTGCTAGCTTCAATTGGGTGATGACCTGATGCAAAATCATCATGTCGTTGTAGATAATGCACACGTCAGGCTTGTTCGTCTTGACGAAGGCCCTCACCTCGGTGATCCCGAACCCTTGACTCTTGGGGTTCTCGTTGGCGAAGGCGTCATACAACTCGATGTTGGATGGCAAGTCCGCGCGATGTTCGGCCTGAGACCCGAACTTCTGGAAACCGTACACCGTAAACTCGAAGTCCTTGCGCTTGGCGAGACAAGTCATCATTTCATACACCACTTTCGAGTAACCATTGTATTGACTAGGATGCGTTCCGAAAAAAAGCACACGAACCATTATTAGTTTAATGATGGCAAGATTAAAATGATTTAATTAACGCAATCCATCAAATATTTCATGCGACATGAGTAAATGACGGTTTACAAAATGGAATTGAATGAGGGTCATGATCACAAGGCAGAGTTGTTCATTGGCAAGAAACCCTTGATCTTACTCGCTTACATGGACGGTTGTGGTCCGTGCGGAGCCTTGAAGCTCACGTGGGACCCGGCTACTAAATCGGTGAAAAATGTGACCGTCCTGGAGATCGAATCGGCCTTGATCGCTCATGTTGTGTCCGAACATCCAAACACGATCCTGGGAAAGATCTTGGCTCATGTGAGTGGCTTTCCTACCATCCTATATGTCCCTCCCAATAAAAAAGGTTCGATCGATCTAGTCGAGTTTAAAGAGGCACGTACGAAAGACCATCTCGTCGAATTCATCAAGCGAGCGAAAGAACCTAGGCCCGCCAAGCAACAGGCCGCCGTCGCCATAGCAAAGAAAGCAAAGAAGTAGATAAGCTATTTTTCTGTATATGATTGACCAAGTCTTTCGTTAAAAAATACCTTATTCCATGAAGGTACAATCGTGCATTTTTGGGACGGACAAGAGGTTTTATCGCCATCCCTCACGTAAAGTGCAACCCTGTGACTTTTGTGTAAATTGAACTTGAGTTCTCGGAAATGTTTATGAACATAATCATACTTTTCATAAAAATTTATTTTTCCTATTAGTTCGTCTGAAAAAAAATCATTTCCATGTTTGATGATTGGAAGCGCATGGCCTGAAAAAAATCCATGTTGACCAATTATGTGTTTCATGTTGATCATATTATAATTGCATAGACATAGTCCTGAAAGATGATATGTTACGTTATTCGATTTTATGGAAAGCTTAGTAGGGTTGTCTTCTCCAAGTCCAAGAACTTTATGCTTGTGGATAATAATTAGTTTCTTTGGGGGGATGTCGAAGGATTTATGAATTTCATTCACATTATATATTTCTGTATCTTCAAACCATTGTGGAATTGATTGCTTCAAACTAAGAATAAAGTTTGAAGGAACCGCTCCACCATAATAGGCCGTTTTTTCATAACCTACGTGAACTAGAATTGAATTCAAACAATGATAAAGATAGTCCAAACGATGATAGTATTGCGATTTATAATCTGCGTATATGAAGTCGGATACTCTATAATACATTTGCCACAATAGCTTTTTTAGGTTTAGGTCTTTATCTGTTTGGGGATTAGGGTCGGTGACCCTAATGTTATTTGATCTTTGCATCAAGATATCAGAAACCAAAAAATCGTAAAATGTTTGCAATGATATTTCATGTGGAATGATAATAGTATTAGGGTTTGGTATGGGGGTGGGGGCGACTTGTGAGTGTTTTGCGGGTGGACTCGACGCTCGGACGTAGAAGATAGACCCATTATTACATGACGTTTCAATTAATGGTTGGGTAAACTTAAAATATGGAAAAACTTTGAAATCAGATATGGGAAAAGGGTTTGTTACATCTTCAAAATTTACCGAGCTCATGTAAGGTAGCTCAAACACTTTTGGGCCAGGCGTGGACGTAAGACAAAGATCTTCACATGAAATGGAATTTAACAAGACCATGATGATGGAAACCGGGACGCACGTCCCTACCTTGTTCGGGATGGGGGGAAACACTTCGCGAAGGCCGATAGGTCGTTGTTCAGGGTTTCCCTCGAGGCGAGACATGAAAATATACTTACTCAGAGCCTCAATTTCTTTTTTATTGGATTGTTGTGATGGAAAAATCATAGTGATGCGGGCAATCAACTTCGAATAATTATCTGCAAAGGAGCCCCCTGCTTGTCCGAGATGACATTTGGCATTGCGTCGCCTGGCGAAGCGTCGAACTTGATCGTTTTTGTACTCAAAACGCGTCACCTCATTTCTAGTTGATCTCATCGAATCCGTGTATAGGAACGGGGGCTGCAACACTTCACGAATAAATCGATCGATCAAGTCGAGCTCTGGATCCAAGTGAATGGTTTCCAAGAGAACATCGATTTGGTTCGCGTCAGGATGTGGAAGAGAAGGTGTGGTGGGTTTCAATTCAATTGTGGGCATCTTCAATAAGGAGCCAAAGTTTGATTGTGTGAGGACACCGGCCAAACCCCCGTACAATTCATAAAAGTGGCGAAAAGTTTCTCGTCGTTCCTCCGGATCTCGGGTTTCACAAACCTCTCGATCATCTACGATATTTACTTGGGCCATGGTGGATAGATCTTGGAGACTCATGTAATTTAACAATTGACGAACGGTTTCTTTAGAAAGATTGATGCTTTCCATCACTACTAATAGATCATGGACAAAAAAAATGTTTCTTAAAGCGGTCGGGTTTGCCTTCACAACAATAGCTTTTTATAATTCATTTCTACGATGGCGATCGTGTCCTCTAAGATTCTACAAAAGTTACTATTCTTGAAAAATAAGACGATAAAGATGTTGGAGGTACAATAGGTGAAATAAGCCTCTTGACAGAAGCGGTGAACGAAGAACGATGCCACTAGCACCACGGCGACAAATGCCCACTTACCTGCTCCGATTCTCATCTGCTCAGGAGGGCAAGCGGCGCTTTTATACGAAAAAATGAAGCGAATATAAGAACACGATTGTTATCGTAGGTAAAGCACGGTATGACGTCATACATATGGGATATCAACCTCTTGAGGGATCTGGCCATTTATGACGAACACAAGCAGGTCTCGTATCCGAATGCCGACCTGGTGAAAGAGAGCCTCAAGCGTCTGAACATCGAGTATGAGGTGTCCGATAACGACTTGTTGGTGCTTAAGCAGCAAGAGGACATTGCGGTCTACATTCAAAAGTATCCGGTGTGCAAGTTCGTCAAAACCCTCGAGGGCGCGGTGGCTCCCGGAAAGACGCACGAGTCGGACGTGGGCTACGATCTCACGATCGTTCATCTCGTCAAGGACGAAGGGTGGCGCCGACTCTACGATACCGGATTAAAGCTGGAGATTCCTCGAGGGTACTATATCGAGGTGGTGCCACGCTCCTCGTTTTCAAAGACCGGATGGATCTTGAGCAACGGGATCGGCGTCATCGATCGAGACTACCGCGGCAACATCCTCGTGTCAGTGACGCGTGTCCGGGACGATCCCGACCCACTGGCCTTACCCTATCGCGGGTTTCAGATGATCGTGCGCATCCAAGAGCGACTCGATTTCCAAGAAGCGGAGGCGGATGAAATGACGGACACCGCGAGAGGGACCGGGGGTTTTGGATCCACCGGCTAGTCGTTCAGTTCAATTTATGCGCGATTTTTTTTAAATTGTCTTGTTAATAATCATAACATGTCTTCTCTTCCCACGATCGATCTGACGAACGGTGTCGACTCCGACCACCCCGTCTACGGAGCCTACCTCGAGCAAGTGACGCAACAATACGCCAACATGATGGAGTTCATCGCTCAGGGCCGAATCCGACCTCGCGTGCTGGTGACCAAGATACAGCTCGGTCCCACCCTCTACAACATCTCGATCACCGTACCTCCCCAGTAATTTTTTTCTGTCATTGAATTAAAAAATGAACATGATGGCTGTTTTAACCGAATTTATCGGCACGTTTATTTTCCTGTCCGTGATCTTGAGCACCGGACAAGCGGTTCCCATCGCCATCGCTTTGGCGGCGGTCATCTACTTTGGCCAGGGAGGTCATTTCAACCCTGCCGTATCCACCATGATTCTGGCCAAGGGTGGAATCTCCATGGAGACCTACATTGCTTATGTGGTCGCCCAGATTCTCGGAGGTCTCGTGGCCCTGTTTTGGTCGTTGAAAGCTGCAAAATCCCAATAAATATCACCTCTTATAATAAACAATGTCTAATTGGGCTTCTTATACCGTCTTGACTATTTTTATCGTCAACTTGATCTTTTACCTGATCATGAGCATCATCTCCCCTTACTACCAACATCTGAATTCAAAAGGGCTCGGTAAAGCGTTCAACATCATCTGGCTTGTGCTCATCGCCATCTCGTTCGGCATCCTGGCCTTCTATCACACCGCTTGCGTCTCCGGCTTGAACCCCAAAGATGGCGTCGCCGTTGCTCAGAGCATCTTCGCCTGCGACTTGTACGTCTACATGATTATCGCCACCCTTGTCTCCATCACCATTCCCTTCATGATCTGGTCCATCGTCGCCGACCTCCGATACCGTCGACAGCTCAAGTCGCAAACAACTCAGGAAGGCCGTTAAATAGGCCGAGAATGAAGCGTGATCCGCGACGTTGAACGACGGATGGAATACGATCGAGTCTGGATCTAACAGTGTTGCCCCTGCGGACATCGCATGGCAAGCCACCAGATTTGGTTGTTGAATGTGGTCGACCATCACTCGAACCTCTTCGAGGGTGCCTAGATAGTTGCCCACGGGCTCGATCACGATTGTCACGGGAGGTTCGAGTCGACTTGCGAATTCGGCGAGTTTAGAAAAGGCGGCGATGAATTGAACGTGACCATTCTGGTAGGCTTCGTATTCTTTATTTTTTGTCGCGGATATGTTTCGAGACTCGGCGTCGTTGAACAACAGGTAGCGAGCACCCAACGTGCTGGCATGAGACAAAGACACCTTGAATCGAGACATGAAGTTTCCCATGTCCCCCATTTTGACCGAATGAGATTCGAACGTGTTGACAACGCACAACACGGACATGTCTAGCGTGTCGAGCTGCCGCCTCAGATCGGCGATCGTGTGACGTGTATGCATTCGCCTCGCCCCCAGATCGACAGCCATGTGTTTTACACCACAATCCTTTAGGCGTCTCGCCATGTTCACGATAGGCTCGCTGTGGCAGAAGCACGTGTCTGGAAATGCGATCAAGGATGATCGCAAGAGGGGTTCGGTGGGTTCCCCGTGTTCGGAGAACCATTGGAAACGATCACAAATCACGATCTTTCGTGCGCAGGTGTCCGGCAAGGTCTCCTTGATCCATGCGAGAAGGTCCTCGTGGTCTTCGGGTTTCACGAGGACCGTCAGATGCTTCAAGAGACAGGCCGATTCAAGCTTTTCCTGGACCTCGCCATGCGGATGGAACAGACACACGATGTGTGTCGCCCGTTCCCACCCGGAATTGACGGACATGGCATGGGTGAATGCCGGAAGCACCATCGAGAAATATGGGGCTTCGATCAATAAACAACGTCTTTCTTGTGCTTGTGCTTGTGCTTGCATTAGAGAATTGCTTTACTTTTTTTTCATTCATTTGGACAAGAAGAAATAGAGTTGGCCAAATCCGAGGAGAATCTCGAGGACTCCTAGGATAATGGAGAGATAGGCGGCAACATACATCTTGTTTGGAATCGAAGGGTTAGACTTTTTCATATGGTAGAACTTGACACCCTCATAGACAAGTATGGACCCAAAAAGTATGAACGTGATGATCGAAATGATTGTAATAATCGCAGACATTTTATATATCTTTTATATTTTTTGGGACCATCCTTGTCTTGCCACTTCATATAAAAGGCTGCAAAATGATGCATGATCGTCGGAATGCCATGGTGGCTAAATGTTGTGAGAAACCCGATATCCAAGACATCAAATATGAGTCGGTGTGTGTCAAGTGTGGGACGGTCCATGGAGAGGATTACTTGGATCGGGAATCAGTGACCGACGAAACGTTCTACGCGTCGACTCGGGTCGGCGTTCCGGAAAAAGAGGTAGTGGAGGATCTTGCACTCTCGATATGGAGTGACTGTCCCGAGTCGATCATCCTAACCGCAAATCGCTTGTTCAAGGATTACTCCAAGGGTAAAAATACAATTTTCAAAGGTGCCCACCGAGAAATGATCATCTATGCTTGTCTATACAACGCCAACCGAACAGTGAATACGGGGTTTCGTACGAAAGCTTGGTTTCAAAAGTGGGTCGTCGACAAGACCGTGTTCTTGGGAGCCTGTGCCGATCTCGAGCGATTCATCGAAGGACAAAACGCATGGAAGCAACTCTTGGCTAGGCCCACGGGCCGATTGATCGACGAGATATCTGACATCTTGGGATCCTTCGATGTTCCAAAGGAGAAGATCAGGACCGTGAGGAGGCGAGCATTCAAGTTGGAAACAGTCTTGAAAGCTCCGAAAAATCAAAGGCATATCGATGGAATCAAGGAAACAAACGTCAACACCTCCATCGTGTTTCTAGCATGCAAGGACATTGACATGGACACCGACCTCGCAAAAGAAATTCAAAAGTCTTCGTGGCTGAAAAATGTCAAGAAAGCCATCCATAAGTGCAAGCCGGTCGCTTAGACGTCCTACCTTACCTTAGGAGCTCTAGGCTTTCTAGTCTTTTTCTCGGTAACCACTTTTTCTTTTGCGGGGGAGGGGGAGGAGGTTTGGGTGGTGATGGCGGCAGGCGTTGTCTTGGGCTTGGGAGAAGACTTGGTCTTGGGCATCGCGTCGGCAAGCTTCTTCTCATCGGACTTCTTCCACATCGCGGCGATCTCCCTCATCATGGTCTTGGGGTTGGCCTCCTCTCCTCGTGCCTCGATCGCCCTCTTGGCCTCGGCACGGTTCTTGGGAGCCTTCTGATACTCTTGATAAACACTGCGGGCCTTGGGGGTCTTGGCCTTGACCTCGCCGTCCTCTCCGATGCCTCCCAACTTCTCAGCGTGCTTCTTGAGGTTGGTGAGGATGGTAAGGGCCTTTCCGGCGTTCTTCGCATCACCGAGCTTGATGAGCCTCAAGGCCTCGGCGAGCTGTGTGGCATATTTCTGAAATTTTCTAGCACCTGTCATTGTTATGATTATCGAAGAAAAAAAACAAGTCACTTTTGAACGTACGCAGGGATAATGTGCGAGGTCAAGAAAAATTATGTTTTGTTTAGAACAGAGGTAGACGATGTTGTCATCGATGAGAGAAACACCCTGTGACCAACTCACGTCTAAAACCGGAACCCTATCCGACCAGGCTTATGCGAGCTCGGTGTCTTTCTTAAACACGATGCGCCTACAAGAGTGGAAGCCGATGGATCGAAGCGGAATGAATCCGGACCGAAGCTATTGTTATCTCACGGTCGATTCTAATGTCGGTATCGACAACTTGTGGCCAGGCGAAAGCTGTGTGTTTCCTGGTTCAAACCCGTTCATCACACGGAGCTTTATGGACAAAGCGCAAGACGCCACGAGGAGCAGTGCCATCAAGAAATGCGTGATGGAGATCAATCCCAAGAACGTCAACGACGACCATTTGAACCGTTTTTGGACCGGCATGGGCAGCATGGATTGTTCCAATCTCGAATTCGCTTATCAAAAGTTGAATGCCGATCTCGTCAACGGGAATCACTTGTTGACGGATGAGTTGAATGGGTTCCTCGCAACCGATCAGACGAACGAAAACAAGATCACAAGCTTGCGCGTCACGATCGAAGACCTTCAAACGCAGATTCAAGCGAATCGGGTCACGTTAAACAACTTGTATGCCGACTCCAACACGGTTGCTGAAGCCATCGCTCGAGGTAAAGTGGAGGCGGCCGCTTGCAAGAGCAACGCCGATCAACTCACCGTGGAAGTACAAGTGTGTGCTTCAAATCTAACTGGATTTTTAGCCATGTCAAATGCGGTCAATGATGCGTATGCTTTCTCGAACCAAGTGTTTAATCAAGATCAAGTGACATACTATCAGACGGACCAAGCCATCTCCACCTTGAAAAAGTCTTTGGAATCGAAACGTATCGAGGTCAGCCAGAAAAAAGAGGAATGGTCTGGCAATGTGAGGCTTCTCAACACCTGCAATGGACGGGTGACCGATATGAAGAGCGCGTATGACGGATGTCAAAGCAATCTGTTTGCCACGAGCAATGCGCTAAACGTGTGCACTCAATCGAACACCATGTGTCAATCGAACAGGTTGGCCACCTCGAATGACTATCGCGAATGCGAGCAGGGTCTTCCCGGGCTGTGGGCGACATGGTCCAACAACGACCTGACCTATCGAGATTGCGGAAAATCCAACGCTGAATGCTTGGTCACGCGTGCTTCGCGCGTCGAGAAGGAGACGGCATTGAACCGCGAGATCGAGGATTGGTTGTCCAAACACAAAAATTGCACACCATGTAACGTGGTCATCGAGAGCTTAAAGAGCTCGGTCGACGAGATACTCGCGTGGTGCAAGTTCCCATTGGAGGCTGCAAGCATGCTGAAGAGTTCGTTGATCCAATCGATGCAACAAGGTACGATCGGACTTCAGAATCAAATGCAAGCCTGCGAAACGGGACGGAACACGTTGCCCACGACTCTGCCTGCGAGACCTCAAAAAGAAAAGGTGCCACGTGGTCCCCCCGGTACCACCACTAGGCCTACGCCTCCGACGTGCACGGTGGTGTTGAGCGCCGCTTACTGCGATCCGAGCGACATGTCCAAGTGTTGGGCAGACGACAATGTGTATCTTAAATTCAAAAATCCCCGCATGGATAACTACGAAATGCTGGTGATTTCGATCCCTGTCCGCGATTATTATGAGAATGGAGTGGTCAACACGTCCAAAGTTCATGAATATATTAGAGATCGAGCGATGAAACGATGGAATCTATACTATCCTATGACTGGGTTTGAGTGGCAGTCGCATTGGATCAACGAATATGATCAAGGGAGGTACATGCTCCGAAAACCCTATGTGTATACAAGCTCGGGTCCTGGTTTTGAGCAAGCGTCACCGGCAAAATTGGATTGGCCAGATGATTGGTGGGGGAACTTTCAAGGGGAGCAAGGAGGTGGCAACTCGACTGGCAACGGGCGGCTAGGAGAGATCGTGCAACTCATTCCCAACAATGGCGCGCATTGCTCATTCACGACAAACAACAATGGTGGCGTTTATGGTTCGATCCATGCCATAAACCAAAAGCCAGTCGGTACCAAGTTTGGCTATTCGCGTAATGGCATGCAATTTCGAAATGCGGGTGCGAATGATGGAAATGATCCTGGGCGCGGGGAAATGTGGGATAACATGAACATGAACTACTTGAACCTATACACAGGTGTAGCTGGAAGCAATTGCTCATTCAGTAATGTCCTGAATACGCCTGATTTTCCAAATTGGTGGATGGACCCGTGCAAATCAGCCTACAAGTTTAACAAGTTGCCGTTGTGGTCAAGCAACCCGATTCTGGGCTAAGTTTGACTAATTTTCTGCAAGTCTATAAATGAGTGCGAGAACTCCATTCACGCCTGTCCATGGCAACATCGCGACCGAACTCACCATGCTCCATCGCTTGCCTGTGTATTTCCTCGATTATTTATGGGTGATTGTCATCTATGTGTCGGTCGCCTTTTGGCTCGCGGTGTTCATTGACGGGATTCTCTTGCCACCTTATGACGAAGAGCAGACCCGGCGAACGTCCACCGGGGTCCTGTATTTTCAGGTTTTGTTGCAATTCGCCACTCAGGGATTTGTCGTGATCTTCATCAACGCGCTCCTTCAACTGATCCCGTCGCCTTTGGACGGCGTGTATGGGTATAATGCGAGAGGCACCCTTGGAAGTTTGGTCATTCGAAATCCGGCCATCATCACCGTGGTACTATTCGTCTTGTCTCCAGGACTGCAAGGTCGTCTTCGAAATCTGTATTCGCGATTTAACAAGAACGTGGCCGATGGTCGTGCGAGCGTGGGTCATTAGTGCGGGTCAATTTATTTCTTTGATGAGATCAATGGGATCAACACATCTAGTTTTTATCTTGATCTTTCTCGCGATCGTGTATCTGCTCGCCACGTTCACCCTAGGGCAACCGAAAAGTGAAGGTTTTTCGGTGAAGGCCGACGCCCAGAAAGTGTCCCACGATTTTGGAGACGAAGCGTGTGATGCACTCCAGCCTGGTGCGGATCATGTGAATGCCACCACGAGGGCCATCGCGGATTCCTACCTGAGGACAGGTCGCTTCAAGAAATGGAAGCCGAACGACCAAAGTCTGGCCAACGATGGCCTATACTGTTATAGCGACGAAAAGCCGTTGTGCGACGAACCCATGCCATCGCCCGTCGTTCGATCGTTTGTTTCCTCTTCGAATGCCGCCAACACGACATTGTCGCGGCCTAACAAGTGCGTGTTCGTGGTGGATCCGAATCGGGTCAACCCTGAATCCTTGGACTCCTTCTGGTCAACACTGAAACAAGGCACGTGTGTCGAGCAAAACAAGCTCATCATCGAGCAAAATCAAGAGCTCACGAATAAAAAAAAATCTTTGTTGTCGAAAATCGGTGACGAACGAATAAAAATCAATCGTCAAGTGCAACAAATTGCGGAAATGGATGCCAAAGTAGCGGATTTGAATGCCGAATTTCAAAGTTCAAGCCAGCTCGTACTAAACGTGACGCAAATTTTGAGCTTGATGGTTGGAGAAAAACAAGCTCTGGAGGGGACCGTGGCAACTTGCAAGGACAAAGTCAAGGCATTAGAAACATCACTCCAAACGTGCTCGAGCAATTTGTCCACCACGCAAAGCAACTACTTCACCGCGAGCAACAAGTTGAAGGATCTTCAAACGAATATGGCGGACCTTCGGTTTAAAATGAATGTGGCCAAAGCGGACCTTAGCAAAGCTCAAGGCGATTTTGATGTAGCAACTGCCGATTTTAATCTGTACAATGGAAGCAATATTTACGCGATTGGATTAAATGATGAGTGCGACCGGAATCTAAGGGCTTGGACTCAATCGAACGACGTGTGCTCTGGAAATTTGAACGTGGTCGCATCGAACTTGGTGACCATGGATGGGGTCCTCGGAAGATGCAAAAACGATGTCCAAGTGATTCTTGGGAATTTGTCGAATTGTCAAAGCAATACCCTACGTGTGACCGCCTCGAACGCCATCCTGTCCAACGTACTCATTCCGGACTGCCGAGAGAAGTATTTGGCATGCACTCAAGACGTGAGCCGATTGGACGAGTCCATCGTCATTCTGAAGGATAGATATGCATACACCAAGTCGAATTATCGAGATTCAAATTGCAAACCATGGGTGGATCGCATCGATAAACTTACAAATTGGAGCAATTGGTTGGTCGAGCATTGTGTACACACAGAATCTTCCAATGATACGATTTATCAGGAATTGAGCAATATGCTCAGGGATAGTAGTGCCAATATATCGTCCAATGTGAAGACGTGTCAAATCGAAGTGGAGACGACTCGCAAAGAAATCGAAGACATCGGTTTGGACAAGAGCGTCGATGCCAAATACACCAGCAACGTTCCGACGGGGCCATATCTCAATAGCGTTGTCTATGGCGACGACGACTTCAGAACCTATCACCCTCGCTCTTGCATCAACGTCGTCGCTCAAAATTCATATCTTACTGCCAATTGCGTGGATAGTTCGACCGGTCTTTGGAAATCGTCCACCCTCGATATCACAAGTTGCTCTTCAAATAGCATCACGAATCAATATGGCATCCTCACATGTGGCGGTCAAAACTCCGGAAAGTCTTACTCAGATCCGACCTCGAATATTAAAACCACCACGGGTTCAGCCACTGCAACCATTGGCTCAACTCAGGGCGGTGTCTTATCGAGCCCACAGTATACTCCCTATCAACTCGTGACCGGCAAGTTGCAACCATAACACCTATAAAGACATCTTGGGATCTATGAGGACATGGAAATATTTCGTGATTTACCCTACGATCTCAAATGTTTAGTGGTCAAAAGGATGGATGCCATGGAGCGCGTCCGATTGTCATGGTGTCCCCGATTGACCATCTCGTGCACACACCGGTGTACTTATATACACGAGACGCTAGGAGCCCACCTATTCGACATGAAGGAAATGGAAGAGCACGAGTTCACCCTATATGCCACGTTTGAATGCGATCGAAATGGGGTCATGTGGATGAATACGCGCGTGGATTGGATGTTTTGGTTCAACTCCATTAATTGCTTTAAAAATGTTCCCATTTGTCGAGCGAATCGTAAATCGCCCAAGGACATCGGGCGGCTGATGAAGCGCGCCTTCTTCGAATACATGAGGTACACACACGTGTACTCGAGTCCCGTGTTCAAAAACCGTCGCTCCTCCTCTTACGAATTGACCAGCGTGATCGATGGAAATAAACACATCGTGTGGGAAGGAGACCGCCTCTCGATCGAAGGCGTCACCAAGTGGATTCGGTCGGAATGGTTCTCGGAAGGTTTGTCGGAGGGTCAAGAAAAGGCGAAAGAAAAGCCCCTCATTCCTAGTTTCAGCATCAACGATGAGCTAGGCGCGCTTCTAGGTTTCATCGTGAGGCGAGTCGACGTGCCTTATCGCTACGAAGACCTGCTCTTGTTACATGAGCATTGTCCGGTCATCTATAAGCGTCTCGAGGAGTTTGGCGAGTTGAAATCGCCGTTGCTTGATCCGCAGAACCCGATCCGACAATACATCCGATGGCATAAAAAATTGGCGACAGAGGAAAGAGAGGTCGCCATCCAGCATCTCACGACGCTTCTCGACGAGAAAATCACCATGTGGTACGATGAGGTTGAGTTTCCATCCATCGACGAGATGCTCCGTTATGCCAGTGCCTACTACCTCGTGAAATAGGCGGGAGTATGGTGCACTAGCGTGGTGCAAAAAATATAAGAACAAGAAGTGAATGAGGTACGCGTTTCCGTTTTCAACTTGCGAGGCGCCGAGGCACCGCGGTTGGGCTCAACCGTTTTCTGCGGTCGCAAATCTGATCGCGATGGCAGTGATCGCCACCGGGTTGTGTCTGAGCCGCGGCATCGCCACATTGATCACGATCGTGACATTATTCGTAAATGAACGGCTCCACTGTGAACAGATGTTGCGATTCGCGAATCTACCGTATCACGTGCTCATCGAGACGACCGGCATCGCGATGTTTCTCCTCGTGGTCCTCGTCTTTGTGAAATGGGATGCGATCGTCGTCTAACTCGTCGGGTCCATGTTGATTTTGTGATAATCACGCATGTGTTGAATTAATCCGGCCTGAAGAAATTCACGTTTCATAGCTTTCTCTGAGTGCGTGCAATGTGGGCAAAGATACTTCGGCGCTAGCTTTTCTTCTCGACGCTGTCGCTTCTCTTCCTTTTTGCGTAGCTTCTCTTCTTCGTAGGCTAGGTTAGCCGCGGCTCGGCTTTGAAAATGGCTCAGTGTGTCATCGGACCACAATTTTTCCCTAAACCATTTTTTTGTAAATCTCGTCGGCATGGGTGTCGTAAGGTCATGGGACTTTTGTAAGCAATATGTGAATATGTCCTCAGATGGAATGGTTTCGTGACCATCACCGATGTCTTTCTTAGAGTCTTTCACACATCTCTTGATCAAGTTTCTGAGATCATATTCAACGACTTCTTTCTTGATGTTCTCGATGACATTGGGGTCATAATCAAATAGGATTCTGATTTGATCTGGTGTTTGGTCTCCCCATATCATTCGATAATAGAGTTTGGAATGTGTGACTAATTTTGATTTGGAATATGGAATCCCGTCATTTGAAACATTTAGAAACATCGCATGCACGGCCGCCTCCTTCTCCTTTTGAAGAGCATACGCTTCTTGATGTCTTTTCATTAGTTCCTCATACTCTTTGGCCTTCCTAAGCTTCTCTTCCGCTAAACCAATCCTTAAAATGTCCTCCAAGCATGTCACATTTGTCGATGTTTTCTTCGCATATGCTTCGATGACTTGATCGATCTGATAGAAAGCAAGCACGTAAGGACCATAGTAACGCGAGTATAGATTGACATTTAGATACGGAATGTCGTTAAGAATAGACGGTTTAATATAATAATCGTGCGTTAATCGGTAGTCGCTGAGCGTGTTGGATTCGAGACACCTTTGACACCATCGCTTTAAAAAAGGCCATTGTACTGTTCGTGTGCGAGCGCACTTGCAAAATTCACATCCAGTCCCAGTGACAAGTTGCAAGGCTCGACGAGCCGATACTTTGCCCTTTTCGACGTAATTCAAAGCTTGAATTGAATCTCGAACGTCATGCGAGTTCGCCAAAGCACGTAAAATGGCGACCCAACACTCGTGGGAGTTCGGCATGGAAGTATTCAAGTCCTTACACGTGCTCGATAAGGCGACGAGCGTTAAGTAAAATTCTTGGACCTTCGCGATGGAGCCATTATTTGTTTTTATATAATTGATAAAGTTGTCTACCGTGAGCTGAACAATGTGATGTAGAATATCATTCGGAAGTTCGGGGATGGTTTTATTTAGAAGGTCGTGAACTTTGCATAACTCTAATTTTTCAGAAAGGGTTTTGGCGGACGATCGACCTTTCACGTTTGCTTCCTTCAAGATGAGGGTCAGTTGAGCTGAGGAGTAGTTCATAATGTGGTCACATATACCATTGTTGTGTTGTCTTTATGTGCTTTACTCCATTTACGCATACTTTGAAATGAACGAATGGACTCGCTTGAACAACTCCTTGCGCTCGATGTTGTGTGGGAGTATTTTGTCCTGAGCATCTTGATATTTGAGCCATTTCACATCTTTGATCTCCCGACTCGACACGCGACCCACGATGTCGTGCCGTTCGCACACGGCGAGGTAATAGATATGCTTGTATCGCACCCGGTTGGTGCCCGAGAAGACCTCTTCGAAAGGCTTCACACTGCCTAGCATTTTGATGTACTTCGGATTGATGCCGGTTTCTTCTTTGAACTCGCGAATGGCACAACACACGTCGTTTTCGTTGACATTACGGCGGCCTTTGGGGAAGCCCCATTCGGCTTCGGACAATAAGGATTGGGTGTGCTCGAGAATGAATTCGATGTCGAAGAACGTGACGTCGCTCTTATCCTTCCTCAAAATGTAACCTTTTTTCAAGAGGTCGAATTTGTGCTTGGCATCTGAATATTCCCGAATGAACCCTTTGGCGTCTTTCGCTTGCCACAAGGTATTCCAGAGATGGTCGAATTCGTAAGTCTGTAAATTCGCTCGTTCTGAGGGGGTCATATTGGAGAACAATTTCAACAAGTAATTCTTTTGATCGAGCGAATACTTGCCTCGCACGAATTCGACGTAACTCAGGGAATCCTTCCGTTGAATCATGAGGTATTCGGGACTCACCTCTCCCAAAGGATTCTTGAAAAGTCTAAACAAGACGATGCCATAACTGGTGATCGGGTGGTTACAATTTCTATACACGTGACCTAATCCACCGCAATTGGAACAGTGAATCATATGTTTTTCGGTGTTCATTAGGATTAATAGTGCGCAGCCTCTTAAGTGTAAGTTCCCTCGCTTACATAATGTCACGACCCACAGCCGTTCTGTGAACCCTACTAGTCCATAATAGTTTCTATTATTGGTGGGATAAGTCGGTCATTTCACCGCCACAGAGGAATACGGATTATCATAATTTTTTGAAGCCTCGACCTGTTACCATGCCGTCTCATTCGGGTAGATCTTCGAGCCTTCGGATCATCTGTGGATGAATAAAATTTTATGGTGTCAAATTAGGAAATGATGAAAACAGGCGGCGACTTCTTGGGAAAAGGCACATATGGTTGTGTGTTCAAGCCGGCAGTCGATTGTGTGGATGGAAACACCTATCCGGACAAGGTGGGCAAGGTCTTTTTTCATCAAATCGGCTACGATGAGGAGAAAAATGTGGATAAAATTCTTGGCCCAATCGATCCCGACCAAAAATATCTCTTGTATCCCTCAGATAAAAAATGCAAGGTGACACAAGATCAGGTCGAAAAAGCGGATCCCAGGCCCCGGGCTTGCGGCATTGCAGAGGAGGTAGGTGAATCGCCGTACGATCAAATGGTCATGAATGATGGAGGTTTCTCATTGGACAAGTATTTGGATGATGTAAAGATCACGAGGCGAGATGCATGCCGCATCCTCTATGGCACGTTTGCCGCGGTGGACCTGCTCGTGAAACACAAATTGGTGCATCAAGACATCAAAGATGGGAATATCGTGGTGGATGCAAAAGGCCAATCAAAATTGATCGACTTTGGGTTCTTGATGACATTCAAAGCGTTTTCTCAGCAAGATATACTCTTTGCGAGCGAGTACTATGTGAACGGACCAGAGTACCGGTTGGTCATGTATGAAGCCGAATATGACGTCATCCTGATGCACTTGCAAAAAAACCTTCAACAATTTGGAAAATTGACGACATGGCGAAGAAATGGATTAGATATCGTTGACGAACATTATTTGAGCAGTCTGAATAAGTATATAGAAGCGTCAAAGAAACCCTCGTTTAAACATAGTCCTGAGAAGGCCGATATATACGCCCTGGGGATATTGATGGCTTCCATGGCACGCTATTTGGTATCTGCGTCTAATGATGACCAGCAACATGTCGAACTGTTTAAGCAGTTGGTCTATGTACTTCTTAGACCAGATCCCAAAGATCGACCGACGGCGTCGGAAGCGTTAACTCTGTTGACCAAGATCAGGGATTTGGAGACCGGGAAAGACGTAAAACTTTCGAAACCCGCAAAAACCACTCCGGTGAAGCAAGTGGTCTCGAAACCTGCTGTGACGTCCCCGAGACCCGCAGAAGCCGTGAAGCAAAAGGTCTCAAAACCAGTCGTGACACCTACGAAACCTGCAAAGACCACCCCGAAACCTGCAGTGACACCTACGAAACCTGCAAAGACCACCCCGAAACCTGCAGTGACACCTCCGAAACCAGCGAAGACCACAAAAGAAGTAAAGCAAAAGGCCTTGAAGTCCGTATCACCTCCCGAAAAATATGTTTCTGGAACTCTCTTGGAGCTAAAGAAGCTTAATAAAGAGGCATTCAAAGGCATCGGGATCACCTACCTCACGGATCTACAAAATGGGAGACATGGAGGTCGAAAACTCGTTCACGCCAAGGACGTGTTCGATCATCATCATTCACGCCAGTGGATGGGTGCTCAAGAAAAGAAGTATCATGCACTCTTATATGTCTTGAAAAAACTGTCTGGTCATTGAAGAATATAAACAGATCATGACAAAAGCTTTATAAAAAATTTGGGTGTATAATAGTAAATGACAACGCAGACAGACACAGTCGATTTACCAAATGATGTTTTAGAAAAGATATTCAAACACATGTCGATCCAAGACTTGGAAAATGCCGCCAAGGTTAGCCAAATTGCCTTGAACGTACTCTCAACCATTCAAGCATCCCGCGCCAATCAATGCCGTGGCATTTAGTCATGACTCAAAAATCCTGGCAACCGGTTGCGACAATCATACCATTCGAATTTGGGATCTTACTTCAAAGCAATGCAAAAACGTGTTGAACAATCACGAGAGTAAAATTACCGCGATTGCATTTAATCCTGATGGCAAAACCATGGCTATTGGAAGTGCAGACGGGCTTGTTAAAATTTGGAGCGTGGACGGGGATAAGGTCCTCGCGACACTAGATCATCACGGATACAATATAACATCGATCGCCTATGTATCGGGTACGAGGCTTGTAACGAGTTGTGACTACAATGGCTACGATGGAGTCATAGACAACGGACCGATCTATTTTTGGAATATAAATGAGAATATGGAACAAGACGTCGGTACTAAATATGAACAAGTTAAGCCTTTTAAGGATATCTTTGAGAAAGCAATCTACTCCATATCTGTACTTGAAGATCGTCTTGTCACCGGCGGTGCTGAAGGCATCCATATATTTGATATGAGTCTTGAAAATTTTTTCCTTCAAGGGCTCCGAAAGCCTATCCCATTACATAGTACACAGTACCTATTTGTCATTGCAGTTGCATTGAACGGTGATAAACTTGCATATATTGGCTATGATGAGAATGACCAAATGGTACTGGCCATTGGAAAAATAAGCATAAGTGTCGATAACGTACCAAAATTTACAGAAACAAGAAAGATCGACATGGATAATTTGACGTCGCTCGTTTTTAGTCCCGATGGTAACACGCTCGTGACTACAGATAGCTATGGCAACATAATGTTTTGGGGAGTGAAGGATGAATTCTCATCATCAAAATCGTTCAATACAATTCAAAATAACTTGCATATAATTTCGATGGCAATAAGTCCTGATCAAAGATATGTGGTCATCGGTGACGAAGAGAAAGTTCGAATGATCGAATTAGAATATCAATTGATCTAAGGAGTAAATCAAAGTAATATGCGAGCGGTTGTGTGTTCCGATATTGCATGATTTTCATATCAAATAATATAAACAATGCATCGAAAAAGAATAAGTCAAAACATGCTTAGGTTCGAATACGATGTCATGTTTGACTTTTATGATAAGAATCCGACAAAGAAAAACGTCGATGAAAATGGAGATATTGTGTGTTTTGCATATGAAAGTTTGGTTTATTCTAAAAAGTTTCAAACGGATAAAAAACGTAGATCAAAGAATCATGGCACACTTAAGTCCTTCTTACATCGCGGAATAGATCACGTTGCCAGGTTACATGATCTGGAAAAAACGGGGTTCAATGAGAGCGAGCATGGAATATACGTGGTGACATGTCGAGAAAAACGAGCCTTATATTTTGTGATTCCAACGATGCGAAATTTAGGGTTGCGAACATCGGATGGAAGCGCTTTATTTGCCGATCACTTTTCTTTTGTGATTGACAAGTCGGATGAGAATACACCGTTACATTTACACAAAACGATTTATTTGCCCATTACCGATTCGATGATCCTAGGTCGCGGATTATGTCTCCACACGCCCTTATACATTCCCGACCAAATCGAATTGAGTCTTCCCGTGTCGGTTTCTTCTTTTGCTCATGAATATTTTGAGAAAGACGATCGCGAAAATGCAAAATATGTGTTGCCACTAATGTTATTTCCATATTCAATTGAACCAATCATCGAAGGTGGCGTCGGTGAAAAAAGACCATCCTCCTCATCAACGATAAAAGAAAACACAGAAATCAGTCGACCTAGAAACGAGGCATTCACGAATTTGTGGTTGAATAAACCGATTACGGAAATATTGGCCATTGGAATTCGACAAGCGAATGGTCAATACCGTTTTAGCGTCTTCTGTCAAGACAATGTGGAGCGAGAGGATCATGAACCCCGTGTCGCTACGTCGTTTATTGTAGGAAATCGATCCGCAGCTCGTAATGAACGAGTCATCCAATCAAAAATTGCTATCGCCTTGAATAAAAAAATCTTCCGTCGACATCCCGACATTGAATAATCCGCGTGTAGCCAGAAGACAAAGTCGGCACCCGTCATTTTTTTGTTACCCAATATAGTAGTAGTCATGTTGTGGGGAAAAAGCTTGTGGACATCGATCCATTTGATTGCACTTGCCTTCCCGGAGGCACCGTCCAACATCGATCGAGAAAACTATAAGCGGTTCTACGCTTCTCTCGGCGCGGTCCTTCCGTGCTACAAGTGTCAACAGAATTTCGAACGGCATTGGAGAGAGCTGCCGATCGACGCCTTTCTATTCGATCGCAAATCTCTCTTTGCTTGGACCGTGAAATTTCACAACCTCGTGAGCGCCGAAATCGGAAAAGCGACATGGACGGTCGACGAAGCATGGAAATTTTATTCGTCCGGATCCTTTGCCAAGGCGGACTCTGCAGGGTCTCGCATCTGGCTCTGGTGGAGTGTGTTGCTCCTGGTTGCACTCCTGCTCCTTTTCGCGATCTTTGCTAAGAAAAAGAGGTGGTTGCTATGAAAAATATGTAGTCATGTTAGGTAGGTAGGTGTCATGAACTATTTCCACCATCCGAATCTGTTCCTATTGTGTGTCGGAATTCCGTGCGGTGGAGTCACCGAGACCAAGCCCATGGCCGGGGTCTCGCATCTAATCGAGCATCTCTTGTTCGCGGACGACGGGACGCGCGAGATGGTGACCCAAATGGGTGGCGTATGGAATGCCATGACGTCCCCGGACACAACCCTTTATTACATTGTGGTGCCCGTCGAATCCTGGGAGGCCGCCTTGAACATCGTGCATCGACAGATCACCGAGCCGCTGACCCTCACGCCAGCAAGGCTCGACAAGGCCCGACACATCGTCATCGAAGAGATGTTATATCGACGGGAGGCGACTAGCTCGTGTTGCCCAGAATTGTTTCATTTGATGAAGTCGGGGACGCCCTATGATCAAGTGAATGTCATCGGGACTCGCGAGACGCTCGCGTCGCTAACCATCCCGCAGATCAAACGTTACAAAGAAGAGATGTACAAGTCATACAAGGTCGTGGTCGGCGCACCAGAGTCTCACAAGCTTCGAGTCACTCGAAAAATAAAAACCATGTTTAACTCCTACGAAAAGGTTCCGCCCTCGATTCCCTACTTTGTACGAAGGAGTCCCCCGGGCTGTGTCATACGTCCGACCAAGAAGGGCGAAGCGAATCAGATGAGCGTGGGCTTCACCGGATTCTCGAGGTCCGACGAGCGGGCGAGTGTTGCCGACTTGATCGCGTTCATCTTGAAGCAGGCGTTGCACGAGCAGGTCCGCGAAAAGTTGGGCGGCACCTATCGCGTCCGCGTGTTCCACGAGAGCTACTTCGCACTCGGTGTGTTTGTCGTCCACATCGAATCGAGCACCGTGAGCGTGCCTCGCCTCTGGTCGATTCTACAGAGCGAAATCAAAGCGCTCGCGGGGCTCTGCCATGAAAAACTCCATGGATGGGTGGTAGCCTATGAACGATTCTTAGCGCGCTTGAGGGCGACGAATCCGGTCGAAATGATGTTGGATGAAACGTGGGACACCCTGGCGCTTCGCCCGACCTGGGATGCGACCCGGGTGATGGCCGAGTTTCATTGGGTAACCGAGGCACTCTTCGATCCCATTGGAATGGGATATTTCTGCAAAACGGGTAAAAACGAGGTCAAAGACTTTCGAAATACCACGGCCGACTACGTTGCCGGTGCAAAAATACGATCAAAATAATCCAAGATATTGTTTGCGCGATATAAAGCAGGTCTCCGATGACCCATCAAACTGTGTTTTGTGTCGTAAGTGACCGGATCAAATTTCATGACTGGATCCACCATATAAGAGGGAATGGCAGAATATCCGTGCAACGCTCCGATCAGACCCCCCACGATTGCCCCATTCGTATCGGTGTCACCCCCGAATTTCAAGGTTTGAAAGATGGCTTCTTCGTATTCAGTGCGATTCCGTAAGAAATAAAAGGCGAGCGTAAAGGCGTGCTTCACGTGCCCGATGTTGGTGCGGCAACGGGATCCAATTTCTTCAATCGATTTGAGACTACTATCCTGAAGCCACCCTTTCACGGTTGGACTGATCCCGGGAAATGATTCGACCAACTCGATGACCCCGTCACTTCCATGGTGAATCAAGTGAGCGATCGCGATGGAATAGAGTATCGCACAATCCTGACACGCTTGACTCGGATGAGAAAGCATGGCGTCAGCTTTCGCCGCCTTGGCGATTTCATTGAGTTTGAGTTGTAATGATGCTGACGTAAGGGATAAAAACACCGGAATGGGCGTGCACCGCATGAGTTGTCCATTGGCTTCACTCACGGTATTATAGCGTAGGGCGTTTTCTCGCATCTCTTTTGCGGAATTTGCAAATCCGAATGCACGTCCGGTAGTTTGGCCCATATCAAAAGGGTTTGATTTGTGCCATTCCGTGTAGGCTTTGGCGACCTCATCTGGTAAGTCTTCTCCTGTTTCTTGGATGCATCGCTTGTATAACACAGAGGCGAGCGCCAGAGTGAGTTCGCCGTCGTCGGTAATCTGTCCGGGCGCCACATTGAGACTGCCTCCTCCTGGCATGGTCATGGCGCGCTTGGCTTTCTGATCCGTGATCTCACGGCGATAAAACTCGAGCGTTGCACCCGCCGCATCTCCTACGAGTGCACCGACAATGGATCCCAATGCTCGATCTCTTAGGTGCTCTCTCTTCTCCATTCTACATTTCGTCTTTCCATGAGTTTATGTCACTTTGAAACAAATACAAAATAAAGAAAGAAATGAAGCGCGAACAACAAAAACGATTCGACAAATTGTCGACCGATGAAATATATTTGTTGGATCACACATCTCAAAGTTCTTCTTCATCTTCCGCGTCTTTCTACGAATTTACGATTTCAGGAAGCACTCGAAATGTTTACAATGTCAATTTATACCCTACCGGTAAGACATCTTGCACGTGTCCCGATTTTTTGGGTCACGCAAAGCGTACATGTTGTGTGTGCAAACACGTGTGTTTCGTCATGTCTCGTGTTTTGAAATATAGAAACGCGTCGTTTTACGAATCACTCCAATTTGAAGTCGAACCCGTCAAATCACTTTGCTCTTTTCTTGCGCTCAACTTGGACACATGTTTGATCAACTTATCTCTATCTGAAAAATACGAAGATTTGAAATCGAAAGAAAACCAACTCAAATTTGACAAATACAGGGACATCAGAGAGGGTGACGAATGTCCGATTTGCTACATGGACCTACTTTTGGTCTCGGATTCGGTCTCGGACTCTGACTCTGAATCCAATATCATTGGTTGTCCAACGTGTCTAGGCGCGATGCATCGGAAATGCATGGAAAAGTGGTTGACCCACAAAAAAACGTGTTGTTATTGTCGCAACGGTATATGGGCCAAGTACGGGAGTGTCGTTGAAATCTTACAATTATAAATCTTTACGGTCGTTTTTCTTTGTTGTGCCCGTGTATCTCAACACGACCGAAGACACCTTGTTTGGATGTTTGGTCAAGAGAAACTCGAGTGTTCGATCGATGCTTTCCAACGGGATCTTTCCAGACGCGCTGTGTCCGTCTCTGACGAACTCGTTTGCGATCTTTCTAAATTCCTGGACCCCTTCGAAACGGTCGGTGATTCCATGGGATTCGAGTTGCTCGTATAGGCTCTTATCTCTTTGATGCGATCACCGACGGACTTTTCTACTTGATTCATTCTTTTTACCAATAGATCAAAAATCTTCTTATGCGAACATTTTTACAAGCACGTGTTTATTTCGCGCCGACTTCGCCATGGCTTGCAAATTGCTTTTAATTTTGTTTTTGTTTTTTTCACCGCCACCTTCAAGTCTGGTGCCATAAAAAGACCATCTGAGATTTTCGTGTTGCTTTAAAACGGATTGCATATAGTGTTTTACATGTATCCTCTCACCAAGATCAATTATTTTCTCGCAAGAAACATTGCTCAAATAAGTTCCATGATTGAATTCCTTGCTATATTTCTCGATGACGACTCTATAGGGCTCGTCCGTTTTATTTCTTTCTTTATACACGAATTGCAAACCGATTGGGATAAATTCAGAATTCCATAGAACCATGATTTGAATAAAATTGAAATAGAGTAACGGAAAACACGATTCGAAATTGTTATTTTCAATGTGCCTGAGTTGTAATCGATATCCAAAGTTTTGCTCATAAATATTCAAAATGGTTTTATACATGTCGTCATAAATTCTTCTTTCAACATAGCAATTCCATGAGTTTCGTCTTTTTCGAAATAAGTCTTCAAGATTCACATGTTGAGAACAATTTATATTCGCTAAATGATACGCTTCAGTGGCTCGATTCGGTCCGCAAGAAGTTTGTCGATGATATGCAGGCTTTCCCGGATTCGGATCATCTTCATTTTCGAACAACGTGATTCCTTGTATAAATTGTAAAAAATAAGAGGAGGCATAGGCTTCCAACCATTTTTCAATGGTGCGAGATGGCTCTATCATCGGTTTGTACACCATGTCGATCAAACAATACAGTTTTCTTCTTTGACCATGTAAATAAACATAATTTGATCGGTGATCTTCAATATATTTCCAAGTCTTTGAAATCGTGTCTATTTTTTTTATGATGACGCGTTCTTTCAAATAATCGGTTTTTTCTTTTATCAGATCCCACATTTTCAAAGACTCATCCACTAATTTTTGATTTGATTCTTGTATTTGTGCTTGTGTTTGAACTTCTCCCGGAAAAGTCGTGGCACTCAAAATGTTGGCAAATGTCAATTCAATTTGAATATCCATCTTTTCTCTTTTGTTTATTTCTTCGTTTTATTTTTACCTTATACTCCGTGTTTATGTCGCCGATTCCTTTGATATCCACAGATAGTCTTGGTCCTCCTCCTCTTTGATCGCCAGTTTCTTATAAATTTTGAGGTACACTTCGTGATACTTGTGGATGTCTTTGTCGTCTTCGGGGTATTGAACGGTGAATTTGACAATCAAGTTGCCATAGGAGGAGGGATCTTTATAGAAAGGAAGTCCTCGCTTGGGAAACGTCGCGGGCTTGTTTGGATTGAAATAGTGGTAGCTTGCGATCTTCAGTTGAACGCCGTATAAATTGATGGGTTTCACGAAGCCGCAGAGCAACTCTTCGAGGGTGATGGTCATCCCATAGTGAATGTCCGAACCGGACACGGTGGCCACTGTCGAATACTCGAAGAGCACCACCAAATCGTTCGTTTGCTTCGTGTCCTTGTCGTAGTTGCCTTTGCCCGATAGCCTGGATTCGTGTCCATGTGGAATTCCACGTGGCAGGGCCAACTTGACGGTTTTCTTATACGGTGCCACGCCCTCGCCACGACAGTTCGAGCAACAACGATTCGCACGGATCGCCTTCTTTTTTCCTTGGCACGAAGGACACGTGCTCTGAATAAGCATCGGACCCAATTGTTTGGTCACTCCGCCCATGCCCTGACACATCAAGCAATTGATCACGTCGTCCGGGTTCTCGGCGCCACGGCCGTTGCACTGGTGGCATAGACAGGTGACATCATACTCGATCCTTTTAGTCACACCCGTGTAAACCTCCTCTAGGCTCACCTGACACCTCAACACGTCTTGGCGTCGTGGCGCGTGTCCGTGTCCTCCAAAGCCATGGCCGCCTCCAAACATGCCACCCCCACCAAACCCTCCAAACATGTGCTTGAAGATGTCGGTAGGATCCCCAAACGGATGGCCTCCGAATCCTTCCGCCGAACCTGTGAGGTCATATTGACGTCTCTTTTCATCGTCCGATAAGACCGTGTAAGCCTCCGTGATCCGCTTGAATCGCTCCTCTGCCTCCTCCTTCTTGTCCTCGTCGACCTTGTCAGGGTGATACTTCATCGCCAACTTTCGATACGATCGCTTGATCTCGTCCGCGCTGGCGCCCTTCTCGACTTCTAACGCTTCATATAGTTGCATATTTCTCCTCGACTGTTCAATGGTCGCCTGCTATTCTTATGTCTTGGTGGTTCTTCGGACACATCCTTGCTGCATCCGCAGGTCGAACAACTTGCGTGCGCGCTCATCACTACTAGAGTAAAAGTAAATTTTCGGGCTCGCGCAAAGTTGTCTTAAAAAAAACACATGCATCATAAGAGTAGGAGAGATGAACATGGACCCTTATTCCGTCTTTGGCGTTCGACCGAACCAATATACTGAAGAAGAGCTTAAAAAAAGGTATAAAAAACTGGTGATCAAATATCACCCCGATAAGAATTTGAAGAAGGAAACTCTACAAGCGTCCAAAATCTTTCACACGCTCACGTTTTCTTACGACTACCTCTTGGAAGAGCTAAAGAAGAACGGGAGCGATGCAGACCACCACACGTTGAAGTCACGCTACAAGGAAGATGCGGGCGGCCCAGTGGCCAGTGCGACTCGCAACGTGTCGGCGGATAACTTCGACCTCTCGCGATTCAACAAGTTGTTTGCCGAAAACAAGATCGACGACGTGTATGCTGCGTCGGGGTACAGCGAATGGAAGGAGGACGCTTTGAAGCCCACGGAAAAGAGAGCGATCGTTCAATACAAGGAGCCGGCAGGCATGAGCGGGTCGCAGTGGAACAACGTGTACGAGCTCGGGATCGACAAGATCAAGGATTTCAGCGGCGACAATTTCAACAGTCGGCTACACTACATGGATTTTAAATTGGCACATAGCACCTCCGCCATCGTGGATCCGTCGCACATCGAGAACCGACCGGAGTTCAAATCAGTTCAGGAGCTCGAATCACATCGAAGCAAGATTTCCTATGAAATGAGCCCGGAAGAAATCAAAGAGCGACAACGGCAAAAGGCCAAGGAAGCTGTCAAAGAGTTAAAACGTATGGAAAATTTGAACAAACAAGACACCGTTTTCCAAATCTTGTACAAAAAGACGCATCAACTCATGTTGGGGACAACGCCCGAAGCTTGATGAAGCATTCGGCACAGGCCGTCGTGTCCGCGAGCGCGTCGTGGGCCCCCACCAGCTCTTTTCCCGTCAACGTCGCATACAGGTGGGTGAGCTTGGGCCAGTGCCCACCCTGGTTGCAAACGGCGTGACCCAATCTCATCGTGCATATGCGCTCCATCTTGAAGATCTTGTCGATCGCCGATCGATGGCCTCTGCGATGGAGTTCCGAAAGCAGGACGCCAAAGTCGAACCGCAGGTTGTGGGCGACGAGGGTGTGCGCATTATTCAACGCCTCTTCCAGCGTAGAGACGATGGTGTCGAAGGGGACGCCTTCTCGCGCCGCTCGCTCGTTCGTGATCCCATGAATGTTGATGGAGGCTTGTCCGATCACGAAATTGTCGGGGCGGATCAACGTTGTGAAGCGATTTTTTTTGATGGTCATGTCGATCTCTTCGGAGTCGCTCGGATCGATGCCTTCGGGAAGGACGATCCAAGCGATTGACACGATCCGACATGATTCGTACGCGTCGAGGCTCTTGTATGACGCGTATCGACCCTTCGGCAGGCCCGAGGTCTCCGTGTCAAAAACGAAATACATTGATCTTTTTACTTGGATCCTTCTTATGTGAGGTGACGATCAAACCCACTATATAAGAGTGTGGTGCATTTGCTATGTACAATGGACGATCTTTTGGCGCGCATCGACGCGTTGCGCAAGTCAAACGTATATTCTGGAACCATATACGAGGAAGACTTGCGCGGGTACAATGTCTTATATTTGGAATCGTTTGGTTATAAAGTTGAGAGACGCAGATGCTCTATTTATCCAATCTATATATCGTGGAAGTAATTTATATCTCCTAGGTGCAAGACGCATGTCCGGCCTTATTTACTTCCCGCCTTCGTCGTAAATATACTTTTTGATTTTTGTAATCTTTGAGTCGTGAAAGTTTTCAAGATTTTAGCTTCACGTTTGGATGCATCATTTGGGTGCGTTTATGCATAGCAAGCTTTCAACGCTTTCGGTAGATGAATGACGAGACCGATTCTTGAAATTTCTTCAAAATCAATAAAGCAAACGGCATTTTTATAGGAAGAATCGTAAAACATGGAAACACCAACGTGTATACCCAGTTTCCGAGTGAATTGCTGTATAAATTCTAAAAACACATCATGTAAAAAAATGGATACCTTCATACTCGAATCGAGTCGTCGCTCCACCGCTACTACTCTTAGTGGGCATGGCAACATCCACTTTGCTCATTTTGTTGAGCAAAATGGAAAATAATTTGCTTGTTCGTTTCACTTGTGTAAGCGTCAATGATTTAGGACGTGAGCACGGTATTTTCAAAAAGGTTTGATACTTTTTGTAATTGGGCTGGAATTCAAAAGTACACTGTTCAGAATCTCCTTGTGATTCTTTTTCGAAATACCCGATGTTGTGTTCATTCTTGATGAATTTATAAATGGTCTCATGAGTGTCAATTCTGATATTGTCGTTCGCTCGACGTATTCCAAAAGTGAGGTGGTCACCGTGATTTGCCGTGTAAGGGTGTCCAAGCTCAGCATTGATGATTCGAATGTGATCGACATTATCTTGATAACTCGTCGTGAAGTATTTCACATCTGATGATTTGTAAATATAAAGGTAATAGTAATATTTTTTATGCGATCCGGTCAAATAATGGTCAGATCCCAATATCTTTGCAGTTGTTTTCAATTGAATCTGTTCATTTGTCAAAAAGACGAAATTGATGTTCGTGTCTTTCAAACTGCCGATGTATGACGCCAAATTATCTTCGTATTGTTGAGCCATTGCTTTTATTCATTTTACTGTACGATTTAGTATATGTAGTGTGCACCTATGCTTCCGGCATCTCGTTGTGGTGCAACAAGTACCACACGTTTAGTGGGACGGTGCGGCCGCATCGTTGGGCTCGTCCGATCACCTGATTCTCCATCTCGCTATTAAACTTGTGAAACATGATGATGTCCGTGGTGCATTCCATGTTCAGACCGCTCCCGTAGTGAATGGGATTGATGAGGAGCACCTTGATATCGCCTTGCTTGAACTTTTCGAGGGTCGACGACACCGAGGTGCACGCGCCCTTGAGATAGGCGAACGAGATCTTGGCGTCGGACAGGGCCGATGCGATGGATCGGATTCCGTCGTCGTATTGCGAAAACACGAGGGTCTTGTCCGCTTTCGATTTCAAAATGTTGATCAAATTCAACATCTTTTCGTTGTCTCGGTTGATAGGGTCCGGGGGAATCGGGGAGGTGGGCGACGCAGGCTGGTTTTGGACCACGAACACGTTCCCGATGCTCGCCACCGACTTGCAGAGCGGACAGTTTCTCGACGAGGCCAGCCAAACGGACAAGCACTTGAAGCAAAACGCGTTCGAGCAACAGTTCAACACCGTCTTTTCGTTGATCTCTTCGAAGCAGATGGGGCACTGGTCTCGCTCCTTCACGCGATGTGTGATCGAATTGATCTTGAATTCGGCAGTCTCCTTCTGCTGCGTCAACTTTGCAAGCTCCTCTTGTCGATCCGCTTCTACATCGTACTCCATCTTGGTCACGAACTCGATTCGGAGGACAATGTTGCGAAGGCTCTTGGTCAATTTGTCGACGCAGAGCGAGATGATGTTGTCCTCAGTTCCTCGGTGCGACGGATGGATGTATTGGATCGCTCGCTTCACGTCGTTGGCGTTCAGACACCGGATCACTTCCTTGTCCACGATGTTCGACAGGATGGAGATGGCGTAAGGGGTCTTGCTCTCCACGTGGTGGCTGACGACGGCGGGGAGCGAGATGGATCGCATCACGAAGTCGTCGTCGTTCTTTACGAGGACCATCTTGCACAGGTTCTTGGTCTGATGAATGCTCGCAAACATCTCCTTGATGAAGCCAGTGTTCTTCAGGCCCTTGGCTTGCTCCACGTATCGCCCGACACGCTCGTTGAAGATGTAGTGTCCGTAAGGGTTCGACAGGTTGACGAACGAGGCGGTCACGAACCAGTAGAACATCGACGAGATGGCTTTACAGGACGGGATGTTTACGCTGTCCGCCTCGTCGTAGAAGATCCGACTGAAGGTCAAGTGCTCGAATTTGACGGCAAAGTGGTTGTACATGGTGCACGTGACAAGGACGACATCGTAGGCCGACAGGTCGCAGGTCGCAATTTTCTTGTGCTTGTTGATCACTAGAACTTTCATGTTTGAATCGAATGCTTCGATGTAGGCTTCCCATTGCTTGCAAAGGTTGTGAGGGATGACGATCAAACTGCACTCGATGTAATCTTTCGGTTTTTTCTTGATGATGTGCATGTGATTGTTGGCATAAGTCTTGTACTCTTGACAATTGCGATCGAATGGTTGAGAGATCTTGACCAGGGATAAAATCACGTAGGATTTCCCGGATCCAACTTTATCACCGATGATTCCGATGCTAGTCTTCATGTGTTCTCCCTCGGCGATCTGTATCTCCGAGTGCTCGAACTCGATGCATCGATGAATCAACGTCTTTTGATGGTCTTTCAAATGGATTTTACTAGAGACGGGTTGGGTCCACATCGATGAATGTTCATTTAGTACTACTTGACTGTATTGACTAGGTAACATACTATACTTTAATAACTTTTTAATAAATAACGTGTCGCGCACGACCGCGGACCCTCCCCACAGCCCCACAACCACAAATTACGAGAAATGATCGATAGGTTGAGCGCCCAGGAGAAGAAGCGATTCAAATACGACGGCTCCATGCCTAGCTTGATCGCGTGTTTTACTGGGTTTTTTTATTATGCATATGGTTAGTGGTTCTTTTCGATGAGTATCGAAGACGTGGATTATTTACTTGAAAATTCGGATCCAAATTCGATTTCCATCTTTGTGGATTCAAAACGCAGAAACATGGGCAGCTTTGCGACACCGTCACAGTACGTGGTCAATTTCGATCAACCGATTCGAAACGTGTATGGAATCGAAATATTAGATGCCACTGTTCCTGTGACGGCCTATTCGATCGACGTGAACAGTAACGCGATTCCCATTACATGGATCTTCAATCATCCTAGTATCAGTGTCACCGACAAGAGTCCCGACTCGTTTCCCACGACGTTGGCGCTACTTGCGTCGTGTCCCGAGTTTGACGAGCTCTTTTCTGCGCTGATCAATTCGAACCTGTTTGTGACTCGTAGCTATACTCAATTCGTCAATATGTATGCGCAAACGCTGCCATCCCATCCGAGCTCCGTCAAATCGACACACGCGGTGTTCTTCGTGACGTCGGTCTCAGTGAACTTATCGGGCGGAACTTACTCGGTGATCGGAAAAGATGGCGCGACCTACTACTTCGAGGACCCGAATCATGCGTTGGTCGATCTGTCGGATCCCACAGGCTACATCAACGCGCAAGCATCCTTGGAGTCCTCTGGATCCTATTTTACCATTGATCGATCGCAAATGATGTTGAATTATTACGAGTACTTTTATTTGTACGATGACCAAGCGGGACCGAGCTATGTGCTGTCTGCGGATGATCGCGCCTATCAATTGATCGGCTCCTCGACCTCGACATGGGCCTTCGATTTCTTGATCTCGAGCTCCGTCATCCACATTCAACCCGGGAATTACGGGTCACAGACCTTGCTGTCTGAGATGCAAACGTTGTTGAACACATTTAGTGCCTTCATCGGGGATCCGCGGATGCGGTGGCTCGTTCCCAACGCGAACCTTTTCACGGTCTATTTTCAAGACATGCCCATGGCAGGTGCAGACACGGTCACTCAAACGATCACGTGGTTCGCAAACACGACCGACTACCCGTTTATACTGGATATGAACAAGTGTACGTGCGCATTTCTGCTCGGATTTTCTGAATATGCGGCCACAAACGAGAAGAAACCAAGAGTCTATCTCAAATCCTATTATCCGTCGGGGTATCAAACGCTCACCTACGGTCAAAACTACAAGTTGTTCATGTCGATCAACGACGCCACATTGCAAAATCAACTCATTCTCAGTCCGGGATTGATCAACATCGAGTCGGCGAGGTTCATCGTGTTGCGTTGCGAGGAAATCGAGAGCCACATGTTGGGATCGTACGCCAACTTTTCGCTCTCTCCGGGCATCGGCATGTTCAAGCTGTTGAGCTCCAATAGTTTGATGAGCTTGCGATTCGATTTTGTGAACGTGCAAAAGAGGCCCTTTCATCCCATCGGAAAGCTGTCCAAGCTCACGTTGAGGTTCGAGAATCAAGACGGGTCTTTGTACGACTTCCGTGGGATCGACCACGTGCTCTTATTCTCGATCAAGTATTACGCTCCAAAGAACGTGTTGAGGATACCCACTTCGAAATTGAATCCATATTACCTGCCCAACATACTCGAATATCAACTCAAGGAATACGAAGATCGCAGCTTGAAGAAACGGGTGAGCAACCTCTCGATCAACAAATTGATCAAGGAACAACAACAATATATGGATTGATAAAAATCGATTTGTTGATATAAAGACACGATTAAGAAGCTATTTGTAAGCCCACGACATGCAGACCAACCCTCTGTTCAGGGCCCCGAATCCCAGGTTCAGGAACGCTCCACTGTCGCTCGTGGAGGTTGGGGAGCATATCAATAAGACCAAGCACCTCTCTTTGACCGAATCCAGGAAGCACTTCGATGCCTTTGGTCTGAATTATGACAAGGTCATGTTGTACTATAAAGAGGTGTGCTCGATGGAATTTCGATACCACACGTCGTGTATCAACGAGAACATCACCAAGTCGGCCAAGACGCTCAAAAAGCCCCTGAAGCCCAAGCCGGAGATTGAGACATAGATCGGCTGAGTGTACATATTGATTATTTTCTTGTTCAAAATTAAATGCTTGAGATTTTCATCGTCTTGTTAGGTTTGATTTTGATTATTTCCATGTTGGGAGGCACCGTGCGGACGTCTCCAGGACCCTCCATGAAAGCCATTCCAGTGGCCCCCGTTGAGCAGTTCGTCCCCACCCTCCAAACGCTCCAAAACGCTATGCAGGCGAGTTTGACCGATAGCAAGGATCGCATCGCCAAGGCAAATAGCGTCGAGCCGTTCATGCCTTTGTGCACGTTTGCATCCGTGTGCTAAATACATTCTTTTCTACGCAAAATGTAATGACGAGCCTTAACGACGCATTTGGAATCGCCTCCTTTATTTCGGGCCATGATTTCGGAGAACTCGCGAGCGAGCAAAAACAACAGAGTCGATCGACGTTCATCAAGCCACAGCAAGAGGCACCGGTACAGGCACAGGCACCCGAGCCAGCAGCTGCCGAGTACGAGTCGGTCCCGCTGCCCCCGTCCATCCCCTCCTCGCTGTCGCCGAAGAAAAAAAACTTGTGGAAATTGGTCTCTTATTCGTTCATGGTGCTCCTCGCCATTTTGATCTACTCGACGGTCGAGTTCTGGCTACGTGACTTGGTGACATCGAATGATATGACGAGTCAACAAGAGTTGGGCATTCGCCTGCTCTTGCCGGTGGTCGTGTTTTTTATCCTGTGGAATTTCTAGACGATCGCTCGACGACGCGCCATGAGCGTGGATATGTCAAAGTTGTCGAGGGCGGGCGGCTGCGGCTGTGGTTGTGCTTGCACTTGATTTTGCGCTTGTGCGCTTGCGTCTTTGGCGGGCAACAAATCCTTGCCTCGAATCATTTCCAGGAGGAGTTGGATCAGCTCACCGTTCCCGCTCGTCTGACCTTTGAGGAGTTGGGCCTCCACCAAATCCAATCGGCGCTCGATCATATCCAGTCGATATAGGACAAAGTCATTTGTTTTTTTGACACTCATTTCTTGCTAATAGAGACGGTTTTTTTATGGCTGAATTAGACGTTTGTCGATCTCGAAAAACTTTGCTTGTATAAAGAAGATTAAATGAATTTAGAAGATCATCGCACCCTCGTGTCGGTCTATTGTTTCAAACTTTTAGAGTATGCGTCCATTTGGGCCGCCGCCGTCTTCACCGAGAAACTGTTTAGCAACACGTACATGAAACAAGTTTACACGAACAACAAACCGCCTCCGAATCTCTTTAAAATGTTGGGACTCTTCGTGGGCTTGAACCTGTTGTTTACCGTAATCATGTTGTTGTTCATCTTGTTGTTGTACTTGTTACTTGGTGGAACTAAAGAAGTATCTAGCGACACAGGTGTTGCTGCTTCTGCTCCTAGTGGTGTCACCCCTGTCCCCGTTACTCCTAGTTTCCTAGACAAGGTCAAGGAATTCTTTAAAGATGGGACCGAAGAACATTTTTCATCCAACTCGTACCTATTTCTATTTGTGATCGATTATCTGTCATTCACCCTCGTGCACACGATCCTTCTGGCGATCGTGGTGTGGTACATGCAGAAGAAAAAGTATTTCCGATATCAAACCGAGGGATTGAGAGCCATTCGGGCGTTCAAGGACCTCATCCTATCCTTTAGCAACGTGCTTCTTCCGATCCCTTATTTCTTGGCGGTGCAGATGATGAAACGGGAGGCAGTGGCGGTTACCGTTGATGAAGCAGCGCAAGAAGACTTAAAAAAGACCATTGATATTTTAAAAGAACAATTGCTTGAGACTCAAAGAACTAATGAAGCGAGTAAAATTCAAGACACACAAAATCAAATTGAAACTTTGAAAAGACTTCTCGAGCAATCGATTGCAAGCTCAAAACCCACAGGTTCAATCCCATCGACTCAGATTGCCTCTAGCGGCTCTTAAACCGTGATTTAAATCATAGAGAATGGTAGAATGTATTGGTTCTTGATCATCTTGTCGTTGATCCTCCTTTTTTTCATCGGCATGTTTATTCTGCAAACGTACTTGAATCATCCTGAAAAATTCTCGTTTGAGTTCCTGTTGTCCTGTGTCGTGGACGCCGTCAAGAAGTTCATCTCGCTTCCACCACAAGTCTTGTTCCCATCGCTAAGAATCGTGGGGCTCATCCTTTGCATCGCGGTTTGGTTGAACGTGAAAGATGAGACCGTTCGACGATATGCGTTGATCTGCGGGGCACTCGCGCTCTATTCGTTGTTCATATCGTTGGCTTGCATCACGACGATCAACAAGCTAAACGCTCAAACCATGGACGACAATCCGAGCATGGATCCCGAGCGTCCCTTCTTGACCTTCCTCCTCACCAGCATCAACTTGTTGGGCCGCACGTTGCTCTATGCGCTGATCGTGCTCGTGCTCTTCATCCTCTTTGGGTTTATCTGCGAGGTTCGCGTGAAACACCATTTGGAGCCATATACGTTGGAGAAAGCGATGAGCGATTATAAGAAAAACACCATCGTTGGCACGTTGGCGTCCTCGCCGATCATCGCCTGGAGACTGCTATTCGTCTTGGGGTCTTACGTGACTTCCTCGTTCGCGGATGTCAAGGAGTTGCTCGACGGGCTCCTTCAAAGCCTCCAATCGAAATCTCTAAGGTATCACGGGTACTCGGTCTTGATTTACGGGGCCGTGGTGGCAGCGGTCGGCCTGTATCTCCAGTACAAAAAACCTAGTTCGCCAGCGGCCTACTCGAAGGCCTTGTTGCTCACCACGGGCACGTTGGGCTTCACCTACGGCGGCTGCCTCTTTCTGCTGGCCTAACTGCTACTCGATATGCTCTGGGCAAACTCGAGCGTTTTGATGTTGAACTCGGCGTAATCGGTCCCGGCATTTCGATTAAAAAAGCGGTGTCGGGTCCAAGTCCGAGCTCATCGATAAAATGAAGGCGACCACGGTCAAAGCATTTTCCAAAGACACCTAGCATTTTGGCCAAACAATTATACGAGTTTATATTGCTATGACTTTGGTTTTTGTCTTATCCTTTTTTGTTTTTTCTTTCTTAATCTTGCCACCTGTAGCTGATGTTGGTGTGGTTGCGGCGGTTATAATGCTACTTGAAATGCTTTGTGCAAATTCTAGGGTTTTCTTGTTGAATTCTTTATAAGCGGGTTGTTGTTGAGAATCAGGTCGAACACACGCAAACATGGCAAATTTGTTTTGCTTATCCCCCTTTTTAATGTCATTCAACACGCTAATAATTCCTACTTTGTCTTCATTACTGGCTGGGTCATAATACATTGGGAGGCAATTAATGGGCTTGCCACTTTTATCCTTTATCGATCCATTTAAAATATCGATTATTGTATTTAAACTTGTGTTGATAAAATAAGAATCAATTGTACATTTTTCATTTTTTGGGTATGGAATTGAGTTTAATTTCTTAAAATAGTACATCAAATGATTAATGGATTCGTTGATGTAAAAGCCCTCTTTACATGTATCATAAATATGGACAACGCTTCGAATTAATGCTTCTTTCTCTTTTTTGATTATTTTCACTACACTATCTCTACCTGTTTGACCAAAATAGTTTATTAATGCTTTTCCATATTTGCCTACAAATGTAACATCCTTTGTTGTGTTTAATGCAGCTTCAAATTCTGCCGCTTTATTAAAAAAGGATGATATTGTTTGGGTATATCCAAATAATTTCAATAAATTTATTGATTGTGTAGGTAAACCCTTTTCATCTTTTAGTTCGATTTTCTTCGTATTTTGATTTTCTACATATTCGAATTCTTTTGTTTTTTTCACAACCTCTCCATCAATAGTATAATACACATCACCCTTTTCAGATGCGACCTTGATATATCCTTCTAATGTTATTTCAGTTTTTTGTAAAATTTCGATGGGATTTTCTCTTCCTCCCATGTCACAAACCGTCATGTATCCAATTTGATCTCTCGTTTTTATTTCAAACGTCATAAACAAGTGACCTCTTGATGATTTGTCATTATTTTTTGTCACCTTGATTCTCTTTTGTTTTTTTCTTTCAATTTCTAGGTCTTCACAAAACTTGTTGAATGCGTCGCTTGAAAATGTAGTATTCAATTCATCGAGTTTAGCTTGTGTAATAAAGTAAGTAGTTTTTTGGGAATCCAGATTTTTATCATATTCTCCAAGAGTAAAAGTCATTTGTGTAAGTTTACTTACATCTGGAGTAACAAATGTAACGTCTTTCGAATATAGCTCAAACACTCTCATCAATTTAATTGTCGACAAATTCTCATTTATTAACTCATTTAGGAACTGAAAAACAACACCATTCTTGGCGTTATCACTTCGATCATAATTCATTAAAGTATATGTTTTGCCCGATCCCGAATACCCATATCCGAACAAAGCGATATGATACCCTTGTTTGACTTGATTCATCATGCTTGAGATGGAATCATAGACTTGCTTATTTGTCATCGTGCTATCAAAGAAATTATAATAAGGACCATACTCGTTATTATCATAATTTATTTTGACATTTCCTGCAACTTGATTCTCGTCTTTATTAAGTTCATCCATTCCTGGTTTTGCTTTAACATAAACTCGGGCTGCTCCTCCTGCGTCTTCTTTCAAATTCACAGCTAATTCCATAATTTCTTTATAGGCTGCAGTTAAGGCATTAATATTTGTATCAATATCTTTACTATTTTTGTTGGTTCCTTCAATATATGAATTTGTATTATAGTTTGTCCATGCATTTATTATTTTAGCCTTTTGATCTTCTGTATAATTCGCTTTTTTAGAATCTTGAAGCATTAGATCACTCATTATATTGTTTGTTCCAAACTCTTTTTCATATGTTTCAGTTGCTAATTTCCATTTTTTATTTGCATTTTTTCTAGCCTCTTCCTCCCTTGCCTCGGCTTCTTTTGCGAGTCTAGCTGCCTCTTCATATGTAGCTTTATCAACTACTTCAACAGGGACGGGTGGAGGCTTTGCTTTCGCAGCGACTAATTCAGCTTGGAGCGAAGCGGCTTTCTCTTCACATTCGGTGGTTTTTTGATGCAATCTTTGAATGTTTGATTCTAGCTCTGCTATTCTTTGGTTGAACTCTGCAATATTGCGCTCATTTGCCGAATTGATCTCCTCTATTTTTGACATGTGTTCTTGTTTTCCTTGTTCGTTGAGTTCCTGGGATTTTTTAAAATGTTCTTTTTCTTCCAGATCATGTTTAGATTTTTCATTTTTAAGTTGATTTTTCACTTCTTCTAATTGCTTTTTTAATTCGGCTAATCTCTCATCATTCGCTTGTTTTACCCCATCCTTTGTTGGTGTGATAACAATTTGATTTGACGAATCAACTATATTACTTGAGCTTTCTACTTTTGTGAATTCATCGGCGACAAGTTTTTTTTGGATGGGCTGACCATTCGCTGGTTGCGCTTGGGGCTCAGGATCTTTGACCTCATACCCATTCTTCGCCAACACACTAATGGCGAGTTGGCGGTAGGGCAACACCACGAGGATCGCAGCCAAGACGAGGATGAGTTCCTTGTAGGCTTGGATTACTCTCAGGCCCTCGGTTTGATATCGGAAGTAGACCTTGCGCTGCATGAGGGTGCCCAGGATCACCGAGACGATCACCAAAGTGGTGACGAAGGTCACGTAATCGCAGAAGATAAACCCAAGGATTTCGGGAGAGATATAGGTTTTAATGGACTCGCCTATAAGCTTGGACACCACGATCAAAGTGACCATGATCAAAGTGGTGAGCAAGAGATTGAAGCCTAAGAAAATTCCTAGCATATTCAACAAGTTCGGCGGGTCTTGGGATTCGGAATACACCTTTTCCATGTAAGACACGCTAAATAGTTTTTCCGCAGAAATCACAGAAATATAAACGGTCCCATATTGCATCAATTTAAATGCGTATAGGGATTGATACTGCTTCCTTACGTCGTTGAGCACGTTCATTCTACTACAATATGAATTAAAATATTTATAGATTTTTGGCGTGGTGAAACACGTGGCGTTGGATGCTCGTCATCTTCGAGGGAGGCGCGAGGTCGACCGGCCCGTGAAACCACGTCTCGTTGTCGCTCGTGACCACGTGAATGTCAAAGTCCATCTTTTGCAACATGTTCCGACATAGACAACAGGGAACGCAACATCCCAACGAACCGTTCGCCAGAGGGCGCCAAATCAACACGTCCTTGCCGAACTTCCGACGAATCCATTCGCTAGAGCTCCATGGCGGGACCCCGTGCTTTCTCGCGTCTCGCATGAGCAGGTCCACGAGGCGCATCTCCGCGCACTGCAAATGGTCGTTCTTACATATCTTGGGACCGATCGAGGCAAACACGTCCTTCGATGGCATATGACCACACCATATCTACTTTCTTAACCCTTGGTATCTTTAAGCTGAGACTTTTTCGCTTTCGCCTCCTTTTTCTCGGCAGCGACCAGCTTTTTCTTGAGCACCGCCATCTTGGATTTGAAGGCGTCCAACACTTTTTGAAGCCTTTCGTGTGACGTCTTTTCGACTGCAAGCACATTGATGTGCACATCGTGTCCGGTAAATCGTTGATTGTCGGCGAATTTCTCAATCAATTTGGCGATGGTTTTGGATTTCTCTGAAATGGCTTTGGCGATCATGACGTTTTCTCGTGCATTGCTTTCCGCGAACTTCATGTCATAGCGCTTGAGAGTCGTATGGCTGAGGAATAACGCGCGTTGTTTCTCGTAAAAATTGATCTCGTCTTCCAAACGTTTAGACATTTTATAGATAGTCATATAAAAAGAATAGGAACATGGGACATGCCGCTTCGATTTGTCCTTGGGACGAGAGAAAACTCTATGTGTTCTTAGGTGACGCGTGCGGATCGACCACTTGGAGAGCCGACACGGCCGCGGCGTGAACTACTATCATCCGCAAACGGATGCGTGGGTGCCCGAGCTCATCCGACTCGAAAACAATGCCATTGAGAAAGCGACCCACTTGCTCTTTGTGATGAGTCCGCGTGTGAGGGGGCTCACCACGTTTGTCGAAATCGCGCACTACATCGGTAAATGTCCGGATCGTGTGATCGTGGTCGATTTATGGAGAGACTACGAGGCTTACCATGGCGGATCGGCAGAGGAGACGAAGGACGTCGCGAGAGCCCGGGAGTACACCTTGGGCTTTGCGAAACAATATGGGCTCCGCATCTTCTATTCCATCAAAGATGCTATTCTATGTGTGGTTTAGGGGTCGCGCCCTCGCCCTCACCAACTTTATTTTTCTCCCTCGCTTCAAACACCCAAAAGTAGGGCACGAGGATGAGTAATCCGGCCACGCTCACGACGATCTCGCGAAACGCGCGCGCGGCTCTCAAGCCCTCGGTCTCGTATCGAAAGAATCGAGGATCTTGAAGGAACATCAAGATGGCGAAGAGGATGACAGTGAGCAAAACGATGAAGATGAGAAAGTCGAGCGCGAACGTCATCAAGTTGTCTTGAATGAAGTATTCGGCGATGATGTCGAGCAGGTCGGCCTTTCCTTTCAAGAGTTTCGCCATCACCCATAAGGCGGCGCCGAAGATGCCCACGAATAGCGTGGTGTAAAAGACGAAGAGCACGAGTAGAATCGCCAGATTTGGGGCCTCGGGGTGATGTTTTTTATAGACTTGCGTGTTATACAAGTGGGTGAACGAGGCGGTGGCCGCGGAAGCCGCGCCATACAATAACGCGTAGGTGACGAGTTTAAACAGGTAGATGGAAACGACCCGGGGACTCGTCAAGTAATCGAAGGGATGGATCTTCGATTCCTTCACTTTTTTTTTTATGTTTTCGAATCGGGTCTGAAGCTTCGCATCAGCTAGGTTGATCTGATCGTTGATGCTTTTCATAATGTCTCTATAAGCGTTTTCCTCGAGGTCCCTAGACTTCAACCACGTGTAATAAAGTCGAGTGATATCCGTAGCCATCTACATCCTTGGCACATAATTTATGGCGCTCAAACGTAGAGCGGCAAAATCGACTTCATATACGCGAGCAATTGCGGCCACTGAATGTAACCCCATGCCTTGTGAATGCCTAGCGCGTGCTCGCTAAAGATCTGTTCCATTCCGAACTTGGACGCGTCCTCCAACGTGGGCACCTTGAGCCCACGACGGGCCACCTCGGCCGCATAAAAGACGTCCTCGGGGATGGGCTGGATGTCGCCGCCAAACAAGTCGTTCTTGCGAGAAGAGGAGCTCGCGATAGATCCCATGGTCGATATGTTCCTCAAGCTCAGACCGCCATTTCCCACCATCGTGTCGGGAACGCCTGCGTCTGCCAAGGCTTGAGATTTGATCCACGGCGATCCCAGATAGTGGTATCCCTGTTCCAGGAAGCGCTCGACGCCGGGCCGGAGGATCAACCCGTCATCTTGAATCGTGAGGGCGTATTGGTAGCCGTGGCCCGCTAGCTGCAACCAGAGGAGATCGTCCTTCATGATCCGATTGTAGGTGTCGAGATTGAACTTGACTTTCGGGCTGAGGAGCGAGTGCGCGAAATAGCAGCGGCACATGGGCAAGTGACGCTCGTAGAACGGTTGAGATTCCTTGGTCGTAAAGATGACGAGGTCCCACTTCTTCGGATCGAGATTCTTCAACGTGATGATGGTCGAGATCACGGTCATCACGTTCTCCCGATTGTCGATCACTAGAATGCAGTTTTCGCGTCGGTCCACCTCCCCGGTCGGGAAGAGCGCGGTGGCCTTGGGTCGAGCGTGTTGATACATCGTGAATAGGAGATCAATCATCGGCACCGGAAAGGCGAGCATTTGACCCAACAAGGTGGATATTTGAGCCCCGATGTGGTAAGCTTGTAATCCGGGTAGCACCTTCATTTCCGAATGCACCACGATGCGCGCCGAGTTGGTAGGAGTTCTGGAGAGCACCAACGGGGTCGAGCGGGTGAAGAAGCACAGAGCGGCGATCCGAGGCACGAAAGCGAGCAGGTCTGGCTCGTCGCAGGCGAAGGTGTTGGCGCAAAGGGCCAAGGCGTTCGACACTTGGCTCGAGGGCGCGAAGACGACCGACGGCTCGAACTTGGCGAATCCGTGGACCTCGACGTCTTCGGACACGTCCGACACGAGCACCTTTCCATTGTACAAAATCCGTTGCAAATGAAAGTCCTTGGAAAAGAGGTAGGCGGCGAGCTCGTATCGGGCGATCGGGGTGCTGCGAGTCGCTGCTGCGGTGGACAGTTTGGAGATGGCGTAGTGGGTGAGCGGATTCACGTTGGATTGCAGATCCGAGTCCGTGATGCGAGCGATGGGTCCCAGGGCCAACCAGTTCGCATAGAGTGTCTTTTGATCGTCGAATGCGACGGAAGAGGTTATCGTGAGTCGATCTTTGAGCGACGCCCACAGCTCGCGCTTCACCTCTCGATCGAACAAGCCGGGCTCCTTGGATGTGAATCGGTCGAAGGCGGCCTTGAACTGACTGCCGTCCTTGATCGCCATCAGGTCGGCCGCCGCGAATCGATAGACTGTCTCTTTTTCGAGGTACTCGATGGCCTCTTCGTAAGTCTCGGGAACAGACGAGAAGAGCTTCAAGGCGGGTCGAACGCCGAACACCGCCTGGTGAAACGCGGAGAACCTTAGCACGCGAATGACTCTGGGATGTGTGTACAAGTGTGTGTAAGCCAAGGTCCCGTTGGCCGCGATGGCTCCCGATTCGGTCAGGCTAGGAGAAAGGGTAGAGAGGTCGGTGACCTCTAGAAGATCGCAAAGAAAATTTTCCATGGTATTTATCAGTTGGATGGGGGATGTGCTTATATACGCACGTTATATAAAATTGTAGGCAGAAATCCAAATAGTATGTGTCTTTTGGGCGCTCTCGAATCGAAGAGAAGACTTGCGATCCTTCGGAAGGATGTGGCCCGCATTGTGAAGCATATGACGAAGACCCCGATCTATTATCTGTCCGCCGGCGAAGCTCGTCTCTTGGAAAACAGATTCAAAGCGAAAAACGTGTTTGAATTCGAGCCAGGTATTTGGAATGGCTACGACGCGTACGTCAAATACAAAGAAAAAATCTATATTCCACGTCTTCTCTATAATGTGTGTTGGGACATCGAAGATCGTGAATGTGTGGTCCAAATCGTTCATGCGCTTGCCCACATAGCAGATTTGGGAATAGGACATGGGGATGGGTTTTGGCACATCAGAAATCGCATGATGAAGGCGATCGAGTCTATGCCGAAACCCATGAGTCTATGCGTGGCCAGGCGCATCTTTGCTGCTCGATGCATACAACGACGTTGGAAAGAGTGCATTTCAAATCCAGAATACACGGTATGTCGGCAGAGATTGTTGCGAGAATGGAGCGAACAAGTGGATCAAAATTCGATATAAACTTGCATCACCACTCATCCGTAAGAATGAAGGTGGTGACTTGGAATGTGAATGGGCTCCGAAACTTGTTTGTCAAATACGAAGACTCGCTGAGAGACCGTTCTGTGAACCCTACTAGTCCATAATAGTTTCTATTATTGGTGGGATAAGTCGGTCCTTTCACCGCCACAGAGGAAGACGGATGATAGATTTGAAGCCCTTTCATTTTGACCTGGTGCTCGCACCCAAGAAGGTGGTGAAGAAGATCGACATTTTGCCTCATGCGGGGTCCGATCATATGCCACAGATCTTTGAGCTATAAGTATGAGATTATTTTTCAAGATTTTTTTGGATTTCTTCTGAAAATTAAGAAATGCGGTTTAAAACCAACAAAATGACGAATGTGGGGAACGTCTTGATTACGTCCTCGAATGCGCAAGGGTTTCCTGACGTTCGTAGCAATGATTTCCTCGTCACCTCCTCAGAGCCGACGGCGAGCACCTTTATCGGATCCTTTGGCGCGTCTAACTATCTGGTAGTCTCAAGTAGTAAGACGACGACATCCAATCTGGTCGCATCGAACGTCGAGACGAGCTCCCTCACACTTGGTGGAACCAAGATTGTGTCTTTCTTAGAAATGAAGGGCTCGGTAGGAGCTACGGGACTGACCGGTGCCACGGGTCTTATAGGAGCCACGGGTCTCACAGGAGCCACGGGTCTCACAGGAGCCACTGGACTCACAGGAGCCACCGGACTCACTGGAGCTACTGGTGCTCAAGGAATTCAAGGTCTCACAGGAGCCACCGGACTCACAGGAGCCACTGGGCTCACGGGAGCCACTGGAGCTCAAGGAATTCAAGGTCTTACAGGAGCCACCGGACTCATAGGAGCCACTGGAGCTCAAGGAATTCAAGGTCTCACAGGAGCCACCGGACTCACAGGAGCCACTGGGCTCACGGGAGCCACTGGAGCTCAAGGAAT
>Ga0209550_10000213_pt1 | contig 51758 bp, 42 predicted proteins | sample LauGreSuBDMM15SN_2_FD_187567 | JGI IMG/M metagenome (GOLD analysis project Ga0209550, IMG submission 187567) | Freshwater lake microbial communities from Lake Michigan, USA - Su13.BD.MM15.SN (SPAdes) (version 5) | ecosystem: Environmental > Aquatic > Freshwater > Lake | place: Lake Michigan...
CAGCGGCTTTATGCGGCCATCGGCAAAGGCCGGCAGGATGTGCGCCACGAACTGCGCAATGCCGTCGGCCCGTTGAGCGGGGGTTCGGTTTTTGTTGGAGACCCCAAACAAGCACAGCCGCTTGGCGTGCAGGGCCTCTAGGTCAATGGTGGCGCTCAGGGTGTTGTCGACATAGCCCACAAAACCCAAGCGCCCCTGAAAAGCCATGCAGCGCATGCTTTCGGCAAAGACGCTGCCGCCCACGGTGTTGACCACCAAGTTGGCCCCTTTTTGATCGGTGGCTTGCAGCACGGCCAGGTGAAAATCTGCTGCGCGGGTGCACAAACCCACATCCAAACCCAGCGGTTTAAGTTGATCGAGCTTGGCCTGCGAGCCCGAAGTGCCGATGACTTTCGCACCCAACACCTTGGCCATTTGCAAGCTGGCCACCCCCACGCCTGAGGACACCCCGTTGATCAAGAGCCATTGACCGGCTTGCAAGTGGCCCTGCAACACCAACAGGTCATAGGTCACCAAGAACGTGAGTGGGATGGATGCGGCTTGCGCCAGGCTCAAGTTGTCCGGCACGCGCATGATTTCGCGCACATCCATCAAGGCGTATTCAGAAAAAGCGCCCGGGCAACGACCCATGACGCGATCGTCCACTTGCCAAGCACCGGTCTCGCTGCCCAGCTGAACGATTTGCCCTGCCCCTTCCATGCCCGCGGGCTTGCTGCCGCCCTTGCCATGCAGGCCGTGGCCAATGATCAATTCGCCCCGGTTCAGCGCTGCAGCGTGCAGCTTGACCAAGACCTGACCCGCACCGGGCACGGGCCTGTCCACTTCGCGCAGCTCCATGCGGCCTTGGCCTTCGCTGATGTTCATCCAATACGATTTCATGGGGTGCCTCATTCGCCTTTGAAGACGGGTTTGCGTTTTTCCATGAAGGCTTTGCGGCCTTCGGCGTAGTCGGCGCTGTCAAAGCAGCCGCGAATGAGCTGGGTGCACAGGTCCATGTCCAACTCGGGCGAGGGCTTGAGGATTTCGCGGGTAATGGCCTTGGCCGCCTGGATGGTCAAAGGCGCATTGGCCGCCAGCGCCGAGGTGTACTCGGCAAGCAACTCGGGCAAGGCCTCAGGGGCGCAAACCCGCGTAACCAAACCCAGGCTTTGGGCTTCTTGCGCGTTGATTTTGCGGGCCGTGAAAAACAGGTCTTTGGCTGCACCGGGTCCGATCAGGTCCACCAGGTTTTTCATGGCCGAATAGCGGTAACCCAAACCCAGGCGGGCGGCTGGGACCGAGAACACGGCATCGCTGGCGGCGATGCGCATGTCGCAGCTGATGGCCACGTTGATGCCACCACCAATGCAAAAGCCGCGAATGCAAGCCAGCGTGGGCTTGGGAAAGTTGAAGATGCCCATCAGCGCGGCCTCGGCCATGTGCTCGTAGCGCGTCACGGCTTCGCGTGCGGCGCGCATGTCTTCGAATTGCGAGATGTCTGCGCCTGACACAAAGGCTTTTTCACCGGCACCGGTGAACACCACCAGTCGCACACGGGGGTCGTGCTCGGCATGGTTCAAAAGCACGGGAACGGCTTCCCACATGTCCACCGACAAGGCGTTGTGGCGCGCCACGTTGTTGAACTGGATGAACAGCGTGCTGCCGTCCAACCAGGTGTTGACCCGCTCGGTGGGTGAGGTGTAGACCACTTCAGACATTCAAAACACTCCTTTGGACTTCAATGCGGTCAAGGTCTGGTCATCCAGCCCCAACTCGCCCAGAATTTCTACGCTGTGCTCGCCACGGCGCGGCGCGGCGCGGGCGATGGTGCTGGGCGTGCGCTCCAGCTGCACCGGCTGCCCCACCAAGCGCTGTGGACCTTGGTGCACCGACACCACGTCTTTGACGATCTTCAAGTGCTGGACTTGCGGTTCGTTGAACACCTCGTCCATGCTGTTGATCAGGCCACAGGCCACACCGCCATCGTTCAAACGCTCGATCCAGTAAGCACGGTCTTGCTTGGCCAGGCGCTCGTTGATCTCGGCGTTCAGCGCATCCCGGTGTACCGAGCGGCTGGGCTTGTCGCAATAACGCGGGTCGGTGACCCACTGCGGTGCTTCCAAGATGTCGCAAAAGCGCTCCCAAATCTTGGAGCCAAACACCGCGATGTTCATGTAGCCATCGCGTCCCTTGTACACCCCAGTCGGAATGCTGGTGGGGTGAAAGTTGCCCGCCTGAGTGGCCACTTCTTTGTCGATCAGCCAGCGCGAAGTCTGGAAATCCATCATGTACACCATCGACTCCAAGAGCGAGGTGTGCAGCCACTGGCCTTGGCCCGACTTTTCGCGCTCGAGCAAGGCGACCAAAATACCTTGCGCGGCAAAAATGCCCGCACACAAATCGGCGATCGGGATGCCCACGCGCATCGGGCCCTGCTCGGCCATGCCGGTGACCGACATCAAGCCGCCCATGCCCTGCGCGATCTGATCAAACCCCGGCCGTGCAGCCAAGGGCCCAATCTGGCCAAAACCCGAGATGCTGGCGTACACCAGCCCGGGGTTGTCTTTTTTCAGGCTCTCGTAATCAATGCCCAAGCGGAACTTCACATCGGGGCGGAAGTTTTCCACCACCACATCGGCCTTGGCGATCAACTCTTTGAGCAGCGCGATGCCCTCGGGCTCTTTGAGGTTCAGTGTGATCGAGCGCTTGTTGCGGTGGGTGTACTGGTAGTCCGACCCCTCTTGCCCGCCCAGTGTGTCGTCGCCGCGCATGTGCTCGGGCATTTGCACCTGCACCACATCAGCACCCCAGTCGGCCAATTGGCGGCAGGCCGTGGGGCCGGCACGGACCTGGGTCAGATCGATCACTCTAAATCTTGCAAGTGCAGCAGAAGCGGGTTGGTGCGGCATGACAATCGTCCGTGTATTTGTGTGGGCCCATGCGAGCAACCGCTTGGTGACAGGAGCGCCGCGAACCGGGGATTTTTTGAGCGAGGTGAGTGCCCGTCAAACAGCCATAAAGTGTGAACGCCCACCGAAAAAGTGTCAACAATTCCAATGGATTGTTGACACATTGGCGACCTGCAAGAGGCCATTTTCGAGGTGTTGCACGCACCATCGGGTAGTATCCAAACGACCCTTTTCCACCGCCCCTTCTTACTCCATCCGCTGCACCGCCATCGTCGTCGCCATGCAACCCGCCCCTGAAAAGCCCGAGCACGGCTTGCCTGTCTTTGTGGCCGAGCAGCTCAAGCAACTCATCTACAGCGGCGTGCTCAAACCCGGCGAGCGCCTGAACGAAGCGGCTCTGGCCCTGCGCATGGGCACCAGCCGGGGCCCCGTGCGCGAGGCCATTCGCCTGCTCACGGGCCTGGGGCTGGTCAAGGCCGTGCTCAACCGGGGCGTGTTTGTACGTCAACTGTCGGTGCGCGAAATGCTGGAGCTGTACGACTTGCGAGCCCTGGTCTTTGGCTTTGCCGCCGAACGCGCCACCGAGCACATGGCCGAAAGGCACAAAGCCCGTTTTGAAGAACTTCTGGACGGCATGGACCGAGCCTGTGAAGCCGAAAACCCGAACCTGTATTACGAACTGAATCTGCAGTTTCACGCCTTGGTGCTGCAACTGGCCAACAACCAGCGGGCTCAGGCCGCTTACGACGACTACGTCAAGGAAATGCACCTGTTCAGGCGTGAGTATTTCAACGCCCCCGGCAACATGCGCCAGTCCAATGCCGAGCACCGCACTTTGTACGAAGCCATCGTCAAAGGCACCAAGGCCAAAGCCAAAATGACCGCCGAGCGACACGTGCTCAAAGGGCGCGAGCGGCTGCTGAGCAACATCAACAACAAGAGCCCGCTGGCAGGGCTTTGAGCTGGCCATGATCGGCCTGGTCAAACTTAACCCTCCAGTGTTTTGGCTGTTTCCCACCCACCGAGGTTTACCCATGAACACCCCCTTATTGACTGTGTTGTTGGCTGTTTTTTTGGTTTTGCTGGCTGCCTTGGTCGCGGCGCTGGCCTGGAGTTGGGCCCCCGACCGAGGGGTGGACACCCTCAAGGCTCGTTGGGCCCCGCATCCCTCACACTTTGTGACGTTGCAAGGCATGCAGGTGCACCTGCGCGACGAAGGGCCGCGCGATGACCCCATCCCGATCGTGCTGATCCATGGCACCTCGGCCAGCTTGCACACCTGGGACGGCTGGACCGCCGCTTTGAGCCCGCACCGCCGCGTGATCCGCATGGACTTGCCCGGTTTCGGACTGACAGGCCCCGCGCCCGATGCCGACTACCGCATGGCGCGTTACACCGGCTTCATGCGGGATTTGCTGGACTTGCTGAAGCTCGATCAGGTGGTGATGGGCGGCAACTCGCTGGGCGGTGGCATTGCCTGGCAAACCGCCTTGGCGCACCCGACGCGAGTGCGTCAATTGATTTTGGTGGATGCCACGGGCTACCTTTTGCAACCCCAGTCCATGCCGATCGGATTTCGGTTGGCCCAGATTTCATGGCTGGCACCGGTCACTCAGAAAATTCTGCCTCGTTCAATGATTGTTGCCAGTGTGCGCAACGTCTATGGACAACCGGACAAGGTGAGCCCAGCCCTGGTAGATCGCTATTACGAGTTGACCCTGCGCGAGGGCAACCGCGCCAGCCTAACGCAACGCTTCCAATACCGCAGCAGCGATGCCGCTTTGGCGGGACAGATTTCTCAGCTGAACCTGCCCACCCTGATTTTGTGGGGCAGCGAAGACCGGCTGATTCGGCCAGACCACGGACAACGCTTTCAGCAAGACATTGCAGGCAGCGAGCTGCAGGTCTTTGAAGGCTTGGGCCATGTGCCCCACGAAGAGGACCCCGAGGCCACGGTGCAGGTGGTAAAAAGCTTCTTATTGATCCGGCCCCGTGAAGTTTGAAGATTCCATGAATCAGCCCTCTATTTGTCATCCCGGCCTTTTTTTTTCATCCCGGCCTTTTTCTTTGTCATCCCGGCCTTTTTCTTTGTCATCCCGGCCTTGAGCCGGGATCCAGAGCGCAAAGCCGACCTTTGCAAAGGGCTGCGGTCAACTGGATCCCGGGTCTTCGCCCGGGATGACAAACACGAAGACAGCACGGATGTTTAAACTTCATCGGGCAGCATCAAGTGGCCTGCCGCCTGCGTTGATCAAGAACTGAACAAGAAGTTCATCACGTCGCCGTCTTTCACGACGTAGTCCTTGCCTTCTGCGCGCATCTTGCCCGCGTCTTTGGCGCCCTGCTCGCCCTTGAAAGCGATGAAGTCGTCAAAGGCGATGGTCTGGGCGCGGATGTAGCCTTTTTCAAAGTCGGTGTGGATCACGCCCGCCGCTTGCGGGCCGGTGTCGCCCACATGGATGGTCCAGGCGCGCACTTCTTTCACGCCCGCGGTGAAGTAGGTTTGCAGACCCAGCAAGCCGTAAGCAGAACGGATCAGGCGGTTCAGGCCCGGCTCGTCTTGCCCCAACTCCTTCAAGAACTCCAGGCGGTCCGCGTCGTCCATCTCGGACAACTCGGCTTCGATCTTGGCGCAAATGGCCACCACGGGGGCGTTTTGCTTGGCGGCAAAGGCCTTGAGGCGGTCGAGGAAAGGGTTGTTCTCGAAGCCCTCTTCTGAAACGTTGGCCACAAACATGGCGGGCTTGGCGGTGATGAAGAAAAACTGCTTGAGTTCGACCAACTCTTCTTTGCTGAAATCAATGGTGCGCACCGGTTGGGTGTCGTTCAGGGCCGTCTGGCACTTCTCCAGAATAGCCATTTGCTTGACGGCTTCTTTGTCACCCGAGCGGGCGATTTTGCTCACGCGGTGAATGGCTTTTTCGACAGCGGCCAAGTCGGCCAGGCACAGCTCGGTCTGGATGACCTCGATGTCGGCAATCGGGTCGACCTTGTTGGCGACATGGATGACGTTGTCGTCTTCAAAGCAGCGCACCACGTTGACGATGGCGTCGGTCTCGCGGATGTGCGCCAAAAATTTGTTGCCCAAGCCTTCGCCCGTGCTGGCACCGGCCACCAGGCCAGCAATGTCCACAAACTCCACGATGGCCGGCACGATGCGCTCGGGTTCGACGATCTGGGACAACTGCTGCAAGCGCAGGTCGGGCACCTCGACCACGCCGGTGTTGGGCTCGATGGTGCAAAAGGGATAGTTCTCAGCGGCAATGCCGGCTTTGGTCAGGGCGTTGAAAAGGGTGGATTTGCCAACGTTGGGCAAACCCACGATGCCGCATTTGAGGCTCATGGAAAAAGTCCTTATAAATCAAGTCCCCAGTTGCACCATCGAGGCCGACACCGGCGTGGTCGAGATACCCGACATGCGCAGATATGTGGTGGCCAAAGTGCAGGGTGTACCGTCAAAAAACGCGCTTGACGCGCGTTGGATGTCCGAGTTTTGTCCTGGGGCGAATGCCAGTGATTGTACTGATCACCAAACCCCTGCCGATGCGGCCTGCGAGCGACGGCAGGGCCGCGTCACCAGAGCACACGGAAAACCTATGCTCGCAAGTCAATCCCATGTGAGCCCACCCATCAAAATGAGGGAGAGGCCCGTTCAGTGCGGCCAAAATGTACCGACCGCCACAAGCGCTTAATCAGCGGGCATCATTCAAAAGGCGGCTCACCAGACTGTCAAAATCGCCCTTCAAAAGACTGACTGGTTTGGCATTGCCCCACTCTACAATGGCACTGGCCAGTAAATTGGACCTGGCCTCGTAGCTGACTTGCCTGACTTGTGCGGGTTGTGAAGCAGGGCTCAAGCGCAGTTGAAGTTCAATCCGATCGGGGTTGAGCGTCCAACCCGTGAGATTGTCTTCGTAGTGCGTAACACGGGTTTCCAGCAAATGGGTGCCACCGCGACGCGTGCACTCTGCAGCCGACTGACCTGCATCGACTTTGATCGCGACCGTCTGCCATCCCGCCTGTTGAACGGCCTTCTCAACCCGTTGGCCAATTTCCGCACCGCTGCCGGGGTATTTTTCTTGTCCGTGGGCTTGGTCGCCTGGGTGTACGACACAGACCAATGACTTTGCAGTGGCGCTGGAGATGCCTTGCGACGTGGCACCCGTGGGTGGCGTTTGTTGGGTGACGACGGGGACCGCGCTGCAAGAAATCAATCCAACGCAACTCAACACCAGTACTGATTTGCCTAAATAATTCACTTGAAACTCCATCAAAAAATTGACTTTAAATTGAAAAAATCACCCCAATCAAGAATAACAAACTTTAACGACATAATGAAGACTCGGGCTGGAGCGGCAACTTCTACAAGGTCTTCAGACGCCATGCCCACTCAGTGCACGCAAGCGCACACCTACAATGGAGACCATGGCTAACCCTCCCGATATTTGCATCCGTGGCGCTGGCATTGTGGGCCGCACTTTGGCCTTGCTGCTGGCCCGCGAACGGCTGAACGTGGCCCTGGTCGAGTCACCCCAGCCCAACACGGCCCCCGACGTGCGCGCCTACTCGCTCAATGGCGCGGCCAAGGCCTTGCTGCAAGACCTGCGCTGCTGGCCCGAGCACCCCACCGTCACGCCCGTGCACCAAATGCAAGTCTGGGGCGACGAGGGTGGCAAGCTCCACTTTGGTGCCCGCGAGCAGGGCGTGGGTGAGCTCAACTGGATGGTGGATGTGCCTGTGCTGCAAGCGCTGCTGGGACAGGCCGTGCAGTTTCAGCCCCAGATTCAAGTGGTGCAGACCCCGGTGTCCGCGCCGCTGACGGTGGTGTGTGAAGGCCGCGCCAGCCAGACCCGCGCCGAGCTGGGCGTGGGCTTTGACATCACGCATTACGAGCAACACGCCCTGGCCACCCGCCTGATGTGCGAGCGCCCACACGAAGGCATCGCCCGGCAATGGTTTGGCTGGAGCCAAGCGCCCGGCCTGTCGCAGCCGCAAGCCGAAGTGCTGGCCTTGCTGCCCATGGGGGGCGAAGGCGGGCGCGAAGTCGGGTTGGTCTGGTCGGTGCACCCGCTGCGGGCGCAAGAACTGATGGCCATGCCGCCCGAAGATTTTGCCGCTGCACTGGCCCAGGCCTGCGGCCACGCCTTGGGCGGCATGCGGCTGTCGGCCAAGCGTGCCGTGTGGCCGCTGCAACTGGCCCGTGCCGAGCGCTGGATCGGCCCCATGCCGGGCCAAAACAAACAAGCCTTTGCACTGGCGGGCGATGCGGCCCATGCCCTGCACCCGCTGGCTGGTCAAGGCCTGAACGTGGGCCTGGCGGATGTGGCGGAACTGGTCAGCGTGATCCGCGCCAAAGAATTTTGGCGGCCGCTGCACGACCTCAAACTGCTGCGCCGCTACGAGCGCGCACGCCAGGCCGATGTGCAAGCCATGGGTTTCGTGACCGATGGTCTGCAACGGCTGTTCGCGCAGCCCGGCCCGGTCTGGCAAAACCTGCGCAACTGGGGCATGTTGGGGTTTGACCGCAGCGGGCCCCTCAAACATTGGATGACACAACGCGCCATGGGCCAAAGCACACCGCCCAACCCTGCCAAGGCCACACGCTGATTTGTCTTTGTCTTTTTTGATTTCGAAAGTCCTCTCCATGAAGTTCTCTATCTCCAAACTGGCCCTGATCGTGGCCACCACCGTCTTGTTGCTGGGCAGCGTGATGGCGCAAGAAGCGGCCATCCGCAAAAACCTGAGCGAGCGCCTGCCCAACCTGCCCAAGATCGACGAGGTGAGCAAAACCCCGATGAACGGGCTGTTTGAAATCCGCTTGGGCAATGATGTGATGTACAGCGATGCCGAAGGCAACTTCTTGATTCAGGGTGCACTCATCGACACAAAACAAAAGCGCAACTTGACCGAAGAGCGCGTGGACAAACTCTCGGCCATCCCGTTTGACCAGTTACCCCTGAAAACCGCCTTCACCCAGGTTCGTGGCAACGGCAAACGCAAGCTGGCGGTGTTTGCCGACCCCAACTGCGGCTACTGCAAACGCTTCGAAAAAGACTTGCAAAAGCTGGACAACGTGACCATTTACCACTTCCTTTACCCCATCCTGGGCGAGGATTCCAAGACCAAAACCAAAAATATCTGGTGCGCCAAAGACAAGGCCAAGGTCTGGAACGACTGGATGATCAACGGCACCACACCACCCGCCGCCAACTGTGATGCCTCGGCCATTGACTCGATCGTGGCCTTTGGCCAGAAAAACCGCATCACCGGCACACCATTGCTCTTGTTTGCCGATGGCTCTCGTGTCCCCGGTGCCGTGCCCATGGCCCAAGTTGAAAAAATGCTCGCAGAGATCAAATGACATCCACACTGCCGCATCCCATAACCGAAGACCCGACCTGGCGGCTGATCCGCCGCTTGGGCTACGCCGGGCTGATTCCCTTTGTGTTTTTGACCCTGTGCCTGTGGCTGGTCGGCCCCGAACTGCACCCCTATGTGGCCCTGGCCATGCAAGGCTATGGCGCGGTGATCGTGTCGTTTTTGGGCGGTATCCATTGGGGTGTGGGCTTTCGCAACGCCTTGATCACCCCTGATGCGCCTCGCATCCACTTCACCTGGGGCGTTGCGCCCTCACTGCTGGCCTGGGTGGGCGTGATGATGCCCGCCTTTGCAGGCTTGCCTCTGCTGGGCTTTGTGCTGATCGGCTGCTATGTGATGGACCGCCGCACCTGGCCGGCTGCTGGCCTGGCCCCCTGGCTGCCCATGCGCTTGCAACTGACCATCGTGGCCAGCTTGAGCTGCTTTTGGGCGGCAGGTGCAACATGAGCAGCAGCACCCCAGACGCGTTTTTTGTAGGAGCCCGCCCCGTGGGCGATGGGCTTGGCACGCGCCCTCCAAACCAGCCCCCCCCAATTTCAGCCTGTAACCCATGAACGCCCTCCTCTACACCGTTGAAGCTGCCGACCTGCACGCCCATCTGTTTCGGGTGACGCTCACCATCAATGAACCTGCCGCGCAGCAAACCGTGTCGCTGCCGGTGTGGATTCCGGGCAGTTATCTGGTGCGCGAGTTTTCCAAAAACCTGCAAAACCTGAGTGCCAAACAAGGCCGGCGCAGCCTGCCCATCACCCAGAAGGACAAGTGCAGCTGGGCCATGGATTGCAAGAGCGAGCAGCCCTTGGTGCTGAGCTACGAGGTCTATGCCTTTGACAACTCGGTGCGCACCGCCTGGCTGGACAGCCAGCGTGGCTTTTTCAATGGCACCAGCCTGTGCCTGCGGGTGCATGGGCAAGAACATGCGCCCCACCAACTGCAACTGCCCCCCGTGAAAAACCAGCCCGCCTGGCACGCTGCCACGGGACTGGCACCGCTCAAAACCGACAAAAAAGGCTTTGGCCTTTACCAAGCCGCGAACTACGACGAACTGGTGGACTGCCCAGTGGAGCTGGGCGCGTTCTGGAGCGGCAGCTTCAACGCCTGTGGCGTGCCGCACCGCTTTGTGGTGGCGGGCGCTATGCCTTCCTTTGACGGTGACCGCCTGCTGGCTGATACGCAAAAAATTTGCGAAGCCGGCATTCGGTTCTGGCATGGATCGGGCAAGGCAGCGGGCAAAAAAACGCCGCACAAGAACTACTTGTTCATGCTCAACGCCGTGCACGACGGCTACGGCGGGCTGGAGCACCGCAACAGCACCGCGCTGATTTGCAAGCGCGATGATTTGCCACGCCATGCCGGCCTGTCCGCCAGCCCGCGCAAGCCAGAGGGCTACACCACGCTGCTGGGCCTGATCAGCCACGAGTACTTTCACACCTGGAACGTCAAGCAACTGCGCCCCGATGCCTTTGCCCGCTATGACTACACACAAGAAAACTACACCCAGCTGCTGTGGTTCTTCGAAGGCTTCACCAGCTATTACGACGACATCTTGCTGCGCCGCGCAGGGCTGATCGACGACGCCACTTACATCGAACTGCTGGGCAAGACCATCGCGCAGGTGCAGCAAACGCCGGGTCGCCATGTTCAAAGCGTGGCGCAGTCCAGCTTTGATGCCTGGGTCAAGTACTACCGCCAGGACGAAAACACCATCAACGCCACCGTGAGTTATTACACCAAGGGCGCGCTGGTGGCCCTGTGTCTGGACCTGATGCTGCGCAGCGAATTCAAAGCCGAAGGCCACTCGCTCGACGCTGTGATGCGTGGCCTGTGGAAACGCTGCAAGGCCGGGCCCCTGCGCGAGCAGGACTTGCTGGACGAGCTGCAAGCCTTGACCGGCCGCAGCTGGGCAGGCGAGATCCAGCGCTGGACGCACAGCACGCAAGAGCTGCCGCTGCGCGAGCTGCTTGCGGGGCATGGCATCGCGGTGGAGGCCGAGACCTCGGGCATGGCGCTGCGCTTGGGGCTGCGCGTGAACGAAGCCGCAGGCAGTGTGCAGGTCAAAGTGGTGCTGCGCGGCGGAGCTGGCGAAGCGGCGGGGCTGGCTGCGGGGGATGAATGGTTGGCCCTGGACGTAGGGGCCAAGGGGCGAGGCGGCAGCTGGCGCCTGAGCAAACTCGACGAGCTGAGCGCCTTGCTGGGCAAAGAGCGCCAATTGACCGCCCTGGTCTCACGCGACAAACGCCTGCTGCGCTTGCCGCTCACGGTACCAGCTCAGGCCAGCGGCTGGAAGCTGAGCGTTCCCAAGGAGCGCGCGGGCCATACGTGGCCTGCTGCCTGAAAATCCGTCAAGGATCACATGCGCCATGTCGGGGCCGAAGGCACCGACATGCACTTGATAGGAGCCCACCCCTGTGGGCGATGGGCGTGGCACACGCCCTAGAAAACCATCGCCCACGGGATGGGCTCCTACCGGTCACTGCGCCCAACTACCCCCGCAGACAATGCGTCACTTGCCGCGCAAATCCACCACGCGTTTGGCCTTGCCCTGGCTGCGCTCCACGCCGCCTTCGGCCTTGAGCTCAATCGCCACGCTTGAGCCAATGTAGACCTTGATCTCGTGCTGCAGCTGCTTGGCCGCCGCACGCGCTTCGATGCTGTCGGGGGACACGCCGGGCTTGGTTTCGATCAGTACTTTCAGGTCGTCCATCGGGCCTTCGCGGGTGAGCACGCACTGGTAGTGCGGGGCCAGCTCGGAACGCTTCAAGATCAGCTCTTCGATCTGGCTGGGGAACACGTTAACGCCCCGGATGATCATCATGTCGTCGCTGCGGCCAGTGATTTTTTCCATGCGGCGCATGCTGCGGGCGGTGCCGGGCAGCAAACGCGTCAGGTCACGCGTGCGGTAGCGGATGATGGGCAGCGCTTCTTTGGTCAGGCTGGTGAAGACCAACTCGCCCATTTCGCCATCGGCCACCGGCTCGCCCGTCTCGGGGTGGATGATCTCGGGGTAGAAGTGGTCTTCCCAGATGGTCGGGCCGTCTTTGGTCTCGATGCATTCGCTGGCCACACCCGGCCCCATCACTTCAGACAGGCCGTAAATGTCCACTGCGTCGATGTTCATTCGCTTTTCAATCGCAGCGCGCATGTCATTGGTCCAGGGCTCAGCGCCGAAGATGCCGATGCGCAGCGAACTGGTCTTGGGGTCGATACCTTGTCGCTCGAACTCATCGGCAATCGCCAGCATGTAGCTGGGCGTGACCATGATGATGTTGGACTTGAAGTCCTGGATCAGCTGCACTTGGCGCTCGGTTTGGCCGCCGCCAAAAGGCACGACCGTCAGGCCCAGTTTTTCTGCGCCGTAGTGCGCGCCCATGCCGCCGGTGAACAGACCGTAGCCGTAACTGATGTGCACCATGTCACCCGGCTTGGCACCGCCTGCGCGGATGCTGCGGGCCACCACGGTAGACCAAGTGTCGATGTCTTTGAGGGTGTAGCCCACCACGGTGGGCTTGCCGGTGGTGCCGCTTGAGGCATGGATGCGGGCGCAGTTTTCGCGTGGCACGGCAAACATGCCAAACGGGTAGCTGTCGCGCAAGTCCGACTTGGTGGTGAACGGAAACTTGGCGATGTCTGCCAGCGTTTTGCAATCGCTGGGGTGCACCCCAGCGGCGTCAAACTTGGCGCGGTACACCGGCGAGTTGGCATAGGCGTGCTGCAGCGTTTGCTGCAGGCGCTTGAGCTGCAAGCTGCGCAGTTCGTCGATGCTGGCCTTTTCAATCGGTTCGAGGGGAAAAGTTCTTTCAGTCATGGGCGCTCCTCATTCAAAAATCAAGTGGTTTTTTCCCGTGCAGTGCGCATGGAAGGCATGGATTCCCGCGTGCGCGGGAATGACAGTCAACTTTCTGGAATCTCGTCAGGGTGTCATTCCGGAATCACGGTGCCTGCAATTTGTGCGCTTTTGCCACGGAACATGGCAATCACTTCACCGTTTTGATTGGTGACTTTCATGTCGTAGATGCCGTGACGCCCGCTCAGAGTCTGCTCAATGCCCTCGCAGGTCAGCACATCGCCCAGCTTGCTGGGCTTCAAGAATTCGATGCTGCAACCCGCAGCCACTGCGTTCTTGTTGTAGCTGTTGCAGGCAAAGGCAAAGGTCGAATCGGCCAGCGTGAAGATGAAGCCGCCGTGACAAATCTGGTGGCCGTTCAGGTGCAACGCTTTGACCGTCATGCGCATCAAGGCGCGGCCGGGTTCGCAGGCCAGCAGTTCCATGCCCATGGTGTCTTTGGAGGCCACGTCGACAGCGAACATGGTCTCGCCCACCAACCGGGCCAGTGCTTGGGGGCCGCTCATCATTCGCCTTTGAATTGGGGCGCGCGTTTTTCAAGGAAGGCCTGTACCCCCTCAAAATAATCGTGCGTGCGGCCCATCGCCGACTGCATGTCGCGCTCCACATCCAGCTGTTCGGACAGACTGCGGGTGGTGGCGCCTTGCAACAACGCCCGGGTCGCCACCAAGGCTTGGGTAGGCATGCTCGCCAAACGCAGCGCCAGGGCCAAGGCTGCGGCAAAGGGGTCGTCGGCCACGTCCCAAATCAAACCCCATTCCTTGGCCTGCTGGGCCGGCAACTTGTCGCCCGTCATGGCCAAGGCCAGCGCCCGCGGTAAGCCCAAGCGCTCGACCAGCAACCAGCTGCTGCCCGCATCCGGGATCAATCCGATTTTGCTGAAGGCTTGAATGAAACTGGCCTGAGGGGCCGCAATAGCAATGTCACAAGCCATGGCCACCGAAGCGCCTGCACCTGCAGCCACCCCGTTCACGGCGGCCACAATGGGCATGCGCAAGGATTGGATGCGCCGTGTGGTGGGGTTGAAAGCCTGGTCAATGACGGGCCCAGGATCAGCCCGAGCCACGCGGTCAGGTCCCGGCGTGAAATCAAAGGACGACAAATCGGCACCGGCGCAAAAACCCCGCCCGGCGCCGGTCAGCACCATGGCGCGAATCTGGGCGTTGGCTTCGGCTTGGTCAAAAGCCGCCCACAGATCGTGGTGCATTTGGCGGTCAAAACTGTTCAGTGCCGACGGCCGGTTGAGCGTGACCACCGCCACAGGGCCGTGCTCTTCATACAAAACAGTGGATGTTGATGTGTCAGTCATGAAAATCTCCGATTGCGAAAATGTACCATTAACCGACCAATCGGTTGGTTAATTGTTTCCTTGGGTTTTCCCTAGGTTCTGGTGCTATCAGGGCCTGAAAGCCCTGGGTCAGCGCCTTGGGTATAGTGAGCCCATTTATTCCGTTTGACGCTCACACAGGAGACAGCACTTGACCTACGAAAACATTGAAGTCCGCACCGAAGGCGGGCAAGTCGGCATCATCACCCTGAATCGCCCCAAAGCCCTGAACGCCTTGAACGGCGCGCTGATGGACGAGCTGGGCCTGGCCCTCAAGGCTTTTGACGCCGACGAGGCCATTGGCTGCATCGTCATCACCGGCAGCGAAAAAGCCTTTGCCGCAGGTGCTGACATCTCTGCCATGGCGAAGTTCAATTTCCACGACGTTTACAAAAACGACTTCATCACCCGCAACTGGGAAACCATACGCAGCATTCGCAAACCCGTGATCGCGGCCGTCAGCGGCTTTGCCTTGGGCGGTGGTTGCGAGTTGGCCATGATGTGCGACTTCATCATCGCCGCCGACAACGCCAAGTTCGGTCAACCCGAAATCAAGCTCGGCATCATCCCCGGTGCAGGCGGCACGCAACGCCTGCCGCGTGCCATGGGCAAATCCAAAGCGATGGACTTGGTTCTGACGGGCCGCATGATGGACGCCGCCGAGGCCGAGCGTGGTGGCCTGGTCAGCCGCGTGGTGCCGCTGGACAAGTTGATGGACGAAACCCTGGGCGCCGCTTTGATGATTTGTGGCCATGGCCAACTGGCCACCATGGCCGCCAAGGAGAGCGTCAACCGCGCTTTTGAAAGTGGGCTGAGCGACGGCGTGATGTTCGAGCGCCGCCTGTTCCACGGCTTGTTTGCCACCGCCGACCAAAAAGAAGGCATGGACGCGTTTTTGAACAAGCGCGCACCGAAGTTCATCAACGGGTGATGAACGTCGGACTTATACAAGCGGCCCTATTAATCTGAAACGATTGATCCGGCCCCTTGGGGTTTGAACTGCCCCTGAGTTTTCAGCCGTGAACTTTTTTTGTTGCTGTGGGAGCCCACCCCTGTGGGCGATGGTTTGTTGGGCGTGTGCCACGCCGATCGCCCACAGGGTGGGCTCCCACAAAAAATTCGTCCCTTTCCTGTTGCTCAATACTTGAATGGGCCGGATCGATAGGCAGGCGCGCGTGCCTGTGGGCATTGGCCAGCCGACAGAGCACCTGATGCGTTTGAGGCCTGGTCATTCAAAGCTGGGAGCACCCAGCGTGTTCAGTTTACTGTTGTCAGCAACTCGGGCTGCCAGATCAGCCGCTCGGGGGCGCTGAAGCACAAGAAGCGCTTGTTGGTGGCGCGGCCGATGGCGCACAGGCCCAGGCGCTGGGCCACGTCCAAGCCCATTTGGGTGATGCCGCTGCGCGACACCACCACGGGCACGCCCATTTGGGCCGACTTGATGACCATCTCGCTGGTCAAGCGACCGGTGGTGTAGAACACCTTGTCCTGGGCGCTCACGTCGTGCATCCACATCCAGCCAGCGATGGTATCCACCGCGTTGTGACGACCCACGTCTTCCACCAACATGAGCATCTCTTCACCCTGAAACAAGGCGCAGCCGTGCACCGAGCCAGACGATTTGTAAGTGGTTTCCTGCAAGCGGATGGCGTTGACAACACCATAAAGCTGGCTTTGGGTGATTTGTGCGGGTGGCAGTTCAATCTCGTCGATGTGGGCCATCAAATCGCCAAATACGCTGCCCTGGCCGCAACCGGTGGTCACCACGCGCTCGGCACTGCGCTCGACCACAACATGGGCGTTGGGGCGGGTTTTGACCGCCGCCACACCGGGCTCGCCCAGCTCGCCTTCGCCAATCGTCCAGTCCACGGTGATGGATTCGATCTGGTCCACCGAATCAATCAAACGCTGGTTGCGCAAGAAGCCCAACACCAGCCACTCGGGCTCGGCGCCCAGAGTCATCAAGGTCACCAGCTCTTTTTTATCAAGGTAAATGGTCAGCGCACGCTCAGCGGGGATTTGCGTCTCTGAGGACTCACCGAATTCGTTGCACACGGGCACACTGCGGGTCAGGGGTGCACGCGCTCGGGTGATGAGGGGCTTGAGCGGGGCCGATGCGGCCACGGGGGCGTTCAGAACAACAGACATGGCTTGAGCCTAACGTAAAAATCCCCCGCCGTTGCCGACGGGGGATTTTGCGGTGACGCTGGAAACGCGATCAGCCTTTTTTGGCAGGCGCTGCAGCGGGCTTGGCACCAGCTGGTGTGGCTGCGGGCGCAGCGGCAGGCGCTGCAGCCGTGGTTTCTGCAGGCTTGTAGGCACCAGGGTCAGCGCAAGCGGGCGTGGCAGCCGGTGCGGCCTTGCCTTTGCCGTTGGTTTTGTAATAGTGCGCTGCCACTTTCTCTCGGGACTTGCAAAGCTGGAAGTCGGCCACTTTGTTGCCGTGCGCGGTTTTGGCCGCAGCCTCGGCGGCTTTGGACTTGGCCTCCTCACTGGGGGCGGGCAGTTTGGCGGCAGCGCTGAGGCCGATGGCCAGTGCGGACAAAACAAGCAGAGTTTTTTTCATGAAGGTTCTCCAGGCTCAAGCCGAAGCGGTGGAAGCATTCGAGGCGGCAGGGGGGGGAGTGGTGACTGAACGGTGCGCTGGAATCTTGCCCGACTTCACATCGTCGTACCACAACTCATGGTGTTCCTTGGCCCATGTTTCATCCACATAGCCCGTGCGCATGGCTTTGTAGGCACCGCGCATGCCAATGGTGCCCATGTAGATGTGGCCGATGAACATGGCCATCATGAACAAGGCCGCCACGCCGTGGATCATGTTGGCGATTTGCATGGTGCCGCGTTCGTAAATGAGGCCGGGGATCAGCATGTCGAGCACCAAGCCCGAGCCGACCACGATCAAACCGAGGAACAACACACCGCCCCAGAAGACCACCTTTTCACCGGCATTGAATCGGTGTGAAGGCACTTCAGCACCCGAAAACAATCCGCCGCCTTTGAGCAGCCAAACCACATCGTCCTTGCTGGGCAGGTTGTCTTTCAAGAAGGTGATGAAGACCACCACCAAAGACACCGCAAACAAGGGACCTGCAAAGTTGTGCAGGTTTTTCAGGGCAAAGCTCAGCCAACCAAACAGCGTGCCACCCAAAATGGGGAGCAAGAAGTATTTGCCGTAGGCCATGACAATGCCCGAGATGGCCAAGGACACAAAAGCAATGGCGTTGGCCCAGTGGGCCGAGCGCTCAAACGGCGTGAAGCGTTCGATCTTGCGGCCGGTTTCCTGGCCGTGTAATTCCATCGTGCCTTTGCTGAAATAAAACAACGCCATCGCGCCCACTGCGATCAGCAACAAAGCTGCGCCATAGGGAATAATGATGTTGTTGCGCACCTGACGCCAGGATTCACCGGCTGATGCCAGACGCGAACCGGGGTATTGCACAAAAGGCTGGATCAGGTTGCCTGCTTCGGGCGCTTCGCTTTTAGGCAAGCTGGTGTAACCGGTCACGCCCTGCCCCACCGCACGCCACATGGGCGCGTTGTTGCCGGGTTGGACCTGGCCGCGTTCGACGTTGGTCTGGTCCATGTACTTCGGATCGGCGTCGGCACCCGGCGCAATCTTGAAGATGTTGGCGCTTTTGACGCCCAAGCTGTTGTCAGCTGTGGCGGCAGTGGGTGGGGCCGCAGAGGCCGGAGCCTGCGTTTGGGCCACAGCGCTCAAGGTCCACAGGGCCAGACCGATGCTCAGTAAGAAGCGACGCATGAACTTCTCCTTGTGGCTCACTTGGGAGCACGGGCGTGGTCGTCTTGACCATAACTGGCACGGGCTTTGAGGTGGTTGGCCCAGCCGTCTTTGTCACCGGCTTTCCAGCCGGGTTCCGTGAAAGAAGCTACGCCAGTACCGCTGTACACCGGCTTGTCGGTGCGAACGCCCTTGACCTCTTGCGGCTTTTCGCCGCAAGCCACCAGCAAAGCCGCGAACCCGATGATGAAGATGGTTTTTTTCATGCTCAGGCTCCTGGCTTGGCTTGGTTACCGTAAGCGGTGCCCCAGCCCCAAACTTCGGCGCCTTTGCCTCGGGCCAGCACGCGACCGCGCAGGATGTCGGCGACCACATCGCCGTCGCCCGCCAGCAACGCTTTGGTCGAGCACATCTCGGCGCAGGCGGGCAACTTGCCCTCGGCCAAGCGGTTGCGGCCGTATTTTTCAAATTCTGCCTGGCTGCCATGCTCTTCGGGGCCACCGGCGCAGAAGGTGCACTTGTCCATCTTGCCGCGCACACCAAAAGTGCCGGTGGACGGGAACTGCGGAGCGCCAAACGGGCAGGCATAAGAGCAGTAGCCGCAGCCGATGCAAATGTCCTTGTCGTGCAGCACCACGCCTTCTTCGGTTTTGTAAAAGCAATTGACCGGGCATACCGCCATGCAAGGTGCATCCGAGCAGTGCATGCAGGCCACCGAGATCGACTTCTCGCCGGGTACACCATCATTGAGTGTGACCACGCGGCGGCGGTTCACGCCCCACGGGACTTCGTGCTCGTTTTTGCAAGCGGTGACGCAGCCGTTGCATTCGATGCAGCGCTCTGCATCGCAAATAAATTTCATTCGTGCCATCGTGTTCTCCTGGAGCGCTTAGGCTTTTTCGATGTTGCAGATGGTGGTCTTGGACTCTTGCATCATGGTGACGCTGTCGTAACCGTAGGTGGTGGCGGTGTTGACCGCCTCGCCGCGCACGATGGGCGCTGCACCTTTGGGGTAATGCGCCAGCATGTCGGCACCTTGCCAACGGCCCGAGAAGTGGAAAGGCATCCACACCGTGGCGGTGTCCACGCGTTCGGTCACCAAGGCCTGCACGTCCAGACGAGCGCCCGTGGCACCGGTCAACCAGACGCGGTCTCCGTTGCGAATGCCTCGGTCAGCCGCCGTCTTAGGGTGGATCTCGACATAGGCCTCTTGCTGCAACTCGGCCAACCAGGGGTTGGCGCGGGTTTCTTCGCCACCGCCCTCGTACTCCACCAAACGGCCAGAGGTCAGGATGAGCGGGTACTTTTCGTGCACCTTGTCAGCAATGTTCTTGTCCTGCACGGTCTTGAACAAGGTGGGCAGACGCCAGAAAGCCTTGCGGTCGTCGTGCGTGGGGTACTTGGCCATCAAGTCCGGACGGGTGCCGTACAAAGGCTCGCGGTGCTGTGGGATGGGATCTGGGAAGTTCCAAACCACGGCGCGGGCCTTGGCGTTGCCAAAGGGATGGCAGCCATGCCCTTTCATGAACACGCGGATCATGCCGCCCGAAGAATCGGTCTTCCAGTTTTTGCCTTCGGCCTTGGCTTTTTCCGCCTCGGTCAGCTCGTCCCACCAGCCCAATTTTTTCAGCAAGATGTGGTCAAGCTCGGGGTAGCCGGTGGTGATGTCGGCACCCTTCGAATGCGAGCCATCTTCGGCGAGCAAACTCTTGCCTTCGCGCTCCACACCAAAGTTGGCGCGGAAGTTGCCGCCGCCGTCCATGACGTGCTTGGAAGTGTCATACAGATTGGACGAGCCGGGGTGCTTCATTTCTGGCGTGCCGTAGCAAGGCCATGGCAGGCCGAAGTAATCGCCCGTGAAGTCGTAACCGGTTTCCTTGTCTTTGCCGCCTTTGGCCTTGAGGGTTTTCACATCGAACAGGTTCATGTTCTTCATGTGGGCCTTCAGGCGCTCTGGGCTTTGGCCGGTGTAGCCAATGGTCCAGACGCACTTGTTGATTTCGCGCAGGATGTCCTCAGGCACGGGCTCGTCCATGCCGCCCACTTTTTGCATTTTGTAATTCTTGGACAGCTCTTTAGCAAAGCCGAGTTTTTCGGCCAGCTGGTGCATGATCATGTGGTCCGAGCGGCTCTCCCACAGGGGCTCAATGACCTTCTCGCGCCACTGCAAGGAGCGGTTGGAGGCGGTACACGATCCGCTGGTCTCGAATTGCGTGGCCGCAGGCAACAGGTAGACCGCACGGTTGGGGTTCAGGTCTTCGGCTTTGCCGGGCATGGCGGCCATGGCGGCTGTGGCCGATGGATACGGATCGACCACCACCAACAGGTCCAGCTTGTCCATGGCGCGCTTCATGTCCAGACCACGGGTTTGCGAGTTGGGGGCATGGCCCCAATAGAACACGCCGCGCAGGTTGCTGTCCTGGTCGATCAGCTCGTTGTTCTCGAGCACACCGTCGATCCAGCGGGACACGGTGATGCCGTTCTTGCCCATCATGGCGGGGCTGGCGAACTGTTTTTTGATCCACTCAAAGTCCACGCCCCAAGTGTTGGCGAAATGCTTCCACGAGCCTTCGGCCAGGCCGTAGTAGCCGGGCAAGGAATCGGGGTTGGGACCGACGTCGGTCGCGCCCTGCACGTTGTCGTGGCCACGGAAAATGTTGGTGCCGCCGCCGGTTTTGCCCACGTTGCCCAAAGCCAATTGCAAAATGCAAGAAGCCCGCACGATGGCGTTGCCAATCGTGTGCTGGGTCTGGCCCATGCACCAGACGATGGTGCCGGGGTTGTTCTCGTGCAGCATCTTGGCGATCTTGAAAACTTGCTCTTCTTTGACGCCGCAAGCCTCTTCCACCTTGTCGGGCGTCCACTTGGCCATCACATCGGCCTTGATGGCCTCCATGCCGTAGACGCGGTCGTTGATGTATTTTTTGTCTTCCCAGCCGTTCTTGAAGATGTGATAGAGCACACCAAACAGGAAAGGAATGTCGGTGCCTGAGCGGATGCGCACGAACTCGTCGGCCTTGGCTGCCGTGCGGGTAAAGCGCGGATCGACCACGATCATCTTGCAGCCGTTTTCCTTGGCATGCAGCATGTGCAGCATGGACACGGGGTGGGCTTCGGCCGCGTTGGAGCCAATGTACAAAGCGACCTTGCTGTTTTGCATGTCGTTGTACGAGTTGGTCATGGCGCCATAACCCCAGGTGTTGGCCACACCGGCCACCGTGGTGGAGTGGCAAATGCGCGCCTGGTGATCGCAGTTGTTGGTGCCCCAGAAGCTGACAAACTTGCGCAGCAAATAGGCTTGTTCGTTGTTGTGCTTGGACGAGCCGATGTAGTAAACGCTGTCAGGCCCGCTGGCCTTTTTGAGCTCCAGCATTTTGGCGCTGATTTCGGTCAGGGCCGTGTCCCAACTGATGCGCTCGTATTTGCCTTTGACCAGCTTCATGGGGTAACGCAGGCGGTATTCACCGTGGCCGTGCTCGCGCAGGGCTGCACCTTTGGCGCAGTGCGCACCCAGGTTGATGGGCGAATCAAACACCGCTTCTTGGCGCACCCAAACACCGTTTTCGACCACGGCATCGACCGCGCAACCCACCGAGCAGTGGGTGCAAATGGTGCGCTTGACTTCGACCTTGCCCGCACCCGTGATGGACTTGGCGGTGGCGGCCTGCGCTTTTTGCACCAGACTCAGCTGCGATGCGGCCAAGCCCACGCCCACGCCCAGACCTGAGCGGCGCAAAAAGCTGCGGCGATCGAGTGTGGGCAAAGCCTGCGACAAACCACGGCGCAAGCTGTGGATGAAGGGGGATGAGGTGGCACCCGTGGTGCCGGAGGTTTTTTTGGTCAACAACATGGAGGGCTCCAGTTGGGGAGGAACAGGAAAGAGAGAAGAAAAATCAGACGCGGGTGGTCTTGTAGTACTGCTGAACGTGTTCGCTCAGGGTGTAGCCTCCGCCACGTGTGGGCTTGGGCAAGGCTGTGACCACTGGCGCGCCCTGCTTGACCACACCCGGCAAAACGGCTGTGGCTGCAGCCACAGCGCCCACTGTGGCAGCACCCGAGAACAACGTGCGACGCGAAAGAGCGGAAGTTTTGGAAGACATCAAAGACTCCTGATTGAGGGACAAGGTGATGGCATTACGAAACATCAAACCTAGGCAGAAAATTGCATAAGGCATGTTACTGCCTGACTCGCCGACCTCCCGAGTGAAAACCCTTGCTCTCTATTGATTTGCGTCAACCAAGTGACAAGCAAAACAATAACGATCGAAAAAAACCGCCCACGCGAACAAAACACAAGGTTTCGTGTGCGTGAACGGAATTTGTTTTTTACTTGTAAAGAACCTCAGGCAACCACATGCCGATGGCCGGGAACATGTACAGCAGAACGATGGCAAAGACTTGAATCGCCATAAAAGGCATCATGCCTGCAAAGATCTGGTTCAGCGTGACGTGCGGTGGGCTCACACCCTTCAAGTAGAACGCTGCCATGGCCACAGGTGGGCTCAGAAAAGCGGTCTGCAGGTTCAAGGCCACCAACAAGCCGAAGAACAGCGGATCAATGCCGAAGTGGGGCAACAAAGGAATGAAGATCGGCATGAAAATCACGATGATCTCGGTCCATTCCAAAGGCCAGCCCAACAAGAAGATGACCACTTGCGCCAGGATCATGAACTGCACAGGCGTCAGGTCCATGCCCAGCACCCAGGTGTTGATGATCTCTTGGCCACCCAGCAAAGCGAATGCCGCCGAGAAAATGCTGGAGCCCACAAACAACCAGCACACCATGGCGCTGGTTTTGGCCGTGAGGTACACCGACTCGCGCAGCACCACATAGTTCAATCGTCGGTAAGCCGCAGCCAACAGCAAGCCTCCCAATGAACCCATGGCCGCCGCTTCGGTCGGTGTGGCCAGACCGAAGACGATGGTGCCCAGCACGGCCAAAATCATGAGGGCGAGTGGGAAGAACGAGCCGAGCAGCATCTTGAAAATTTCAAGGCGCGCAAAACTGAAGTAGGCATAGAACAGGGCCAGGGCTACCGCACAACTGGCCAAACCGATCCAGAAGGACAGTGGTGCGGGCAAGCGCTCGGCATCGGTTGCTGGTGTTTCTGCCGCAACCGTCACTGCAGAACTGGCGGACCCAGGAGCATCTGCCTTGGCTGGCTCTGCGGCGGGCGCCGCTTCTGCTTTGGCGACTTCGGTTGAACCGGGTGGTGTTTGCAAGCCATCGGCTTCGGGTTCAGCCAAACCACCGACATTGGAGGTCTCTTCTTCGGCATCGGCCGAATCAGCCAACTCGCCGCCCATGGCCACCACGCCCTCCACCGTCTCGACAGGCAGGGGAGCCGTGACTTTTAAGTAAATGGTCCCCATGATCGCTGCGACGGCCAAAAGCGGCAGCAAAGCAATGACCAAGTGGTTGAGCAAGTCACGCATGGGCACAGCCGCATTGCGCTTGCCTTTGATCGCACCGATCAAGCCTGGCAGCACGTTGTTGCTGATGTCTTTGGACACCACTTGGGCAAACGCTGGCAAGGGCACGATGCGGTCTTCAGCCGACATGGGTGGGGCCATGCTGGGCTTGATTTTGGCAATGATGATCACGTACAGGACATACAAAGTGGCCAGCATGATGCCTGGGAAAAACGCCCCGGCATACAATTTGACCACCGACACGCCTGCGGTCGCGCCGTAAACAATCAACATCACCGATGGGGGGATCAGGATGCCCAGACAACCGCCTGCGGTGATGGCACCGGCCGACAACTGAACGCTGTAACCCGCCCGCAGCATGGCCGGCAGCGCCAGCAAGCCCATGAGCGTGACCACCGCGCCCACGATGCCGGTGGCCGTGGCAAAAATTGCGCAGGTCACGATGGTGGCCACCGCCAGCGAGCCCGGCACACGAGCCATGGCCAAGTGCATGCTCTTGAACAATTTCTCGATCAAGTTGGCACGCTCAATCAGATAGCCCATGAACACGAACAAGGGGATCGAGATCAGCACGTCGTTGGACATGACCGAGAAAGCGCGCTGAACCATCAGGTCGAGCGTTTGCTGAACCGCCAGATCGGGGTTGGAGCTTCGGTAAGCAATCCAGGCGAAGATCATGCCCATGCCCATAAGGGTGAAGGCGGTGGGGAAACCCAACATGATGGCCACGACCACCAGGGCCAGCATGAGCAAGCCCAAATGCCCATTGGACATATCGGCCGGCGCAGGCAACAAAACAAAGGCCGACAACACGACCAAGGCCATGATCGTCAGGCCAAACCAGACTTCTTTTTTCATTTTTGATTTCCCTTGGCAGCCACCAACTCGCCCAACTTGGCAATGTCTTCGTCTTTCACATTGACCATTTCTTTGAGTTTTGCGACGTCGACCTCGTCCACGTCATCGCCACGCTTGGGCCACTCACCTTGCCGGATGCAGACAATGCACCGCACAATTTCAACCAGACCCTGAGCCAACAGGAAAGCACCCGCAATCGGCAAAATGGTTTTGAAGGGGTAGATGGGCGGACCGTCGGCTGTCACGTTAGAGTGTTCGTTGATGGCCCATGAATCTGCAGCAAAACCGTAACCGGCATAGGCCAAAGCCACGACACCCGGTATGAAAAAAAGGATGTACAGCGTCAAGTCCAACCAGGCCTGCAGGCGAGGGGGAAAAAAGCCATACAGCACATCGCCGCGCACATGGCCATTCTTGGACAAGGTGTAAGCACCCGCCATCATGAAGAGCGAGCCATACATCATGCTCATGACGTCAAAGGCCCAGGCGTGGGGGCTGTCTAAAACATAGCGGGAGAACACCTCCCAAGAAATCATGAAAGTCAACGCCACAATCAGCCAGGAGAAAAATTGGCCGATCCAAGTGCTGACTTTGTCAATAAAAAGCAGGAGATTTTGCATGAGGGAACCACAGAAATGAATCAGCCATCCAGGTTGACTGGATGGCTGTAGGGGAAGCTAGAAAAAATCAACCTTTTTTAGGGGCTGGGGCTTTCGCTCCGAAGAAGTGGTTCACGGCCATGCGACGGCTGATGTTGGTATCCTGGTCCCACTTGACCGCACGTTGTGCGAAGGCGCGTTGGGATTCCACGATTTCCTTGAACAATGGATTTTCCGCAGACTTCTTTTCAACAATTTCAGTCCAGATTTTCAGTTGATCTTGCAAAATCGCATCAGGCGTTTTGTAGAACTTGACCTTGTCTTTGGTCTGCAACTCGATGTAGTCCTTGGAGTAACGGTCAATGGCTTTCCAAGACATGTCGGCCGAAGCGGCTTCTGTGGCACCCGCGATCACGGCCTTCAACTTGGCAGGCAACGCGTCGTACTTGGTCTTGTTGAACATGATCTCAAACGTCTCAGCGCTCTGGTGGTAGCTTTGCAGCATGCACACCTTGGAGACATCGGGGAAGCCCAAAATACGGTCAGAGGTGGCGTTGTTGAACTCAGCGCCGTCCAGCAAGCCGCGGTCCATGGCAGGAACGATTTCGCCGCCTGGCAAGGCGTTCACGGCAGCGCCCATGGCGGTAAACAAGTCAATGGCCAAGCCGTTGGTGCGGAACTTCAAGCCTTTGAAGTCAGATGACTTGGTGATCGGCTTTTTGAACCAGCCCAAGGGCTGAGTGGACATGGGGCCGTACAGGAACGACTGCACGTTGCCGCCAATCGACGCATACAGCTTGGCCAGCAGCTCAGCACCACCGCCGTACTTGTGCCAAGACAAGATCATGTTGGCGTCCATGCCGAAAGCAGGGCCGGAATTCCACAAAGCCAGAGCGTTTTGCTTGCCGTAGTGGTAACCCAACACACCGTGACCGCCGTCCAAAGTGCCTTTGGAGACCGCTTCAAGCAAACCAAAAGCAGGCACCACAGCGCCCGCTGGCAACACTTCAATTTTCAGATCGCCACCGGTCATGTCGTTGACCTTCTTGGCGTAGTCCAGTGCGTACTCGTGGAAGATGTCCTTGGCAGGCCAAGTGCTCTGCCAGCGCATGGAAATCGGGCCGGTTTGGGCTGTGGCGATCATGGGTGCAGAAAGAGCACCGGCAGCAACTGCTGCGCCTTTGAGAAGATTGCGACGGCGTGGGGTTTTGTTGTCTGACAAAGTGAATCTCCAATCGTGGTTGAACGTTCAAGCGCGAAAAATTACCGCTCGGTTTTTGATTATGCAGCGCACTCAAGGCTCACCGGTCAGTGTAAACCCTAAGACGCCTCGTCAAAAATTTCAAATTGAAATGTTGAAATGTTGAAAATTTAATTCAATTCACCAAATCGAAGCCCTGCGTTTCTACGCTCAGGAAAGCTTCGGTGAATGCGGCCAAGCGGGCATAAAAAACGGCAGCCGGATGCGCCTGCAGCGTTTGGCACATTTGCGGCACCCAAGGCTGCAGATGTTGGCTAAAAAATGCCATTTGGTGCGTGAGGTTGGCCACCGCCACATCGTCCCCAGCGATCAGGTAGCGCATGACTTCAAAGACATAGGCCACATGGTCTTCGGTGTCGGACATGCCCTTGCCTTTGCCCAGGCCCAAGGCTGCCAGGTCGTCGCGCAGCTTGACCAGTGGTTTTTCGTTCAAAAAGCCGCTGAGGTAGTGCGAGCCATACAGGTAAACCTCGGGCTTGCCCACCCCACCAAACAGGCGGTTGTATTCGGCCACCACTTGAACGTGGTTCAGGCTGCGTGCGATGGCCACGAGGTCGCGCCAAGGCTCTTCAAGAAAGCCACCGGCATCGGGGGCCTCGGTCACGGCCACCTGCAATTGACCCAGCAAATCGGCCGAAGGCGCAGCATAAAGCAGCTGCGACAGCAGGCCGTACACCTCGGCGCGGGCGGTTTCTTCGTCCAGCGCGTGGCTGCTGGCGGACAGGTTCAGGTCTTGGCTCATGGCAAGCATTTATCGGGTTTTGGGAGGCAGTTGGCCATCGGTGATGCGCACCTGGTTCTCGTCGGTGAACATGTCCACCACGCGGCAGTCTCCGCACATTTTCAGGCGCTCCAGGGCCGGGCCCTGAAACATGCTGTGGCCTGTCAGGCGGCCCAGCATGGTCTCGATGGCTTTGAGGGTGCCAAAGGGTTTGGCGCAGCGGATGCAGGCGTAAGGCGGGCTGCTGTGCACCACGCGCGGCTGCGTCCGTTCGGCCAGCAGCGACAGGCGCGGCTGCAGCGTGATCGCGTTTTCGGGGCAGGTCGTGGCACAAAGTCCGCACTGCACGCAGTTTTTCTCGACAAAACGCAACTCAGGCTGCGAGGGGTTGTCTTGCAGCGCCGACGAAGGGCAAGCGCCCACACAGCTCATGCACAGCGTGCACTTGCTGCCGTCCACCGTGATGCTGCCCAGAGGCGATCCAGCAGCAGGCAAATCGAGCGCCTTGGGGCGCGAGGCCTCGTTCATCGCCATCACGGGCGACTGGGCCATCAGGTGGTCGATGACCAGCTCCAGGTTGCTGCGCTTTTCAGCCTGCACGGCGTGCCGGGCGGCCACGGCTGGGCCTGTGGGCAGGTTTGCGGCCTTCAGACTGCGGGCGCACAGGCGCTGCAAATCGGCGTCCAGAGAAGACGCGGTCTTGGCCTCGATCAGCTTGAAATGCACGCCGGTGTAACCCAGGCCGCTGAGCAAGCTTTGGGCCACGGCCATTTGCGCCAGGAGCGCGGCGCGGTATTGCGGCGCTTCTTCGGAGGTGATCAGCACCATGACCTGGCGTGCACCGTAGGCCACGGCCGACAGCCACAGCTCCATGCCCACACTGGCGGTGTGCCACAGCGCCACGGGCATCACGCGGGCAGGCACGCCTTGCATCACGCCCAGCTGCGCACCACGGCCCAACTCGTCGATCAGGGCTTGGCCTTTGTCTTGGCTGTGCAAAAGCAAAGCAGCATCGCGCCCGCCAGCGGTTTGGTAGGCCGAGAGCAATGCGCGGATCTTGGCGCCCTGCTCTGCCGGGCGCGGGTAGGCGTAGGTCAGTGCGCCCGTGGGGCAAGCTGTGGTGCAGGCGCCGCAGCCCACGCACAGGTTGGGGTTGACCACGATTTGTTGGCGGCTTTTATCCGAGCGCACAGCTTCGGCCGAGCAGATGTCGATGCAGGCGCTGCAGCCGACTTGTTCGTTGCGGCTGTGGGCGCAGAGCTTTTGTTTGTAGGCAAAAAAGCGTGGCTTTTCAAACTCGCCCACCATTTCGCGCACCTTGAGCAGGGTTTGCAGGTCTTGCCCATCCCAGCGGAAGTAACCCTGCGGCAATGCGTGCGAAGTGAAGGTGGGTGAGGCTTGCTCGCCACGCAAGTCCAGCACCACATCAAAGTGCTCGGTTTGTGGGCGGGCATCGCGGCTGAAGTCGATGGCGCCAGCGGCTTCGCACACCTTGACGCAGTCGCGGTGCGAAGTGCATCGCGACAGGTCCACCTGGTAATCGAGGCCAATGGCCTGCTCGGGGCAGGCGGCCACGCATGCGTTGCAACGGGTGCACAGGTCCAGGTCAATCGGGTTTCTGGCGTCCCACGACACCTCGAAGGCCCCCAACCAGCCCTTTAGGCCTTGCAAGCGACCAGCCACCACCGGAAAGCGCCGCTCCTGGCTGCCCCCGGCGTTACCCGGGCCTTGGGCAAAAATGGTGACCTGCATCGCGTCGGCCAAAAAACTGGCAGCGCGTTCGGCCACATCGATGGCGCCAATGATGAGCACGCGGCCTTCGCTTTTGTAGGTGACGGTGGCCACCGGCTCGGGTTCGGGCAGTCGGGCAGCGGCCAACAAGGCGGCCATTTTGGGTGTGGCGTGCGCGGCTTCTTTGCCCCAGCCACCGGTTTCGCGGATGTTGACAAAGCGGATGGGCGAAATTGCGCCTTCGGTTTGCTCGGCCAGTTCACTGAACAAACGCTTTTCTTGCGTGCAGGCCACCACCACGGTCTCGCCGGTTTTCACGGATTTCTGGAATTGCCCTGCTTCGCGGCGGCACAAAGTGGTGTGCAGCGTGAGGTCTTCACCCAGTGCTTGGCCCAGCGCTTGGGCTTGCAGGGGCATGGTTTGGTTGCAGTTGCAAATCAGGGTGGTCATGTTCGGGGTGCGCGTTGAAGTGGGGCTGAAGCACGGGGCTGACCGATCCTGCCAAATGAGGCAGGTGAGGCGGCGACTGTGCCACAACTGGCGAGCCTTGCGGGGCCGCAGGACTTTGCACAGGGTTTTCTCGGGGGCCTGCAGCAGGACTGACAGCAGGCAACAGATGCTCTGCCTTGGCCGTGGCCTTGGCCGCCGCTTCATCAGGTTTGTCAAACAAGCCCAGCAGTTGCGCGCCCACCATTTTTTGCAACATGCCCTCAGGCATGGGGTCGGGTGTGTTGTAGTCGCCGATGTAGATGTCGAGCCCGTCCATCACATTGAAATGCGGGTCGGTGAAGAGTTTTTTCATGGCCACATTGCGCACATCGGCGGTCACGCCGGGCCGCATGAAAGGCTGAAAATCCGAGGTCGGCGTCAAGGCGCGCGCATCGTCCAAACTGGGCAAGGGCTTGGCGGGCAACTCGCTGGATTTCGCTTCGGTTGCCCCCGAAGCAAGCTCTTGGGGCGCAGCCTTGGGACTTTGCAACGATTGGGACGATCCAGTCAATTCAGACGACTCGACCGGACTCGCCGGGATGGCAGGTTCGGCTACCGGCAAGCCCTTGGCCACGGCTTGCTTGCGCTGCGACCAGCGGCTGAAAAAGTGCTCGCTCATGGGCCCGGCCTCCCGCCTTTGCGCTTGTCCGTTGTACTGACCGAGGCGGGCTGACCAAAGCGGTCTGTCAGGCCCTGAAAGCTTTGCGGACGCTGCCGGCGCTTGACTTCGGGCACATAAAAGGCGTCGGTGAAGGCCTGCAGCCGGGCCACCACTTCGGGCGAGGCGGGGACGTTTTCCACGGTTTCCTGGGCATCGAGCCAGCGACCTGCATCGTGGTAACTCAGGCTCAAGGCCTGGGGCACGGCCTGCTCTTGCTGGCCATCCACCCCATCTTGCAGACGCCACATGACAAAAAAACTGGGGGTGGGCGAGGTGAGGTTGAGCCAATAGCCTTCGGCATCGTCGCTGAACAGCTCCAGCCGCCAAGCGGGGTAGAGCCACAGGGCTTCGTCCTCGGTCTGCCGCAGGCAGCGCGGGGTCTGACCAAACCCGGTCTCTTGCGGCACCACATCGGCCAGAACCCAGCGGTGAGACTGCCAGCGGGACATGGCCCCTTGCACGGCTTCGCGGCGCATCAGCACCGCCATTTCAGACACCACATGAACAGACATTGGGCACTTTCTTTCAGCGGGGCTTGCCCCTTCATCAACCCAGCATGGTTTCGTCCAGCAAGGGTAAACGCAAAGTGAAAACCGTGCGGAGACCGGGCTCGGACTGGAAGGTCAGGCGACCGCCGTGCATCTCGACGATAGAACGGCTGAGCCACAGTCCCACGCCCATGCCTTGAGACTTGGAGGTTTTGAACAGGCTGAACACATCTTCCGCACGCTCAGGCGCAATGCCTGGGCCATTGTCTTGCACCTCCAGGTTCAGGTGATCACCCAACACCTTGCCCCGTATGCGCAGCTCAGGCTTGACACACCCGGACTCGATCAGCGCATCGATGGCGTTGTTGAGCAGGTTCAAAACGACTTGTTGCAGTTGCGTGGCATCGCCATGCACGCGCATGTGGGGATCCCATTCGACCGTCCAGCCAATGTCGGCATGTTTCATTTTCGACTGGACCAAATCCAGCACATCCTGCACCACCTCGTTCAGTTTCAAGGCCGTGTACTCGCCTTTGCTCATGCGAAACAAATTGCGCAGTTTGCGGATGATGTCGGCCGCACGCTGCGTGTCATGCACAACGGCGCTGGCCACCTGGCTGAGAAACGCCAAATTGGGCGTTGACCGTTCACGCTCAGCCTCTTCCAATTTGGCTTGCAAAAGTTCGGCATGCAGCAAGTTGGCCGTGAGCGGCTGGTTCAGCTCATGCGCAAAACTGGCCACCAGCGCACCCATGCCCGCGCTCTTGTTGGACAAGGTCAGCTGCCGGATGATCTCTTCGCGCTCGGTCAACAAGACACTCAGATCCTGGGCGTGTTGCAAGGCTGAAGCAGCTTGCTCTTGCTCACGCGCCAATTGCTGCTCCATGGCGATTTTTCTGCGGTGGTCATGGTCCACAAAAATCTGCATGAACCCCACACACAGCAGCATGATGGCCGTGAATTGACCGATGAACACCAAGGCGTGATCCCAGGAGGGTTCGTACAGATCTTCAGCCCCAACGCCCGCGATCATGGCCAGTGCCTTGACACCCAAGGTCACCGACAGAATCAAGCCGGCCCACATCACCGAATCTGCGCCCTTTTTGTCGTGGGTCAGGGCAATGCGCTTGCCGGCAAAAAAGTACTCCAAACAAATGAAGGCATAAAAAACATAAAACACCAGCATGATGGTGCTCTCGGGTGAACCCGAAAATTGCAAGCCATAGCTGAGCGCCAAAAAGGCCACGTTCGCCCCACCCGATGCCCAAAGCCACATGGGCGATGCCGGGCCGTTGAGTGAGCGCAAAGCCACTTGGCGGCCCCAGTTACCGGCCGTCATCAAAAACAGCCCCGCCACAACGACCACATCGGTGCTGATCCAACCCCGGCTGCCCATCACGCACAAAGACAGTGCGCTGAGAATGCCCGAAGCACTCCACATGACCACCACCGGGCTGCGAAAGCGCGCCAGCCCATACCAAATGGCCGCATGCAGCATCAGGTACAAAAAAGCATCCATCCAGAAGATGGTTTGCACATTCAAAATCAAATGAGCCTCCATGGCCAGTTCGTACAGCCCACCGTGGGCGCAGCCGGTTCACCGGCCCACGGGCTCAAACAGCAGCTGATTATGCGTTCACCGGGGTCGCCGCTTCGATCCGCACGGCGCAGTATTTGAATTCCGGGATCTTGCCAAACGGGTCCAGCGCCGCGTTCGTCAGCAAATTGGCCGCTGCCTCCTGGTAGGCAAAGGGGATGTAAACCGTACCCAGCGGCGTGCCGTCGTCCTGGCGCAGCTGCAACAGCACCTCGCCGCGCCGCGAGGCAATGCGCACGGGCTGCCCGGCCTGCAAACCCAGCCGCAGCATCTCGCTGCCGTGCATCGAGGCCGTGGCCGCAGGCTCCAGCGCGTCGAGCACAGTGGCCCGGCGTGTCATGCTGCCGGTGTGCCAGTGCTCCAGTTGCCGCCCAGTGATGAGCACCATGGGGTACTCGGCATCGGGCTGCTCGTTGGCGGGGATCAGGCTGGCGGGCACAAGCTTCACCCGCCCATCGGCGGTGGGAAAGTGGTCATGAAAGACGATGGGCTGGCCCGGATCGTCGGCGCTCACGCAAGGGTAAGTGACCGAGCCCGCGTTCAAGCGCGCCCAGTCGATGCCGCCAATGGCGGAGGCCATGGCCTGACGCATTTCTTCGTAGACCTCGGCCACGCCCTCTTGCTCGCCTGCGTAAGCCCAGTTCAGGCCCATGCGTTGGGCGATCTGCTGGATGATCCACAAATCGGGCTTGGCGTTGCCCGGCGGCAACACGGCCTGACGGCCCATCTGCACTGTACGGTCGGTGTTGCTGACGGTGCCGGTCTTCTCGGGCCAGGCGCTGGCGGGCAGCACCACATCGGCCAACCAAGCGGTTTCGGTCAAGAAGATGTCTTGCACCACCAAATGCTGCAAGCTGGCCAACGCGTGGCGGGCGTGGTTCAAGTCCGGGTCGCTCATGGCCGGGTTCTCGCCCATGATGACCATGCCGCGCACCTTGTGCGGGTCGCTGTCCGGCACAAGCGTTTTGTGCATGATTTCAACCACGGTGTAGCCGGGTTGGTCGTCCAGTTTTGTGTCCCAAAATTTTTCGAACCAGTCGTGCGCTGACTTTTCGCTCACATGCTGGTAGTTGGGGTACATCATCGGAATCAGGCCCGCATCGCTGGCACCCTGCACGTTGTTTTGACCGCGCAAGGGGTGCAGGCCGGTGCCGGGGCGGCCAATCTGCCCGGTGATGCTGGCCAGCGCAATCAAGCAGCGCGCGTTGTCGGTGCCGTGCACATGCTGGCTCACGCCCATGCCCCACAGAATCATGGCGGCTTTGGCGTTGGCGTAGGCCCGCGCCACTTCGCGGATGGTGTCGGCCGGAATGCCGCACACCGCGCTCATGGCTTCGGGTGTGTAGCCCTGCACATGGGCCTTGAGAGCTGCCACGTTGCCGGCACGCTCGCGCAAGAAGGTCTCGTCGCACAGGTTCTCGGTGACGATGACGTACAGCATCGCGTTGAGCAGCGCCACGTCGGTGTCGGTCTTGAACTGCAGGTTGCGCCAGGTGTGGCGGCCGATGTCGGTGATGCGTGGGTCGGCCAGCACGATGCGGGTGCCGCGTTGGGCCGCGTTTTTCATCCAAGTGGCGGCCACCGGGTGGTTGTTGGTGGGGTTGGCGCCGATGACGATGATCAGATCTGAGTGCTCGACATCGCGCACCGGGTTGCTCACCGCGCCCGAGCCCATCCCTTCGAGCAGGGCCGCTACGCTGGAGGCATGGCAAAGGCGGGTGCAGTGGTCCACGTTGTTGCTGCCAAAGCCGGTGCGCACCAGCTTTTGGAACAAGTAGGCTTCTTCGTTGCTGCCTTTGGCGGAGCCAAAACCGGCGAGCGACTTGGGGCCGTGTTGTGCACGCAAAGCGTTGAGAGGCTGAGTTGACAGATCGAGCGCTTCTTCCCAGCTCGCTTCGCGGAAGACTTCGCGCCAGTCGGTGTGGCCACCCAGCAAAGACACGTCTTTGGCCACACCCGTTTTGCGGATCAGCGGTTTCGTGATTCGGTCTGGGCTGTGGATGTAATCCATGCCAAAACGGCCCTTGACGCACAAGCGGCCCTCGTTGGCAGGGCCTTCGCGGCCTTTGACGCTGACGATCTTTTCATCTTTGACCTGGAAAGTCACCAGGCAACCCACACCACAAAACGGGCACACCGAATCGACTTCACGGTCCACCTTTTGAGGGCCCATGTGGCTCTTGGGCATGAGCGCACCCGTGGGGCAAGCCTGCACACATTCACCGCAACCCACACAGCTGCTGCCGCCCATCGGGTCGGCCAGGTCAAACACCACTTGCGTGTGCGCGCCCCGAAAGGCCAGACCGATCACATCGTTGACCTGCAGATCGCGGCAAGCGCGTTCGCAGCGGTTGCACTGGATGCAGGCGTCCAAGTTCACGGCCATGGCCGGGTGGGACAGGTCGGCGGGCACAGCCTCGCGGCGCAATTGAGCCAGTGCCGGTCGCACCTGCACGCCGTGGTGCTCGGCCCATTGGCTCAGTTCGCCATGCGGCGCTTCAGCGCGGTCGTCCAGCCATTTGTAGCCCTGCTCGGGAAGGTCGGCCAGCAGCATCTCCAGCACCAGCTTTTGGCTTTTGACAGCGCGTTCGCTGTTCGTTTGCACCTGCATGCCGGGCGTGGGACTGCGGCAGCAACTGGGGGCCAGGGTTCTTTCACCGGCAACTTCAACCACGCAAGCGCGGCAGTTGCCGTCGGGCGCGAGGCCTTCTTTGTGACAAAGGTGCGGTATGGCGATGCCCAATTCTTTGGCGATGTTGAAAATGCTTTTCCCAGCGGCTGCTTCAACCGGTTGGCCGTTGAGGGTGAATTGAACGGTGCTCATGCGCCACCCCAAAGACTGTCATGCCCGACTATTTCAAAACTGTCATGCCCGACTATTTCAAAACTGTCATGCCCGACTTGATCGGGCATCCAGGTTTTGCATGCATGGATACCCGCCTGCGCGGGTATGACAGAAAGGTCTTCATGTCCGACTTCTTCAAAACTGTCATGCCCGACTTGATCGGGCATCCAGGTTTTGCATGCATGGATACCCGCCTGCGCGGGTACGACAGAAAGGTCTTCATGTCCGACTTCTTCAAAACTGTCATGCCCGACTTGATCAGGCATCCATGTCTTCTGGACGCTAGCTCCTCGGGTCAAGCCCAAGGATGACGAAAGACGTGTGTTCATCGGCTCGCCTGCGCTGCAACTTCATGAGGAAAATAATCCAGCACACACCGTATCGGGTTCGGCGCGGCCTGCCCCAAGCCGCAAATCGACGCATCGCCCATGACCTGCGCCAAGTCTTGCAAAGTCTCGGCATCCCAGACCTCAGCGGTCATCAGTTGCGCAGCTTTATCGGTGCCCACGCGGCAGGGTGTGCATTGGCCGCAACTTTCGTGTGCAAAGAAACGCATCACATTCAGCGCAGCTTCTCGGGCACTGTCGTGTTGGCTCAGCACCATCACGGCGGCCGAACCGATGAAGCAGCCGTGCGGCTGCAGCGTGTCAAAGTCCAGCGGCACATCGGCCAGGCGCGCGGGCAAGATGCCACCGCTCGCCCCACCCGGCAGGTAGGCGTAGAGCGTGTGCCCTTCGGCCATGCCGCCGCAGTATTCATCGACCAACTCGCGCAAGGTGATGCCTGCAGGCGCGAGCTTGACACCCGGCTGTTTGACGCGGCCGCTCACGCTGAAGCGGCGCAGGCCTTTGCGGCCATGGCGTCCTTGCGATGCAAAGCTGTCTGCGCCCTTTTCCAGCAATTCGCGAATCCAGAACAGTGTCTCGAAGTTGTGTTCCAGCGTCGGGCAGCCAAACAGGCCGACCTCGGCGATATAGGGTGGGCGCAGGCGCGGTTCACCGCGTTTGCCCTCGATGCTTTCGATCATGGCCGACTCTTCGCCACAGATGTAGGCGCCCGCGCCACGGCGCAATTCGATGTGCGGTAAAGCGCAAGGCGGGTTCAATTTCAGGGCGGCCAATTCTTCAGCCAGCAAAATACGCGCCTCGTGGTACTCGTCGCGCAAATAGATGTAAACCGCCTCGCAACCCACCACACTGGCAGCGATCAGCACACCCTCCAAAAAGCGGTGCGGATCGGCCTCAAGACAAGTGCGGTCCTTGAAGGTGCCGGGCTCGCCCTCGTCGATGTTCACGGCCATCAGGCGCGGGCCGGGCTGGCTGCGCACGATGCGCCATTTGCGGCCCGAAGGAAAACCCGCGCCGCCCAGGCCACGCAGGCCCGAGGACTCGAGGCACTGGATGACCGACTCGTGGTCTTTCAGACCGGCGGCCACTTGCAGGGCCAGTTGGTAGCCACCGGCTTTTTTGTATTCGTCGTAACGCAGCGCATGGGACAAGGCCAAAGGCTGCGTTTGGTTCTCTGCCACCAGGCGGGTCACGTCTTGAGCGGTGGCGTGAGCGACGGCCTGCTGACCCACCTGCGCCGCAGGGGCTTGCTCGCAACGGCCCAGACAAGGCACGGGCACCACCTTCACATCCAGCAAATCGTTTTGCAACCGACGCAGCAGCGTGTCGCTGTCCGCCAAGCTGCAGCTCAGGCTATCGCACACGCGTACGGTGATGCGCGGGGCCACATCCTCGTCTTTCAGGATCTCGAAGTGGTGGTAGAAAGAAGCCACCTCGAACACCTCGACCACGGGCAGCCGCATCTCGGCCGCCAGCGCCACGATGTGGCGCTCAAACAGACCATGGAAATGGTCGTTCAGCACATGCAGGTGCTCGATCAGCAAATCGCGGCGGTGGCCTTCTGTGGGCTTGGCACCGATCAGGGCCTGCACTTCGGCTCGTGCCTCGTCCGAAGCTTGTCGGCCTTTGAGTTGCGAACGGGGCTTGCGCAGCTGGTCGCGCAAGGCATTCAATCCGATGCGGGTTTCAGAAGTGGAATCGGTTTGCATGCGATGGGTCACATCCGTTGGTGAAATTCATGTCAGCCATGGGCAAACGCGTGATGTCGGGGCTTAAGCCACCGACTTACAGGACACAAGAGCGCTGATTTGTAGGTCGGCGGCTTCCGCCCCGACATGACCGCGAAGCGCACAGTATCCGCTGGGATCAATAGGTTTCCAGGTGCAAACGGCCTTCTTTCTTGAGCGCGCCACCGATGGCTTCCCAGTCCAGACCCGCATTCTGTGCGATGTCACGCAGCGCCAAGACCACGCCCTCTTCCATGCTTTTGAGGCCACAAACATAAAAGCAGGTGTTCGGGTCATTGAGTTGCAGCGCGATGTCGGCGGCACGCTCGCGCAGCGCGTCTTGCACGTACCGCTTGGGCTTGCCCACCTCGCGTGAAAAGGCAAACTCGGTGTCGATGAAGTCTTTGGGCAGGTTGTTGAGCGGGCCAAAGTAGGGCAACTCTGCAGGGGTGCGGGCACCGAAGAACAGCATCAATTTGCCACCTTCAAATTTACCGCTGGCCCGCAGGCGGCGACGCCATTCGGTCATGGCCCTCATGGGTGCAGAGCCCGTACCCGTGCAGATCATGACGATGTTGCTCTTGGGGTGGTTGGGCATCAAAAAGCTCGCGCCAAATGGCCCGATCACCTGCACCTTGTCGCCGATCAACAGGTCGCACATGAAGTTGGAGGCCACGCCACGCACAGCTTGGCCGTCGTGGTCTTCGAGCACGCGCTTAATGGTCAGCGACACGTTGTTGTGGCCGGGGCGCTCACCGTTGCGGGGGCTGGCAATTGAATACTGGCGCGCATGGTGCGGCTTGCCGTTGGCATCCAGCCCGGGAGGGATGATGCCAATCGACTGGCCTTCGAGCACCGGAAAAGGCAAGCGGCCAAAGTCGAGCACGATGTGGTGCGTGTCGTAGTCTTGCTGGCCCTCTTGCAAACCCACCTCGGTGACGCGCAGGTTGCCCGTCACGCTGGCGGTGATGGTTTTGTCATGCGCCTTGGGGCCATAGAGGTTGGTGTAGGCATGGGCAGCAGACCAAGGGGGAAGGGTCGCGCCGAACTGCGCCGAATTGAAGCCCGAAGCAGCGGCGGTGCTGACGGCCGAAGCCGAGGATGTTGCAGCCGAGTGCAATGCGGTTTGCGCTTCTTCTTGTGCAGTGTCTGCAACGCCGCCCGCAGCAGCCAACTCTTGAGCACTCAGTTCTGCGGGCAGGTCGTACCACTTGAGTTGTTCTTCGATGCTGTAGGCCTTGGCCTTGGGCACCATGCGCCAGTTGTCAATCGAGCCTGTGGGGCATGGCGAGATGCAGTCCATGCAACCGTTGCAGATGTCGGCCTTGACCACGTAGTTGAGCGAGTCGTGCGTGATCGCTCCCACCGGGCAAATTGCTTCGCAGGTGTTGCAGCGGATGCAGATTTCCGGGTCAATCAGGTGTTGCTTGATCAGCGTCGCTTCGGTGCTCATGTCATCGGCTCTCTTGTGTTTTTGCGTTTTCTTTTTGTGGTGTGCGTGGTCCGCAGCGGCACGGCTTGGGTATGCGTGGTCCGCAACGGTATGGCTGTGGGCGGGGCGCCTCATACTGGGGTACCAGAAATCGGCACCCGGCCCACAGCCATACCGTCGCTCAGTGCCTGCTTCAACATTACAAGTCTACTGGCACCCTAGGCGTTGTGCACACCCATGTCGTTGAAAGGGCAAGGGGCGGGTGACGATTTTCGGTACCACGGTATGAGGAACCCGCCCCTTGCCCTTTCAATGACCGCCTCACTTCAAGGCAGCACCTTCAAAACACTGGCAAACCAGTAGTCCTGTGACGTCAATGACACAGAACAATCCCTATGCAGTTGACAGGGGAAGGGGCGGGTGACCATTTCTGGTACCCCAGCATGAGGAACCCGCCCCTTACCCTGTCAACTGCTGCCCCCGAAACAACAGGGGCAGCAGTCAAATCAGAAAGTCATCAGTTGAAGCGAACGTAATCAAAGTCCACAGGCTGACGGTTGATGCCCATGACGGGAGGCGCGATCCAATTGGCGAACTTGCCTGGCTCGACGACACGGCCCATCAGGCTGGCCACATAAGCGCGGTCTTCGTGGGTCGGCAACCACTCGCCCACTTGCGCCATCCACTGCGCGTCGGTCACGACTTGACCATCGGGCGTGATCTTGGAGCCCGACAAAGAGCCGATGTTGCGGTGGAACGCCTTGTGAGGGGCGGTCAAGGTGAAAGGAATACCGGCCTTGCTGATCACGCGGTTCCAGCGCTCGATGCCGCCTTTGGAATCGGTGATGTAGTCGTCGCGCAGCACTTCGTTCAAAGCGTTGAGCATCGGCACCTCTTTTTCGACCAACTTGCCATCTTCGACCGACAAGATCTTGTAGCTGTTGCCCTTCAGGACGTGGTCATCACCGCGCTTGCTTTCTTCGTAGCGGCCCTTCAGGCCCGAGCTGTAGAAAGTGGCGGCGTTGGACGACTGGTCGGCACCGAACAAATCGATGGTCACCGAGAAGTGGAAGTTGATGTAACGCTGGATGGTCGGCAAATCGATCACACCAGCTGCACGCAACTTGCCCACGTCGTCGGTTTTGAGCTGGTTCATCACATCCACCGTGCGCTGGATGGTGCGGCTGACACCGGACTCGCCCACAAACATGTGGTGTGCTTCTTCGGTCAGCATGAACTTGGTGGTGCGGGCCAGCGGGTCGAACGCTGACTCGGCCAGAGCGCACAACTGGAACTTGCCGTCGCGGTCGGTGAAGTAAGTGAACATGAAGAAGCTCAACCAATCGGGGGTCTTCTCGTTGAAGGCCTGCAAGATGCGAGGATTGTCTTCGTTGCCGCTGTTACGCTGAAGCAGGGCATCGGCTTCTTCACGGCCGTCTTTACCGAAGTATTTGTGCAGCAGGTACACCATGGCCCACAGGTGGCGGCCTTCTTCGACGTTGATCTGGAACAAGTTGCGCAGGTCGTACATGCTGGGCGCAGTCAGGCCCAGGTGGCGCTGCTGCTCCACAGACGCTGGCTCGGTGTCGCCTTGCGTCACGATGATGCGGCGCAGGTTGGCGCGGTGTTCGCCAGGCACGTCTTGCCAGGCTTTTTCGCCGATGTTGTCGCCGAAATGGATTTTGCGGTCTGCGTCACCGGGGTTCAAAAATACACCCCAACGGTAGTCACGCATCTTGACGTGGCCGAATTGGGCCCAGCCTTGCGGGTCCACGCTCACGGCGGTGCGCAGGTACACGTCCATGTCGGTCGAGCCTTCGGGGCCCATGTCGTCCCACCAGTTGATGAAGTTGGGCTGCCACTGCTCAAGCGCGCGCTGCAAGGTGCGGTCTTCGCTCAAGTTGACGTTGTTGGGGATTTTTTCGCTGTAGTTGATACCGGACATCATGATCTCCTGGAGGGTTAATTGGGTTTGGGGTTGAGCGTTGAGCGTTGGGCGTTGGGCGTTGGGCGTTGGGCGTTGAACTCCAGCTTCACGCTGAACACTCAACGCCTAACGCTGAACGAATCAAACGCGGTTCATGTCGAACTGGACTTTTTCGCCTTTGCCGTAGACCTTCAGGGCACCCTTTTCGCCAACGGCGTTGGGGCGCTGGAAGATCCAGTTTTGCCAGGCGGTCAGGCGGCCAAAGATGCGGGTGGCCATGTTCTCTTTTTGGGCAAATCGCAGGTTGGCTTCCAGACCCGTGAGGGCGTCGGGCGACATGGTCGAGCGCTGTTCCAAAGCCGTGCGAATTTCGTCCGCCCAGTCGATGTCGTCGGGTGCAGCCGTGACCAGGCCCAGGGCCAGTGCGGCATCAGCATCCAGCACTTGGCCGATCGCCCCGCGCGCGGCTTCCATGGCAGGCACTTCTTCGTAAAAGCGGCGCTGCAGGCGGGTCTGGTCGTTGACCATGGGAAAGAAACCGAAGTTCATCTCGCTCAGTTGCAGCTTGGGGGCTTTGTCAGCGTCGTCAGGCAGCGCCAGCATGTAAGCACGGTCGGCGCAGAAAGCCAACTCGGCCAAGGTGCCCGCAAAGCAAGTGCCTTCTTCAATCAGGGCAAACAAGCTGCGCGAAGACACGTCCAGGCGGGCCAGCGTGCGGCGCAGGTGGCCGATGGTCTCGCGGACCAACCAGTGGTCTTTATGAGCCAGCAAAGTCGCGTCAGACGCGAGGACGGCAGCTGCATCGCCAGAAGTCTTGAGCACCCAGGTGCCGATGTCCAGTTCGTTGGTGCGCATGTGCAGGATGGCGTCGTCCAATTCGCGCACCATCTGCAAAGGCCACCAGTTCACACCCGCGGCTTCGATGCCAGCAATATCGGTGGGCTGAGCAGAGTCAGGGGCTTTGACGGTGAAGGTGGCGATGCGCTTGGCGCGGTCGATCTCCACGGTGACGTGGGTGTACGTCAGGGCATCGGCCGCGATGCTGCGGTTCAGCGGGGTCAATTCCACGCCTTTCACGCCTGCGGTGCGGATGCTGCCGACAGTCAGTTTTTTGGCACGGGTTTGCACGGCTTCTTTGAACACGGCGGGCTTGGCGATCGCATCGACCAGACGCCAGTCCACGGCTTTTTGACCGCGCACACCTTCGACGCTGGTGCAGAAGATGTCGGCCAGGTCGTGGCGCACATGGCGCTTGTCGGTCACTCGGGTCAGGCCGCCGGTGCCAGGCAACACGCCGAGCAAGGGCACTTCGGGCAGCGACACAGCGCTGGAGCGGTCGTCGACCAACACGATTTCATCGCAAGCCAGAGCCAGCTCGTAGCCGCCGCCAGCACAAGCACCGTTCAGGGCTGCGATGAATTTCAAGCCGTCGTGCTTGCTGGAGTCTTCGATGCCGTTGCGGGTTTCGTTGGTGAACTTGCAAAAGTTCACTTTCCAGCCGTGCGTGGACACACCCAGCATGAAGATGTTGGCACCGGAGCAGAACACGCGGTCACGCGCGCTGGTCACCACCACCGAACGCACTTCGGGGTGCTCGAAACGGATGCGCTGCAGCGCGTCGTGCAACTCTATGTCTACACCCAGGTCATAGCTGTTGAGCTTGAGCTTGTAGCCAGGGCGGATGCCAGCGTCTTCGTTGATGTTGATCGACAAGGTTGCGATCTCGCCCTCAAAGGCCAGGTGGATGTGTTTGTATTGCGAGGGGTTGGTTTGGTAGTCAACCTGGAAAGCTGGCGTCATGTGGGTGTCTCCGTTCAGGCAGGGGGTCTTAATTTCGGTCAAAAGATGCACTTCATTGCACATTGATCGGAATTTTAGTGCAGCTCAACGGGATACACAATATGCACTTTAATGCATTTACCTGGTATTTACCCTAGGAAATGCACTTTCTGCAGCGCTCAAACCGTCAAGGTCAAATGCTGGCGAACCGAAGTACGCAAGGCGTCAAAGGCTTGGTCTTCGCTGCGGCCACTGGTGTTGATGCTCAGGTCAGCTTTGGAATAAAAAGCCGAGCGTCCTTCCAGGATGCGCTTGAGGTCTTCCATCGCCTCGCGGCTGGCTGCCATGGGGCGCATGTCACCCTGCGCGGCCACACGGCCCATGTGGTCAGCGGCATCGGCTTGAAGCCACACGGTGGTGCAGTGCGAGAGAAGCACATTGAAGTTGGCCGAGTCTGACACCAAGCCACCCGGTGTGGCGATGACGACTTCGGGGTAAATCTGGATCGCCTCTTCAAGCGCACGACGCTCATAACGACGGTAGGCGTTGGCCCCGTAAAGATTATGGATCTCACTGATCTGGCAGCCCGCAAACTGCTCGATCTCGCGGCTCAGCTCAATGAATGGAAAGCCCAGGTCGTCCGCCAGGCGCTGGCCCAGCGCGGTTTTTCCCGCGCCACGCAAGCCGACCAGCGCGATGCGGTTCTTGCGCTCTTGCGCGTTGCCGCCTTCGCCAAACATCTCGCTCAGCTGCACACGGACACGGCGCAGATCGGTTTCGCTGCGCTTGGACAACAACTCGCGGATCAGCAGCCACTCGGGAGACGTGGTGGTCACATCCCCCAGCAACTCGGCCAGCGAACACTGCAGGGCATGGGCCACCTGCAGCAGCACCAGCACCGACACATTCCCCGTGCCGTATTCGAGGTTGGCCAAATGGCGCTCTGACACATCGGCCGCCAAGGCCACGACACGGCGCGTCATGCCTTTACGCGAGCGCAAGTTGCGCACGCGCTCACCCAGCGCCTCCAAAAAAGGACTGCGCTTGGTGTCAAGCTCGGTTGGATCGGTGGACAGCTTGACTTCAGAGGTCATGTTCAACACAGCACTTCAAAACAGGGAAAACCCTAGGATTTAAATCAACCCAAAATATGCACTTTACTGCATACTCCGGAGGACGCACAATAGTGCATAAGATGATGTTTATACCGCCAACTGGCGCGCTTGAACACAGACCATCGAAATAAAAAGGAGACACAGCTTGCACCCAACAACCCCACCCCCTGCCGAATTCAATTTCGCCCAGCACCTGATCGCGACCAACGCGGGGCGTGCCCACAAAACCGCCCTGATCGACGACGCTGGGAAGATGACCTATGGCGAACTGGCCGAAAAGATTCGCCACTTTGCCGGGGGATTGACGGCGCTGGGCCTCAAGCGCGAAGAACGCGTGCTCTTGCTCATGCACGACAGCAGCGAATGGGTTGTTGCGTTTTTGGGCTCTCTCTATGCAGGCGTGGTACCGGTGGCCGTGAACACGCTGCTCACGCCCGATGACTACGCCTTCATGCTGCGCAACAGCCGCGCCCAGGCTGCACTGGTGTCCGGTGCGCTGCTGCCCGCCCTGCAAAACGCCCTGGACCTGGTCAAAACCGAGGTACGCCAGGTGGTGGTCTCCCGCCCCGCAGGCGCTTTGACACAGGGCCAATTCAACATGGCCGACTTCGTGGCGCAAAACTCCCCGGTGTTGCCCGCCCAAACCTTGGCCGATGAACCCGCCTTCTGGCTGTACTCGTCCGGCTCGACTGGCCAGCCCAAGGGCACGGTGCACAGCCAAGGCAACTTGTATTGGACAGCTGAGTTGTACGGCAAGGGGGTGCTGAACCTGCAAGAGAAAGACACCGTGTTCTCGGCTGCCAAGCTCTTCTTTGCTTACGGCTTGGGTAACGCCCTGACCTTCCCATTGAGCGTGGGTGCCAGCGTGGTGTTGATGGCCGAGCGCCCCACCCCACAAGCCACCTTCAAACGCCTGGTAGACCATCAACCCACGGTGTTTTATGGTGCCCCCACCGGCTACGGCGGCATGCTGGCCAACCCCGAGCTGCCCGCCAAGAGCCAGGTCGCACTGCGCCTGTGCTCGTCGGCGGGTGAAGCGCTGCCGCGTGACATCGCCGAGCGCTGGTCTGCGCACTTTGGCTGCGACATCATCGACGGCATTGGCTCCACCGAAATGCTACACGTGTTTTTGTCGAATCGCCCCGGCGACGTGCGCTACGGCACCACGGGCAAAGCCGTGCCTGGCTACGAAGTGCAACTGCGGGGCGAAGACGGCAGTGTGGTGACGGGCCACAACGAAATCGGCGATCTTTACATCCAAGGCCCCAGCAGCGCTCTGATGTACTGGAACAACCGCGAGAAGTCACGCAATACCTTTCAAGGCGTCTGGACCCAAAGCGGCGACAAGTACACCCGCGACCCCGACGGCTACTACACCTACGCTGGCCGCAACGACGACATGCTCAAGGTCAGCGGTATTTACGTCTCGCCTTTTGAGGTGGAATCCACCCTGGTGCAACACCCCGCCATTTTGGAAGCGGCCGTGATCGGCAAAGAAGACACCGATGGCCTGACCAAAACCAAGGCCTTCATCGTGCTCAAAACCGGTCAGAGCCTGACGCAAGAAGAGGTCAAGGCCTTTGTGAAAGAGCGCTTGGCTCCTTACAAGTACCCGCGCTTTATCGAGTTCGTGGCCGAATTGCCCAAGACCGCCACGGGCAAGATCCAGCGCTTCCGTTTGCGTGAGCAGGAAAAAGCCAGCTGAGCTCCACCATACGGGGCGCTCACAAGGACGCCATGCGGAACCAAAGCGGCTTCAACAGAGCTTCAACCCTGGAGGCTCAGCCGCCAGCAGAGAATTGTTCACTTCAGAGTCGGTTGAAGCCAGCACTTGCTCGATCTTGCCTATCAGCCACAAAGCCGCCGGCGACAACACACGCCCTTGGGCATGGATGACCGATGTGGCCAGCGCCTGTGCAGCGGCGTACTGCACATGCGGCAAGGCCACGCCTTGCGCAGCGGAAACAGCGCTGGGCAAAGCGCTGGCCATGGCCTCGTGCGTGGCAAACAAGACACAGTCACTGGACTGCATCACCGACTGCAACACCGACACGCTGTCGCAGCTTAGCCCCACGGGCAATTCTTCGTGGTGGGGCAATTCATAAATTTCCTGCAAGGCCAGCCTGGCCTGATGCGGCAAGACCGGGCCAATGAGCTTGTACTGGCGCAAAGCCAGGCGCTGTGCCAATCCATCCAGCGCCAGCAAAGGATGCGCCTGGCGCACAAAAAAACCAAAGCGCTGCGGCGGCAAGGGGCGCACGGCAAAGTCGGCAGGCGGTGGCAAGCTGTGCGTCAAGGCCACCACAAAATCAAGCTCGTTGCGTTGCAACTTGCCCCGCAGCCGCTGCCAGTTGCCAATGTCCACATCCACCGTCAGGCCCGGTTTTTCTTGCACCTGCTCGATCAGCAGGCGGGTCAGAAAAGCTTCTGCCGGGAAAACCCCGACGCCGAAATTCACATGCCCCGAGTCCACCCCGACCAGTTGCTGCGCCTCGCGTTTGAGGCTCTCGGCATCACCCAAAATTTGCAAGGCCCGGGGCAAGATGCGCTGCCCCGCGTCCGTCAGGCTCACGCCCTCATGCGCCCGGTTGAGCAACTGCAGGCCCAAGGACTCTTCCAGCGTCTGGATGCTGCGTGTGAGCGCCGGCTGGGTCAGGTTCAGGCGCTGCGCCGCCTTAAGGAAAGATTTCTCCTCGGCAATGATGGCCAAGTGTTCCAGTCGGCGCAGGTTCAACATATGCAAATATTTTATTAAAGTTCAATTTAATTGCAATAGTTTTTATTTTCGACGAGCACCCAAGACCCACATCTGTACAGCAAACTGCCCTACGACCCGTTCAAGGATTTCACGCCCATCGCCCAAGTGGCCCGGTCCGCCACGGTGCTGGTGATCAGCAAGGAGTCCCCCTTCAACTCGGTGCGTGACATGGTCAACTTTGCGCGCAGCGACCACGGCCGTGAGATGTCGATGCACAAAGAGTTACGCAAACGCACAGCTATCGAGATGTACTTTAGTGCCCTCCATCCCCGTGGCAGAGTGGTTCAAACAAGCACATGAATGGCTTGGTGAGGCAGCAACTGCACAAGGGCACTGAATTGTCTGTTTACAGCCAGGAAGAACTGGATGCGATTGCAGACGGAATCAACAACCGCCTGCGCAAAGGATTGGGGGTACGATCGCCTCCGTCTGTTGACCGTGAACTGCATGCAAACAACCAGCAATAAGCCACGCTCGCCCACTGAAATCCAGAATGTTGCACTTCACTTTTGAATCCGCTCAGCTATAAAAAATTTTTATATAAAAATTTTAAAAATGCAATTGTTTTTTGCTGAGAGATCTCTTACATTGATTTTAAGAGTTCAACGAAGGAAATAATTAAACGTGTTAATGGTGCGATCTTCAGAAATTTTCCTCGGAAATCCCAGTTATTTTCCAGCTAAACCGGAAAATTATAGCTAAGGCCACACCGCAGTGCGCGCAGAATGCGCCGCTGAAACATACTTTTATATATGCTTCCTCGCACTGATTTTCGACAGAATGGTCACTTCAAAAGGCATTTTCACCAAGGCTCCAATTACTGGTAAACCCTGACGAAGTCAAAATGAACTGTGTATTTTATCAAGCCGTTATCTTGCATTTTGTGTTCACTTCTAGGAGATATTTTCAATGAGAAATTTGAATAAAAATAGACGCAGTCTGATGATGGCCGCAGCCTCCGCCGGGCTTGGACTTGGCGGTTTTCCAATGGTTGCAAGTGCGCAAAGCTTTCCGATATCCGGGAAGCCAATACGTATCGTTTTGCCTGTCCCGCCTAGCATTCTTGATACGACCCTTCGCCTCATGTTTGATTCTGTGAGCGCCGAACTTGGAACCAATCTGATCATTGACAATAAACCTGGTGCGTCAACAATTATTGCCGCAGAGGATGTCAAGCGCTCAGCACCCGATGGACACACATTGCTTTACACGTTTGTCGTTACGCACACACAAAATCCGCACTTATATTCAAAACTTCCCTATGATCCGTTTCGTGATTTCATACCCGTCACTCAACTGGTGCGCTCTGCTACAGTCTTGACCGCTCACCCTAAAGCCCCTTTCAACAACATAAAAGAGTTAGTCGCTTATGCAAAGGCGAACAAAGGCAAAGTTGCCTTCGGTTCGTACGGTAATGGGACCACATCACATTTGAACGGTGAAATCTTACAACGAAGCGCTAATATTGAGCTGATCCATGTTCCATACAAGGGGTCATCTGAAGCTGTTAAAGACCTGATCGGAGGGGTCGTCCCAATGATCTTCGATGGCACCCAATCTGCAGTAGTGAATATCAAGGCAGGCTTGGTAAAGGGCATCGGTACTGCTACAGACCGTCGGATAGCTGTATTGCCGAACTTACCAACCATCTCTGAGCAAGGTGTCCCGGGTATTGACATTGTTGGTTGGCAAGGGCTTTTTGCGCCTGCTGGGACCAATCCTGCTGTTATTGAACGAATCGCCGCAGCGTTCCAAAAGGCGGTACGTCAAAAAGCTGTCACAAGTTTTATTGAAGAAGCAGGCAGTGAAGTCAGTGGCACAACACCTGCTGAATTTTCGGCAATTGTTCGCAAAGATTACGATCGTTGGGGTCAAGTGATCAAAGCAACGGGTCTCAAGTTTGACTGAAGCCGGTAGTTATTTTAAAAAAATGAAAAGAAATTCAAAATGCACGACCTAGTCATCAACGGTGGTCTGATCATCGACGGCACCGGCGCTCCGGCCCAAGCGGGTGACATCGCCATCGACCAAGGCGTCATCAGCCAGGTGGGCGGCAAGGCAGGACCTGCACGCCGCACCCTTGACGCCCAGGGCGCGATGGTGACGCCCGGTTGGATTGACATCCACACCCACTACGACGGCCAGGCCACCTGGGACCCCTACCTCTCACCCTCCACGGCGCACGGCGTGACCAGCGTGGTCATGGGCAACTGCGGCATGGGCTTTGCCCCAGTCAAGCCCGACAAACGTGACTGGCTGATCTCGGTCATGGAAGGCGTAGAAGACATCCCCGGTGCGGTGCTCTCCGAAGGCATTCATTGGGATTGGGAAAGCTTTCCCGAATACATGGATGCGCTGGCGCGTCGCCCCAAGGCCCTGGACATTGCCACGCAAATCCCCCACTCGGCCGTGCGGGCCTATGTGATGGGCGAGCGCGGCATCCAGCACGACGAAACCACGCCCGACGATCTGTTCGAGATGTGCAACATCGTTCGCGAAGCCCTGAAGGCCGGGGCTTATGGTTTTTCTACCTCGCGCACCTTTTTGCACAAATACGACCAGCGCAAATACCCGCCAGGCACCTTTGCCACTGGCGAAGAAATTTCCACTCTCGGCCAGGTGCTGGGCGAAGTGGGTCACGGCGTGTTACAGATGACGTCGAACCACATCTCGATGCACCACGAGATCCCGTGGATGCGCAACCTGGCCCTCAAAAACAAGCTGCCCGTGCTGTTCAACCTGCAGCAAACCGACCCGGCCCCGGACCTGTGGAAAGACATTCTGGGCACCCTCAAGGAAGCCCATGCGCAAAACATCCCCTTGTATGGCGGCATCTGCGGCCGGCCCGTGGGCCTGCTGTTTTCGTGGCACAGCAGCTTGCACCCCTTCATCGTCAGCCCGGCCTATCTGGAGATCGCCAAGCTGCCTTGGCCCGAGCGCATCACCCGGCTGCGCCAGCCCGAAGTGCGCCAGGCCATCCTGACCGGTGAGCGCCTGCGCACCGATGAGCGCATGCGCGTCATGTTTGGCAACTTCCACAAAATCTACCGCCTGGCCGACAACCCGGACTACGAGCCCGAAGCCAGCGAAAGCGTCAAAGCCATGATGCAGGCCCAGGGCCGCAGCGGCCTGGAAGTGGTGTACGACCTGATGATGGAGCGAGATGGCATGGCCATGCTCTATTACCCCAGCTTCAACTACTCGTATGGCAACCTGGACCACTTGCACGAATGGCTGCAGAGCGATGTGACCGTGAACAGCCTGTCGGACGGCGGCGCACACTGCAACTACATCTGCGACGTCAGCATGCCCACCTTCATGCTCACCCACTGGAGCCGTTCACGCACCCGGGGCGACAAGTTCAGCGTAGAAGCCATGGTCAAGCGCCAAACCCATGACACCGCACGCATCTACGGCATGAACGATCGGGGCACGCTGCAAGTGGGCAAGAAAGCCGACATCAACATCATCGATTACGACAAGCTGCGGCTGTACGCCCCCGAGATGGTCTACGACCTGCCCGCAGGCGGACGGCGCCTGACCCAGCGCTGCGATGGCTACATCGCCACTCTAGTGGCTGGTCAGCCGATCTTTGAAAACCAGCAAGCCACTGGCGCACTACCGGGTCAGCTGATGCGAGCTGGCCAAAGGGGCTGATGGCTCTGCTTGAATGAATAAAGGGCGCCTGATGGCGCCCTTTGTTCATCAACGAGATCCACGCAATGAACGGGATGTTCAGGCCACGTTGATCAGCATGATCAGGTGTCTTTGCTGACCTTGATGGTCGGGAACTTGTTGGAAAAGTCCTTGGCCTTGGCAGCGATCTTGACGGCCACCTGGCGGGCCACGGCTTTGTAGATCTGAGCCACTTCGCCGTCGGGGTCGGACACCACCGTGGGTTTGCCGTTGTCGGCCTGCAAACGAATTTGAATGTCCAGTGGCAAAGCGCCCAAGTAATCCATGCCGTATTCGGCGGCCATTCTCTTGCCCCCATCGGCTCCAAAAATGTGCTCTATGTGGCCGCAGTTCGTGCACACATGCACGGCCATGTTCTCGACCAGACCCAAAATCGGCACGCCGACTTTCTCGAACATCTTCACGCCTTTTTTGGCGTCCAGCAGGGCAATGTCTTGCGGGGTGGTCACGATCACCGCGCCCGTCATGGGCACGCGCTGGCTCAGCGTCAGCTGGATGTCGCCCGTACCGGGGGGCATGTCCACGATCAAATAATCCAGCTCTTTCCAATTGGTCTGGCGCAGCAGCTGCTCCAGCGCCTGGGTGGCCATGGGGCCGCGCCAGATCATGGCCTCGTCTTGATTCACCAGGAAACCAATCGACATGACCTGCACGCCGTAGTTTTCCATGGGCTCCATGGTCTGGCCGTCTTCGCTCTCGGGGCGACCTTCGATGCCCATCATCATGGGTTGGCTGGGGCCGTAAATGTCAGCGTCCAGCAGGCCCACCTTGGCCCCCTCGGCGGCCAGTGCCAGCGCCAGGTTGACGGCGGTGGTGCTCTTGCCCACGCCGCCTTTGCCTGAAGCCACGGCCACGATGTTTTTCACCTGCGGCAGGAGCGCCACGCCGCGCTGGGCGGCGTGAGCCGTGATCTTGCTGGTCACGTTGGCCGACACATTGGCCACACCCGCCACGCCTTTGGCGGCCGCAATCAGTGCTTGTCGAATGCCGGGAATCTGGCTCTTGGCCGGATAACCCAGCTCGACTTCAAACGACACATCGCCGCCTTCGACTTGCAGGTTCTTCAACGTTTTGGTGGATACGAAATCTTTGCCCGTGTTCGGGTCGATCACGGTTTGCAGGGCTTGGAGAAGTTGTTCGGTGGTCGCCATGGTCTCTTTCTAGAATGGGCCGAAGTTTACCGACAAGCCAGCCCATACACCCTAAAATCACCGATTCCCCTACAAACTGCCCCACCATGTCTGCCCCCAACGCGCCCCGCCAGCTTTTCGTCACCACCGCCCTGCCGTATGCCAACGGCAATTTTCACATCGGCCACATCATGGAATACATCCAGGCCGACATTTGGGTTCGGTTCCAGCGCATGCAGGGCAGCCAGGTCAACTTTGTGGGCGCTGACGACACGCACGGCGCGCCGATCATGATCGCGGCCGAAAAAGCGGGCAAGACACCCCAGCAGTTCGTGGCCGACATCGCGGCGGGCCGCAAGCCCTACCTGGACGGTTTTCACATCGCGTTTGACAACTGGCACAGCACCGACGCGCCCGAGAACCACGTGCTGGCCCGTCAGATTTACCGCGACCTGCGCGACATTTCAGAAGCCGATGGCGGCTCGCTGATCGAAGTGCGCGCCGTGGAACAGTTCTTTGACCCCGAGAAGAACATGTTTTTGCCGGACCGTTTCATCAAAGGCGAGTGCCCCAAGTGCCATGCCAAAGACCAGTACGGCGACAACTGCGAAGTCTGTGGCGCGGTCTACGCCCCCACCGACCTGATCAACCCGTTTTCGGCACTCTCAGGTGCCAAGCCTGAGCTCAAAACTTCGGAGCATTTTTTCTTCAAGCTGTCCGACCCGCGCTGCGTCGAGTTTTTGAGCAACTGGACGCAAGACGGCAAGCTGCAACCCGAAGTGGCCAACAAGGTCAAAGAATGGTTTTCTGTGCGCACCAACCCGGACGGCACGACCAGCGAAGGTCTGGGCGACTGGGACATTTCGCGTGACGCGCCTTACTTTGGCATCGAAATTCCGGACGCACCGGGCAAGTATTTTTATGTGTGGTTGGACGCGCCTGTGGGCTACTTGGCGTCGCTGAAAAACCTGCTGGACAAGCGCGG
>Ga0209550_10000214_pt1 | contig 51676 bp, 56 predicted proteins | sample LauGreSuBDMM15SN_2_FD_187567 | JGI IMG/M metagenome (GOLD analysis project Ga0209550, IMG submission 187567) | Freshwater lake microbial communities from Lake Michigan, USA - Su13.BD.MM15.SN (SPAdes) (version 5) | ecosystem: Environmental > Aquatic > Freshwater > Lake | place: Lake Michigan...
TCTAAAAATATGATAATCCGTCTTCCTCTGTGGCGGTGAAAGGACCGACTTATCCCACCAATAATAGAAACTATTATGGACTAGTAGGGTTCACAGAACAGGCCTAAAGGTTATAAATATCTAACACGTTGTATTGCGAGAGTTGTAGAGGACCCGCGACGGAAGCACCTCCACCTCCGCTGGCAGGCATGGTGGCGGGTTGGACGTTCGGGCCAGCCTCGTACTTGGATTGAACCTCGGGGAGCCCGACCGCGTAATTGTAATACTCCATTTGGCTGATCTTACATTGATCGATCGATCCGTTGGGAAACAAATACAAGTTTCCTCGATTCTGTTTTAGCATCGCGGCATACACGCCGGATTGATACATGACGTCGTTCACATAGAACTTGACCGCCAACCCGTTCTCGAAATCGTTGATCGGGATGTTGTCTTCGAACACGACCGTGACGAGAAACCACCTGCCCTGAAAGAGGGACAACAGGTTCTTGCGATAGATCGAGTCGCTGCTCTGAATCTGCGTGACCGCGAGCGTTTCGTTGATGTTGTTGTCGGTGTTGAATCGGACGTTGAACTCCATCGGATTCGACCCGAATTCGATGATGGGGCAAAAGGCCACACGATCGACGACCGAGGTGGTCTGATTCGCGACCTTGTCCACGACCCGGTAACTATAGGACGCCGCGTCCCCTCGAAGCAGGATTGGCTTCCCCAACGCTACCGAGGGATTGCCCACATTGATCCAGAACGAGTAGGAAAATTGCGCGCCGCCCTTGATATTGGACGACGGATTCAGGGGCAAGAAATTGGCCGCGTACGGGAGCACGGTGTTGAACGACGTGTAAGAGAGTTGAGAGCTCTCGGCGTACCCCGGGACGATGGCGGTCTTCCCCTTCACGTTGGGATCGATCACCGCGTCCGTGTACAGGCTATCCGACTTGAGCACGTATAGCGAGACGATGTATACGACGACCACGATGACGATGCCGATGACGGCCTGGATGATAATTGACAACAGACTCATATTTCCTTTCTCTGATGTTAAAAGAGATATTTCATCATGTCGAGGGCGCAATTTCACGGAGAACCGAGCAACGTCCACATTCCCGTTCCAGCGCCCGTGAAGAGGGCTGCCGAGCTCGCGCTCAAACTCCGCGACCAATACAACTTTCAGGGAGCCACCTCCACCGGCTGGAAGCGAGCCGTGCAATTGGCGACGAAATCACACGTCTCCATCGAGGATTTCAGGTTCATTCGAAACTGGTATGCTCGACACGTGTTCGTCTCGAAACCCGGCTACGATGCTTGGACCTCGGCCGGAAGCCCCAAAACCCCCACCTGGGCGAAGCATCACGCGATTTGTTCTTGGCTCACTTGGGGTGGCAACCCAGGATTGACGTGGGTCAATAAAGCCTCCCACCTAAACGTGCTATCTGCGCATTTCGGAAAACCGTATAGAAAAGTGGTGATATAAAAAAATGAGAGCACATTTAAATGAAGCGTTTGTGTCCCATGATCGTCGCCATCTGTGGTGTCAAACGGAGTGGCAAGGATGCGATCGCGGGTCGAATTCTCCAATCCGATCAGAAATTTAGTCATGTCAAAATATCCGAATCGTTAAAAAAAATGTGTCGACTATTGTTTAATTTTACGGAAGAGGAGGTCGAGGGTCCCGAAAAAGACTACATCGCGGCCACGTGGGGCATCACGCCGCGCAAGGCGATGCAGTTCATCGGCACAGAGGTGATGCAATACAAGATCCAAGAAATCTTGCCGGACGTCGGACGGTGTTTCTGGATCAAAAAAATATTGACGGATCCGACCCTGTCCACGAAGCCGATCGTGATCAGCGATTTGCGGTTCAAGCACGAGGAGCAGGCCTTGAGGCATTCGGGTCGTCGCGTGGTCATCATAAAAGTCACGCGACCAGCCCACACACCAGAGTCAGAAGAAGAAGGAGAAGAAGACCTTCATCCCTCGGAGCAAGAGTGGAAAGAGGTGCGCGAGGATGTGTGGATTCGCAACGAAGGGACGCTCCTCGATCTCTACGAACAGGTCGACCGCTTATTAGTTGAAATCAATCGTTCGGACACAGTCGAACCGATTCATGTTCTTCACAAATGATTTGGACAACTCGCACCGCTTGGAGTCGCCGGGGGCCGCGAGCTCTGCCGTCTTTTTTTGCACTGAAAACATGTCTTTCTCGATCGCCGCCAAGTTCTCAGTGATATAGGTCAAGATGTCGTTTTGAATCACCCATCGGAAAAAGTTCAGTTGACCGATCGTGGTCTCGATCGAATTTTCCGCGTCGTAGAAGAAGGCGATGCGATCGCGTCGTCGAAAGGGATCGAACTGTTGTTTTGAATAAGCCTTAAGTTGAGAGCGATAGCTGATGTAAACGTTGGTGGTGTTGATAAACGTGCTGCGCTTCTTGCTGTAATTAGTGACAAACCAATCGAGCAGCCGCAACGAAATCGGAGACTTGCCTTGTATGATGGGCGTGATGCAATCGATGTGATCCGCGTTGCTATAAAATTTCGCAAGAGAAAGCATCAAGAGGTCGCCGTGAGGCGTGGATGTTGCCGCAAATTCTTGCATTTTATCTAATGGATGCAAACATGCCTTAAGTATCGTTTCGTTCGTTCGTTTTATCTGGATCTTATGTAGTATAGCATGAGCATGAGCATGAGCATGAACACTAGTAGCACCCAGATCCTTTATACCGTTCATCCTGATGATAACTCGACCGCGATGTCGATCCCACCTGCAGACATGGCAAAGACGTTTTTAGGGCCCACAACAGGATTTCATCGTCTACAACTTCAAGAAACAGAACGAAAATCCGTACCGTTCACATGGAACCACGTGCGAAGTCTGTCCAACGCGGACGATCGAGAAAGCATCAACGCATTTCGAAACCAATACATCAAACAAATAAAAGATTCGTTGTGTTTGCCGGACGGCTGTACGCTATTAATGGTGGGCACCTTTGATCAGGCGACCTTAGGTTCCCAAGTGGATTCGGACATCGATATCAATATTCAATTTCAAGATACGGTGACGGTGAAGGGCTTCTGGAGCGCAAAAAAAATCTCGGTGAATCCAGGTCACAAGGTCGAGGCCATGTTTAAATTGATCGCGAAGCAACATGCGACACGGTTTCCTAGTGCGACGTTGGAGACCATGTTCGACGCGAACTTTTATGCCTCCCTAATCGATAAAAAAGGGGACTCTTATGACTATCAACAAATGTTTGATAAGTGTGCCCCGCCAGGCACGTGTTTGAAGCAACATGCCTATGCGTTCTTGCGAGTTTGCGAGGCCTTGGATGATAAAGTGAACATCAATAAGTTTAACACATCCATTAAGCCAATCTTGGAAGAAGCACGCTCAATATTGAGCAAAAAAAATGCGGAGTGGATTCGGCAAATGGAGGAAGCATGGAATAAAATTGTCCCAAATCCAAACTCTTCAGATTTCTCAAACATTCAAAACGTTTTAAGTCAGCAAAAGGGTATATCCAATGATGATCTAGTCAATGTTATCTTATCAAGTCCTAATTCAGGAACATATACAAGGGAAAACATGAAGGCATTTTTGGACGAGATCAATAAGCCGCCGGAACAAGAGTATGACCGCTACATCACTTATGTTCAAAAATTCTTTGAAAAGGCTAGAAGTGGCGATTGTGCCGACGTTCACGATGCATATTCTCAGGTCAAGATGCAAGAAAATGAGACGTATCGGTCACTCGGGGGCTATTTGCACGTCGTCTTGAACATACCGAAATTGCCGTTGCAAATGTACTTGGATTCGATTTTGGATAATTTAGGATTTCTATATGGATATTTGCCTCCGAATAACCAACCAGATAAAGCAATGAACAACACAAATGACAGTTTTTTAACCATTTCCAAGATTGCCAAGTACGTGAGCCGAATGATTGACGCGTTAGAGCGTATGAACCCGAATTCTTGCTCGAACCAAACACTTGCCAAGTTGAAAATTCTCGTTGGGCTGGTCAACAATCATCGCAAGCACAAATGCGAGGAACTCGAAAAAATGATCATCAACGAATTCTTTGTGGGTAGTTTCAAGTTGAATGCAATCGAAGAAGTCATCATTGGCAACATCGTGAATCCGGCTTTGGAGGCCGGGACGTGTCAAGAGAAAGAGGTCCTCAAGAGGGGAGGAGGGCCCCAATACATGTACATCTTGAATCGTCGACGAAAACTCACCAAGATCGGCAGGTCGTGGACGTTGTTGTACAAAGGAAAAAGGATCAAGCTTGCCGAAGCGAATCGGTTGAGCGGTCGCAGTCGAGTTTAGCAGTCGCCGATCTCGAAGGTTCGATGGTTTTGTGAGGAGCTCTCGATCGTGCTCATCTGCCAAGGTCCCACAGGGACCTTCTCGATGGGAGGATCGCTGCGAACTTGGAGGTTGCCGTTCTTCTTGCTCTGCCCGATGGTGTTCACGCCGACCAGATATCCGGCGGTGAGGAAGTTTTGGTCGGTGACGTCGCCCTGTCCGGCAGGAGCCACCTGAGCCCACTTGGAATTCGCGGCGTCCTTGGGGAGGAGGTCGGACGCCGTGAGGGTGTCCCTGGGAGCGCACTCTCCGGCGTTGGACCAAGCGGCGCCCATGGAGGGAGCTGCGACGGGTCCGTAGTTGACGGCCTTGTAGGTCTCGTTCATCTTGTCGGAAGGCATGACGCCGTTGTTGGACGCCGAAGCGGCCGAGACGACCGACGACGGCATCTCTGAGGTGACGGGAGCCGATACGACAGGGAAGAGAGGAGGGGCCACGGAGAACTTTTCGTAGGACTGCTTCTGGGGCACTTGTTGCGAATACTTGTTGTATTGCATCACGAGGATGGCTAAGATGACGACGGCTAGACCAATGAGCAACAACTTTGACACAAGCTTTTCATCAGGTTGGGGTGACATTTATTCTAGGTCTACAAAATAAAATTTATGTGCCCGATATTTCTTGTGAGATTCTCTCAATAAGTTCGAGGTCGGCAGCCTTGGACTTCCCAAGGACCTCTTTATATTTTTTGTACTCTTCTAATCTCGCTAGCTGAGATTGGATGCGCTTGTCGATCTGTAGGGCGAGATCCGTCTTGAGATCTTCTACGACACTTTCTAGGTCGACTTCCTCTCCACCCTCCTCGACATCCTCCTCTTCGTCAGACACCTCCGGGAACCCGCCCGCTGGGGCCGCCTCCGCGATGGAGACGAACTCCCAGATGACCTCGGACATCACGTGCGTCAACTTGACGCCCATGAGTCTCAGCGTGACCGTGTAGTTCTGGCCCGCCGCCAAGGCAAGCGGCGTTTCCTCGTTTAATCGGACGCGAATCACCTTGCCCTTATCTGCGTCCACGACCACAGAGCACAGCTCCTCGGCGTCGGTGTCGACCTCCCTGATCATGTCTCGAATCAGCAACTCTAGATCCAGATAGGTGGAGAATGCGTCGCGGCGAACGGGCTTCAAGAGGAGGAGCGTCGGCGAGCGACAAAACACGCGAGCGTCGAACTCGTAGAGGTGCTTGCCCTCGATCTTGCAGATGCATGAGGAAGAGTTGCGCTTGATGCTTTTGAAGGACTTGATTTTTGACGATTTCAAGGGTTTCATTTCATTCAAGTAGAAAAATGAATTGCGTTCAAGGACGCACGAATGACTTAAGTGCTAGCTATAGATGAAATCGGAGAAAGGCGTCTTCATCAAATTGATCACAAATAAGTTGATCTCTTTGATCGCCAGCGAGGTCAACAAACCGGAGTTGCAAGTCTTGGTGCGACAGCAAATCATCATTCCGCTCATTCGCATTTTGTATTCCGAGCTCTATCCGTATTTGATCGCATTGGTGATGACCATTCTGCTCATTCTCATCATGTCTATTCTAACGCTATTGCTCGCCTATTTCAAGCGGTGACGAAACACCGATGTCGATTCGAGCTCGTTCGATGAATCTGTTTTTTGACCTCTTCCAGCATTTCGGCCACATTCGCAATGTTCAATTTCATGTTGGAACACATTGGCAAGTTCCGGAGCGCGTCTAGGAGAAAGTCACACATGTCGGTGAGTTCGTCGTCATATTCCTCCGCCCACCGATTGTATCGTTTCACTCTAGGCCACACAGAGCACACGGGTGGATCGTTCGTCAACAAGATTGGCTCCTTGATGGGCCGCGGCACGACTTGAAAGCTTCGATCGCGATTGATTAACAACATTGCATAGAGTGTTTGATCGCCCTATTTTTATGTGCCAATGGTATTGTATAATACGAGTGTCCTTGTCTTGCATTACACTCAACACGAATGGGATATGTCAATCTATTGTTTGAGATCGAACAGGTGATCTTGTTGCATTAGAGCCATTCAAAATACATTTGAATATTCTAAACGGTAGTACTAGATCAGACAACATGGGTGCGCTACAATAATAATGAAAAATCCACTTAATATATGCCAATAATTCATCGTCTTTTAAATAAGTTATAAGTTCAATCATTGCTATACCAAAATGAAACCAATCGAATGCTCTTGCATAAAATTTATAATATCGATAATCATAATCGTTACATTGCCGTTCGTAATCGTAATCATCATCATTTTCATCAGGTCTATCCAATACATTTAATGTTTCCCATTTTTTTAGAACCAACATGAGATTTTTTTCTGAAAATATTTCATGATCGTATTCATTCACTTTTTTAACAAACGCTAATTTTGACCCCCTCCCATTTATCCAAAATTTTACAAATTCACTGTGACAAGGTGTTTTAAACGTATAAGAATATTGGTTCAATGACACATCTAGATTTATGATTGAACCGTAATCGCCTATTATTACACCATTATTTTTACCAACAAATACATTTTGACATTTAATATCGCCATAGTATAGATCGCGTGCGTGTATGGATCTTAAAAACTCATTTGTTACGGTGTAAATTTGTTCAAGATTTTTATACGGGTCTAATTTTAGTTCGCGCAATACATTAGAGTTTTTAAGATCACCTTTTGCATTTCTAAAAAGATTTGCTTTAACCTTTTGTATTCTTATGATATAACCGTCCTCGTGAGATGCAATACATGTATATGTTCTTATGAATGAAACATTCATCCTATTCAAAAATAATTTGATTTGGTTACTTTCTGCACGAACTTCAGATTCTTTTTTGAATAATTTGAGACCGTAATCGTGTTCTCTTAGATATTCACAAAAATCATCATACGAAACAAAATCCAGTTTCTTAGTTTTATTATGCTTTTTATCATACAAGTCTAATGTGATTTTATCTAATTGTTTCAAATCTTTATGACATTCAGTTGTATAACTCGCACCCACACCGCCTTTCATTTTTAATGAACATCATATAAAAAAATTGCCGAGCAGATGGTTGCGGAGATCACCAAGATCAACTCTTACATGGCATAAGGGCTCCGATGTGATATATTCTAAAGAAAGAATGAGCATGAGCAAGAATAAGAGCATGGCGTATTCGAAAGCTTTGGCGTCGGTGATCGTAGGCATCGAGAGCGACGTCGACGACTCCAAGTTTTACGAATTGAAACCGATTTCCGAGTTGTTAGCCAAAAGTCGACCCGCGAAGGTGCCTCGAAAGTTCGAAGACCACCTCTTAGAAAACCTGTATGGCGACGACGTGTGCGGCATCTTGAGAGACGTGGTCGACAAATGGGAAGACTACGGGTTCTTGAACGTCGGACAAAGAAATTGGATCGTGGCCGACCTCATGCGCATTCTGTTCAAATATTGTTCGATCACCCTCGACCATAGCCTAGACCTAGCGACCGACGAAGAGACGGACGACGACGATAGTTGGGCTTAGCCTAACCTGATTATTGCCGTCGACTTGCAAAAAAATAGGACGTGAAATAAAAGCACGAATGTTGTTGGACGTGGCAAATTTAGCGATTCCGTTTAGCATGCTGGCATCCTTGAGATATCTCAAAAGCTATAAAGGGACAGGAACCCAGAAGGGAGGCGAGAGCGGTACCTGCTTCATGTGCCATGAGACCAAAGCCGGCGGCGCCTCCTCGGTCACCGTCCGAATGAAGTAGTCTTGATCAACTTCATGATCTCCGCCTCGTACTCGCATCCGTAAAGTCGATGCGCCTGCCACATTTTGGCCAACGATTCGACGGCCGGGTGGCGACTGTGTTTCGCCATGAACCAAACCTCCCCCATCGTCGCGGGTTGCGAAAACGTATGTATTTTTCCTTGGTATTCGATGAATAACATCGGTGCAGTGCCTTTGCAATTCAATTGGTGCGTCGTTCCTTTATGTATTATCTCAACTTACTAAAATGGAATCAATTTACGAGTTTAAAGTTTCGGATCCCGAGTATGTTGGCATGTATAACGATATCGCGCGTTTTGCGATCATCCAATTGTCCATCCAATTCATGTTGGTTCTCCTCGATGCACAACGCTATTCGATCTTCAGTATCGATTTCCTCCTCTTACTTATGTTCATGACGATCGGTGTCATGTTGTACTGGCTCGTGTGGCGCAAAATCGTCATGATCACACACTAACACCAATACCTAGTTGAAACTTGAGAAATCATTTCTCTAGCCAGTTCAGAAAACGAATATGTATTCAACCACGATGATCAAATCTTATCTCAACACGTGGCCCGAGCATCAAGAGAGCGAAGATCGGGCCAAAGCATTGGCCTCGCTCGCCACCTTCGACCACGTTGCTGCGATCCCTCGCATCTGTGCCCAGCCATCCCTCCACCCCCTGGTGAAGACCAGCAAAACCACCTTTAGCGACATCGAAATGTTGGTCGCTTACGACGGATCATCGAAAGGCACACTCTCCTCCATGTTTCGACCTCAACTCCGAGGAACGCATGCCTTCTTGGCCGACCTCTTGACCCATCCGGTGACCTCGCGCGAGGTGTTGGAGCAACGTCAAGCGATCCTCAAGCAGGTGACCGCCCACTCGTCGGAGATCGGAGCCAGCCTGGAAATCCTGCGAGCGCACGAGTCGGACGTGGCGTGGTTTTTCTCGAGCACCAATCGAGAACCAGAGGTGTCGTCGCTTCTCGACATTCTCTATTTCCAGTTCTTTCCGCTGACGCCTCTGAACACGATCCCCAAGGCGCTCACGTGCATGAATTTATATCAAATCTTGGGATCCCCGCTCGTGGGCATTCTATCGCCCATCTGTTATTTCATCGTCCCTTATTTTGTCTTGAAAGTGAAGCTCGGGCGTCTCTTTCCCATCAGCTTTTCCGCGTTTCTAAGACTCATGTTGAACGGGATGTTGTCCGGTGAAGGCATGTTGAGCAAAATGACGGGCATTCCTGGCATCAGCTACGTGTACTATGCCTTCACCCTCTTCTTTTATTTCCAAGGTCTCTTTAACTCGTTCGAAATCTCTCGGTTGGTCTACAAGACGATGAATCACGTGATTTCGAGAGTGAACGGGGCAGTGACGTATATGCGAGCCGCCTCCTCCCTCCTCGCACTCTTTCCAAGCGTGGACGCGTTCTGGGGATCCCAGGACCCCTTGTTGGCACCGGTCGACTACGACTTGGAGCTGAAGCCAGCCTATCTGCCCACCTTTTTGTCGCCCGGTGCCCATTTGATCGTTCATCGAGCGTTGTGCGAACGTATCGCCACGCACCTGCCCCTGATCCATTTCTCTTATGTGATCGACGGGCTGCATTCCGTCATGCAGCTCCCAGGACTGTGCTTTTCGGAATTCGACAGATCTAAGGATCCGGGCACCGTCCATTTCGTGGGCGTTCGACATCCTTTGATCGCGAACCCCGTCAAGAACACGGTCGTCCTGGACAAATCGATCATTATCACGGGTCCTAATGCGGGCGGAAAATCCACCTTGATCAAGGCGTGCTTGATCTCGTGCTTATTCACGCAAACGCTGGGACTCGCCTGCTGCGACCGACTCGTCATGTCTGCACCTTTCGTGCACATTCGAAGCCAGATGATGGTGCCCGACTGCAAGGGTAGCGAATCGTTGTTCGAGGCGGAGATGATGCGATCGAAGGAATCTTTGGACGCCGTCGAGTCCGGCGGGGACGCCATCGTCTTCATGGACGAAATCTTCAATAGCACGAACCCGGTGGAGGGAATCGCGGGGGCTTATGCGATCGCCAAGAAGCTCTCTGAAAAATGCAAAGTCATGATCACGACCCATTTTCTATATTTGACCAAGTTGGCCAAGACGTCACCCTATAAGCTTTTGAAGATGAACGTGCAAGAGGCCACTGAAGCAGGGAAGGTCTCCTATCCCTATCGGGTGGCACCCGGCATCTCTCGACAGTACATTGCACTCACCCTCCTCAAAGAGCGCGGCTTTGACGAGGCGTTGTTGAACGACGCCATCGAAATCAAAAACAAGTTGATGAGCCACACGTAGATCAAGTTTTGTACTGTACACGATACGTATAGCCGCCTACTTGTGTTTTACCGTGTTCGATATGAACGTATATTTTATACACTTCTCTTCCACATATTCCATCGACATACTGTAGAATGTATGGGGCGCCCCGCAAGGTGTCGATGTATAAAGTTTGTATGCCTAAATGATCCGTTCCCCAAAGTGTTCCAACTTCCATATTATGTTACAAACTTATTATTGATTTGATGATTGTTCCGCTGGTGTATTGTTGCTCATCAAATCAACAGATTGAATCGCTTCAACAACCTCGCACACGGATTTTTAGCGGGCTTCACGATGCGGACGTGATTCGCACGACACCACTCGACGTAGAGCGCACTCCAAAGGTGATCGTGTTGAGGGTCGATGGTCTTGGCCAGGTGTGCCACGTCGCCCTGTGTGCAATCGACGATCATCGAGCGACAACTCAAAGACACGAGGGTGGGCGTCTGCCGGCGTGGCGATGGCCGAGGGATCCTCGGCTTGCCGCCGCCCCGCAAATCGTTCCAACATTCGTTGCACAGCCCCGTACTACCCGTCTTTTTTTCGTCGCACTCGAAACAATGAGAGGAGCCCATCGCATACTTTAAACGAGCATTCAAATCGACTAGCCCCGGAATTTAAAACTGATCGAAGAATAAAACGGAGTCGTGTCGTCTTCGTCTTTTTTCACTTGGTTTTCCACAATTTCCAAATCCGCAGCTCTCGCAAAGTCAAATAGCGTATAAATGTGAGGCACTTGATATAAGTTTCCAGTGTCTTCTTTTCGCATCAATGTTTGGGTGTGAAATCGAGGTTTTAGTTTCGTGGTAAAGGAAAATCCGTACTCGTTGGATACGCCGATGCACGCTTTCGGTGGCCAGTAGGCGGTATCTTGGGCAACGGCGACCATGTGATATCCGTCGACGCGTTGGTCACCACGTGCCTTGGGATCCAAGAAATAACCGCCACGTTGATCGAAGATCTCACGGGCTCTTTCTGGAAACTCGCGCACCGCTGTGGCCAAGGCATGGAAGAAGCGGGTCTTGACGCTTGGGTCCTCGCAAACCACGTTTCCGATGAATTGAAAATACCGCATGTTCATGAGGACGTACTTGTTCGAAAGACCTCCTCGATTGTGAACCTTGTTGATCAACTCTTGGATGGGCGTCGGCACCGACCACGTGTCAAACTTGTGGGTCAAATCAGAAAGTGTTTGTGTTTTTTTCATCTGTGTGATGTCACTTTCCGTAACCTCATTCTCCGACACTTTATCATCATCATCAAACTTCACTATGAATGGTGTGGTAGATTGGGCTTGACCTTCAACATTTAAATCCGTCTTTTTACTAGTTTCTATACTAGTATTTGCAGACTCTATAAATCTTGCCCACTTATATTCCAATAAATTTTGGATTTCTTTAGTTGAGCGTCGTTTGTCATTCTTCGTGTTAAAGACCGATGTATTATTTCTAGTTTGGTTGAAGGCAACGAGATATGAAAAACTGTACTTACTAATGTCTTCTAAAAACTTAAGAGGCGTTGTTAACTTCAAATCATCAGGGCCTGCAACGATTTCGCCACCTATAGATATTGAGGAGAGGATCCACTCTTGATGGAAAAAATATAAATTTTTGTCTGAATAATCCAATCTTTCAGGGTTTAAAAAGGTTAGCACAAATGTCAGCCCTTCAAAAATTCCTGTTATTTTAAAACGCCAATCACTTTTATAAAACATAAATTTTGATGCGATGGCACCATTAATGTTATCAAATCTCATCAATAGTTTGGTTTCCAAAGATGCGAATGCGACATCATCAATCCCCTTGTAAGTCCATGTTAACTTAAAGTTCCGGTCGTGCAATGCGTAGAATCCCTCTTTCATCGCATCGATCACAAATTGAGAAAACCTATGCAAGGCTATCTTGAGTTGCGGTCCAACGATATCATTTAGAAGTAAGGCGCCTTGCACCTCTTTACCTTCTGCCCGTGTCGTGGACGCAAGATTGCCTACATCTTCGACTGTCAAACGTTGTAAGATCAAGAAAAGCACGTCATAGGGCAAGTCTTGTAACGTCGTTTTTGGGGCAGCTTGACCTTTTACAGGGACAACTTGACCAGATACACCGGCTCCACATACCAGTCCTCGAGCAAAGTCCCTAAATACGCCCCCTCCACTTTGCGGGGGGCACGACTCTACTTTTTCCATAATTTTTTGAATGAGTGCAGCCTTCTCCTTCTGCATCATGTACTCGTCCACCGAGCCGATCTGCACACCCTCACGCATGTGTCCAATATGGTTCAAGGTGAGGCCTAAGTCTAGGAGCGTTTTCAATTGATCCGGCGTCAAGATCGGATCGACCTCATAAAATTCATCGGTTGGATCGGTCATCGTGTACACTTCCTAATTGTAACTAGGAAAGTTTTTTATTCACAAACACAATCGGATGCAGACGGCGGCCAAGCACAAAAAGATGGACAAAGACGCATTCGCCTGATATTTCGCACAGGCGTTGAAGAAGATGACGTAGGTCAAGAACACGAAAATGGTGAATTCCGTCGCAAACATGTCTCGTTGGATCGGCAACGCCACGAACACGTAGATCAGGGGAAGCCAGTGTAAGGCGAGATCCACACACCAAGGCAACTGGTACCGTATCTTTTGTTTTTGTCCCACCCAAAAGTTCACTTCGATCGGATCCACACGAAAGATTCCGAAGCTGATGAACGCCGTGAGCAAACAAGAGAGATGCAAATCGATGAACCAGGGTTTGAATATAATGAACAATATATTCCAAAATGTGTAACAAGTGGCGACTTCAATGAGTAGTACCGGGAGCTGGAACGTTGCTTCGTCTTCTTCGTCCATTGTCTTAGAGGCATATAATTTACGCGTCTGCATTGTTTTTAAAAACGTATCGCATATCTAAAATGACCTTTAGTTTCGCGACAAAGCTTCATCTATTGTTGATCCTCGTGATCATTGCGATCGGTCTTTACATGTTCATGCTCTACAAGGAAGTCAAGGTCTTCCAAGACGAGTTGGTGTCCATGAAGTCCCAATTGAAGGCGGCCACAACCGCAGCCGCTGCCGTTGCCATTCGCGTGGTCCCAGCCATGGCTCCTGTGCTCCTAGAGGAAGAGCTCGCCGTTCTTCCCGTGATCATCGAGGAAGAAGACGACGTCGAGCCCGATCAATCGGTGACTTCCAAGGAGATCAAGGATTTGTTGAGCAGCATTCAAAAGGATGGGGAGGTGGAAGCCGAGGTGGAAGCCGAGGTGGAGCCAGAGGCGGAACCCGATTACAGCACCATGACGCCAGAGGAGTTGAAGCACGTGAAATACGAGACGCTCAAGTCCTATCTGAAATCCAAGGGACACCAAATCAAGGGCACCAAGGCTGATATGATCAAGCGTATTGGAGAACTTTTTTGTTCCTAAATAAGAAAGATGGCGATGGAATGCAAATCTTGTGAGAAACCCTCCAATAACCAATATGCCAATTGTCCGCCCCGCATGGCAGATGGGCGCATGTTTACCGACTACCGACCTAGGTGCATCGCGAACTTCTCGATCCCCGGCATGAACGAAATCCCCGGCAACTACGATCTCCCCAACTCGTTCGAGTATCGTCAGTACCTCATCAAGAACGCGAGCGACATCATGCAGAAGAACGAGCAAACCTCCTACGCGCTCAACTCCTGCGCTCCCTGCGTGAATCCCTACATGGAGGGCACCATGCTCGCGGAGCAGAGGATCGTGTCGTGCGACGCCAACACCTGCAAGTTCTCTCAGAAGGACCCCAACGGTCTCGGCATGGGTCGCGACTATGGCTATCCGTCCTCGGACGCGGCTAAGACCGCCTTCCTCGCCTCCAAGCAAGCGCAACAAACCTATCAGTCTGACAATTGCTGCCGAACCCGCGCCGACGATCTAGGACTCTACGGCTACAACTACGACGGCGTGGACGACATGATGGTGCGCCCTGCTGTGCCAAGTGGAGCACCCCCCACGAGAAATTTCTAGATCATAAGAAGTAAAGAAGTAATGATTGAAGTGACTAGTATTCAAGTGGATCCAACTTCGAACCGAGTGACCGTCAAAGGCCGCGGCAGTGGCAACGACCTCACTTACGTAGCGGCAAGCCCACCGGATCGACGGTCGTCCTTCACCGGCTCCGGGCTCCCTTTTCCGAGCGCCGCGATGGCGTTCTCCGGCCGCCCCAATCGCGACAAAATAACCACCGACGTGCTAGGGTTCTTCCAATTCACGTGCGACATGCCCAACGCGTACTACACGGTCCTCGGCTCGAGGTACGTCGGTCCAGCGGTCTACGTGTCGGATGGGGAAAAAATCGTGACGGTTCCTATTTATCCTGGAATTCCATACCGAAAACTGACGTATCCGAACGAGCGTCGCAACGTCACCTTCTACGGCACCTACGATTCGCTGCCAGTGAGAGGCCAGGAGGAGATCTTGCGATCGAGCCAATATCCAGGCCCCTATGGACACGAATCGGACCTCTTTTGGGGGCTCAAGCCGCCCGTCTAAAAGAACCACGACCACCAGCTGGACGGTTGAACCGTGGGTTGAATCCCGGGCAACTCGTTATAATAGTCCAAATCTGATTTTTCTGGCCAACGCACCTTGGGCACGAGCTTGGGTGCGTCTTCGGTCGCCTGACAGGTGTCCACGGAGGAGGTAGTGCAGGCACAGAGATTAAATTGTGTCTTGATCTGCTCGAGCGTGTCCGTGTCGATGTCGGCCGCCGACACCGTGTGGGTTCCGGTGAAGATGGAGCGATACGACTTGCAATAGGGGGTCTTGGAGAGCACGTTGGCCGGATTCCAACAACTGCAAATGTTTGGGACGAGGCTGGGATTGGCCGTGCAGTATCCGTTGATCGATCTCAGACATGCTTCACCTCCGTTTTGCATCAGATCGGTCGCAGAGGTCCAATCTTTGACGCCCGAGCACGCGGAGCATGTGGACTCGTCGAAAGGACACTGTTTGCCGGCGGTCAGCTTTTGTTGCAACGTGGTGATCTGGCTGGCCAGGTTTCTCAACGTTTCGTTGTTCTTTTGGAGCTCGGCTTGCAGCGCGGAATAAAAGTCGGCCACGACAAAGTCGGGCAGCAACTTATTCCATATGGCGAGGGCGTATAGGTGAGCCTGCGCGTTGCGGGTGCCGTTCAATTGCATCTCCTTGTTCGAGAGGAGCACGTCGGCGTCGTCGTCCATGTCCCCGATCGAGAGCGTCAGGATGGTGTTGAAGAGCTGGGGCGTGGAGGCGATGTCGCCCACGTTGGGAAACAGGTTGACGGCGATGGTCCCCATCGTCTTCACGATCGTGACCATGTAGACGAATGAGGTGTTGATCGTGATGGGGGTGCTCTGGAAATGCGTTTCCCCGTAATACACGTAAAACACCACGTTGAACATGTTTTGGCCTCCCACGGCCGCCTGTGCAGACGTGTATCCGAAGTCGAGCCCGTTGTTCCTCTGTGTGTTCGCGAACAGCTTCAAGAGCTCCACTGAGCGAGGCGCGTCGCCCTCCTGCGTGACCACGGTGAAGGCGTCGAACTGCAGCATGAGACCCACGGTGAAGCTGTCGTTGGCCGTGATGCCGAGCTCGTGAGATCGCGGTCCGATCGCCTTGTTCTTTCCTAGCAAGAATCCCGAAGTCTTGGAGAAGCTCGGGATCTCGGAAAAGTACAGATGTGTCTCCGGATAGATGTTGGCACACGTCTGCTGGGTGGGCTTCTCGTTGGAGACGAAATAAGGCGAGATATTATACCATTTTCGAGAGTTCATAGGGTAAGATTTCTGACTGAAGGCCGAGTAATACAACGTGAGTCCCGTCCCGAACCTGCCCAGGTCATCGGGGGAGCTCGTCGAGATGGAATTCAACACCCGGTCCAGCCCGGTGCCTCCGCCTCCTCCCGAAAAAGCCTCGCGACGAGGGCTCTCGCTGCCTTGCTTGATCGACAAGAGAATAATGATCGCCGACAGGATGACCACCACCGAGTCCGTCACCGACCTTTTTGTCACAAAGAGTGCAATCACCAATAGGAGGAGGATTGCAAGGATCGAATGATACGTCCACATCCACATTACATAGGTTTGAGAAAATACATAAGGCAATTCAGAGTGTCCTATGTATCAATCATCATGCCCAGCAGCACCAGCAAAGAAGTAAAGACCGTCGACCTTGGAAAGAAGTCGGAAACGACCGAGTTTAGCAAGTCCAAGAGAGAGAAGGAGAAGGAGAAGGACCGAAAGAAGAAGCAAGAGGAGGAAGAAGAAGAAGAGGAGGTGGTGGTCGAGGAGGAGGATGAAGAGGACGAGGAGGACGAGGACGAGGAGGCGTCCTTCACGACCACCGACATCCTCGGCAATGACCCCCTCTACTTTGTGCTATCCAAGATCTTCATGACCTCGAGCGAGCCTCACACGAACGTCGCCGACCTACTCAGAGAACTCATCGATAAACTCGACACGATCAACAAAAAAACGAAGGCATAGACTATTTCTCAAACTCTGAGCGATGTCTTTTGATCGCGTCGCAGATGAAGAGATAGGCGTCGTCGATCTGCTCGTAAGTCAGTGCGCCGGTGATGATGATGCATCCGCTTTGAAACACTGCAATGGTGATTTTTTTACAGTTTCCTTCGCCGGAACCGGTGCCTTTTCCGTCGCAGCAAGAACACTCGCAGATCCCGTCGTCGTTCCGCTTCTTCGTGTCGTTCCAGAAGAACTGGATCTTCACGCCTGGGTAGATGCACGGCTCGAAGCTGCTTCGGATCGCGTAGGCGTTTTGCATGACCTTGTTCAATTTGTCTCGCTTGATTTCTAGATTTACTTTGAAGTCTGAATTGATGAGGCGGATCTTGTAGTCGCAGTTCTTGATCGTTTCGCCTTCCGCCAAGGTCGCTACATGAGGATACTGGTCAACGATCTGTTTCAGTTGAACGATAATGTGATCCACCACTATTTTTCCTTGGTTGATGTCCTTGAGTCCAGTCATTTGAATATTACCATTTTTGAAGACCTTGACATTCACGTACACGTAGCTGCCCTGAAGCAGCATTTTTAAAATCACGGTCACTTGATTGTCGAAACGTCGGGCGTCTTTCTTTTGTCGTCGATTCCTGCGTTGGGTTCCGCGACTGATGGTGTCCATCTTCTTCATGCCGAACTCCACGAAGATGATGCCATCGGTCTCCTCTTCCGGCTTGATCAAAAGTAGGTGCTCATAAAACAACCCCAGATCGAGCAGCGCATTGACAGATCCCGTGGCAGTGATGGTCGAAACCTTGTAGGGTGTCGACAACATTACCTCTTCACCTCAATAATATGGGTGTCGTTTTTTTCTTTATATTACTTTTTGGTTTTCATATCGGCCAGCGCCAAAGTAAGCCACACGTGGATGGTCGGAGGCCAAAAAGATCTGGTTCAACGTGTACCGAGGCCTGTTTGAATGGCCGACCGCACTAAGGGGCTTTGCTAGATGTGTTCATTTTCATTCTAAACGACCCGTATTACTTACATAAACTCTTGCATTGTGTATTCTCGACGTGGTCGTGGCAATTTGACGTCCCGATGTTCCCGTTTTTGGCCATGGATGAGAATCAGTTGAAGCCTCGGCATATAAAAGAACGCGTTCCTCCTCTCGCACCACCATGGCCATGTATGAAGCTCGCCTCAAGATCGCGACCGACTTGGTCCGCGAGCACGTGGTGGATGGTGACCTCTGGAAAGTGAAATACGATCGCTCCAAAGCCAGGTATGGGTCGTGCGACGAGCGCAAAAAGACGATCTCGCTGAGCAAGATTCACGCCAAGTTTGCCACCGACTCGGAGTTCAAAAACACGGTGCTCCACGAGATCGCCCATGCGATCGTGGGCCATGCTGCCGGGCACGGAAAGGAGTGGAAGCGTGTGGCACAAGAGCTCGGATGCGATGCCAAGCGTTGCCATCCTGCCAACGAAGAGCACCAGGCCTACCTCGACCGGCACATGAAGCGCGTCCAATGCCCCTGTGGTCACGTGGATATCCGCCGCCACTCCGTGAAGCGGACCTTCCTCCTCCACAATCGATGCCGGTCTTGCCACGGAGAACTCAAGGTCGTAAAAAACGCTCGTTCCATATAAATGAATGATCGGTTGAGGCTGTAAGAACGGAATGGAATCGCCGATCCCCTGGTCTCGCATCGCGTTACACTATGCGTCCGAATACGCCAGAACGAATGTGCCCCCGAAGAAGCACAACGGTATGGTCATAACCATGTCGATGGCGTGTTGTCCGTTGGTGTGCGGACCGTGTTGCGCGTGGTCGACCCTGTTGCGATTGATCGGGTGTCCTTTACAATGCATGTGCAACGGCATGCAAGCCGCCTGCAGCGACAATTCCTGCACGCGCGTCTCGGACTCGTGCATCGAATCGTGTTTGAACGAAACCCTGGCGAATCTTCAAATGCCGATCCTCGACAAAGCCGACGCCCAAAATCTCACTCAGGCAGAGGTGACTGAGCTACAAAAATTAGTCGATCCCTTGCTCGAGATCTTCCGAAAAGACATGGTCGGGTACCGCCAGTGTCATTATGATATCGCCACCCACGTCGTGCTACAACTCGCCAATCTGATCGCCTACCAAGATGCCGTCGTCCCGGCCGACGCCCGCGCGCATCTGTTGAACGTCAAGAGCCGACTCATGTCGATGGAAATGTCGGTGGTGATGTAACTTTTTTTGTTTGGGCGATTGAACCGTTCTGTGAACCCTACTAGTCCATAATAGAAACTATTATGGCGATCAATAACGGCGATCAAGGCAAAAGGCGAGGGCAAGTCCGCTAAGCCGACGAAAGCGAATGCGTAAACGGATTCTTCTTGAAAGGCTCCAATAGGTCGGCGTCCAATCGATCGTCGTTGCGCAGGGGCTGTCGGATTCGCGTGACGTGCTCCACCGTGGCAGTGGGATCCGCAGAAGGCACGGCCTTGCTCGCCGTAGGGAGGTCGAGGGCCGGTAGCTCTTGCTTGGACACGTTCACGTGGATGTCGTCGCCTCCGACCACCACCTTGGCGCTCGTGACCGTGGGCTCGTGGTTCACGACGAGATTCTTGAGGTCCCGGGTGGTCGCTTCGTAGATGTCCGCATAAGACATGGGCTTGACGACATCGTGAGTCGCCGATCCGATGTACTCTTTGGGATCTTGTTTCATGGTGGCACGGATGTCAAACTCCTGGACCTTGTAGGCGTCTCCGCCGCCGACCGCCGCGTTCGCATCTCCGATATATTCCACGTCCTCATAGCTGGCACCTTGAGGGAGCTTCATGAGGAACTCCTCGCCTTCATAGGCAGCATTTTTTTTGTTTTGCGCGTCGACACCTCCGATGCGCCCATCTTCCAACGTGGTCTCCTTGGTGGTGACACGAGCCACATCTGCGGGATCGTGCACCGTGATCTTGGACGGAATCGCCGCGGCCAAGTTCAGGTGGGTGTCCATCGGGTCGATCGTGTTACGCGTGGTCGTTCTCGCGACTTCGTCGGGATCATAAGTGGGACCTCGCTTGGTCGAGCTCCACACGTTGAGCACCTCGCTGTCATGCAACTGGGTCTCTTTGAGGGTCGTTCTGAGGATGGCATTGGGATCCATCACCGCGATCTTGCTGGGGATTTGGATGGACATGGCACCGAACTCTCTCGCGGGGAGGGTCGCGTACTCCTTGCGTGCGCCTCGGAGGACGTCTTGGAGCGGCGCGACGATCGACTTGACGGCAGTCACCACGTTGCTCACCTGAGTCTTGACTTGGGTGATGTCGCGTTCGTTTCCGTAGACTTGAATGCCGGTTTTGCCGTAATCGTAGTCGTCGCCTCGACCCTTGTCGGTGATGACCGCCGCGCCCTGCTCGAAGCCTTCGAGTTCCGAGCGATTTCCGATGGGACCTCTGACCGTGGGCCTTTGCTCCACGCCCTGGGTGGGTTGGTACCCGGTGCCCTGATAGGCTTGGGTCGTTTCCGTACGAGTGGTGCTCTTCACTTCGGGCGTCGGAATCTTGGCCTCTCCGGTCCACGCGCCGGTCGTCTTGAAGAGTCGTTCCATACCCTGCTTGAACCATCGATCAACACGATTCTTTTGGATGGTCCCCTGCTTCCCTCGCATGGATCCCTTGAGACCCGGAATGGGGGCGGCGGTGAAGGAGGGCGCCTTGGGCTTGCTCTCCACGCGCAACTCGTCCACCGATTTAGGGATCGTGTATTGCTGACTCTCGAACTGTTGAAAGCCGCCGACGGGTTTGGACTCGTAGCCTTGCCCGATACCTGGGCCGACCCTAGTTTGCTCGAACGGCAAGACGTTATTCTGGACCTTTCCGACCGCCATGCGGTCTCGCTTGCCTTCGAGCGAATTAGGGTCGAATTGCATCACGTTTCGCTCGAGTTCAAACATATTTGAAATTTCTTTTTTGCGAATGAGTTCGCCTTTGACCCCAAAGTTTTCGAGGAGGGACGAATTCGCGTCGGAGCCCACGTTTTGCTTCATGCTGCCTCGAAAGAACGGTTGCATGTTGTTGTGCACAAACTGGTCGATGGGCTCCCCGGTCAACTCCGACACCTGTGATAACTTGCTCGTCCGCTTGCCTTGGGTGTTGGCCTTTTGGACGGCATCGAACTCGGTCGCTCGCGTCTGGTCGTAATACGTGGAATCGTAGACGGTGTTCATGGAGGGCTTCTCGCCTTTCGGCTTCGAACTCTTGGACTTGGGTGTGGTTGCGGGCTGTTTTAGATTGATCAAATATCCAAGGCCCAATAGGGTCAATGCCACGTAGATTTCAAGCATTTCTTATTAAAAATGAGAAAAGAAGAAAGAAGAAAGTTGGAACGCGTTCCATCAAACTCTAGAAAAATAAAACACACAAGGTTCCTCTATTTGCAAGTCGCCCAATGAATGTTGCCGGTGTTGAGCACGGACACGTCGCCCGGATACGAAGGCGCTTGAGAAAAGGCACTGGGTCCGGCACACATCGTGTTCTGAGGAAGGCTCGAGGTTTGGTCGAGCGGTCTCGGCAAGCACGGACGATGGTTGTCCTTCACCACCACCCGGTTGTTGATGTTGAAATCGAACGGTACCAACGCTTTCTCCTGAGGATTCTGGCATAGCCACTCGAATCGATTCCATCCGCTGCATCTCAACGTGCACGTGGGGTTGCTGAGCCGGGTGTCCTCGCGAGGAAGGGTCTTGCAATCGGGAAACGATCGCAGAGGTCCGCCTTCGCGGGACGTCGGCAGGAACTTTTGGATGGGGCACCCGCTCGCCTTTCGGGTCAACAAGAACAGCTCGGACTCCACGTCGGTGAGCGAATCGGGTGACACCGACACCCCGGTCGACACTCGGGGCACCGACGACATTCGAACGGCCGGATCCGCGGCGAAGCATGCCTCGCAGTCCACACGAGGGGTCCCGACGGTATATTGGCCAGGGCCCACGGACTGTTTTAGATCGAACGTGTACGTGCATGGATCCATTTTCAAACGATTCATTGACGACATCTCTATTTTAACGTGAACATAAAAATTAGGCATTAGAGATGTGGTTTCACACGAGAGGCCGTCGCAAATACATATAAAAACACCACGCCATGGATTTTAAAAGAGCCATGGACTTGTGTATTGTGGCCGACTTTACAGGCTCTATGAAAACCTATTTGGATGCGCTCAAATCTAGCATGCTCGAATTCATCCATATTTTAAAATTGTGCGATGATATCGATCGCGTGAGTGTTCTCGGTTATTCCGATTATTGCGAACCCGAGTTGATCAAGTGGAGCGAATGGAAAAAAGATGCGGCCGATCTGGTGCCTTTTGTGAATGACTTGTATGCTCGAGGTGGTGGCGATGACCCCGAAGCTTCCAAGACGGCGATCTTTGAATTGACCAAGAAATTGGACCAAAACAATCAAAACAAACGCACCTTGGTCATTTGGTACACGGATGCTCCGCCACATACCAAGTTCACAGGCTCTCATGGAAGCAACATCGAGAAAGAACAAAGGGCGCTAGGAGACAACTTTGATTGGGTCACGCTTTGTGCCAAGTTGGCGAGATCTAATTGTTCGGTGTGGGTCTTGCTTCCGTGTGATCCTGGACACAATACGCAAACCATGTACTCTTACTTGACTCATGTGACCGATGGGAAAACGTTACTTTTAAGAAACGTCAATAGCCACTTGATTGGGACTACGACGGTCGGTTTAGTTCTCGCCATGATGGGGCACGCCTTTCATTTCCCAAATACGACCGAATGTTACATCGAAGGGTTTCTAGATCGGATACAAAACGAACAAGATCTCGAGACTCACTTTATTCAAAACAATCGAAACGAAATCAAATTGAGAAAAGTCGAGCCGTCTACGATCTCACCTTTCCACGTTTCAGGTCAAGCCATCGTCCACAAATTTGCGAGGGATGCAGAATACAGGGACCTGGTTTACAAAGTGTTTGAAGACATTTTGACGCCTCAACTCATCAAGAGCCTGACCTATAATCCCTTGTTTGGAACTTTATGGAGAGAGATTTGTAAAGATCGCCATGATGAGCGAAGAAACACATGTGTGAATCGACTCAGCACGGTGATTTCTAATCTCAGAGGTGACGACAAGACCGAGATGCAATCGTTCATCGAGCAGAGTTATAATCAGATTGACCGGGTTCATGAAATCGTGACCTCGGTGGCGCCTGAGACCGTGGTCGTTCTCGATCGGATGGTTAAAATGACGAGCAAAGACATTCTCGAAATCACGCGATCTTGTTCGCCATCGTCGCTGCGTCAACTCAATGAAATTTTGATGGGTTTGAAGAAGCTTGATGAGCCCTTCAAACACAAAAAATACATTCCGATGGCACTGGACCATAAGGACTTCTTTGCATGTCTTCCTCACTTGGTGGTCGATGGAATCATGTTTTCGTTGAGAGCGAGTGTGGTGATGGCCATGTTGGTGATTTATACTGGCACGGATCTCCTTATGGACAAGGCGACTCAACATGTCATCGAAAGCCGTGGCAAGTGGTTCATCAAAGATCAACCGGAGAATTTTTCGTATGAATTTATCAAATTTGCACTTTGCGTGGATCGAAAAATGCAGCACCAGTGTTTGACAGAAGAGGAGCGGACCCTTTACCAGAATCTTCACACGGTCGGTGGACTCAAGATCAATTCCCGTACGACGTTGCAACTGAAGTTACCATTCACGAGTTCTAAAACGCGGCGACCCGATTACAAATTCAAGTGCACTTTATGCCACGAAATGAGATCTTTCACCCTCTTGAATGAAAAGGGCGAGTGTGGACTCTGTCTATGTGATGAGGAGCCCTATTGGTTTCCGAGTGTGAGCGACACGCACTCTTACTGGTGCGAATGCAAAACATGCAAAGTCCATTATGCCGTGGAGGAAATCGATCGATTGAATGTCGTGCCCAAGTGCCATTTCTGTCGCGAGAATCGGATTGTGCCCTCTGTCCAATGTGTGAATTGTAAAAACGACTTTGTCTGTTGCAATCCAAATCGTTGGCCCGAACACGGCTCCTGTCCGATCTGTGTGGAGGGCGAGCCGCCATGTCAAGACATCGAAGTGAGTGTCCAGGATTATATCTATATCGAGAATGGTGATACCATTTTTTGGGCATCGCTCTGGTCTCTTTACCAAAGAGGCATGTCGCAAGTCCCCCATCTCGTGTATCCGGCGGTTTGGAACGGAAAGCCGGTTTTGAATGCGGAGGAACTCCGAACAAGTATTCAAAATTGGATCGCATTAGAAAAGGCCGAATTAGGCACGTGTATGTTGTGCTTTAATGATATGAACAAATCAAAATTACACGATGTGTGTGATTTGAAAAAGTGCCACACGAAGGCATGTGTCGACTGCTTGAGTCAATGGTACGGAGAGCCGAAACCAGGTCGCATCTTATCGATCGGAAACTTGACATGCATGTTTTGTCGAAAGCCGCCCACGTTTAGAATTTTGAGAAAATATAACAAGGAGTTGTGCACACTGAAAGCGATGGATGACCTACATAAGACTGTGGATTCGAGCTATTGGTATGCTTGGTGCGTCAAGTGTTACCAGGGCAAAAAATATGTGGCCAAAGAGTGTGCCGCGGAAGCTCCACCTGTGACTCGTTTTACTTGCGAAGACTGTCAAGATAAAGGCGATGTCGTGGTGGGTGCGAGCATGCGCGACGTATTGTGTAAACCGTGTCCAAAGTGTGAAGTGATGGTCGAAAAAACAAGCGGGTGCGATCATATCACGTGTGCATGTGGGTCTCACTGGTGTTTTGCATGCAACGAATTGTCGACCGAGCGAGACATTTACCATCACATGATGACTGTACATGGAGGCATCGGTCTCACCTATGATGACTACGATAGCGATGGCTATGGCTATGACTATGACGAGTAGGCTGACCTATGAGCGTAAAAAACGACCGGCCAATCATGCTCTATGTTGACGACGGACTATGCCACACAAGTTCGACGAGACCTATGCCAACATAGCCCACTTGTTCTCCACCCTGGCTAGAGACGGCGGTTACCATTCTGAAAAAGTGTTGTCCAGTGCCACTCCATCCAATCCCGTCTTTCATTTTTATGCGCACACTTTGTTACGCGGCGACCTACTACAAATCCGCTATGGCTTTTATAAATCGTCCGAATTCCAAGATTGCTACGATCACCGATCCCACTCCTACCATTACAAAATCTGATGAGAATATAAATACTTTTTGTTTTTGTTTTGCTAAACTACCAGTGATTGCCGCTATGATCCAAGCGTTGAATCTCGTCCACGGTGGGGACCAACCGGGCGTTCTCCAGGTGCACAAAATACGCCAACATTCTTTCCATCGTCATGAACATGGTCATGATTTGTTGGTGTTTTGCGATCAATTTGATCTTGACCATGTACTCTAGCGCGATCGGGATCGACTCGGTGTAGGCGTTTTCTCGGAGAGCACCCTTCGCGTCGAGGAGAGGGAGCAATGGCGTCTTGGCAAAGTACGAGAAGGTTTCGTTCAAGATTTTAATCATGGCCTTCGCTTTGGTCTTCACCGGATCCGTCACTTTGCATTTGCTGGCAAACTTCTTGGCAATTTCTTTTAGCAGATAATACTCTCTCGACAACTCGGTGAAGTGATAGATCGTCGCACTGCCCTCGTCGTTTCCATCGTTGCATATCATGCGATGAATCAAGCACTCGATCATGTCGGGGAACTTTTCAACCGTTAAAGGAATGTCGGTATTTTTACTAAAGATGTAATAGGAGAAATTATTGATGAATTTCATCACCGTCAAAATCCTTTGCTTTTCGGGATCACTCAATTGCGCTTCGCCTTTCACCATCCAATTCAAGCCGTCTTTTTTACTCACGTTCGCAAAGATGATGCTTCGAAACGACATGGCTTGTCCGAATACCATCAAGTAGTAGGCCTCCAAGTTCGAGAAGAGCTCTAAGACTTGAGTGGGATTTAACTTGGTCGGTAATAAACTTTTCGGGATCAACATCTTGGCCAACAGGGTCGCCGTTTGATATTGGTCGCGAATGTTGTACGAAAACTCGCGCATGTCTTTAATCCACGCCACATCATCATCTTGATTCTTGGTATAGTTCTGACTGATCAAATTATGCAGACTGGTCGCATAATATTGGTCCTTCCCGAACTTGATGAGCGTAAAGTATCTCGGAATGATGGGCATTTCCTCGACTTTGATGAGATCAAAATAGGTTTGCGAATCGATGAGGGACGCGAGCGCTTCGATCTTTGGCGCTTTCACGCCGTCCAAATCAGGAATGGCAACCTTCCTGTCTGCATCGAACTCGACGTTCATGAGCTGGCACATCTGAAGAGTGTAATCGGCGTACGTGTTGAAGGTGGCGATGCGTTGCCGATGAAACGTGTGAGAGATGTTCAACAACGATTTGATGAAGTCTTTGTCCAGAAAGCACGTTGCCACCTCCGCTCTCAAGTTCGATGGAGTCGACCACCAATTTGGGTTGACCCCTAAATTAACGTTGATGCCCATTTTGAGAAGCGGATACCTCAACGCTTGGTCGATTCCAACGTCGAACAATGCCAACCATTGCGTGACAAAATCAGGGGAGGGCCCGTAGGCGGGTTCGACCTTGATCGTCGCGATGTAATTCGAGGTGAGTTGGCTCGTAAACCCTCGGATGTAGTAGGTGCCTTCCAAAGGATGTGTTGTGAACCATTCTTCCTGTGTCCGCTTGCCTAGAAAGCCACAACTCAAAAAATCGTACCCCATTTTCTTCACGGCGGGCGGAGCGTGCACAAACACCGGTGCAAGCTTGAACATCTCGTCCAAAGTTTCGTGGTAGGTCTCGGCATCCTCGAGCGCCGGCATCGGCTTCAATTTCTTTCCACCTCGTTGCCTTTTCAAACTCTGGTAAAAGTCCCGTTGAGATATGTACGCCCCCAAGTACCACGTCATCATCAACGATCCGATCCCATGAATGCAAGTGTTGGGAATGTCGTCGATGATATCGACCAATTTCTTCTTGTTGAACTCGATCGCCGAAAGCGTGCTCCAAAGCTCCGGCATCGACTTGATCTCTTGAAACACTGACATGAACTTCAATGTGCAAGACTCACTGGTCGTGAACCGATGTTCCTTGAGCTCAGATCCCACGTTCATGTCGTCGGACCAACAGACATATCCGTACAAGCTAATCAAATCCAGCAAGGTGTTGCAGGAGGCGTCATACACCAACTTTACCTTCTTGGCCTGTTGCCATCTCACAAACACGAATAATAGCTCTTTAAAAAATGGCTCGGGTTGATCCAAGGTCGCACGCTTGCCTTTGATAGTCAAGAACTCTTGAAAACCTTTGTTTTCTTGAATAGCGTGACGGCACACCTTCTTGAACTCCTCACTGGCCGTCTGCATATATTCGGTAAAAATCTTCACGAGCATCTCTCGATGGATCCAATCAAGATCATCGAGCGGCGACATCAAGCCGAATTGAATGACATGTGGAATGAAGTCTTCGGGGATGAAAAAGTACCACTTTTGTCCTGCAGGAATGCCGAGGATCTTGGCGCAATCTTTCAAGGCAAAGCTATCAAAGCGCTCGAGGGTGAAGGGATTGACGGGATTGTAAATATTCGAGTCGGATAGGAATCGATGTATGTTACATCTAGGGTAATCTGTCCTATACCACTTTATGAAATTAGTCGAATCGATCGTCTCGCGGTCTTTCACATCGAGGGCTTTATATGCCTTTTTCCAAGAGGGGCCATCCACTTGAACGGCCATCATCTCCCCGTCATAGAAAGAGCGTGCTATCTCGCGAATGGTGTGATGCTCGTCGAATTTAGGATCGGACATCCACGCTTCCAATTTGGCGATGTCCCGATCGATGTTGAGATTTTTTTTTGCTTTTGACTTCAACTTTTCTAAATTTTTCTTAAAGAAGTCAAGGAAGACTGTGATGGCTGACTGCCTCGACGGTCCTGCGACCGCGACAACGGCAACAGGAGGAGCAGGAGCGACCGCAGCAACAGGTGCCGAGAGCCAAGAGGTCATCGTCAACTCCATGTCGCGCTTGATAACGCCTCTGCAAATTTCTTTGACTTGGGCGTCGATCTTGGCATCCACTAAACACTTGGGCAGTTGACCATCTTTTACAAGATCATAAACGGTCTGATTCTTCGAGGGAATTCGCAAGTGTTGAAATAGATATACGATAAAACATACATCTGATTTCAACGTCTTCAACACGTATCGATTCACAAAGGTTGTGTATTTGTCGAGGTCTTCGCTTTTGTTGGCCGGATAGGTGCCGTAGCTCCGACGACGATCGTTCTTATCGAAACAACATTTAGTTTTGCCGTCCAAGGACGGATAGTGAGCGTCCGCGTTTTCAAGAGTATTTCTATAAAACGCGTTGACCACGGACATATCTCCCGTAAATTGGAATGTCATCCTCCACTTAAGTTTTAAAAAGATTTTATAATATACCATGAAACAAATGTTGAAGTCGCAAGTGACAGCACACGACGGACCGAAGCCCGACGATCGAAAACTGAAAAAACGCAAGCTCGATTCGCTCGACAAAATCGAAGTTCAATCCACGAAACACAAGTTGGAGGTCGATCCGAACCCTTTTCGCCGACTCACAAAAATTAACCAATACATCTCCAAAGTCATCCGCAAATTTATCGCTTCGGAATCGCGCAGCTCGAAACCGACATCGGAGGCGCGAGGGGAGCGCCGGGAAAGTCCATGAACTGGCAAGACCTGAGGTGGTGCATGCTCGTGTCGATCTTGGGAAAGTTGACTGGTTTAATGTAATCTTTTCCCTGGATGTATCCTGCACCGGAGGGTGGCTGATACTTGTACGCGTCGCAATGCGTGATGGGACGATCGCCTGCCCTCAGGTTGTTCTCGAGGTCGATCAAGTTTCCGTTGATGTGCGAGACGGCGGTCCCTCCGACCGTGCCGAGCTCCGGTCGGCATTTGGAGCAGTTCTCGTACTTGACCTTATCCAGAATATAAGAAATTGGGTTCACTGATTGGGCCAAATCCTCCCGGTAGGCACAAGCATCATAAGATAGTCTATTCATTTTTAGATATTAGATATATATTTATTCGCAGTGCCTGTCAATTGGAAAAGACCAATCCAACGCAATTCGACTCGATCATGACTTTGGTGTGCTCGCGAGATGCGAGCCCTTTGCGTCCGTCCGAAATGTGTTTTTCTAGATCGTCATAAGTTCTCCACATCCCGTCCTCCATTTTAATATGTGCAATATAGTGTCCCTCATCCAAGGAATCGCCAATGTGCATGATCACCGATCTCAAGATCAACGGGGGACCTTCCTTCACGGGTAACTCGCTCGGGATCGCTAACCTCGTATCGATCTTGATGGGATCGCCGTCGTCGTCCATCATCGTCCGGTTCACGTGAACATAGAGGTCATCGGGTGCCGACAATAGTTCGATATGCTCCATCACGAGCACTTCTTCTAAACCCACCACTTTCTTCCGCGCGACCGGCGACACGGTCAATCCGAAAGGATTATAATGGCGTAAATATCCTCGCTCGAGGACGCTCGTGTTTTCAGGAATCACGAACACGCGATTCAATAGGTTGATGACGTCGAGCGGCTCTTGTTGAGATTTCAACCAATCGACATCGTCGTTGTCCAAATTGTCATCTTGAGCATCAAAGGTGCGGAATAACTTTCTCAATTTGGTGCAATGGTCAGGAGATCCGTTAATAATTTCCTCTTTGATTTGTTCCAAGGCCTCTTGAATCTGCTTACTGGTCTTGCAAATGAGTTGCGCTTGGTCTGAGTCGCAGTGGGCGAGCGGGGCCTCCAAGATGGTGTCGAACAATCTGCCATCGAAATGGATGATAGCGACCAGGAGTGAGTCCACGTAGCAACTATTGTTGACATTGCGAAAGAACGAGGAATGCAATCCTCTGGAGGACGCTTGCGACTCGCTAAAGGCCAAGGACGACTCGCTATTGAGACTCTGAGACCTCGATCTACTCAAGGACATGCCTCTGCTTTGTGATCTCGACCTGCTCAAAGACCTTGACTTGCTCGCAGTACTTTGAGACCTACCTCGGCTTTTTTCAGATCTAGATCTACTTTGAGATCTAGACCTACTTTGAGATCTAGATCTACTTTGAGACCTAGACCTACTTTGAGACCTAGATCTACTTTGAGACCTAGATCTACTTTGAGACCTAGATCTACTTTGCGATCTCTTGGGAGGTACGATCACATCACATAGCTCTTTTTTGGTCTTTTTCTTAAATCCGTTTGGAAACATCTTGGAAAGTTCGGGGTCTCTTTCGATGGTTTTGATCAAGTCCTCGCGCTTGATAAAATAGGCTTCCGAACGTTTTGCGGAACTGCACTCCTCGTTGGTTCTAAACTTGAACAAGCTGAGCGGCCAGGTGTTGATCAAGAGTTTCTTGACGTTATCTTTGACCTTGTGTTGCCGTCGGGTCATTTTAAGAGCAGGAGCGGAGACGTGGCGGACGACCACTGGTTTTTGCGGCGGATTTAACGATAAGTTCTTCATCTCTTGCTCGAGGTCAAAAAGTTGCTTGAAATCTGGACTCGTGCTACGTTTTATTTTTTTCAATTTAGCTCGAAGGAGGAGCATTCTTCTATTTAGGTCCGATAAAAATCAGATCAATTAATGCAAATATGTAAAAGCTGAGAAAGGCCACGCTGACCACAAAGACACCAAAGGAGAACATGGTCTTGGTCGGACCGAGGCCGAATCCTTTCATGGATCCATCTTCATCGAAGACGAGATCAGGCTTTGACACAAAAATGAGCAGAATGATCAACGCATAAAACATACAGCTATACACGATTCTCTGATTGATCATCATTTAATCTACGCCAATAATTTTTGTGAACGACATTACTCTTCATCACTTCCTTCTTCATCACCCTCATCAATCACGTCGTCATCGTTGTGGGAAGCACGAGCTGCCACATCACCCGTCTCTTTTTCCTCATCCAAGTTATACTTGAAGACCCCTAGCCTCACCCCTTGCGAAAATGCACGTGCATCCTCCTTGTCCATGGCCGCCAGCTCTCGCATTTTTTTGGCTTTTTCGCGTTCTTTTAGCAACTTGATGTCGTCGACCCCCTTGATCCATTGCTTGTGATGCGCGATTCGATCGTCCAACATCCATTTCAAGAACTTTAACGTGGGCTCGTTCATGGCGCTCGCTTGTGATTCGATCAAAAACGCCAAGGGGTAGATGCTCAGTGCCATGTGCTCACACAAATCTCGGATGTCCCGTGACAAAACGGACGTCTCGCTTGGTAACGGGCGAGAGATTTTCGATTTTTCATACCCAATCAAATACGGGTGGGTGTTGCTCGGCGCACGCCATTCTTGCGCCAGCCTCCCGAGGTTGATCGGGAGATCGTCCATGAGAAAGGATCGAAGGAGCCACGTGCTCTTCAACTCGTCGGCCTTATACCCGGTTGCATCTTTTTTTGAAGTTCCTGTTTGAAGTTTCAATAATTTGGCTTGGACACCCATGCCACCATCGCCCACTCTTTTCTTGCTCGATTCATCTTTCAACGTCACTAGCTTGAGAAGCTCGGCTGCATGGCCCCGGCGGCCTCGCGGTTGGATGGAGGCGACCGTCCTCGATCTCAAGAGCTTGATCTTACTTTTTTCTTGTATGAAAGCCTCTTCTTTAGGGACTTGCGGTGACCGGCCGACCACCAGGCGACTCAACACGGACAGTCCTGGGTCCGGACCTCGACGCGCTTGAACTGATACGGACTTCTTTTTCCACGCCATCTTGTAAAAGTTGGCGAGCTCGTTCGCCCGAAGCGCGGTTTGGTCCGCAAAATCAGCGACTCGCGCTTCCATGATTTGTTTTTCTTTCGAATCGACTTGAGACGATTTGGCTCTTTTTTTCTTGATTCGCTCAAAAACCACGTTGACTTTATCTCGCGTGTCGTTGGAAACGATGCTAGCCACATTCAACACTTGATGGACGTTCAAGTGCTTGTCAAACAGGATTAGAAAATATGCAACCAACACCACCTTGATCGAGAACGTCATTTTCTCGTCGCCGATCTCCTGTCTGACGAGTTGCCGCTGCAACGCGGACACGTCGGCCTTGACGTATTTGACAAACGAATCGATCAACCTGTCGCTCTCATCCGCGGCTTCGTCCTCCTCCGCGACCACGTTCGCAGCACGTTTGTGTCGGACCGGAGCCTCCTCCTCGACCGGCATCATCATTCCGGCAAACGAAAACGACTCCCTTTGCGCGGAAACAGAAGTGAAATCTTTGGGAAGTTTGTTTCGAGTGCGTTGACTGGGGTTTGGCCAAAGCATCGTGTCGATCGTGTGTCCTCGCCTCGGTTCCTCAAACTCTCTCGTGACATCTTTTACAATTTTATGGTTTAGAACTTGAAAAATTCGATATTGAAGCGGATACTCGACAAATTCCTTGTTCAATTTGAGGGTATAATTGGGTCCGACCGATACCAACACGAGACCGGTGTCAGCCTCCGACGGCGAATAAAACCTAGGCATGCTCGCGTACTTGCTCGGTCCTGCTGGGACCACCGGATCGGGCTTACCGACCCGATCCTTGAGCGGCAGGAGCTTTTTAGGAACGACTTCATCGACCACCTTGCCTTTCTCATTTCTTCGTGGCACCCTAGGTTTCTTGGCGACCACGATACGTTTCGGCGTCGGACTAAACAACGTCTTCCACGTCTCGCCCGTCAAGGGCACCACGGCCTGCTCGAGACCCATCGGGATGTCAGTGTACGATTGCGGGCGAATGGATTTCACCACGTCCAATGCGGTGAGAGACAAGGCTGAGTTCACGGTCGTTTCGATGACCACGTTTTCCTCCTTGGGAGGATTCAACAAGTAGTCCGTCATGTTCTTCGGGATGCCCTTCAGAGTTTTCGTTTGGGCCACCATATCTAGGCGATCCGCCACGTAGTAGAGACCTTCCATGCTTTTCAATACAGGGTCGTTTCGAGAGCACCGATGTATGCGAAAGCCTTTCGCCGTGCGCACCGCGACATCCACTAACAACTGGGACTGGTCGGATCCTACTGGTTCGGGTCGCTTCTTCACAATCAAGAGCGGGGGATGCACAAAGTCCCGATTCACATAATCCACTTCCGGCGCACATAGGGTTCGGCTTTTGCGTTTCCAATAGCCCGGCGACCGATAGGGTCCCGTCGCCCGACCTCGCAACATTTTTTCGAGATTGGCGGCCTCTAAAAAAAAGTCAGTGATCGGTTTGACCTCCTCTACCTCTTCCTTTGGTTCTTCACTATTTGAATCACGTTTTTTTAAATTAAAGGTCAAGATCTCCATTGATATACTCATTTATTTTTTTTGGAAGATGGTTTGCTCTGGACGGTTTTCAACCATTCGGCGTGAATGTTCATCACGTCTTTGGTCACAGTTTGGATCAAGCTTTTAAAAAAGGTGAGCGGATCCCACGCGGAGCTTCGGAACCGTAGTTTGAACAACAAGTTCCGTTTAAGCGGGTGAGGTTGATAGTAACCAATGTAGTCGATCGGATCCGCTTCCTTCTCCTTCTTTTCATTTTCGATGTAGTGGTTCATGGCGAGTTGATAGATGAGGTTACCGAGGGTGTGGTCTTCTTCGGCGAGCTCGATCCCAAACATATGAGTTTCCACACTAATGGGCGACACACTCATTTTCTCGCCTTTGTGAATGGCATTGAGCGATGAAACGATAAACTTGAACGACTGATCGATCAAGTAAGCGGGCGTCAATTTGCACTCGGACTCGAGAGTGATGACGAGTTGGTTCGGTTCGCCCTTCCGATTCCTCATCACCATGCGACAGGCGTCGATCTTGTCGAACCGGTTGAGCGCGGCCGGGTCATCTCCCACCTTCGCACGGGCCTCATTCACCTGGTCCATGTCCATCTTTTGTTCATAGCCATACATGCTGATCGGACACCATCGAGCATGTTGGTGCGCCGTGCCCTTGCGGGATCTGAATTCCACGTGGACGGTCTCATTGTCCTTGAGCTTGGTCAAGACGATGTAATCTTTCGTGATTTCGTCACAGGGAAACAGGCGTTCTCGAATCCGATCCGAGTCGTCGAGCTTCTTGCCTGTCTCCGCGTGATAGACGTCGATGTCACGCGTGGTCACCCAAATGGGCTCCTTGGTCGTATTGGTCTTGTGGATGACAAACTTGTAGATATTCTTGTCCCAACTCTCCACCTCATCTTCCGACACACACACCGGAACCAAAGATATGCGATGCGACAGGAACTCGTTGTGGAGCGACGACGTGTTGGCGATCATCTTGATATCGGAGAGCTCCTCGTGATACGGGTCCCAAGCGATCGCGACGTTCTCCACGTGAGAGAGAGCGACGCGGCGGAGACCGTTCATGATGGACAGATCTACATCCTTGGATTCGAACTTTAAGACCCGGTCGGTCTTCTTGATGATGGTGAAACTCATATCTCTCTCAACATATATTGCACGTCTTTTTTATATGCGTGTCGTTTTTTTTTGCGTTGGTTGATGTCGTGAGAATTTATACGGTTCGAATAAGTAGTTCTATGGCGCAGGCGAATAACATATTATTTTACAGTCCGAAATGCAAGTATTCGAACGAGGTGACCAAGATGATCGAGGACCAGGGCTTGCTCAAACAATTTTATTTCATCAACATTCTTTCGACCACCGTTAAATTGCCCCCGTTTGTCGATCGCGTGCCGCTCATCTTTATTCGAAAGAAGAACGAAATCGTCATCGAGCAAAATATTCCCTTGTTCATCAAGTCTTTGACGAGCGGCGGCGTGGCGAAGCAGGCGGCAGCGCCCTCCTCCGGTCTCATCCATGATCCTCAAGCCATGAACAACTTTGGAAATTATTCGTTCATTGATGGAGGCGCAGATGTTCAACAAAGCCTCCAATATCAATTCATCAACGACGACGTGGTCACACCCATCGAGACGGTCCCCTCCACCTCCGCGAACGGCTTGAAGGAGAACAAGTTCGATAGCAAGCAATACGATGACTACATGGCACAACGCGACCTCGATGTCGCCTCGATCTTTCCGCGTCAAAATAGAACATAAGAGAATCCCTTGGTAATATAACTACACCTCACAAGTATGGATAAAATTTTTAATGATCGACTCCTTGAATTTGTATCGGATCTAATGAACGTGTGTCCACAAGTTCAAGAATTGAAGGGGTATCTCATGACGTTGCGTTGTGTCGCTCTAGCCACGCCCAAAATCCCGCAACAAGTGTTTCACGAGTCCGTGACGAATCGTTATGGCTCCCAAATCCTGCGTAAGGACGAGAAGTTCTTCCTCGAAGCCGCCTTCTCCGAGCCGGAACTCTCATCCCAACTCAACATTGTGGAAACCTTGAAGGGGGTATGGAGGGGATTGGACGATTCGAATAAAGAGATCATTTGGAAATACCTCCAGTTGCTCATTGGCATCTCCAACAAGATGAACGCAGCTGCCGGTATATAAAGTTTAAGTCCGACCATCATTCACGAACAATGACAAAGATTATTTTTGCATTCAACAAGTTTTATTTCGACTTGGTGAGAGATATCAAAGCGGTGGCGACCTCAGAGTTGAAACGCGCCATCAAGAAGGTGTTTCCGGTGAAAGACATGGACACGCGACAACACTATGAGGCCTTCAAGGGTCAAGCCGAGATAACGGATTCGACGGCCTTGTTGATCGCGAAGGATGGCGTGGTGGTCGCGACAGTGGGTGAAGTTCGAGAGATCCTCGAAGCGAATCTGGACGCTTATTTACATTTGTTCTCGCTTTTAGCCACCATCGAGGAGGACGACGAAGCCTTGTTAGAGGCCACGTTGAAGGCCATCCAGGCATGGCAGATGCAAGACACCAAGGGCTTTCATGCGCTCTGTGATTCGATCCTCGACGACGACGTTCGCGCGCACCTAGACAAACTCTCGGCCATCGCCCCCACCGCCAGCACCTCGGATTTCATTCAAAAGACGCAGATCGGCTCGTTGGCCCGAGAGATTGCCGCCGACTTGGATCTTGGTGACATGCAAAAACCCGAGGATATTTTGAACCGAGGCATCGGGGACATTGTGGGCAAGGTGAGCTCCAAACTCCAAGAGAAATTCAAGAATGGATCGGTGAAGCAAGACGATCTGATGCGAGAGGCCATGCAGTTCATGGGCGGAGGTGGGGACATGATCGCCAACATGATGAAGATGATGGCGCAACCGCAACCGCAGTCGCAGCCAGTGCAAAAGAAAAATAGTAAAAAATAGTCTCGCGTGAGTGTAATGAGTGCGATTTGGTATGAAGACCCGAGGGCTTTTTTGACCTCGGAGAAATATATGTTTTCGATCTTGCCCGATCGAAGCCAAACCTTGGAGCAACAATTGAACTCGGTCATGCGGTTTGCGCTCTATTTCACAATCGTGATGTTGATCATCCAAAAGGACGTTCGGGTGCTTTATTTCTTGGCGTTTGTGGCAGCCATCATCTATGTCATCTATACACAAAACGAGCTAGAGGCAAAGTCGAAAAAAGAGTTGTTTAATGGGTTGCATATCACGGAGGACTTCAAGAAGCGCCCGTGCGTGAAGCCGTCGAAGGACAACCCCTTTATGAACGTCACGTTCGCCGACTACACCGACTTTCCGAATCGCCCCAAAGCGTGCAACGTGGAGGACTCGTCGGAGGAAGTGGCGGCCAATTTCGAAATCGGTCTGCACCGCCAAGAGGACGATGCGTACGCCAAGACGGCATCCGACCGCCAATACATGACGAACCCCATCACGACCATTCCAAACAATCAGACGGGATTCGCAGAGTGGTTGTACAAAGTGGGACCAACCTGCAAAGAAAAAGGCATGTCTTGCTCCCCCTAGGTGATCTAGCGGAATTCAATCACACCGATTCCCATCAAAGAAAACCCATTTGGATGATCCGTGAACTCGTAGAAACGCGCATTTTGAACGTCATTTTTTGCATTTGACCAGAACTTTCTTACACAAGGACAAAATTGGTCAATGATATCGTGAAACACGGCAAACTTACATTTATCCTTCCAATTTGCAAAATCGGTAAAGACGCCGGTTTCGTGATCTCCATCGATAAACACGAGATCGTACGTCGCTAATAGGTTTGAAGTATCTCCTAGAAAATAAGTGATTGGAAGATGATAGCGGGTCCACATATCTTTCATGTTAGAGCTACACAGGTTGGAAATATCAAAAGTGTGAACTGTCTTCAATCCGAACCGAAGCAGATAAATGGTAATGAGCGTGATCGTATATCCGGAAAATGTACCAATGTCAAAATAGGTTTCGACACCTTGCGATCCAATAAACACTAGAAACTTTGCCAGTTGAATGGGCGTTTGCCAGAGTCCTTCCGATCTTCCATGTGATTTATTGAGCATATAGACGACGTCGTCCCCATATATACTTTTGCTTGGATCATTCGGACTGGTTCGAGATTCATAAAACAACCCGACCGAGCCAATTTTATGAGCCAATAAGGGAATGTCTTGAAGTTCTTCCAAAGATGCAGATCTCGCCCACAATAAAAAATTCTCCATTTATTTCTAAAGTCAAGAGAATCACATAAGTATGAACGGTTAGCGAGAGCATGCACCGAGCTTCTTGCGGGTCTCCTCTCGCGAGTCGATTCCGATGGGGAAGTAATCTCGGGCACCGAACCCTTTGATGTAATCTTCCGTGCAACCCATCAAAGGCACGAATCGGTTGAAATCTTTTTCCGTCAGACGATCACACTCACGATAGAGCGTGGTGTCCTGTCCATTGATCAAATAACTCTCCGTATCGGGAAGCGAGCATCCTCGGCTCATGTCGGGAACCGCCACAAAGTTGCGGACAGGTAGCTGCCTTCGCTCGGGTCCGTGTCCCAGGCAGGTCAGTCTCACGATGCTATCTTGATCGATGGTGCATGCACTCGACACTCCGTATCCGTTGCGATAGGTCAAGTTCGGGTTCGCGGCTGCAAAGGAGGCCACGTTGGAATTGTCGCACGCTCCGTAAAAGTTGAAGAGATGGTAGTCTCGAATGCTTTGGTTTTCTCGCTCGCGCGCGCTGGTGGCACAGGAATCTGTCGTCAATTTATTTTCAAAAAAGAAGGAAGACATTGCTACAACTTAATCATAAAAAAAGTTCAGAGCACGTGATCTTTTTTGTTTGGATTGAATACATGTTTCGCCAATCCCCTCCTTTGATCACTCGAGCGGGCGCCTTGAAGCTCCCCCTCCGGATACCGCCGCCTCACTACGACCGTCGCTCCACGAGAACCATCGTGGCGGTTTCCACGCTCGATAACGTCAGCCAATACGTGGGCGACTTTATCACTTACTTCACGATTTTTTTCTGCACCATGAATTGGTCGCATTATCGGACGCGGGTTGAGGAAGAGGAGAGCGACGAGGAGACTTCCGATTTTACTTCAAAATAACGTCCGCGCATGTAATTGGATCTGTCCCTATAGTAAATGATCGTCAATCCTTTTTATTTCATTCTATCGTTTGCGATCGGTTTGTTCATTGTGTACATCTTTCATCCCCCGCCCCAAGTGGTGGTCAAGTTCCCGTCGCCCTACAACGCAGGAAAGATTATCTATAAAGACAAGCACGAGTCGTGCTACGCATACAAGGCGGTCCCTCAGTCCTGTGACACGAACACCTTGCCCCAACCCTTGTTCGAGGACTTCAAAAATCAAGGCCGCCAACTACATAAAGCTAACGAAACATTATGAATAGAAGTGCCTGTTTCACCCTATGATACCAGAACCTAGTTTAGAACAAAGGGCCATCATCGAAGCGATCTCGCGTCGTGAAAACGTGATCGTCGACGCCGTCGCAGGGAGCGGAAAGACGACCACGGTCCTGGGGATTGCCAAAGCTTTGCCCGATCAACAAGTGTGGCAGATCACCTTCAATGCCCAACTCAAGTGTGAGGTGAGGACCAAGGCGCAGGGAGCGAGTTTGGATAACTTGAAGATCCACACCTATCACTCGCTCGCCACGGCCCTGTATGATCGAACGGCGCACACGGACGCAAAGATCATCCACCTGTTGCAAGAGAATCGGCCGATCGGAAGACAAGTGCCTCGAGTGGACGTGTTGATCATCGACGAGGCGCAGGACATGACCATGCTTTACTTTCGTTTGATTCGCAAATTCATTCAAGATTTGCAGCAACCGGAATTGAGGATCGCCATCTTCGGAGACCGATATCAGGGCGTGTACGAGTTCATGAAGGCGGATACTCGGTTCCTGACGCTCGCCGAGCAGCTTTGGGGCGGCGCGTTCACCCACCTCACCTTGAAAGAGAGCTATCGCCTCACGCAACCGATCGCCTGGTTTGTGAATCACTCGATGGTGGGATCGCAGAGGATCGTGGCACAAAAGAAAGGACCCCGCGTCGAGTGGTACATCGGCGACATGTTCAAGTTGAAATCCATGTTTCTAGCGAGTTTGATCAAAGAAATCAAGGAGAATAAATTGAAGCCGGAGGACGTGTTCGTGCTATGTGCCTCGCTCAAGGGCGCCAAGACGCCGGTCAAGGCCATGGAGAACGTGTTCGTCGAGCACAAGATCCCGGTGTACGTCCCGATCTCCGAAGAGTGCAAATTGGACGAAGATGTGACGCGAGGCAAGGTGGTCTTTGCCACGTTCCCCAGCTCGAAAGGGCGAGAGCGACCCGTTGTGATCATCATGGGATTCGACGAAAACTATTTCAACTTTTTCGCCAAAGAGAGCCCGAGAGACGTCTGTCCTCCCTGCTTGTACGTCGCGGTCACCCGAGCGAGTCGAAGGCTCATTCTCGTCGGAAGCAAGCAAGCGGCGCCGTTGCCGTTCGTGTCCCGCACGGCCCTCGAGTTCAATGCTTACGTGTCCCTAGTGAACGAAGACATGATGCTCCGTCATAGCTTGATCGTCGCGAAATCCTATGATAAAACCACGAGCCCGACGGAACTCATGAGGTTTCTGAAACAGGAAACCATCGAGCACTTGGAGCCTCTCGTGAAACGATTGTTCACTTGCGTCGCGGAACCGGCCTACGAAGTACGCATTCCGAGCAAGGTGACCACGAGTCGAGATTTGCACGAGGACGTGTCCGATCTCAACGGCCTGGCGATTCCCGCGATCTGGGAGCATCGGCGTCGTGGCGTCTCCACCATCGAGGAGCGTATATGGGAGATGGGGATGGCGAAAGTCAACGCCAACATCATGAAAAAAGCCCCGGCGAAAATCAGCAAACACAAAGACTTTCTTCACTTGTGCAATATGTACTTGGCGATGACGGAAGGCTACCACGGACGGCTCGCTCAAATCACGTCGTACGAATGGTTGACCTCGGCCATGGTGAACAAGTGCTTGAACTCGCTCGACGAGCTCGCCAAGGGATCCGTGGCATTCGAGTGCTCCGTGGACGCGCTGGTTCAAACCCAGTTCGGCGCGATTTTGATGCGCGGCTACGTGGACATGATCGACGACATGACCGTGTGGGAGCTCAAGTGCGTCGATCACCTGCAGCTAGAGCACTATTTGCAACTCGTCGCATACTACTATATGTATCACCGATCGACCAAGCTGGTGTCCGAGCACGAAAAGACGTTTAAGCTCTTGAACCTCCGAACGGGAGAATTACACCAATTGATCCCGAACGAAAACGACATCGATCGGATCATGACGTGTCTATACGCTCATAAATATCAACCCATCACGCGCGCCACCGACGAGGAATTCATCACCATGGTCAGCAAGGTGTCCAAACCGATCGCCCTGCCACCGCCTTGCCAGACGTAGGTCCACTGATAGGGAACGATCAAGATTTGATGGGGATGGAGATTCACGACCACACGTTGCATGCCCCGGCGGGGATGGGCCAACTCAATCGAATCGCATCCGTGAAACACGAGGTAGGCAAAGGGATTACGCACGGACTTTCTGCCTTTGGGTGGTGACCGCTCTGTTTTTTTTACGTAGAGCCACTGGATCGTCTTCAAAAACTCGTCCGGCTTGACGATCTCGTCCGAAATGATGATCGGATTTTTCTCGAACAACAGTTCGGGGCGAAACGCGTGCAAGGAGGTCTCGAGGATTTCTGCATGTTGACTCGGATGACATGAAATGACGAGCAATGCGACGCAGATGAGCAGCGCGAGGATAGACACAATGTAAGCGATCATTTAATTCTCGTGGTTTTTATTCGAAACAAGGGAACCGCACAAGCGATAAAATATTTGTTTTCAAATAGAAAAACACCTTGCTTCACATTGAAAGAAATTTCGAAACAAATTATTGGACCTTCGATATCTTGGATCCATCAATGTCTAAAGCATTCTAGAATTTCGAGGAGGATGAATGATGAAAGCAGACGAAAATGGATCAATCATTGTGCATCCATTTGACCCTGTATTGATATTGGTCGGCATTAGTTAGGTTGTCTTTAATGACAATGGGAATTTTCCAATATTCGCCACCGCACATTCCGGAGATCTTTTTTACGATATATGGATCGACTTTTGTACCATAGAGTTGACACATGCTCAGATTGTTTGTTCCCCATAATGTGCCGATTTCCGTATGAAATCCGGGTGTGCTTCCGAGCCATTGACGATCATCTTGCATTTGTAGTTCTTCCCTTGTTTTTGCTCAATATATTTTCTAAAGGTTGTAGACGCAAATATAATGGAATTGGAAAAAAGAGTATATGTTGAATCACCATATAGTCCCAGTGTCAATTAAATCAAATGACACGGGTTCATTGTCCTTGCATAGTTTGTTTTCTTATACTCAAGAAGACGGATTCATCCTCGATCCCAATAGAGTCGAGCAAGCACACCTTGGCTTGATTGTCTTTATTGACACTATTAAGGTCATGATTGACATGAAGGTCATTAAGATCATTCCAATTCACCTCGACTATTTTGTCATTTGTTGTCCATTTTTTTTAAATTCTAGTTTTTTTGCTTCATTTTTTATTGAAGAAAAATCAACCTAAAAGCATGTTTTGCGTTTCATCACCCAGATGACGCGACCAAACGGGAAAAGCAAATATTGATATCGTTCGCCCAACAATTTGACAACCACATGCAAAAGTTATCACGGCTTTACCAATGAACCAAGTCATGTCAAGTTGCACATAAAGAATTCGCACACTAGCATAATATCAAATGATTTCATCTGAAGTAGTGGTATTGGAGGCTCGTGAAGAAAGCCAAGTGGGCGAGCAAATCGGTCAATGCAAGTGGTTCAATGATAAACTGGGATATGGTTTTATCACGGTTCAACAAGGCGCAGACAAGGGGAAGGACATCTTTGTGCATCATAGTGGCGTCAAGCCCTTGAACAGCAACTACAAGACCCTGAAAAAGGGGGAATATATCAATTTCGATGTGATCCAGGGTGGAAATGGTCTCCAAGCGGTCAATGTGACGGGGATCTTGGGAGGTCCGCTCATGTGCGACGTCTCTCCGTCCATCAAGGTCCCGATGATGGCCGACGGCTTGCGATTGAGGGTGCCTAGGTATCCTCCGCCCCCACCTCCACCTCCACCTCCCAAGAAATAAACGGCAAAAGCAAAAGATACATAAACATTTCGACCCATGATGAAGTAAAAATGGATATTCAAAAGACACTACAAAGTATATCGACTGAACTGCTGGGTGTAAAGCTCACGGATGGCAATCTATTACAGTTGTGGGCCAACTACGTACAAAATGGGGTGCACACGCTCGACGGGTTCGCGGCGATGTTGAAGCAGATGCCTGCCTATGAAGCGCATGTCAAGAAGACCTTGCTTGACGTGGCGGATGAATTTTTTTCTGACCCGTCCGATGCCTTGGCGCAAGCCTTTTGGGAGGCGCATGTAGATTCCGAGCATCGAATGAAACCTCACGAATTTTTAATTCAAACCGAGGCCTTCCAACGAGGGTTTCGCAAGCATTTGGATTCAATCTTTCAAATCGAGCTTGGCGAGCCTCTCGAGGCACCCCATTTCAGTTTCTACTACGACCGCGTGAAGAAGACCGGTACCTTCGACGTGCTCACGATCAATGATGACGTGATCCGTCGGATTCACGAGCAACGTTCGTCGCCAGTCCCACAAGCGACCTCAGGAGAATCCCAGTTTGCAAACGCGGTCACCGTTGCGAACGCGAACGCAAACGCAGCAGTCCCCGTCATGAATCGCGCGCAACTCGACGACTTTGAGGGGGTCTTCCAACGCCCCATGTTCGTTCAAGAGTACTTCAAATATGTGGTGGAAACAGATCCGATCCCTCCGTTCGACCTCGTCTTCGCCCAACACACCGAGCGATTCAATCGTCTTCGCGAAATCTTTGAGGCATACACGGGCAAGAACATTAGTGAATATTATTATGTGAACAAGTATCTCTTTGCATCGGATGCTGCGGACTTCTTCGACAACATCGTGGACGAGATCGTCGACAGCAAGGAGTATAAGACGGGCATGTCGAAGAATCTGACCCAGAAGTACCTGAATATGTTTGACGTCAATATCAACGAAGCCGATCTCGACTATATTTTTCAGATCGTCAAGTCCAAAAAGTTGGACATCAAGAGCGAGGAGTTGGCTACGTTGCTCACGGCGCTCAAGGACGAGACGGACAGCATCGTCAGCCGGATCTTCAAGGTGTATATGAAGGTGTTTGAGCGCCCGCCCGATATCACCGAACTCAACACCTACGTCAATTTCTATCGTATTGGGTCCGGCGACGACGTGCGCCTAGAGAAGACTCTGATGACTGGAACCCTCGAGTTTCACGACAGCATCAAGAAGCGTATTCGTCGCGAGTATCTGACCAATTATGGAAAGGAGATCCTGACGAGCCAGCTCTATGACGTCCTCAATCGCGTGTTGGTATTGCTGGACCAGCTCGACATGGAATCACTAGATGCCACCATTATGACTTTGATTTAGGTAGGAGCTTTGATACACATAGGTGATGGCAAGCAAGATGACCACGATCATACACGCCATCCAACTCGCATCATGGATCAATTGCTTGGGCGGCCCGGGTTGAGGGCTTAGGTTGGCGCCGATCACGGGATTCTCGCAAAACGAAAACCCCATGTCCGAACCTCCACAGTATGCTTGTTGACACAGGGTCACTACTTTTTCTTGAACGGCGGGATCGTCAAACTTTCCGCCCTCGCTCGTGAATTGCAGGCAGATCGATTGCACGACCGGATCAAACACACGGTAGTCCGGCGTCGAAGCGACTGCTTGGAAGAAATTCAATTGCTCTGCATACACTTGTGACCAGAGTGCTTTCTTTTTCTCTTCCGTATACTTTGTAAAATATTCGAGCGACGGGTTGTGCGAGTACATCCATTTATCACGGTTTTGTTGAAGAAATTGACGATTTAGGAACAAATTATAGAGGACTTGTTGTGGCACCCACACTGGCTCGTCGGGGCTCTGCTTAGCACACATCCAACCGTCTGGGTAATACGTGTTCGAGCATTGTGTCGAGCAAAAGAACGAGCGTTCGTAGTGGTTGGAACGATGCCAGTTGGACACCGTGGACCATGCGTCCGGTGGATTTTCGCATCTCAAGGAAGCCATGATGGCGCCGCCGAGCGGAATGTCGATCACTGCGAGGATGCCGTAGATGATGGCGAACACGAGGAACAGGGCGGTCCACAAGATTGTTTGAAACACTTTGATAGATATGATCCAGATCACGGCAATCAACGTCCCCACCTGCATGGCGACCAACACGACGTACGTGACAAAGAGGGTGACCGCCACGATGATGCCGATCAGATATTTGATAAACCCGAGCGGATCGTTGATCACGTTGACGATGCCCATGATGACGTCAAACATGGCCACAAACGTCTTTCCGATTTGCATGAGGTACTGGATAAAGTTCTCTTGTACGTCTTTTCCGTAGGGATTTTTGACCAATTGGAGAAATTCCTCCTTGAAGCTTTCTCCCCCGCTCACGCCACCCGCGATTCGCGAAGGAAGACTCGTGAACCAATTCATGACGGACGGGCTCGTGAGCGCATTGTTCACGGTGTCCATGGCCTTGAGCAGGTCCTTGCCAACACTTGACCAAATTTCTTTTTTGATTTTTTGATGGAATACATATTCGACATAGTCTTTGATGTACACTCGAAATAGGGTGAAGTTGGCAAAGCCGCCAATCTGCCTAGTTTTGTACATATATTTGATGTTGTTGTTCAAGTTAGGCAAGTTGGGGTCGCCTTCGAAATAGGTGTTGAGCATTAGATTCAAGATCAACAAGTTGGGTACGCCCGAGCCGACCGCCGACGAACTGATCGCTCGTCTGAACACATCGAACGCGTCGACCACGACCTTCAGATTTTCCCATGCTTCGTCCGAGAACTCTCGGTATGCCGGTGGATCTTTGTAGAGGGATGCGACTGATTGAAGACCTAAGGCATTCGTCATCTTGAGATGCTTGATGACGTCATAGGCGTTGTCGACCACCGATCGGCGACCCTCTTTGATCTCGTCATAAAAGATCAACATGATGAAAAGCGCCGGGTGCGACTCGAGGTTGATTTTCGCGGACTGAAAGGTTCCGGGAACGGCGGCTTGGAATGTATCGAGAAGGGGCGAAGCGATAGGATCCTCGGTCGAAAGTGTCACAATGTTGGCAAACCATTTTTCCACCCACGACTGAAACTTGCGCTCCGTATGTCCAAAATAGAAAAGTCGAATCCGAGATTTGATAAAAAGGTGGTAGATTACGTAGCCGACCAAGGCGATTGCGATTACGCAGAGACCGTATAGAATCACCTTTCTCGCGTCATCAAACTCCTGAAGGAACTCTTTGACGGTACTCACATGCACGACAACTTCCGGGGCCATCTTATTTCTAGCATGACTTAATTTTTGATTGAATCTCCGTAGCAAAAAACAATGGCGTCGCACAAGTTGCGCCAAAAATTGAAAAAGTGAATATAAGGACATGTCTAGTTACAGAGTCAAAGCGAATCACCCCCCCCCAAAAAAAAGAACCACTTGTCAATATGTCTTATTTGAATATCTCTGAGATCGATGTGAGCCATATCACCTTTGGCGACCCCAAGCCCATCGGTGAACACGGAGGCAAGATGATCTATTTGAACCACGCTAAGAAGCCGTTGGTGTTTGTGACGCCGGCATTGATGGCACCCTTCGGTCTGAATGATTGGGACAATACCAAGTTCTCGATTGATTTGAGCGTGGGGAATCATGGCGAGCAGGGCGACCTGTTGAAGAAGATCAAAGACATTGAAAATCTGGTGATCGACGAGGCATTCGCCAACTCGTCGGCGTGGCTCAAGAAGAAGTACGGGAGTCGCGAGGTGGTGGCGGAACTTCTGACCTCGGTCGTGAAGTATCCCAAGGACAAGCTGACGGGAGAGGTGACCGACAAGTACAACCCGACGATCAAGTTTCACCTGCCTTACAAGAACGGCGCGTTTGATTGCGAGGCGTACAATGCTCAACGCGAGTTGATGGAAATTTCCAAAGACTCCATTCCCAAGGGCTCGAAGATCAACGTGATCGCCCAACTCTCCGTGATATGGGTCGCCGGAGGCAAGTTCGGGTGCACCATCAAGATTCACCAGCTCAAGGTGTCGCCCCCTCATCGCATCGCCGGCTATTGCTTCATCAAGGACGAGGATGAGGAAGTCGAAGCGAATGGAGATGAATAACTCTCACTTTTATTTATTTTTGTGTGTGGTCATGTGATGTTGTAACGGATGTTGTAACGGTTGTTGTAACGGTTGTTGTAACGGTTGTTGTAACACATTTCAATCATTTATAGATAGACTTTATAGGATATAGATGAGTAGAATCACGGGACACCATGTTTATTTATCCGGAGGAGGCATCAAAGGCGCCTATCAATACGGGTTCTTTCAGGAGCTTTACAGGCAACGCCCCGCCTTTGAGATCAAGCGATTATACACCGTCTCGATCGGCTCGATCAACGCGCTTCCCATTTTGACCAAGCGGATGGACATCTTGGAAACCTATTGGGATGCCAAAGATGGCACACACCCCATGGATTTGATCACCCACAAATGGAGTCCCGAGCCAGTATCGTGGTTGAGTCACCTCGTGAACCTGAAGACGCGGGGAGCGTTGTTCAAAGGCCTCCAACGTCGCATCTTTGAAGAATTCATCCGCCAGATCCCACCTAACGAGATCAAAGCGATTCGTCGGAAATGGGTCATCGTGTCTTTCGACGAACGAAGGCAACATACCGTGTTCACTCGATGCACGGACGAGAAGACGATCGTCGATGCCATCGTGGCATCCTCGCGCTACCCGGGTATTTTTCCGAGGGATGACCTCGACACACGCATCGACGGCGCTTTTTCCAAATGGTTGCCCCCGATCGATCACCGGCACGACTGGTTGATTATCGACTTGCAAGACAAGACCCGATGTCCCGAAGCCAAACACGTGCGTTGTCGATCTTATTCGCCGAAAATTGCACGCGTTCCCGGCTTCAACACGACCACTTGCATTCTCACGAATCGTCCTTTGATTCAACATCTGATCCAGAATGGAATAGAGGATGGCGCTCGGTTCGCTGATACAATTCCATGATGCGTTTCGAAATCACGCTATTGGGCGATAAGATAATATCGTCTTTGGAAAATTCGATCATCGAGATGCAAGATTCGTCGCTGACATGGAACTCCCGTTCGACCCGAGATCTCAGGTCGGTCAAGGCGTTGCCCGGGTCTAGGGTCAGAGACCCCAGGATGACGACATGGCATCCCTCTCCCACGCTCGTCAACAAGGACTTCATGTCTGTCGGCGTGATCTTTTGTGCCTGATTGATCAACACAAACGCGTCGCTCAACATATCTATAGGAATCAGGGAAAAGGGCGCGAATACGAGCGAACCGGCCTCGACCATGTGCCTCAACTCCTCGGGTCCCGCGCAACATTCTAGAATCTTGCCGCCTAGGGCCAAGCTTTGCTCAGGATAAATCATGATGAACCTTTTTTTTTGCTGATGTTTCAACAAATCCATTCCAACACGACATGCGATCTGGGTTTTTCCTACACCCACATCGCCAATCCCGACGACAATCGTTTTGGCATTTTGGTTATGTAACGCACGTGTGAGCCGTAGTTGATTTTTGGTCAAACCAATCATAATATTCAATTAGGTTTTATACGCATTGAATTTTCATATAAAGGGATCAAGACCCCACCGAGGGAGATCGAAGCAAATGAAAGCTGCCGGGATTCGAAAAAAATCGTCACGTGTCACCTCCTTGTATGAGCGACTCAAAGGCCTCACGACGGTGGACCCGGACACGTCGAGGGACCTGATCCGCATGAGAGAGACGGAAGGCGGCCAGATGTCTGCCAAATGCATCCGGCGCTTTGAGCGACACATCGATCCCATGTTGGAGCCTCATGCTTGGAATTGGGTCCACCACATGATCGATAAAGTCTTCGCTCAACCCAAAGCATGGGAGCAACACGTGCTCGAAGGATCAATCCACGTGAATTTTGTGATATCAAAGGCTCAACATCGGGAACCTTTTTTGACATTGATCGAGCGAATTGTCGCCGAGACGGAGAACAACAACACGAGAAGGGGCGCGATGAGCGACATCCACCTATGGCAATGGTTGGTGAAACTACTCGTGGTCTTCTATCATCATGCGCCCCCACCCAAGCCAAGCCAACATTTGTTCACGGTGGTCTATCGGTACCAAGAGATCCTGTTCAACGTGAACCATGCGGAACATTCGATCCCTTTGGAATTTTGCATCGACTATATTTCTTTTTTTGTGCCGATGGATGCCGACATCGCTCTCAACATATCTCGCAACCAGTTACTTAAATCATCTTGGCAAGCGGTGCTCAAATATCGACACGAGGACTGGGAAGCGTGCGAGACTATCCACGTTTCGTACGTGGAGGATTCCGGCGTCGGAATCGGTGTCGCCAAAGATTGGCTCAATGCGGTGGCGTTCGAGCTCTTCTATGGAACCACGATGTTCTCTCCCTGTCCCGAAGAGCCCTCATTGGTTCATCCTAGAAAGGCAAGCACCGATGAGGAGGTTGTCCTATACGAGTTCGCCGGATGCATCTTGGGTCTCAGCATCAAGTTGCGCATCAACATCGGTGTCCATCTATCATCCAGCGCGTTGCTCATGATGACGGGCCGAGGCGTGGGCCTCGAGGAGATGCGCCAGCTGGATCCGGTCGTGCACCAAAGCCTGGTCGCCGTGAGCCAGGCCTCTTTCGAAGAGTTCGAGCAAATGGGATTGGACCAGGGATTTGTGTCGGTGTCGAGCGGGTCTGACCTATTTCCTCACGGGCATGCTGTGGAGGTCACGCATGAGGCGAGGCATCCGTTTGCGACCCTGGCGGCTCGATACGAACAACACGAAGCCTACACGTCGTGTCGATCCATGATGAGCGGAGTCATGCGGATCCTTCACAATCAAGACGCTTACCAGACCCTGGCCTCGCTCGCCGCCATGACTCCAGCAGCTATGAATGCCGTGATCGGTGGACAGGGGTTGGGGCGCGTGATCGATGTCCAGGGTTGGAGAAAGAACACCACTGTGCAAGGAGATGAGACGGTGGCACTCTGGTTTTTCGAGATGATCGACGACATGTGCAACGAGCGTCGGAGCAGCTTGTTGCGGTTTTGGACCGGGCTAAGATGTTTGCCATGGAATGGATTCCGCGGACTCGAAGGCATGATGAATCTCACCATCACGGATGGCGACCCAAAGCGCTTGCCCACTTCTCGCACTTGCATGATGTTGCTCAACATTCCTGCTTACGCCACCCAGGAGACGTTGCGGGAACGATTCACGTTGGCCTTGAGCGACGTTTCCATGGATAACGACTAACGAGTCTTGCGATAGAGACAAACTCTTTAAAATATCAAACTAAAATAGATTTGATGAGTATTTACACCGTGACCTCTGTAAAAACCATCCAAGGCGTGGGCTTGACCAACAACGCCGGATTGAGTCTAACGGTCAATGCATACAACTCATCATACTATGGTTACAATGCGGGTTTGCTCAACAAAGGTAACTCGAATACGTTCTTTGGTTACCAATCTGGTTTGAGCAACAACTATGGTAGTTCCAACGTATTTTTAGGTAACGACACAGGTTTATCGAACAATAGCGGAAGTCGGAATTTATTCGCGGGCACTCAAACCGGTATCGCCAACACGTTTGGGAATGATAACACGTTCCTCGGATATGCGGTAGGCACCTGTAACGTATCGGGTTATGGGAATGTGATGATCGGATCTGGGGCGGGCACGAATTTAAATTCCACCTGCAACATCTTGATTGGTGCGGGGATAAGGGCCACGTCCTCGAATCCAGCGAACGGGAATATCGTCATCGGTAGCGCGTCTTTGGTTGGCGCCTCGTCGTCCATCGTCATCGGTTCGACCTCATGTAACACGGGTTGTAATGCCATATTAATCGGAAACAACTTGAGCAATTCTGAAAACAACACGCTCAACATCAACAACCAAATCGTGGGCGATTCAATGTACGTTGCGCTTTCGAACATCTATAGCATGATCGCGGCGGGGTCAAACAAAATCACGTTGTCCACGTCCAAGCAAAAGATCGTGATGTTGAGCAACATCACCGCCTTGTGTTCAGAACCGTCGATCGTAATCAAATCCAGCAACATGGTTACGATTGGCCCGACCGTCGTGATTCCCGGAGACCTCATTGTGACTGGAAATACGATCTTTCGAAACGTGAACGTGACTCCGAATTTGAGCGACACCAATTTTTATGAGGTATGGTCAAATGTCAGAGACACTTGGGGGCAAATGGGAGGCTTCTCGCCTGGTTGTTGTGAAAACGATTGCTTGCCTTGGTTTCTGAACTCAAATCAGACCGCGAACCTGAACTCCAACATGGCTTCGCTATTGGCTTTGTCGAACTCCCTCCCAGGGTGGTTCTTCAGTTCGAATGCGAGTTACATCTGGTCGATGCTGTCTTCAAATGGAACCGGAGGAGGCGGATCCAACACCCTCCTCGGATCAAACTATGTGACGACGGTGGCTTTCAATAACTTCTTGAGCGCGTGGTCTTTTTCCAATTCATCGTTTAATTCCAACCTGATAAGCCTATCCAACAATGTTAACTCGAACATTTATAAGCTCTCGTTGTCCAATTCGCAACTCCAAAGCAACCTCAATACCATTTTCTCAAATATTGCAAGTCTTTCAAACAATTTAAATGCTAACATTTCTCGTCTTTCAAACCAAACGGTGGTCAACACTTCTAACATTGCCCATCTTTCAAACCAATTTGTCACACAAAGTTCTAATGTTACCCAACAATTCTTCGCGGTCAATTCAAACATCTATAACCTTTCGTTGTCCAACTCGCAACTCCAAAGTAATCTCCATGCAAGTTTTTCAAATTTGCAGGCTCAAGAAAAGACCGATTTCAACCTCTTGACCTCAAATATATCGAATCTATCAAACCATTTAAATTCTAACATTAACCGACTTTCAAACCAAACGGCGGTCAACACTTCTAACATTGCCCATCTTTCAAACCAATTTGTCACACAAAGTTCGAATATTACCCAACAGTTCCTCGCGGTCAATTCAAACCTTACCCATCACTCTTTGTCTAAT
>Ga0209550_10000215_pt1 | contig 51675 bp, 41 predicted proteins | sample LauGreSuBDMM15SN_2_FD_187567 | JGI IMG/M metagenome (GOLD analysis project Ga0209550, IMG submission 187567) | Freshwater lake microbial communities from Lake Michigan, USA - Su13.BD.MM15.SN (SPAdes) (version 5) | ecosystem: Environmental > Aquatic > Freshwater > Lake | place: Lake Michigan...
TACACCTTTTCTCATTTAAAACGCCCATTTAACAATTTTTAATTTCCTCTGGTTTTATTTTGAAAAATTCAGTATTTTGATAATATTTTGGTTGGTCGTGTAAATTTTTTATTTCTTCTTTGGTAAGGTAGTTATTTTCAATCTCATTCAATAATTTTACCTCACTTTGTTTTGTTCGATAAATCTACGAAATGCTAATTTACGAAACAAAGGTTTTTGGTAAACATATTTTATTTTCTTTCCCAACAAAATTCATCGTAAATCTTTTGAAACTCGAGCCAATTGTTCACTATGACAGGAGGATGACAATGGTGCCCATCAAAACTTCTTACTACTTGTTGCAACAATCCGACTGAGCCATGTATCAAGCAATCTTTTATTATTTTATCAGCGACTGGCGCTTTTATTTCTGGTTGAATCTCTTTTATGTACAATCTCATCATTTCTTCATCAAACTTCAATAGAGTAGGGTTACAGAGAGGAAAAATCTTCTGTCCGTTATTGCAACGTAGTATCTCTCTGTATACGTCTGAAGAAGACACTGAAACAATCACAGCAAATGCTTTGCTATTGAAGCTGCTTGTGGCCAATATCGTAAAAAATGATTTCATTTCATCGTTGAGAGTTTGGTTATTAAATTTTATGATAACCAATGATTTCTCAGGTAAAAATTCGACGAATTTTCGCCCATTCGGAATGCCAAGTCGTTCCTTCAATGAGGAGATGGTAATTGCTTGCTCTTCAAATTGAACAAATTTTATGTACTTTTGCTTACAAATTCGATACCTGTTCAAATATTCTTGTAAATATACTGACTTTCCAGTGTGTGCAGGGGATCCCAATACATATAGGCCACCTTCATCCGACGCTCTGTCAAATATACTGACCAGCTCGTTCGCCAAGGCAGAGTTCTCCACGAAATAACCTCGATTTAAATGATTTTTGGTCCGCATATCCGAACGAATGGCGGATTGCACGTGATAGTCGGCGTTCTTCACATACTCATAAACATCCTTCAATACCACAACAATGCCAGCAGTGATAGCGCTCACTAATATTGAAGCTCCATAATGAACCACAAAAGCATCCATATCTATGACGTGAGATATTATGTTTTTTCGATATATTTTCATATACTTCCCCGTTTCTAATGCGCTGTTTGGAAGTCGGAGCTTTAAGAGCTCTTTTAGCTCGTTCAAGTATTTTTGTATCTATTCAAAAATCATTGAAACGATTCAATATTTTACACCCCAAAATGAAAATCCAATTTTCTATTCTTCCAACCGTTTCTTCGTGTAAACAATCCCTTTCACATTTTTTTAAATTATCGGAAGGATAATCGGCGTTAGATGTCAACGTAAAAAGGTTCAATATTAGCGATTAAGAAAGTAAGTTCATTGTGCGACACTTCTTCTCTGTCATCGTCTTCATATACAACCGAGTATAGTATGTCGCTCAAATGCATTCCTGGTTCATAAGCTATTCCGGTAACACAACCTTTAAATGGCTCATACCGTTCTGTGAAATGTTTGTAAAAACAAGTACCAATAGGATATGTTTCCAATGGACAATCTTCGACCGAGAAAGGTCGACTTACGAACGATAAATTGCTCGTCACCGAAAGATTGTCGGGATCGATCGTCGACGCATCTGAAAGACATAGTCGAATCGTCCCACAATCTGGAGCACTGAGAATAGCGTGGAAGAAGCTAAGATAATCTGAATCCATTTCCAGATGAGGAAACACCTCTTTAAGAAAAATAAAACCCAAATGTATGTAATTTACACCGTTCTTCTGCGCGGCATTGACTGCATCATTTGCTTCTCCTACCCACGGTTCCGGTTTCGTTCTCGCTTCTTCCTCAAAGAATCTCTCATATTCGATGCAAGATGTCGTCGTGATGCTTTTTAATAGTGTAAATCTAGATAGGATTAGGGTCAATAAAGTCAATAGGATAAAGTCAATAGGATAAAGTCAATAGGATAAAGTCAATAGGATAAAGTCAATAGGATAAATAGAATCTACCTTTGTAACGCGGTCTCCTCCTCCATCTTTGCCAGATAATCATATAAAGATGGAAAGAACCACAAGATTCTAGAGGCCTTGTCCGTCATCGTCGGAAAAATGGAAGGTTTTTTTAGATACCTTTTTTGGTTTAAATAAAAAATATTTGAAAAAACTTTGAAAAAATAAAAAAAAAGTTTTTCTGTCGGTTAAAAATCACAATTATTCAACTTCGCGAGTTTTGTAGATGCTAAACGGATTGAATTTCTGTTTCATCTCCCACTTGTGTTTGATATCGTCTACCAGTATCGTCTGAAGTGCGAATTCGTACTGTTTTGGGCTATCGAAAATAAACACAGGCGACTTGTTGCGACACGCACCGTTAATCATTTTTATTTTGAACACGTTATCTTCGTTCTTTGATCCCACCACGTAATTTGGAAGGTAATAAGGTGATCCAGTCACGGCATTCACTAATCGAGCACCGATGACTGGTTTGGTCTCATACAGTTTCATTTTTGAATTGTTGACCCGGATGTTGTGCACAAGAGTACAAATGGGTTCTTCCGAGGGAAGAGTATTTGAATCGGAAAAATCATTGAAATAGAGTTCCGGGTCGTCCATGGTTATATTATCGAGTGTTTTTTATTTAAGTTGTTTACACAGTGGGAAAATATTCCCAGTCCAAATATTGGCAGACTTTTTTCCAGATCATATCTTGTTCTAATTGTTTGATACGATCTTTCATCATTGGAATAAACGGCAGGTATTGTTTTTGGTCCAATAATACGCACAACTGACAAAGAATGTAGGTATAGTTGAAAAAATTGGTCCGCGTTACGGGACAAAAAATCGCCCAAGGTTGCTGTATTTCGATAAAAAGCACGCAAAGGGTTTCAATTAATTCTTCGTCCATGACGGGAGGCTTGATCCCCAAAATAGAGTTGATGTATTGAATATGCTCAAAATACTTGTTATATCCGAGAATACTCAATATGTTGCGCATTTCCATGTAGTTCATTTCCGAGATCTTCTTGCGTTCTTTGATGATCCGTTGACGAACCGTCTCCAACACCTCGTCGGGAATTTTAGTCGTCTCTTTCGCCTGAAACTGGGATAAAATTTCTTTGAAGTGGTTTAATCGAATATATGCGGTATACGACACTTCGTTTGGCATTTCTTTGTTGAGAGGTTTTTGGTTTTCCACAATATGCAGCAAAAACTTACCGCATTGGACATTATTGCAAATTAAAATACCCTCTTCTTCTAACGGAATAAGTTCTCCTTTATTGCAGAAGAGACACATTTCAGAGTCCATGACATATTCTTGCATCTGAATAATTTCATTTCCGACGTTTTTCCAATATTGTTGGTATATCTGCTTGGACGGTTTGTTTTTCTCTGGTTCATCGGCAATTTCTTTGATGCGAAAAAACTTGTTGATAGTGTTGACATCCTTGATATTCTCACCACTCGATATTTTCTGCTTTTCTTCGTAGTAATGAAAAATGAATTTTGAGTTTTCTAGGAGATACTTTTTTTTCTTCTTCTTGAGACTTCCAAGTTCTTGCTTCAAGTCTGTCCATTTTTCTAGGTTTTCATAATATTCTTCACAGTGACGATTCGTGCTTTTTTGAAGGCGTTCTTCCAATACTTTTTTTTCGAGAATAAGTTTAGGGATGGTTTCGTTTTCTATTACGTGAAATATTTGCACCATATCGAGATGTTTTTCGTCAATAGAGACGTTTTTATTCTTCTTATCCATTTTTTCCCCTTCAATTTATAAGTTTATATATTTAATTTTATTCATTATAATATGGAACCAATGAATGTACAAAAGAATTTTCGAGACTCAAGCGAAACATTTTCTGAAAAAATGGACGTGGATAGTCCATTCTTTGAAAAAATGGACGCGGATAGTCCATTCTTTGAAAAAATGGACGTGGTTTCCCAAAAACGACAAACCAAAAAGAAGAGAAAACTCTTAAAAGCAAAAAAAACGGCAAAAAAATACGATTTTGTAAAGACAAAAAGGGAGCTTGCTATAAGAGATAAGAGAGTTGAAATCACTAGACAAGAGTTAAAAAAAGAACAAAGAGAAGTCCAGCAAAAACAGGAAAAACTTGAAAAAGAAGTTGTAAAACTTGCTGATATTAGAGAGAAATTGAATTCCGTTTTACAAAGCGCTTTCAAAGAGGCTAGATTAGGCGAGCAAAAAAAAAAAATACATGCGGAACTTTTAACGCAAGCAAATCAGAAAGAAAATCAAAGATTTGCTGAAAAAAATCGCAGGGAACTTGCTAGAATAGAAGAAATGAAAGTTGAATTGACTAAAAGAGAAGAGGTCTTAAAAAAAGAACAAAGAGAAGTCCAGCAAAAAAAGGAAAAACTTGAAATAGAAAAAGACAAATTGAATACTTTAAGAGAAACCGCTCATAATGCTCGATTAACCGAGCAAAATAAACGAATACACGTAGAACTTTTAGAGCAAGCGAAGCAAAAGAAGGAAAATCTTTTGGAACGGCTACAGATGGAAAGACTTGCGGAAGAAAAACGTCTAAAATCAAACGAAAGACGTCTTACTGCGCAAGTAGCAGAATTGACTGAAAAAGCAGAAAAACTGCAGCAAAAACAAAACGAAAGCCTCGCGAAAAAAATCAACGAAAAAGCAGCCCAAAAGAAAAGTACCGAGGAGGTTAAATTGGACTTTATACGACGTGCAAAACAAACACTCGCAAAAGAAAGGGAGCTCGCTCAAGCGGAGGAAAGACGATTATCCGCCGAAAAAAAAGAAATGGAGCGCGCACAAAAAATGGAGCAGGCTCGAGCAGAGGAAGAAAGACGTCGTTTATCTGCCGAAAATAAAGAACGGGCTCGAGCAGAGGAAGAAAGACGTCGTTTATCTGCCGAAAATAAAGAACGGGCTCGAGCAGAGGAAGAAATACGTCGTTTATCTGCCGAAAATAAAGAACGGGCTCGAGTTGAGGAAGAAAGACGTCGTTTATCGGCCGAAAAAAAAGCAGAAAAAGAACGAGCCAAAAAAATTGAGCAGGCTCGAGAAGAGAAGAAAAAAGAACTGGCTCGAAAAGCAGAAGAACAAGCACAAAAAAATCTGGATTGGAAAGAAAAAAATTGTCGCAGTAAAGACAAAATACCTACTCAATGTACAACTAAAGCACAATTCTATGTTCAAAGCAAAATTTTCCATCCTGATATGAACTTATCGTGTCAAGAAGAGGCCGCGAAAAAGTTTAAAGAACTTGAAGAAAATTGGAAGAAATATGAAGAGGAAGAAGAGGAGAAAAAAAGACAAGAACAATTTCGAAAAGAAGAGGAGAAAAAAAGACAAGATCAATTTCGAAATTTCAGGAGATTTCCTTTTTGAGCTTTAGCAAAAAACTGGGAAACCTAGGAAAATCCAGAAAATCAAAACAACCAAAATCAAAACAACCAAAAATAAAATGTTTAGAGATAATATACAAGAGAAATGGCAGGAGCACTCATGCAAATCGTCGCCTATGGCGCACAAGACTTGTTTCTTACTGGAACGCCCGAAATCACGTACTGGAAGGTATCTTACCGCAGACATACCAACTTTGCCATGGAAAGTATTGAGCAAACATTTCAAGGACAAGCTGATTTCGGTCGCCGAGTCAGCGCTATTCTTTCCAGAAACGGTGATTTGGCGTACCGAACTTACTTGCAAGTGACTCTTCCTGAGATTAACCAGGACATGAAGAACAGCACTGGCTACGTGTATGCTCGTTGGTTGGACTACATCGGAGAGCAGTTGGTTGCTTGCGTGGAGGTTGAAATTGGAGGTCAGCGAATCGACCGTCAATATGGTGACTGGATGCACATCTGGAACCAATTGACCATGACTTCTGAGCAGCAAAAGGGCTACTGGAAAATGATCGGCCATACTACTCAATTGACCTACATTACCGATCCTTCTTTCGCTGCGATTGCTGGGCCTTGTGCGGCGGCAGGCGGACCTTCTCAAGTGTGTGCCCCTCGAAATGCGCTCCCCGAGACAACCTTGTACATTCCTCTCCAGTTCTGGTTCACGAAGAATCCCGGGTTGGCTCTTCCTTTGATCGCGCTCCAATATCACGAAGTCAAGATCAATCTGGATATTCGCCCTATCGGTGAATGTCTGTGGGCCGTATCTACGCTGGACAATACCACGCAAAACACTTGCTCCGTGACTCAAGCTTATCAACAGTCTTTGGTGGCCGCTTCCTTGTACATTGATTATATCTTCTTAGACACCGATGAGCGCAGAAAGATGGCGCAGAACCCTCACGAATATCTGATTGAACAGCTTCAATTCACCGGCGACGAATCCGTTGGTTCTTCGTCGAACAAAATCAAGCTCAACTTCAATCACCCTTGCAAAGAGCTTATCTGGGTCGTGCAACCGGATGCCAACGTCGATTACTGCTCCTCTTTGGAAGGTAGCATGACGCTTTACAAGACTCTCGGGGCCCAGCCCTTCAACTACACGGACGCCATCGATGCTCTACCTAACGCCATTCATGCTTTTGGTGCCCCTGATGCGACATCAGGTTCTGACTCCTTCATTACGAATGGTTTATTCGAGATGGCCGGAGCAGCGGATGTCGGATACTCCGAAGCACCTCCGACCACCAATTTGTACATTAACAATTGGACCACGCCTGGGACCACGAACCCTGAAATTATGTTTAACCAACAAGTTGGTGTTCCCAAAACCTCCACTCAATCTGGAGTTTCGGATGCCGGCACCTTCGTTCTCGCAGAAACTGCTCTGGATATGCACTGCTGGGGTGAGAATCCCGTGGTCACCGCCAAGTTGCAGCTCAACGGACAGGATCGTTTCTCGGAACGCGAAGGGTCTTATTTTGATGTGCTGCAGCCTTATCAGCATCACACTAGAGCCCCTGATACGGGTATTAACGTGTATTCTTTTGCCCTGCGACCTGAGGAACATCAACCCAGTGGATCTTGCAACTTTTCCAGAATTGATAACGCGGTTCTCCAACTGGTCCTCTCTTCCGGAGCCATTTCAGGAACATCTACCGCAAAGGTTCGGGTTTACGCCATCAACTATAACGTCTTGCGCGTGATGTCGGGAATGGCGGGCATAGCTTATTCAAATTAGTAATGCATCCAAAAGGGATAGTTTTAGGTGTTTTTGCTTGTATTTCTTTTTTTAAAAATAAAAACAGACTTTTTTGATTCTAAAAAAACATTTTTTGGATTCCCAAAAAAAAATAAAAAAAAAACATTTTTTGGATTCCCAAAAAAAAATAAAAAAAAATTGATTCCAAAACATAATATACATCATAAATGAATATTATGAAAATCACGCCGGTTTACAAGATTACCGCCAGTCATTGTGAGTTGATGTATGATGAACAACAGTATATGGTTGATTTCCAGGACATGAACAATTTGGTTAATTTGAAAGTCGATTGGTTCAAAGGAGAATATCCGTATTTTGTAAACGGAGACTCAAAATGTTCCTTATTAGAGTTCATATTTGCTCCCGATGCAGATATTTCGTTTCAAGAATGGAAAAAACGACTTGCGGAGAATGAACGTTGAAATGGTTAACAAATACCGAGAAATTGTCGATAATCCGTGTCTCCGGAACAAACCAGAATTGATCAATACCATCAAAAGCTATGAATTCGTTTTATTCATTCAAGGCCACACGAATACTCGCGGATGCGATGCCAATATCATCAAAAATCCCATTTGGGTGGTTCGCGAGAACGGACAAGAGTTATTGTTGATGTACTGCGAAAAGGATACGATTGTCAAGTTATGTCGCGAATCATACCAAAAGATTTTAGATTACGAAGCCGAATCCAATATTAAATTATCTTGGTACATATGCAACAATGGATATATTGCGGCTCGTTTCCCTGGCCATGAAAGCAAACATATGTTGATTCATCAACTTATCACAGGTTGTCATGGTAATGGAAAAGGAACGTCCACCATTAGTGTGGATCACATCGATAGAGACCCTTTGAATAATACGTGGGCTAACTTGCGAATTGCGACAAGAGAAGAACAAGAAGCAAACAAGATCGGTTCACTTCCCGATACAAAACGGAAGCGTAATCACAATGCAAGGGATTTACCTGAAGGAATTACACAGGATATGCTGCGGAAACATGTGGTATATTACTTTACTGTATACGACAAGGCGAATAACAAGACACGTGAATATTTTCGAGTAGAAGGACATCCAAAGCTCAAGTCGTGGGAGTCGTCGAAATCGAAGGACGTCAGTATCATGGATAAGTTACATGCGGCGAATAAAGTGGTGTATGATTTAGAGAAAGACGTGTTCCCGGTGAGTTTTTCAGAAAGCCGTGGACTTCCAAAATGCGTAACGCTGAAAAAGGATAGAACCCTGACGTATGACAAGAAAATGGCAGACGGGACGCGGATGAGCTTGCAGATGGTCATGCCTAAAAATTTTGTTATCGAGACAGAGTTAGATAGACTGGCCGAAAAAATTAGAACGAAGTATGAGATTCCTGAGTTCGTTCTTTGTTTTTGAATCGTTAAGTGTAACTATCCAATGAGGAAGGCCACTTCGGAATTACCAGGGATGATTTCGGGAGTGACGTCTTTTCCTTTTCTGTTATATGGACGTTGTCGAAATTCACAATAAGATGGATTATCGATAAAACATACGGGACATTTATTACTTTCTTCTTGAAAGGTTCGGAAACAGTCTTTTCCAAAAGAATGACCGCAACACGTCAATACAGACTCGATTTTCATATGATTTTCTCGACAAATGGGACAAATTATTCTTTCTTCCAATTGTTTTTTGGTTAGAGATTTTGTTTTGAGTTTATGAGGATCTAATCTAGTTTTTTCTTTCTTTTCAACCTTTTTTTTCGGTTCCTTTTTTTCTTCAGAAACACTTTCCAGATCAATAAGATGATCCATTTTTTCATTCATCATTTCGTCGAAAACTTCTTCACTAATGATCTCGTCGAAAATTTCTGTTAAAATATCTACTTCGTATTCTAACACTTCGATCACTCGCACAAGTCTTTGAAAAGATTCTTGAATGGTTTTACTCAAAATATCTTTAAATTCGGATGAGATTTGTGTCATTTCATTTTCTGTAAATATCAGTTGCAATTGGTCGTGATCATTTTTTGTTTTTTGGTATTCAAAAAACAATTCGTTCATTTGTTTCTCAATATCCTCATATTCTGAAGATTGGATTTTACGGTCCTCGAAAATAATATGTTGGATTCGTTTTTTTGTAATAACACGATTGATACGTTCGGCTAATTCGTTCATTCTTGTTACGATTTCTGGTCTTCGTAAAAAAAACTAATATTTGCCTACCGAATTGTTTTCCTCCACATAAGAAAACATAGTTGAGTTCATGCGAAATCTATGACTGTCTTTACTTTTTAAAAGAAGAGTAAATCCAAAATATAATCAAGAGTATAATAGACATATAAACGACTATCTGAATGAGTTTCATAAAATTGCAGTAGTACGAATTATCTGAATCTTTGCATTGAATGGTTGTTCCCAACATTCCGAAAATTCCGGACCCCATTACGCCATTGGAGGTTTTTCTTTTTACTCTAAATCCTCTAAAGTTATCCATATACATAGAGTGGAGATTTTCAGATGCAAGCTCGATAGTATACTGCTTCAACTGCCGTAGGCGAATTTCGAAAGAATTTACATACTTGTCTTGGACGAAGACAAACTGCCAATGCAAGTGGATCGTAACGTGATATTTCAGGCAGTTGTTGCAGAGACTGAATGTTTAATTCGATCATTAAATTCGCGACTTCGGGAGGGGTAAGGATAACCATTTTGGGCGTCAATTGGTGCTCTAAAATATTGAATTGCAATCGTTTAATGTTCATCACCACAATGAAATACCCGTCGTGGTTCCAAAAATATTCCATCGCTTTGTATAGTGAATCGTTCGGTTCGCCGTTGTAGATGATGTACAGACAATCCGTTTTTTTCAAATACCCTAGATGCACAAAATACATGTCCACCAAGTTCTGCAACTCTTTGGTGCTCAACACTTTTTTTTCTGGTCCAAAATAGTGGATGTACGTTTGAGGAACATCGGGGTTGCTCGATTGGAGATGCATGTCTAACTGATCGTTGCTTTTCATAATATCGACTTCCGCAATACTAAACCCGGTTTGGCCCGAAATGTCATATCCGTATACACTCGACAACACATCCAACGCATTCATTCGCGAACGATGGATTTGAACCAAGGGATTGTAGATAAAAGTCGCCATTGTAGATATACAGAGTTTCTTTTATATTTTTTTCAATTTTTTGGATTTTTCATATTTTTATCACTGGCACTGAAAAATCGATTTCTTCAACCGTTTCTGGCACCGGAACTGGATCTGGTTCTGGTATATCTGGTTCTGGTGGATTAGTGGGTGCAGGGTCGGACATATCACTACCGTCCCCTTGAAAAATTTTAATGACAGGAGCGAAATTGATTTGCGGCGGACAGGAAAGTATCGAATCTGGAGGAACTGAAGGCGGAAATGGAGGAGGAACAGGAGGAGGAACAGGAGGAGGAATGGAAGTATTTGGGAAATAAGGCAGATGTAATTCGGCTGAACGTACAATTTTCACAGATTTTTCGAGATCTAAATTTTCTAAATCGTTTGTGTCTATCGTGCAATAATTATCTTTGCGTTTTTGAACTGTCCATTCACGGGTGGGCTTCGTATCGCCTTTCCAATTCACCACCGACCCAGGCTCACAGGGAGCCTCTTCCTCCTCTTTCTCCTCTTCCTCTTCTTCTTCTCCTTCCTCTTCTTCTTCTTCTTCCTCTTCCTCTTCCTCTTCTTCTTCTTCTTCCTCTTCTTCTTCTTCTTCCTCTTCTTCCTCTTCTTCTTCCTCTTCCTCCTCTAACAATACGTCGCTTGATATTTTCTTCCGCACTTCCTCGATCTTTTTCCCGCCTTTTTCCACACGAACCGCTTTTACAATTTCTTTCATCACCATTTGTGGAGTGGTGTCTTTCGAATGCAATAAAAGATCCACATTTTTAAACGTGGCCATATTTTGAAACTGATCGATATTGTCTTCGGTAATGAGTTGAACATTTACATTGATGGCTCGGAGTTCTTGAATCATGACTTTTAAGGAATACGGTACGCTCACCAGACTAAACGATTTACCGAATCGACTCAAAGGTTGAACACTTACATTTGCCAGAGAAGAGTTCACATTTGCGTATCGAATCGGTCCGTCGATATTTGGGCTGTAAAGAAGATTTTTGGATTCGTTGTAGATCGCAATCATTCCGGTGTGGTTACAAATAGCCATTTGGTATTTGTCCGATCGCTCCATCATGGATTCTTGCAAAAACGAGGAAACGCCGTGCGCAATAAGCGAATCGCGTTCCATTTCGCCGATTCGCAACCCACCGTCATTCGCTCTGCCTTGGACCGGTTGCCGGGTAACGTTTGTATTGGGTCCTCTAGCGCGGAAATTAATTTTGTCCTTGACCATGTGTTTCAATCGCATGTAATACGTGGGCCCCACAAACACAGACGCTTCAACTTGTTTCCCGCTCATACCGTCATACATAATTTCGTCTCCCGACGAATGGAAACCGTGTTTGGATAAAAGTTCCCCAAAAATGTCCAACTTATCGGTTTTGGAAAACGCGGTACAATCTCCAAAGGTACCTTGGAACGCGCAGGTTTTTCCTACAATGGTTTCGATCATTTGTCCAATGGTCATTCGGGACGGGAGCGCGTGAGGATTGATGATGATGTCTGGTCGCAATCCATTTTTGGTAAATGGCATATTCGCTTCAGGGATGATCATCCCAACCGTCCCTTTCTGTCCTGCACGCGAGGCAAATTTATCTCCTAAATTAGGAATGCGTTCTTCACGTATGCGCACTTTTGCAATTCGTTTCCCTTCTTCGCCGTCAGTCATAAACGCTTTATCGACGTACCCCACCTGTCCTTTTTTCGGAAAAACCGATTTGTCGGAACGTTTCTCCGACCCTTTACTGGATTCGGTCATCCCTATAACCACCAATTGGTCAGTCATTTCCGTATTTTCGAGAATGAGACCGTTGTCGTCCAGTTTTGAATAGTCATACCCCGTACAAAGTGTCATGTTCTTCTTCCGCACTTCTAATTCTACATTTGTGAAAGTAGTTTCTCTCATTGTTTCCGTGGTACCACCAAACGATTCTTCTTCCTTTTCTTCAAACGCTTCATACGTGGTATAATACGTGGTGCGGAACAGCCCGCGATGCAGCGAAGCTTCGTTTAGGAGAATGGCGTCTTCGACGTTGTACCCTGTAAAACACATGATCGCGACTATTGCATTTTCACCGTAAGGGTTTTCTTCTCTCGTAAACATATTCATGTATTTAGTTTTCACCAAGGGAATTTGGCCGTTGCATAGAACGACCGCCATCTTGTCCATCCTCAGTTGGTAATTCGTATGATATAGAGAACACGCTTGTTTGCTTTGACCACAAGAAAAAGAGTTTCTGGTCACCGGATTATGCTCCAAGTAATTGATGAGATTCGTCATGTTGCCATAAATGGTAGATGCATGCAGTTCGCAATGAGTATACTTTCCAGTAGAGGTCGCGTCCATTGCGATCAATGCCGACTCCGTCTCGTTGTTGTCTATGTACTCGATAATCGCTTTCGGATAATCGGTATCCCAATTCGTTGGTTCCTTTTCCGCATACATGTCGCTCCACGAAGATATATCTCGACCCGTTCGAGGTTTTTTGGACTGCAACGTCGTCGATATAATTCCTTCCCAAGTAGCATCTTCTTTGAGCCAGTTGGGGAATTGAAAAGGAAAATTATTCTCGCCGTCTTTGTAAAAAAGAGGACGGCATAAACGTCCGCCATCGCATTGTATCAACACGGTGTTCCTTTGCGCATCGAGCGAAATACTCACCGTCTGTGGCAAAAGCCCGAACCTGCGGTAATTTTTCACTTTTTTGATCAATTCGGAAGGATGAGTCACGCCACCAATCCACAAACCGTTGAGAATCACTTTGCACAACAACCCTTGTTGAATGGGAGTCGTCAAGGCCAATACATGAATCTGGTTTTCTTGCAACAACCATCGCATGAGAGGCTCTCTGGAGATTTCTGGCGAAACATAGGCTAGAACCGACAAATGTTTATGGAGACCAATACTAGCTCCGTCTGGGGTGTCGATTGGATCGATGAATCCCCATTGAGACGGATGGAGAACGCGAGGCGCAATATTTTTATTGGACGCATCTAGAGGCAGGTTCACTTTTCTTAAATGACTGACCATGGCGTTATGTGAGAGACGTTCTAAAGGTTGTGTGATGCCTACTTTTTTCGTGTGAATTTGGGCACCCCAATTGCCTTTAAAGGCCTTTTTGAACCCCTCTTCGACCATTTTTTTCGAGAATGCGTCTCTGTGCATGTCTAGAACCAATTGACACAAGTACTTGTATTGATTCATCTCTTTCACCGTCTCGAAAAATAGCCGGATTTTTTTCTGTTCGAGAAGAAAATATTCTCGAAACAAATCTCTCATCAATGGACCTACCAGTTCCACGCGTTTGTTGACAAAATGATCCTTTTCAGTAATGGAATCGGCGCCTGTTGCCACTAAGAGAAGACGGTTTACCATGTACCCCAAATGAAATGCCTTCTCTAGAAAGTTGACCTCGCCCACATGTGGTAAAAACGAATCTGCGAGAATACTCAAGGTTCGCCTCACTGAACCGCCCTTTACGAATATCGCAATAAAGTGGATCGCTTCTGTTTGTGTCATAATTGGCGAAGCATCGTATATACAGGCATCCAGATACGGAGCGAATTTGGGCGGGATATTGACGTCTGGATCTAAAAACGTGCAGAAAGATATTATTTCCTTGTCGGTCAGGATGCCTAGGGCTCGAAACAGAATAAATAAGGGCACCGGGGCGCCTACGTCAGGTACAGCCACAACGATATTTGGAAATAAATTGCGAAGAGTAGGGACCATTATTTTTATGGACAGCTTTCGTTTGGGTTTGGACACGTTTTCAGAGATGGACCGAATGTCTACGGCATAAGAAAACTTTTCATTGGCTTCTTTCGCCTGTTGCGCCTCGTCCACGACCTCGTCGTCGACACCAAGGTCGACGAAATGGTGATAAAACGACAAAATATTGTCTCCGAACTTTTCCTGGTTGACAATCGTTTTTTCTTTCCCGTCAATCAGGAAGTATCCACCGTAATCATTTTTGCACTCACCTAATTGGAATCGCATTTCTCTCGTCATTCCCGACAGAATACAGAAATCGGATTGAAGCATAATCGGGAACGATCCTAGATAGGTCTTTGGCAATTTAAACAGTAATTTTTTCTGCGTTTTGGGACCGGTTACTGTCGGATCAATGATAAATTGATTTTCTTTTCGAATCAGCGTATAGTCCGCAATATACTCGTACTCCACATCGATTTCGTAATGGATCGGCATTCCGTACGTCATATTTCGTAACCGACATTCGTTGGGATACATCAAATGGGGATGGTCCGGGTCTTGGATCGTGGGTTTGCCGATATAGATTTTGTCTCCCGTTTTCCCGCCGAAATAAAAATGGCATTTGGATGCAAAATCCGCGGCTTCTTCGTTGTAATCGACTTCAAGTCTTAAAGGATTGGTTTCTTGGAAGATTTTTTGAATGCCATGGTGGAAAAAATCGTTGTACGATTCCACGTGGTGTCTTACTAAAGCCTGAGAATTGTCGCGGAAATAAGTTTCGATCATTTGCCAAACATGTTTCTCTATTTCTGACATTGCCAGTTATGCTATTTTAACCTTATATATTTTTAATCCTTTTTTCTATCTTTAGTACAAATGTGGTACTCTCTCTTGTTCAGTCCACTACAAAAAGAATATTATTGCAACTTATTTTTAGTCTTATCTATTTGTGGGTTCGTTTTTCTTTGCCTCGGGTCGTTTCTCTTTGTATACGGAGTTTATCAAAACTACGGAAATGCTTATTTAACTAAAACCGCCATGGGAATCGGGTTATACTTTGTATTCTATCTCCAGAACCGATTATTGCATTCGATATGCACAAAAACGATTTCCTGAGCTGTTTAGCAATTTCCCTCTTTTGCAATTTCCGGAGCTCTTTTGCATAAGCACTTGCAAGTTCTGGTTTTTTTCTTTAGGTTATGTATAAATGTCGCTAGAACATTATTTGTTTGGGCCTTTAGACAAAAGTTATTGCATGCTCTTTTACTACTTTTCGGTTGTGTATTTTTTCGGATTTTTGATTGTGGCATTTGGCACGGTTGCATCTATGGTCAAATATCAATCGAAAATGAATATGTTTGCGCTTCTTGGGGCGGCCTATACGGTGTTTGTGTCGTTTTTGATGTACATTATTACGCGCCTGCTATATTCCATGTGCGTCGGATCGAGATTGGAAAGCTTCAACGCTCCCCGTCCTCCTTAAATCTTCGTCAAATGTAGGAAATAAGAAGAATGAAATAAGGTAAGAATGGACATTCTGTATTACAGCAATTTTTGCAAACATTCGAAAAAATTGCTCAGTCATTTAGTGAAACATGATATCGTGAAGCAATTGAACTGCATTTGCGTCGATCAAAGACGGATAGACCAGAAGACTGGACAAACCTATGTACTTCTTGAAAATGCCGCCAGCATTCTTCTCCCGCCAAACGTACATTCCGTACCTGCACTGCTGTTGGTCGAAAAGAATTACAATGTGCTTCTTGGAGATGCCATCTACCCTTATTTTCAAAGCCATATCAATGATGAGACTGAAATGGCTACGCAAGGACAAGGCGAACCTATCGGTATGCTGTTGAGTGGCAAAGATATTCGATCGGAACAATTTACCTTTTTGAACGCTACCCCCGATGATTTAAGCGCCAAGGGAACCGGAAGGAACCGGCAAATGCACAACTACATATCGGCAAACGAAGAGGTTTCGTCCATTCGAACTCCACCGGACACATATAAACCAAACCGCTTAAAAGAAAATGACACGAGCGAAACGATCCAGAATCTTCAGCAACAAAGAAATAGAGAAGAAGAACAAACGCCGTTCCAAAACATTAAAGTGGCCTATTCTCCCTCTATCTAGTACGCCGCACTAATCTTCGACAAGAGAATGAGGTATCGTATACAGTGCTGTCGATTGTCTGCACTCATTTCTCGCAAAGGATTTCGGAGAGACGTGTCTACATATTTTATGACTTGCATTGCGTTCGTTATATGAGCGAATTCTTGGTTGTAATCCTTTTCTAAAAAAAAGTCCAAATCCCCCTTTTCGATTTGGTCTTTGTAAGGTTCGCTCACATACTTTTGCCAGAATTTCAAGAGTATGGTAGGATTCGCGGTCTTGATCGTTATCAGATAATCGCGTGAATCGATCAACTCCTTTTTTTCTGGGAAAATCGCAACGATTTCATCCACAAATTCGAATAAATGTTTATTAAACGCCTTGAGTAGTGACGATTGCGTTTTTGAGGTCATTTGTGAAATTAAGTTCTGGCCTTTTTAAGTTCTTTTGATTAAACAGTCATAATTCTAGATAAAGAGCTCGTATGAGAGGAATTTATTTTCCACAATAATTTTTCATAAATGGTGGAACGAAATAAATCGAAGGAGGTTTTATTGTCAAACTTATCCACATCTAACCAGTCAAATTTCATCTTTCTTAAGAAATTTACCAAATGCATTTCCATATCAGAAGAATTACTTAATTGAAAATCTTGTCGTATATTCTCTTTCATGGCTCGTAAAACTCCATGCTCACTGAGTCTTTTGTCTTTTGTCAAAGCCATATGGAAATAATTTCTATCGCAATCACTTATTTGATTGGTCGGAGTCGACAACAACCTTCTGCATATCGGGCATCTACTTGGACGTGAGATACAAATAGGGTGTAGACATCCAACATGGAAAGAATGACCACATGCTGTTTTAAATTTTCTGTTCAAAGGTTCGGTTTCATTTGATATCGGTGACAAACAAATAGGGCAAAAATCCTCTCCGTTTCCACCGGAATATCGTTTCAATCTCTTTCTGGTTTTGTTCATATATATATACCTAGAAAAAAAATGATTTCTTTCCAAAAACAACTTTTGAAAAAAATAATATAAAAAATTGAATTATAATTCAGACTACACACTCGGTTCATTATGTCTGAAATGATTAAAGAAATGTTTCAGGAAGACATTCCTTTGATGGAACATATCCAAGAGGAATCGCTCTTTGATGTACTGGCTTCGTATTTTGAAGGGAAACCTTTGGAACGGCTGACGAGACATCAATTGGAATCGTACAATCATTTTGTGAATTTCCAAATGCAGCGTACGATCGAAATGTTCAATCCTATCGTGATCAAATCCGAAAACGATTACAATGCTGAAACAGATCAGTACAGCCTAGAAGCCAAGTTGTTTCTAAGCAATTTACGTTTTCAACCGCCTCAAATATATGAAAATAACGGCGCTACAAAAATCATGCTTCCGGAAGAAGCGCGGTTGCGCAACTTTACGTATTCGTCAAACGCCACCATGGACGTGAAGATTCAATACACGATACGCGAAGAAAACCAAGAAAAAGTGATTGAGAAAATCATTCCTAAAGTAAAACTATGCTCTATGCCTGTCATGTTGAAGTCATCCATCTGCGTATTGACGCAGTACAAAGGTCACAACACGGGTGAATGCTCCATGGATTGCGGGGGCTACTTTATCATCAAAGGATCCGAGAAAACTATTTTATGCCAAGAACGAGCGGCCGAAAACAGAGTGTATGTGTTTAACGGTAAGAATACTCCAAAATGGGATTGGATCGCGGAATTCAAATCTGTTCCGGACCACAAATGCATCAGTCCCAAGCAAATGGAATTACTCGTCTCGACCAAACCCAACTTATACGGACATGGCATTTATGTAGTCATTCCTCGGTTGAAACAAAAGAGATATATTGAATTGTTTGTTTTGTTTCGCGCCATGGGCGTTTTATCCGACAAGAAAATATGTGAATATATCTTGTTAAATGTGGAACATGAAAAGCAACGCGATATGCTACAGTTTTTAGAAGCGTCTATTGACGACGCCAAGAAATACATGACTTCGCCCGACAAGATTCAAGAAGATGCGTTGGAACATGTTATGAGTATGGTGGCTTACAACCCTTACCAAAACGAAAAAGGAGCGGGGCCGATAAAGAAACTAGACTACACCAAAGAAATATTCCAGAATGATGTGTTTCCGCACTGCAAGTCGATGGCTCAAAAACTGTATTTGCTGGGTTACATGGCCAACCGATTAATTCGCACCGCGATGGGATGGAACGAACCCGACGACCGCGATTCTTACTTGAACAAACGGATTGAATTGGCAGGGTCTCTCTTGAACAACTTGTTTCGCAATCACTTTATTCGTTTTGTCAAGGACATCGAAAAGCAAGTCATTCGAGAAATCAATTCTGGGCCATGGAAGTCTTCGGAAGACTACGAAAATATCATCAACTTGACCAATATTTACAAAATTTTCAAACCCACCACCATCGAGAACGGATTAAATCGGGCATTGTCCACGGGAGATTTCAGTGTCAAACAATCCAACAGCAGCAGTAAAGTAGGAGTCGCCCAAGTACTGAATCGATTGACCTATCTAGCCACTTTGTCGCACCTACGACGAGTCAATACTCCCCTGGAAAAGACCGGAGAACTGATTGCGCCACGCAAACTACACAATTCGACGTGGGGATTTCTTTGTCCTGTCGAAACGCCTGAAGGGCAGTCGATCGGAATAGTCAAGAATATCGCTTTTATGACCCACCTGACGATTCCAGTACAAAGTCAAAATGTGTACGAGTACATTAAACCCTACATCTTGCCCCTTGAAGACGTCTTGTCTCCGACCGAGTTGTTTGACAAGGTGAAAGTGTTTGTGAACGGCGCATGGGTAGGAATCACGCATACTCCGCAAGAGCTGTATGCCGAATTAAAATCGAAAAAGACGAAAGGAATCATCAACATCTACACCTCCATCATCTTTGATTATCAGCGCATGCAAATCAAAGTATGCAACGACGGCGGAAGGATGACTCGCCCGCTATTAAGGGTGCAGAACAATTTGGTCATGATCACCCAAGAAATCATTGATATGTTGAAAGACAAACGACTCGTCTGGAACGATTTATTGACCGACGTCTCTCTAGAAGAATCCGTAGTCGAGTACATTGATCCCGAAGAACAGAACCACGCCATGATCGCCATGAAAACCAAAGGGAAATACATTCATCATCTAAACCCGTTGTTTCAGATCAACCGATACGATTATTGCGAGATTCATCCGTGTACCTTACTTGGCATTCTGGCTTCGTGTGTACCTTTCCCGGATTGCAATCAAGCGCCTAGAAACACGTATCAGTGCGCCATGGCCAAACAAGCAATCGGTATTTCGGCCACCAATTACGACAAGCGCATGGATAAGACTTCGTATACGCTCAATTACCCTAGCAGACCTTTGGTGGACACCCGGATGATGGAATTCCTGGGGTTAAATCGAGTTCCCTCTGGATGCCAAATCCACGTGGCGATCATGTCGTATACGGGCTACAATCAAGAAGACAGCGTGCTAATCAATCAGGCGGCTCTAGATCGAGGACTTTTCTTGGCCACTATTTACCACACCGAAAAAGACGAAGACAAGAACATCATCCGGGACGAAATCATTCGTTGCAATCCCGATCCTCTTAAAACCAAAGGGATCAAACACGGGAACTACTCGAAACTCAATTCGTGCGGATTTATTCCTGAAAACACGGAAGTGGAGAATCGCGACATTATTATCGCCAAGGTCGTTCCCATCAAAGAAAACCGCAACGACCCTTCCAAAACCATCAAGTACGAAGACCAAAGCAAAAGTTTCCGGACCACCGAGGAAACGTATATCGACAAGAACTACATGGGCCGAAACGGAGAAGGATGCAATTTCGCCAAGACACGAGTTCGCATTACACGAAAGCCCGTCATTGGGGATAAGTTCTCGAGCCGACATGGTCAGAAAGGAACCGTCGGCAATATTCTTCCCGAAAGAGACATGCCTTTCAATAAAGACGGGTTGCGTCCAGACCTTATTTTGAATCCTCACGCCATTCCCTCCCGAATGACCATCGCACACTTGAAAGAAACGCTGTTAGGTAAAGTATTGTTGGAACTAGGAATGTTTGGCGACGGAACCAGTTTCGGGAACCTGGATGTGTATACGATTGCCCAGGAACTCCAAAAATGCGGGTTCGAAAGCTACGGAAACGAACTCTTGTACGACGGACACACCGGACAACAGATCGAGACCAATATATTTGTCGGGCCGGTCTTTTATCAACGGCTGAAGCACATGGTGAACGACAAAGAACATAGTCGGTCGATCGGTCCAGTCGTCAATCTCACACGTCAGCCAGCAGAAGGCCGTAGTCGCGACGGCGGGTTTCGTATCGGCGAAATGGAGCGGGATGTGATGATTGCGCACGGAATGGCGCGGTTTTGCCGAGAACGCATGTACGACGTGGCCGATAAATACGCCGTCCATGTTTGCAAAAAATGCGGAATGATCGCTTCGTTCAACAACGGAGATAAAGGGGTGATGCGAACGAAGCCTGGCATGACCGTACATCATTGCAACACCTGCGAAAATCGGACCGAATTTGCGTATGTAGAAATCCCTTATGCGTTTAAACTCATGTCGCAAGAACTGCAGTCGATCAATGTAGTTCCGAGATTAATTACTTCTTAGATGGCTCGTTTTTTAAGTATAGAGGTTACAGTGAATGATATTGCTTTAGAAAAAATAAATCGTCTCTTAAATATTTCCTCAAGGAACAAAATTTTCCCCATCTGAACAGTGTTATGTAACCAGTTATTTCCTTTTGAAGACCCTTTGATATTTTTTTTGTACACCAAGGTATGTTGGTGTACAATGCTCCAAATTCCGAAGTGAATATCTTGTTGATTGACGATTCGGTGATCCAATCGCAGGTCTTTTTCGACAGCGTGAATGCGGAGACCTTCCCCATTTTGTACAACTATCAGTCTAGCCGCGCAGAGTTGGTGTCGCTGCTCCAATCCTTTCAGATACAACGAATCGCCTTTGTGTTTGATGGAATGGACAGCTTTGTCGAGAAACCGTTTCTTGAAGGTCCATTCTTTACTCTGGAGGATTTAGAAGGTGCGCCGACGTTTACGCAGACGCTGGTGGAGTCTATTCCGAATATAGACTTTCTAGGTTGTAACTTGCTTCAGTCGGCAGAATGGAGAGCGTTTTTCCGACTCCTCGGAAATGTAAGCGCCTCGAACGACCAGACAGGTAACTTGAAGTACGGAGGGGACTGGATGTTGGAGAGCACCATGACGGATGTGAGAAGCATTTATTTTACAGAGGCGATAGGAGATTATACCAGGACGCTTTTAGCAGGTCTGAATACGAACCAGTTTTACCATACGTTTTATACACTGGACGCGACCAACCCCACGCATCTGATAGAACAATTCTACGACAACAACGGAGTTTTAATCAAGACGATCGATTTGTCGTTCGGAGACGCAAATGTCGTGGATGTGTTGGCCTTGATGGATCCTCAGCCGTATACATTGGGGCTTATGGACTCGAGTGCGGTGTCGATGGAATTGGCGTATTTCAATGTGTACTCGAAAGCGCTGACTTTGAATCAACAAAAAAAGTTAATGAGCTATGCAAACACTTTACCCGAGAAATTCTACGCGGCCACGACGTATGTCGTGACGGTATTAAGTGGTGTGTATTACATTGGCGGCATCTCACAGCCAACTTTAAATTTTGCGAGCGGGAATTTGTACGTATTCGATCAGAGCCATTCGTCGAACACGGGGAACACGTTGGTATTAGGCATTGTCGCGAATCAAACTCCGTACTATCCAACGTTGTTCAACGGCATTGCGGGGTCCATGAATGCATATACCTTGGTAGATTTTGTAAACGTGAATCCTGTACCATCATTGTTTTATTTCAGCAGCACGCCCAATACAAATATGGGATACACGCCTCCCCCAGTACCTCTTTACAGCACAAATGCAAGCTATAGTGAAAATGGGTCATTTGCAATTTTGACTTACACAGATACAACCACTCAAGGATACTTTACACTTCCTAACGGGCTGACGAAAACAGTAAACTTCCTAATTGTAGGTGGGGGAGGCGGCGGGGGAGGAGGTTACCTTGGAGGAGGGGGAGGAAGTGGTGGTGTTTATTCGAGAAATGTAATATTAGGTCCTGGCACATACAATGTGACCATTGGAGCGGGTGGAGGCACTGGAGCGGGTGAAGGAAGTGCGGGTGGAAGCACAAACTTTAAAGGGGGCAGCGTTAACTACAGTGCTGGAGGAGGAGGCGGGGGTAGAAGTTCGTTTGATAGAACTAATTATTCGCAAGAATATTGGCAAGGAATAGATGGGTTTGCGACGGGAAATAATGGAGGACGGGGTGGAGTAGGATCTACAACAGGCACTGATCCTCCGGGTAATCCTCCTTCACTAAACAATGAAAAATCAATAATCTCGTTATTAGGTTTGTCTACACAAATGGTAGTCGGTGGGAGTGGAGGTAATGGCTACTATAATGGTCAAAGAAATTTTGTGGGATATGGTCCGACCGCATTGATAGGCCAGAATAATTTGTACCTATCCTATTATGTCGAATCTGGAAGTTTTGCAGCATATTATCACTACAATGGAAATGACTACAAAGGTAGGGGAGGTGGATCCGGTGCATTATTAGTTCAAAATATTTCAAGTAATAGAACTGCAGGACCTGCGTTGTTTCAAAACGCAACTTCACCTTCTAATTATGGTGGAGGTGGTGGTGGGGGCTGTCAGTCGTCCTATAATTTCGACCTTCCCATTTATACATGTAGTCCAACAAATGGAAAAAATGGCATTCTTATCATAACATATTTGAAATAGAAGGTTAGGGTTTCTTTTTTTCCTGGCGATTTAATTTAGCAATAAAAAATTGAAATTGAAAGATAAAATAAAAGGTATAACAATGGCTTGCGTAATTTGCGATAACGGCTTCAATAAAACGATTCATACCCATGTTATTTGTCCGTATTGTGCCTTTGACGCCTGCCGCAAATGCTGCGAAACATACATCCTGGACAAAACCGTAGCGATGTGCATGAACACTCAATGTGGCAAAGAGTGGTCGCGCAAATTCATGGCTGCTGCATTCACTCAAAAGTTTATCTCAGGTTCGTGGAAGAAGAACCGCGAAAACGTTTTGTTTGAAAAAGAACGCGCCCTTTTACCGGCCACCCAAGGAATCATCGAAGACCAGGTCGCGAAAGAAAAAGAGAAGGAACGAATTTGGATGCTGGTCAAAGAATTGGATTCGGTAATGAATGCCTACAAAACCGAGCGGCAAAACCTAATCGGCGCCTATCGAACCGTCGATGATAATTATGTCACGGAACGAAAAAAGTTTGTCCGAGCCTGCCCAGGGGATTGCCGCGGCTTCCTCAGCAGCGCTTGGAAATGCGGATTATGCGAAATGTGGAGCTGTCCTGAGTGCCATGTAGTAAAAGGGCGCGATCGTGACGCGGCGCATATTTGCAACGTAGACGACCTTGCTACCGCTAAATTGCTTGATTCCGATACAAAACCGTGCCCGAAATGCGCCGCGGGAATCTTCAAAATCGAAGGATGTGACCAGATGTGGTGCACTCAATGCCATACCGCATTCAGTTGGAAATCAGGTCGAATCGAGACGAAAATTCACAACCCGCATTTTTACGAATGGCATCGTCGAAACGGCGGTGAAGCCCCAAGAAATCCCGGAGATATTCTATGCGGATTTGAGATTTCTCATGAATTATCTCAAAACTTACGGCGGATGATTCGCGCCAAATTCAATACCCATCTACATGGAGCTGAAATCCTTTTAAACGAGTTTGATTACCTGATCGAATCTATTATTCATCTCACCCAAGCCGATTTGCGACAAAATGACCAAGAAAACAATCTTTATCTCCGAATGGCGTATCTTAAAAACGAAATCACGGAGGAAGAAATGAAAACGAAAGTGCAAAGGAACAACAAGATTTTCGAGAAACGAAAGGAAACGACGGAGATAGTAGATTTGTTTGTTCAAACCGTCACTGATATTATGCATCGCTTGCTCATTTACGTTCGTGAAGAAACGAACACCCCGGCTTTTCCTCTTCAATTCAAGAAGCTGAAAGAGAATTGTCGATTATACATGGCCGAAGTGGAAGCGATACGAGTGTATGCAAACGAATGTCTAGTGGAAATCAGCCACACATATAAAAACCAGTGCAAAGAAATAAGACTTTTCAACGGGAACAATATTCGACAAGTCCTAGTGCGCTCTCCCTCAATAGATGCGACATAAACTAATAAAGACAGTACAAGTTAAACAAAAAAATGCAATTGACCCAGTTGTTCCATTTTGCACTTTCGGTTGTGAAAACAAAGGGGATTGACGAGTCCCATGGACTTTCGCATGCAATGAACAAGCTCTATCTCTCGCATCATATTATAGAAAGTGAGTTGCCAAATAAACAATATCTACAAAAGCAGCGCAATATTATTTACTCTGCATCTTTCCTTCACGATTTAAGCACTAGTTACGAGTCGGATGGTTTGCTAGATATTTACCGCTTTCTTAAAAAAGACACTGTCTTATCCGCATCCGAAATAAATACAGTGACCGATATTATCGAAGCCTTACATTCAAAAGGCACTCCTGATCTAGGTGCGTATCAGTTCGCATATCAAATCGTTTATGAAGCGGATCGCCTAGCTGCGCTCAATTTCGATCGTTCGTTGATCTACAATATACATAATGTCGATTATCACTTTCCAACCGCATTTCAATCGACAGACGTAACGGATTCGGTGTTTGTCACGGAATACGGAAAAGCCTTGTCGCAAAAACTGCGTGCCGAAAATATTGCCCGGAGAAATACCTGGATTGAAATTATAAAGTAATATAAACGTATACATATATTTTTTGCAAATGAAAAATGTATGTTTTATTCATTCGACCAATACCCCCACGTGGAAAGATACGATCTTACACGAGTTGATAGATTCTCTCGTAGACAGTGGTTTGATGCATCAGTTGGAATTTGTGTTTGTGAATAATATCGGGTTACCCCTGACAGCGATCCATCCCAAAGTTATTGTCGAAAATTATTCCTCTCAACTTGATTTATTTGAAAATTGCACGCTTAGAACTTTGCATGCCTATGCAAAAATACATCCTGACACCAATATTTTGTATTTGCATACAAAAGGCGTTTCGCATGATCCCGATTCGAAATGTATAAAAGGGGTGAGGTCTTGGACGAAATATATGCTTTACTGTTTAGTAGAGAAGCATTCTCACTGCCTAAATTTGCTCAAATTGTATGACACGGTAGGTTGCAATTTTATGAACAATGGTTTCCCTCCTCATTATTCGGGGAATTTTTGGTGGACTACTGCCAAGTACGCAGGGACTCTGTCAGTCGAAAATCTAAGGGAAAAACACGACGCTGAATTCTGGTTGATGCAGAAAAACCCTCTCAGATACAATATCTACTCCTTGGAAAACATGTACGAACGCCACCACGATCGACTCGAATATTCAGACAGAGTCGATCATTCTTTTGAAAATCGTTGTTTATACTGTCAATTCGGTGCGCCAGGAATGGGACTTTTCAATCAATTATATTCCTTGGTCAACACTATGGTAATAGGCAAATGTTTGAAAGGAAAAACAATTATCATCGTGAACGATTTCTTGACCGATGCCCATTCGGCTAATTACTGTCCTGCGAAAGAGGTTCTCGATTTGCATCGCATGAATACCTTTCTAGAAAGGTTCGGAATAACCCTTGTGGGAAAACGCGACTGTGTTTTTGAGCTCATTTCTGTTTCCTTTGGAATAGGTCAACAAACCGTTGACTTGACCGATCCGAGTAGATTTCTATCCAACAAGGTATTCCGTATCCCCCGAGGAACCGATCTCAATGATTTGTGCGAGGATCCTTTCCCAGGGGTTATTAAAACGATTTATGTGAAATATAAATTGAACGGACACGAATTGCTGTATCACTATGACGAATATCATTTGCGAAGCATGAACGATCTTTTGCTTGATTTTGATAGTTTTACGAATGTCCAATGGATGGCACTCATTAATATACGCGATGCGAGGGTAGAAAAAGATGCTTTCGATATGTTTTTATCCAATATTTCTTTCTTACCAAAGTACGAAAATACTGCCTTTATACAAAGCTTGCCCAAGAAAATAAATCTGATGCATTTACGGGTTGAAGAAGATGCTATCGCATTCTGGAGTGCGATAAACCAAATGTCTTGTGATCAATATCGACACGTCTTAGAGCAGAAATATATAGATTTGCTAGCATACATTGATCCTTCCTCCACCACTATTATATTGACCATGGACACGGACAACAAAGTAACTCGTTTTATGCGCGATAATGGATACAAGTACGTTTTTATGGAAAAAACACTGAATGGACGCGAATTAAATGCGATTCAAGATTACCTCATGGCAGATTATTGCAATGGGGTATTCATTGGAAACGTGAATCCGAAAACGTACACCGGGTCTACCTTTTCTTACGGAATACTAAATAAACTGAGGAATAAACAGATTCTTAAACTATGCATCGACCTCGACCATATTGAAGCTTCAATCGATCTTAACACAGAATCAACACTCCATACACCACAAAAATAAGTCTACTTCTTCTGGTAGTAAATAGGGTATGACCTTTACCATTTCTACTTCGACAACTTCTTCGACAACTTCTTCGACAACTTCTTCTACATTCTTTTCTCTTAATTTGCGTTGTCGCACGAGATCAGCAGGTCTTTCCTTGAAACATTTGTAGCGTCGCTCTTGAATGCAGTACTTGCACATGATTAGAAGTTTGTATTTATACAAGTCGGTTTCGCGAAAGCACCAAGGGCAGTCTGAATCGGCGAAGTAATTCCAAACTATCGACATTGCTGGAAGAAAAGTGGACGAATAGTGGACGAAAAGTGGACGAAAAGTGGACGAAAGTGGACGAATAGTAGACGAATAGTAGACGAATAGTGGACGAAAAAAAATTATTTTTTTTGCGCGGTTTCTTCTTCCGTCAATTCTCGGATCAAGTGAATCATTTCATCAGGATAGTCCATATTTTCTAGCACCTGTATAGCCCCTTGCACGCGAGACACGCCTTTTTGTATTTCAAACGTCGGTTCGTATTTATTTTCAAGATGCACCACTTTCATGTGAAAGTTCTGAATAGCTACTTTTTCTACTTTTTCTACTTTTTCTACTTCTTCCTCCCATTTATCACAAATAGAAACATAATGCGTCGTGAGAATGAGGTGAACGTTCGAAAAAGATCTTAGGTATTCCAAAAACGCATATGCGCTTTTGGTCGCTTCACTCGGATTCGTTCCCGAATAAAGCTCATCTAAGATGCAAAAGTGACGATCGTTCGCATTCGTATGTATCGAATCTAAAATATCTTTGCATCTTCTAGATTCCGCTTCGAACAAACTGTCTCTCGCAGAGGTGTCGGGGATATTCAAGTAAGAATGAATATGCTGATAGGGTATGAGCGTGCAGGCACGATAAAACCCCGCTCCGAATTGTTGAGAAAATAAGATGGTGAGTGCAGTAGACTTTAAATAGGTGGTTTTGCCTGACGCATTCGGACCGGTAATAACCATAAATGCATCAAGGGACACGTCATTACGAACTGCATCTTCCAGTCCAGGATACGTTTGGCCGCTCACATACTCGTTGCCAGTCAGCTGAGCAAACGCCATTTTATTAGCTTGTATTTGTGCAGCAAGACCTTCCATTTGCTGATAATAACCTTCCCATCCCATCGAAAACAGAATCGATTCTTCATATGCGGCGCTAATATGCATTTGATAATAAACTTTCAGCATATAACCCACTTCAACCGTCTTGAAAATACTACAAACGAAAGGCGTGATGGGAGACAGTTCTGACCGTAAGTTTTCTAAACGACTCACATGCGTTCGTAAAGTCTCTCGGAAAGAAGCATAGGTTAAAAGGGTTTTGGTGTTTTCTAAAAACCAATTCATACTGCCGATTTCGTAGTCTACAAACGCTTTCCATTCCAGGAGTTCTTCATTGATTTTCTGCATATTCGTGTAGAAGCGAAGACATTGTATCGTGTTTTGGTACATTTGCATTCCGTACAAGAAAAACATGGCCAGCATGTAGATCAACTTGTCGACCGAAAATTGCTCGAAAGATCCGAGCGCTTTACCGATGAAATGATGCTGCGCCAAGTGTTTTAGCACCTCTCCATATTTCGTAAGTGAAATAGGGATTCCTTGAATGCGAAGAAGCACAAAAGGCGCAAGAAAAAAGAGCAGCGGGACAATAAAGCTCATTAAGGGAGACAACAAATTCGCTATGGCAATAGATTGCAGCATGCTTGACGAATGATTAAATGACTCTAAAATCTCCCATTCAATATAACCGTAAGATTCCATGAATTTGGGATCGTTTTTCAATGCCGCCCAGTTTTTTTCTAGCTTCTCGCAGGGTACAATATAGTCGTGTTTATTCTTGGTCATAAAACGTTTAGTAACCTCTTGCGAATCGCCTAAAAAATGAACGTCTGAACTGAATTGTTTGTCCCACAGCGGGACGATTTGTTTGGCCCAGATGGTTTTGGGCTCAAAAACATGATCATACAAAGTAATCTCGCCGTTCAATTCCAAATCAGATGCTACCACCTCTGAAAGTGGATGAGAAAGTTGATGTTGAATCGGAAGCTTAAACACTCTGCGACAAAAAAGGTCTCGATCGGACATATAAGCTAAAGCTCACAATTTAAAATATATCTTTGAACCATCTACTTGACCGAGTTTACGAATTCCCAAAAACGTTCGCAAGTAAACGATCCCGGGGGAGCGCGTAAATGTTTTTTTCTAGTTAATTCTAGTTTTTCAAAATAATCGATTTCTTCCGCGTCGAAAGTTAACTGTTTCACGTTACGCTTGGATCCCGCGATGGATGGAATTTGAGGTTCATTCTCGAGTTTCTTTAGGAAGCGGGCAAGTCGACGTGCCTCTTTATTGATCTCGGCAATTTTTTCTTTCTGTATTCGAATATACTCGTCTTGCTCTTCTTTCGAGAGTGCAGCGAATTTTTCTTGTCGTGAAACTCGAAAAAGAGGATGATCCGTTCTCGCCATTGCAAAAATAAAAACTGATTTGCAACGAGAAAAATTTTCTTCTACATTTTTCCAAAACAAAAATAATTTTATAATATAATGACAAAAGTTATAGGAGAAGGGAAATATGGTTGCGTTCATAAACCAATGTTATCTTGTAAGACAAAGCGGTTTCCAGACGCGTCTGAGAGAGTTTCCAAGGTCATGTCCAAAGACAATGCAGCCAAAGAATTAAGAGAATATAATAAAATCAAGTTGGCGGATCCTAATAACGAATTTTATTTAGGCGCACCAGAAACATGTATATTAGATGATTCTGATACGAATCGTAAAGATATTTCGGAATGTAAATTGTTACAAGTAGAAAGACGTATTCAAGACTATCGTTTGATCATCATGAAAGATGGTGGGAAAAATCTATCTACGTTTTTCCATGAACCATGGAACAAAGAAAAGTTACAATATACGTTAGTAGAAATCCAACGACTCATCAAAGGAATTAAATTGTTTCTAGAGAATGGATTCGTACATCATGATATCAAACCGCAGAATGTAGTTAATAATTCCAAACATTTCTATTATATTGATTTTGGCTTGATGGCTTCTCTTGAAAAATTGACAGAAGATTCGAAGAACTCAACCAATACAAGAACTACCGTATTATGGAATTTCCCTTTTGAAATAGAAATGTTAAATAAGAATCGATTTATGCAACTACATGATAAATCAATTGAGAAAAAACAAAAAACGATTGAAAAATGGATAGAAAGAACAAATCATCCGAAAAGTGGTTATCAGGTATTTTTTTCTAGTCTATCATTTGATTTGAGTTGGCGAGGGAAAATACTTTCGGAGTTATATCCTTTTCTAATGAATTTAAGTGCAACTGATTATGAACGATTTCTTGTCGCTTCTCTCAGATCGATTGATATTTATGGTCTAGGAATGATTTGTATCGAATTATTGAATCAGAATAGAATTATGATGCAAGAAATGAATATTTATGATTCTTTTGCTGCATTATGTTACCTTATGATTCATCCGAATGTATTTTTAAGAATTTCCATTGATTCTTTAATATTCGAATATGACAAATGGTTGAGAAACATAAAAGGGTTCGAAAAAGCAAAATCTCCGAAAAAGAAAACACGATGCAAAAATGGAACGAATTGGTTTGATCCTTTACAAAAATGTATGAGCAAAGAAGAAATCAAAGAATATAAGATTAGGAAAAAGGGTGGGACAAGAAAGAATCAAAAGTTTTGCGACAAGGTATGAAAAACAGTATAAACCTTATATGTGCAACCACTTAGAAATGAAATTATATGGCTTGTTAGACTATCAACGAGTTCTTTCGCAAGAAAAGTATCACAATGCTTTCCCGAAAGAAGTATACCTAAAAATAAGCGCAATTAATGCGCAAGTTTTCCCAATATGTGTGGATGATGCTCGCAAGGTCTGGAAACGACCCGTCGCGAAGAAAGAATTCGCTCCTTTGCCATTTAAAACAACGAAACTCGAGCAAAAAGACGGAGTAGAAAAGGAAATACAGCAGTTCCGAACTGTATTGAATAAGATTTCAGAGTCAAACTTTGATAAACAGCGTGATTTGTTGGTAGAAATGATAAAACGAAACGAGGAATCCGATCTCAAGGCGATTGCCGCGTTTCTTTTTGAAATTGCGAGTTCGAATCAATTCTATGCATCTTTGTATGCCTCCTTGTACAAAGAGTTTCTTGGACTTAGTCCCATTTTTCACGAATTGCTGACGGCTTATCTAACCCAATTCATTACCAACATGAAAGACATCAAGTACATGGATCCTGATGTCGATTACGACGGGTATTGTAAATACAACAAATCGAAAGGCGCCTTCAAAGGAACAACCATGTTTTTTGTCCATTTGATGAAGTTTGAAGTGGTACCCGTGACAAAAATATTGTCTATTATTGCTGCGATTCAAGAAATAATCGTTTTGTATTTAGAAGACGCGAAAAAAATACAAGAAATCGAGTGTATGAGCGAAATTCTATATGTGTTTCTCCATGAAGGGCAGCATGTCTTTGGCAAAACGGAATGGATATGGAAGTTCCGCATCGTTCCTCATATTATTCAAGTCTCCCAATACACCAAAAAGGACAAAGCAGGCTTAAGCAGCAAAACTATTTTCAAGTATATGGACATGAGAGAGATTACATGTGAATCTGCTGATTGAAGAGCGGAAACACATCTTTGTCGTGCGTGATTATGATAATGGCCTGTTTATATCTGCGAAAATCCTTAATGAGAGATAATATTTCGCTTTTTAATTCTGGATCCAAAGCATTCGTCGGTTCGTCGAGCACCAATATCTTGGACGGATTGATTAGACCCCCGATCATATTTACAATCTGTCGCTGTCCACCAGACAAGTTTTCACCTAATAATCCGGCTTGTTTGTTGTGAATGTCCGTATTTTGGTATAATTTTGTAATATTCGGATACTGCATGATTTTTTCCAAGAAAAAATCACACACCTCGCGATTCGAACATCCATATAACATATTGTCGACCACCTTTCTATCGAATAATTTCGAGGTTTGGTTCACGTAAGTTATTTCTCGTCTGATGTAGTTAGGATCCAATTGACTGATATCCACTCCGTCAATCGTAATTTTTCCGGCATTGCATTCATACATTCGCAACAACAATTTTATGAAGGTGGATTTCCCATTCCCCGATCTGCCAGTGATTCCAATGATATTTTGCTCACTTGTGCGTAAATAATAATTTCTATTTTCGAAAACGCTCGGATTGTCTCCGTATCGATAGGTCACATTGATAAACTGTATTTCTTTGAAATCCAAGTCAACGGGATCGTATTCATTTGATTCGATAGAATCATAATGATCGTTCACATGCTTGAAATGATGCAGTACATTCTCGGTTCTACCTATAAAATCAACTAAATTGGGCAACAACTCGATAATGCACGACACTTTCTCTCGATAGAGCATCAAAATGGTGAATGACGCAATAAACAACGTGGGATCTATTTTTTTCTGGAAAACGAGTCGAATTAAATGAAACAACGAAGCAAGAACTACACTGAAAATAATTATAGTCATGACTGTTAAGTGACCATTTGTAAGTGAATAATATCGTTTCGCTAAATTAAAGTTTTGATTTCCGAGCGCGGCAAAATCACGTATTTCTTCATTGGTTTGCCCTCGATAAATAACCTTGTCGACATTGTTTAGCAAGTCGATTAAGTGAATGTCCGTTTCGGATATTTTCTTTTCGTATTCATCGTTTGAATCAATAATGTTCTGGAGATGATATAGCCAATAGGATGTTAAACATACGTTGCCGACAAAAAAGATGAGTCCGTAAAACGGATTGATGTAGGTAAAATACACTGAAGATACGACCAGGTAAATAAAGGTCGGTAGCAATTCTGAAATGATCGTGTAGGAAATAAAGTAGTACATATCTACAATGCGGTTGATGGGAGAATTGAGTTTACTGAAGTTTGTTTCACTAAACTTTTGGTTATTGGTCGAAAGAAGCAAACTTACAATTTCCGTCCGAACCCAGGGACGAATTTTGGTGAGCAATTCATTGTTGAAATAGTACCATAAATAATAAAGCAGCACAAACACTAGACATGCACCCGCGTAAAACCAAAAGTATCGATAGCTCGTTTTTTCTTGGTTGCTTTGCACACTTGTCATCAATTGCGAAGAAAGAGTGGCAATGCCGTTGGTTTGAAGTATGCTCGAAGCGAGACTGACCGCAAATAAAGCCAAAGCGTACCATTTCTCTTCCGTAAAATACTTCGCGCCCAAATACATGATAAAGTTCATAATATATCTAAAAGGATATATATATTTCAAAGTAATGGTCAAATCGAATCTCAACTCGCAAATAGAATATGCAGAAACCAAGCATTTAGACGAAGAAGACAAAAAGCATCAAACCTCTTTTTATTTAATTGATCTAAAAGCGACACATTCGGAACGTCGCAAGAACTACATCATCGGATTAGGATCCCTACACAAACAATATTCAAAGAATTTCGGTATTTCCTATTTCCCTATTTATTTGATTAGCGCGAAAAAGAGAGTAAAAGCGAAAATCGGCGTCTTTGAAATCGAAGACGATCACGTCTTGAAGCTGTTGGATACAAAAACCAATGACGTGGATATCGAAAAGATTGGCGAGCCTTTACTTTTTTCATTTGCAACAGATGAGTTGTTGACGAAATATGGCTGCAGCACTTTGGACGAGAAACCAGATTCCACCGAGGACCTTATTAAAGGCATGGAAAAAATGCACGTCAACGTTCAGGGCAATACAGAAATCGATAAGGATTCCACCGAGGACATAATTCAAGGCATGGAGAAAATGCACGTCAACGTTCAGGGCGATACAAAAATCGATAAGGATTCGACCGAAGACATTATTCAAGGCATGGAGAAAATGAAAATCGATAAACCTGTGCAAGACGATAATTCGATCGAAGACATTATCCAAGGCGTGGATAAAATGAATATCGAAGACCATCCTGATGATTCAGACGATGATTTTACCTTGCCTCGGAAAACAGCCTCGACAAACGATCTGTTTATCATAGACAAAGATATTTCTCAGTTGGCCATGTTGGAAACGGAAACCGAACAAATTGCAAAGGAGTATCGAAAAGAGTACAAGGAAGACAAGACACGCGTGGATCGTGATAATAAATGGCTCACTGATTTTATGCAAAACGGTCACTATTTAATTCATTCCACTGCAAGCAACGGCAATTGCTTCTTTGATGCATTACGATTAGCCTATGCACAGAATGGACACATCACTACGGTCGGTAAGTTAAGAAAATTGTTGTCCGATGAGGTACATGAATCAATGTTCCAGGATCACAAAACCCTTCAAGAAGAAATGCACAAAAATATTCTCGACGAGGAAATGATAATAAAAAACAAAACTCTTGAAATTCAAACCAAGAAAAAAGAACTCGATCAGTTGTCCGATGCAAAACTTCACAAGGACAAATTGGCAGAAGTCAAAAAATCCATGGATGAACTTGCCGTATTGAAACCTAGATTAGAGGTTTCGAAAACGTTGTACGAAGATTACTCTTTTCTAGAAAATATTAACGATCTAGATTCTTATCGAAAATACATGCTCACTTCTAACTTTTGGATCGAAAGTTCCAAAATCCCCCTCATCGAAAAAGCTTTGCAATTAAAATGCATTATTTTTCAAAATGAGGAAGAAGTGACTATTCAATGTTCCGAAAATCTACCGAATCAAGAAGCATTTCATCCCAAAAACTATGTTCTCTTGCATTACAAAAATGATCATTATGAACTCATTTCATACAAGAAAAAAAAATTGCTGGTACATTCAGAGCTGCCTTACGATTTAAAGGTGAAAATAGTGAAAAGATGCATGGAAAACATTTCTTTTGCCGGCATATATAATCAAATTCCTGAGTTTATTCAATTTCAAAACGATTTAGGAGTGGTCACTTCGCACAAGAAAAGCAGTCCAGATGAGGCCCAAAAGGAAGCATTGGAGTATGGCTACGATGCTTCCATTGAGTTTTCTTATTTTAGCGCGTCGAATACAGCAAAAGCTCCTGGAAAGGGGAACTCTGAGAAAATCCCACCCACGGAAGAAAGTAAGTATAAACAACTTCAGACGGAATTCGGAGAATGGCGCAAAATGTTAGACGATTCATGGAGCAAAAGTTATTTTCAACTCGATGGACTTCAATGGAGCTCTATCAAGCATTATGTCTTTGCCACAATCAACTTTAAACGGGATTTGAGTAACACAAAACTTTCCAAGTACGCGGAGCAGTATAATAATATGTACTTGTCGTTTGCATACCAAGCCAAAGACTCGAACGAACCAGGAAATCAAGAGTTTGCTGTAGCTATTCGAAGCACTCAATCGGCAGCGGCCAACAAGAAAGGAAAAGAACCCGGCGAGGCTGGGAAGTTTTACGATTTGTTTCGCCAACTTCCCAAACATACAGACGCAGAAGAAGAGGAGCTAAGAAAAAAAGCGCTGGTCGCTAAATTCAATGTGAGCGACATGAAAAAAATGCTTTCTCTCACCCAAAAAGCGAAACTTTGTCGGTTTCGAACTAATAAGGCACCATTGGTCGATTTTGATTTGATGAAGATTCGTCAAGGTCAAAACATCTAAAGCACGCGCGAGAAATACAACACGGAATCAACTACGTCATGGTTTTGGTTGACGTATTTTTCGAAAAATGTTTTGCTGACTTTGAGACCGTCCTTTCCTTTGCATTTGCAATAATAGCTATACATGTTATACAGCGAAATATTGTTAACCCTTTCCGTATCTTGATGCAACGATAGAATAGTTTCTATCTCTAGTTCTTTGTTCCACATGGAGGATCTTATATGCATAATGTATTTTTGGTTTAATATCTCCAATTCCGGAAGGTAGTAATTAAGAATGTCAAGTATTTTGTTCTCGTTCAAGGTCGGTTTTTTTTTCGACCAGGTTCGAAACAAATAGGCGATCTCACCGGCTTCCAATTCAGTTCCTTCTTCGGGTACAATCGTTTCGTTCCAGAACTGAAGAAACTTTTGAACCATTGGGATTTGGGAACTTTCGCAACCCTTAAAATGGTCGAGAACGGCGTCGTAATTCTTGGCAAATATATGCGTCAACATTTTTTTACATTGCGTCTGATACATGTTCAAGGGAAAACGATGTGTCTGTAAGAAGTCTTTCCAAAGATAGTTCATGTGTCTCCAAGAGATTCCATCTTTCTGATCGACGACTTGAATGTACTGCTCTGCAAATATATTGATCATTTTGTCTGCGTCAACACGGGTTAAGGTAAGTACGGCTTTTTGCAGTTCTTCATCATTACATCTCGAAAGATATTGATCTGCATCGCCGTATCGAACGGAGTAATGACAAGAAATACATAAAAGGTTCAATAAGAGAGTAGGCGCGAGAGATCCGCGATCAAACTGTGAAAAGCGAATCATGCGACACTGCGATTCTTCTCGTTTTTCATGCCATTTGAATTTGAACGTTTGAGTACATTGGCAGTTGAAATAAAAAAGACAGGAATTGTTGATTTCTTTCAAGAAGTTCCGCGCAGAGGGCGAAATCATATGAATGTGACTCGTTTTCTTGAAGATAGAGTCGCCAATGACGGTAAGAAAATATTTCGCTTCGTTACGGGATGCAAAAAAGGTCGGAACTAAACACTCAATTACGCTTTGAATCGTTTTTGAATCTGGAATGGACTTTAAAATGGAATTGTCCTTGATACGCTTTAGAAGCTGTATCTTTGTTTTATGTTTCCAGGGCAAAAGTAACGGGTTTTTTTCTTTGGTTATTTCAGTCAATATTTTGTACAAAATGATGTCTTCGTTGGTTTCATTGTAGTTGGAATCGTATTCGAAATATTTATCGTTTGAAGCATGGTAAAATAACTGGTTTTGTGCCAGAAAACAGTTCATGAATTTTTCTTGCACATCAGACATGTATTTTGTTCGCTCCACGTGTTTTTGTCGCGCCTCTTTGATTTGATCCAGGAGTGAAGGCAGTTGATGATTCAGATAATGGTAGAGCTTCGTGGTTAAATACTCATCGTCCGAATATTTTTGAAATAACTCCTTGATTGATCTTTCAGACTTGTTGATCATTTATATCTCCCTATATTTTTGTTTATACTCTTTTCTAAAGTGGCAAAAATAGAAGTCTTCATGAAATAAGAATACTTATTTTGCTTTCCACACTTTTTTTAAAAAGTGAAATGATGGAAGGCATAAGTTCAGCTACTATTTCGTTTGTCATATACGGGTTGATTTTGTCCAATAAAAGGACTATATCAAACGCATTTCCAGGACTGTAAAATCCTTCGCAATCCGATTTATTTATGAGTGAATACAACCCATAAATATCCAAAGAGATAAAAGTATCTATCAAGATGTCGTTTCTACAAAACTGACTAAGAAAGGAGTTCACAGATTCAGTCAGCATGGGTTTCAGTTTAAGAATGGAATGAAGAAATTCCGTTTGCATTTCAATTCTGTCGTTCGGTTTCAATCTTTTTTCAAGGTTTTCTAAATATCTGAAAGTGGCATAAATACATTCCATTCTGACTTCATTCCAGGTATTGTACGGGCATGAAAATTCTTGGTCACAGCAATCTAAATCAATTCCCATATATATTCCTTTCGCATATTAATCTCCAAATAAATACAAAAAATAGATTCGAGTATAGATTCTCCATCTATCAAGAGGTCTAGATGTCTTTGGTAAAAACTTCTTCAGGAAAAACACGAGATTTATATATAACTAGCATTTTTTGTTTTATTTGAATTGCCGATAGTGGCTGCATTCCGTCTTTTGTCATGATTGTAACCATTTTGTTACTTTTCGAGCGAAAAATAACAAAAACCTAAATTACAATGCACTGAAATCAATAACAAAATGAACTTGAAAATATGTTACCATTTTGTCATGAATGTAACCATTTAGTTACTTTTCGAGCGAAATATTTTAAAACATCAATAGAATGGCTCGTATTTCAGTAACAAAAAAAGATAAGAAACCATGTAACCATTTAGTTTCAAAATGTAACCATTTAGTAACTTTTCGAGCGAAATATTTTATAACATCAATGGAGTGGCTCGTATTTCAGTAACAAAAAAAGATAAGAAACCATGTAACCATTTAGATTCAAAATGTAACCATTTAGTAACTTTTCGAGCGAAAAATCAAAAAAAATCAATAGAATGGCTCGTATTTCAGTAACAAAAAAAGATAGAAAATCATGTAACCATTTAGTTGTAACCATTTAGGAGGGGGGGGGTGCTTTTTTTTGAGGGGAAAAAGATATGGAAAAAAGAAATTGAAAAAGAAAAGAAAAAAATGGAAGTAGTGTAAAGAGAACAAAGTTTTGATGCATCTTTCGAGGTTGTCGTATTAATTCCTATTAAGTAAACACAATTCCATGGCTTGGTAAATTTGTTTCAATGCTTCTGGATCTTCTTTTTCGAATTTATTCTGGAAGGCTTGATACCTTTCTTTTCCTTGATCCGACAGATGATCTAAATTAACGATACGGTCATCCATCAATCCGTATCCTTTCTGCATCAATTCTTCAATCGTTTTGCGTTTATGAGCTAATTCCCATTTATCGTTTTTGTAAACGGAAGAATAGGGTAATTTCCGGTTGGTTATTTTTACATTGTGGTTTTCTGGATGAGCCGGATGAAAATGAATATGCTTGATGATATGAGGAATACTACTGTAAGGAATCTTCATCATTTCTTGAATGAATTTATCGGTAATATATTCCAAGTTTTCACATCCGTAATAATTGATATTGATATTGGTTTGGTTTTCAATATTGTTTGTATTGTTAATAACGTTAGGTATATTCACTTTGACTAATAGATCATCAATTTGTCTTTTAAGTTCTGCTTTTTCAGTTTCGTGTCGAGCTTCTAAATCAGCGATTTCATTCTGATACGTTTTCTGTATTACTTCAAAATATTGACAACGACTTTTATGTCGCGAAAGACCTTGTCTATGTTGATAAGATTTTCCACAAGAACACATAAACATGCTGGTCGATAATCTTGTTGTATGGCTTTTGCTTTTCAAATGTCTTTGCAAAATATTTCGATTTTGAAATGTTTTCCCACATAATTTGCAACTCTCCATTGTTATATAAATTTCCATTTTATTTTTATGTAGATTGACAAGGAGATTTTTTGAACGATTTGTTAAACCATTTTTTCAAAAATGTAACCATGAAGTACATTTTCGAGTGAAATTCGGAATCAAACGGTTCTTATTTCAGTAACATAAAAAGGTATGAAACCATGTAACCATTTTGTCATTTATGTAACCATTTTGTCATTCATGTAACCATTTAGTAACTGTTCGAGCCAGAAATAAAAAGTAAAAAACGAAATGACACTTTAATCAGTAACAACACTTTACAAGAAAACATGTAACCATTTTGTAATAAATGTAACCATTTAGTAACTAGTCGAGCCAAAAAATAATAATAATAAACGAAATGACACTTAAATCAGTAACAGAAATTAACAAGAAACCATGTAACCATTTAGTTGTAACCATTTTGGAGGGGGGGGGTGCTTTTTTTTCAGGGAAAAAAGATATGGAATAAAGAAAAGGAAAAAATCTGAGGAGAATGAATGAGAAAAAGAATTACATTTTATTTCAAGTTGAGTGATGACGTTACTTTAAATAAGGGTTTAAAGTGAGGCAAAAAAATGCCTAACTTCGGATCTAACTTTTGATAAAGGGTCAAAGTTAGGCAGAGATTTATATATGAGTATTTTGTAACCATTTTGTTTTTTTTCGAGAAAAATATTTAAAAATACTATATGAAATGCTTCCTATATCAGTTTTAAAAAAATAGGAAACCGTAAAACCATTCTGTTGCAAATGTAACCATTTAGTTACTTTTCGAGCGAAAAAAAAAGAAAACTGAATGAAATGGCTGTTATTTCAGTACCCAATGAAAACAAGAAAACATGTAACCATTTAGTGCAAAAATGTAACCATTTAGTAACTTTTCGAGCGAAAACTAAATAAAAATCAATAGAATGGCTCGTATTGCAGTAACAAAAAAAGATGAGAAAACGTGTAACCATTTAGTTGTAACCATTTAGGAGGGGGGGGGTGCTTTTTTTTGAGAAGAAAAAGATATTAAAAAAAGAAAAGACACATGTGGAAACAATGGCCGAGATTAAAAGGATGGCAGAGGATCGAAGTAAAGCACATGTTAAGAGATTGACCTAGATTGAAAGGAAGGCAGAGGAACGTAGTAAAGCATAGGAGGCGTGCATAGTAGTCAAAAGTTTCGACAGAACCGAAAAACGGATTTGAAGTGGCTCTAACTTCTATCGAAAATGCTCTTATACGGAAAGGGAAAATGCTCTTATACGGAAACGGAAAGTCTTAACCGAAAAAAGAATTGATTCCAGGATTTTTCCCGAACCCGAACAAATGTCCACTTTTACAATAAAATAATCCCAAAATGAATTTATCTACAGCAGCTCAAAAACAAGTAAGTGCAAATATATATACATTCCGTGTGTATTAACAAATGGTTTTAGTGCTTTTCACAGGGTATTTTACAACTACAATTTCCGCCACTCCAACCCGTGTTGACATAAAAATCTTTACGAACTTCGTAGTTCATGCGGTATTCAAATGCATGGGAGAGACCTACACATTCAAATTAATGAAATGGATGAAAACCAAGGAAGGAACCACAAATGCAACGAGTATATTTAACAAATTTGCTCAATTAATGATCGAGCGTTACGGGGACGCGTCCGATATGTTTGGAAAGTATGAACAGCAAGGGAACGACGGAATATCTATGAAGTTGGTTATAACGAATGAACAGATAAACAACATTTTAAAATATGCCACCATCGAAGTATTTCAATGCGCTGAAGAAATAATTCAAACTTATAAACGATCACTCCTGGATTATTGCATTTATCATCGCGAACATCCACAATTTGACACGTATGAAAAATGCATTCATTTGATGGCATGCCATTGTTTAGTCCATAGCAACTTCTTTGCTCCTGGAATTTCTTTCAATCCAGTGGCTTTCTGTTCAGCCGAACGAACTTATAATCATGTCATGTTAAAAAACCTCCACTCCATTGAAGTTGAAGAAGGTGGAGACAAAAGTGGTTCGTGAGTACAGGGAGATAAGGAGGTGAGAAAGTCCTTTCAGAAGGGTTGAATGAGAAAAAGAAAGAAATTTTTGGGTCAAAGTTAGGCAGAATAAAATACCTAACTTTGGATCTAACTTTTGAGAATGGGTCAAAGTTAGGCAGAAAAAAATGCCTAACTTTGGATCTTATTTTTTATTATGGGTTAAAGTTAGGCAAAAAAAAACGCATTACGTCCCAAAAGGCGGAAACAACATAAATGGTTTATTGTTATAAAAAAAAATGCTGGTTTCAAAGTTGATTCATTATGCTTTTTCTATCATCAAGCAAAAAGGGTTCGACGAGTCTCATGGGATGTCTCATGCGATAAACGTTCTACATTATTCTCATGATATTTTACAAAGTGAATTACTTCGTAATTCGTTTCTAGAACGCCATCGAAACATCATTTATTCTGCTGCTATACTCCATGATATATGCGATAAAAAGTACATGGATGAAAAAGAAGGCATTCACTCTATAAATACCTATCTGAAAAAAGAAGCGATCTTGACTCCTATAGAAATAGGAATCGTCACTGATATTATTCAAACTATGTCATATTCGAAAGTAAAGTCGCAAGGATATCCCGATTTTGGCGCATATCAGCTTGCATATCACATTGTTCGGGAGGCGGATTTATTGGCCGCTTATGATTTTGACCGTTCGCTCATCTACAATATGAACATGGTAGATGACGACTTTTTAAGAACTCTTGAAAACTCACAGCAGTTGTTTCGAACCCGAGTTCTCCGGCATAACGATCATGATTTGTTTACAACCGAATATGCAAAAGAATTGTCGCGAACCTTAGAAAAAAAAAGTCGCGATCGAATGAATGCCTGGAACGAAATCCTATAAGATTCATAATTTTATAAAAGGATAGTGCATAATCCTTGATTTCAAAACTTTCCAAGTCGTGATGGTAACACTATTAGAAAAACGATGGATTGTAGGATCCTGAACGGTTTTTATATGAGTACTGTATAAGATGCTTAGCATGTTTTCATTTAAAAAAAATGACGATCAAAGAGAAAAAACTGAACAAAAAGAAAAAACTGAACAAAAAGAAAAAACTGACAAGGAAAACCAAATAATGCAAGACGTTCAAGGTTTAGAAAAGTTTGAACTTGCAACGACAGTAGGAGCCGGAGTTATCTTGGCAAGTACAGCTTTAGAAGGAATTGCACCTATATTTGCAATTAGTGGGGTAGGTATTCCGATTGCAATCGCATTATTTGCATTGGGTAAAGCTGTTAAAATGTATTCCAACAATAAAAAATTTGATCGACTCCTAGAAGATTGCAAAAAAATACTTGTTCATGGATATCACATGCATTTGTTAATTGTTAAAACGTTTATGGTATTTTTCGAACAAATTAAAACAAAAAGTGAAGAAAAAACTACAGGCTCTGGCGAAACTGGATCTGGTGGAGCAGACGCTACTGGACAAAGTGGTGATAGTAAAACGTTTTCCGAAATGTTAGTAAAAATGCAAAAAACAACCATAAATAAAGATTTGATTCAAGATATCATTACAAAATTGGCAGTTATTTCATCGTTTCTTAAGAGTATATCACAGATACAAAAGGAAACAAACTCTAATTCCATCTCACGGAACATCTCACGGAAACTCACGAATGGGTTAACAAGAGTTAGCAATGCTTTGTTTGCAGACTCTAATTTTAGAATCATTTCTGAACAACTCCTTATGTTAAATTGTTTTTTTCTGATGTATGACCAAGAATTTCATTTGATCAAGGAGCATTATAGAATCATTATAGGAATGGACAATTACGATAAATGTATCGAAGAAATTAACAAAACTAAAGAATTTAAATCTTTATTTCCTGAGAAAGTTCAACAGGAAGATTTTGAAAACATTTTAAAAGAAGCTCAAGATGTGACAACAAGATACGTGGGAGACGATGTAAAAAATTTTGAAGCCAAAGAAAAAGCAATGAAGGTGGACGCAAGTGAAGTAGAAAAAATAGAAGAAGGTGGACGAAAAAGACGAACTCGATATCGTAGAGTAAAAAAACTTAACAAAGCCTAGAAAAGAATCGGCCGTTTTGAAAAGTTTCAATTAAAATTATTTAATAAAGTTCAAGGTATGATAGCGACTATTTAGTGTAATGGTCTTGGGTTTGTGTCCATATGTGTGTGCAATGTCTACCAGACATTCGTTGGCGTATGTGCGCAAAGCCTCGATTTCGTTCAGGTAAAGTTCCTTGGTTATCACTAACCCTAAACCATAAGGTTCATCTTCAAGGCGGTATAAAATCTCGGTAATGGTCTGGACAAACATTTGAAGCACTTCTGCGATTTCGCGATTTTTCTCTTGCTGTTTATTGGCCAGATGTAATTTGGCAACAAACTGTCCCTCGGTAATATTCTGGCGGAGATACGCGATGCGGATGGGCACTTTGTTCTCGACGACCAGGTAATCCGGCATCTCTACATCGCGCAAATGGATCGTGGCCTGGATGATGTCGTCAATGGCTCGTAGGAAGACGGTTTGGGTTTGTAAACCGAAAGCAAAGTCCGTCCGTGTGTGTATCCGCGTCGATAGATAATGATCGAGCTCACGAGCACAGACGATATCACCGACTGCACGTGGCACTGGGCCGTTGCGGCGCTGCCATTCGTAAAAGTGGGGGTTATGGATGCTTTTAAGGTCGATGTTCCCAAATATCCAGGAAAATGCGGTGTGGCACTGCGTACACCACATCTGGTCGCACCCTTCAATCTTAAAAATGCCGGTGGCGCATTTGGGACACTGTTTGGTATCCGAGTCAAGCAGTTTTGCTGTCGCGAGGTCGTCTGTGTTGCAGGTATGCTCACCGTTTTTCACAACATGGCAGTCAGGACAGGTGTCTTTCGCGCACAAACCGCAGGTCCACGTCTCAGACAGAAAACCACGGCATTCTATTTCTGGGCAAGCACGCACAAATCGTCGGTGCTCACCGATTTGCTCGGTGATCTTTCGAATCTCAAATTTTAATACATCTATTTCGTAGCTCTGCCTCCTTTTCATTATAAGGTTGGGTCTTACGGCTGCGTTTTCAATGGCGTGGCGATCACGCGCTGCTTGGATACGCATTCGTATTTTCTCTTTGGCTATATCTCGCTCGACCAGAATCTGGGTTGCGGGCAACATTGCTTTTTCTTTCTCAAAGAGCACCTTCTGACAATCAGACTTCCATGCACCCGTGACAAATTTTTGCGTAAATGCCGTGTTTAAAAACTTACGCGTCCACACTTTTTCACACGCATTATTCATACAGGTAGCCACGTGTTTATCAAGAATGAACGTCTCGGAACACGATCGGCACGCATCGAAACTGCAATAAGGACAAATGACGTGCGCGCGAGTAGTTTTATTAAATTTCTCTACACATACATTGCACTCCATGTTCTTTTAATGGTTATCAGTGGTGGTTGAAAAACAAGGGAAGAGTTGTGAGAAAGATTTCTGTAGAAAAAAATTTCTAATTTTTCTCATTTTCTAATTTTTTCCGGTTATTCAGAAAAAGTATACATGTTTCGTTTTTGGTTATCGGTTACTAAGACTGATGGTTGGCAAGGATGAAACCATTGTGGAAAGTCGTCCACCTCGACAAAATATCCATCCGCCTCTTCCATTTCAAAATCATTTTTTTTGGCAGGAATCACGTTAAAATACAGAACCTGATTGCGCTCAGTAAACACCACTTTAAAATCTCGTACAGATTTTAAATGATTTATGTAGTTGAGATTGGATTCTCTCCCAAAAAGCTTCGCGACATTTCCTGCAGAGCAATACCCGTTCGTCCAAAAGTTTTGTGATCCGATGAATTGTTTAATGTAGAGAGTGACGCGCCTCCTTTCGAGAATATGCGGCCAAGAATTTTTAATTTCCGCAAGCACATGTTTGAAATTCTCCACTTTGGTATTGTCATAACTGTACACAACGCCTTGCAGAACCTCTGGCAAACTTAAAAGTAAATTGAGTCGACCTTTTTTGGGCCGAACCGAAGCGTAGTCCATTGGAAAAATCGGTGTAAAGGGTCAGGATGATCAGGCGGTGCGCAGAAAACAATTTCTAATTTTTCTCGGTGTTTGAAAACTCGCAGGTCGAAAAAATTGATATTTTTGCACAAAAATATAAATGCTTACCCATTATCCATTCTATGATATTTCCAATATGTGTTGCTTTTGCTCTAAGGATGAAATCCACAAGTTTAAGGGCCTTCATGAATGGACATTTAAACGATGACAGCAAGCACTCAGAGGACGTTCTGTCAGAGGCTATGAAGGTAGTATTGCCTTATGCTCAACAACAGGCGGTATTATTAGGTGGACACATCATTCGTGATAAGAAAATCAGCTTGTACGACCTTACTTTGAATCAAGCTACTTTAGGAGGTCCGGTTCCAAATATTGACGACAGGTCATCGTCTGTCATTCCAGACGGAAGTATTCTATCTTTTATAGATCGTTCTGCAATTCAAATACCCATTCTGGTCGTTGAAGATAAAGTCCAAGGCACAAACGATAAACGGTATTCCGAGAACAAAAAAAAACAAGCCTTGGGAAATGCTATTGAACGCGCAGCTAAAAATAAACTCGCCTTCGAAATGCTTTTCACAGATGACATCTTTCCGTATATAATTTTCGCGTCCGGATGCGATTTCCATCCTGAGCATAAGATAAGCAAACGCTTTAATATGATGAATTACAATTACCCCAATCATTACATATCGGTAGACCCTGCCTCGTCGGTTCAGGAACAGATAGAAATGATTCTTCCCAATATTAATATTTTAAAGCGAAAAATCGGACCAGATCGTAAATGTGTTGCTTCCATTTTCGTGAAAGCACACAAATGGGACGAAATGGACCACGGGTCATCGCGATGGAAAAAAGATGAGATCGTTTTGATTTTATGCACGGTCCTTGACCGTGTCTTTGAAGCAATTGCAAAGAGAACGTCTTAGAAGAATTGCCTCAAGTTTTGGCAGTAAAATCGTCTAAAGAAAGCAGTTTTTTTACTTTATCTTTGTTAGTATCTTTACTATCGATTATCTTTGAAAATGTTTCGTCTGAAATATTCAACACTTTTATCACTTTTATTTTTGTATCGTCATCAAATGATGAATCATTTAATGTTGTTTGTAATAAATTCAATTTAGTACCATTAATAAACGTTTCTTTTTTTCCATTGAGGTGCAGTATCCATTTGTGAGTCAGTTGCCAAATGAGAGCAAACAATAAAGCATGTATAACCGCTATTTTATATTTGTTTTTCAAGGGCAATGTGATGATAATCCCCGGAGTCAAACAAAAAAATAACAACAGTAAATATATCGTAATGACCCAATTCATTATACTATAACAGATTAAAAGATTTTGAATGGTTCATCGTTTTGGTCATTGTAATTTAAAAAAAAATTGATTTGCCTACCTATGACCTGCTTTCTCTTAGGATGTCCCTGAGTGCAAGACACGTCTTAAGGAATGAACAGGGACTTAGTTTGAACGATGACAGCAAACACTCAGAAAAAGAATTAATGAATGGAAAACCCGAAATCCTTAGTTACGCTTCACAATTATTCGAAACGCTAGGTAAAGTGATTTGGAAAGCTTTTATCACTTTTTATGAGCTTAAAATATTTCTTGGTCTAGTGCCAGACGATGGCGACAAAAACAAAAGGTTTATTCCAGATGGTGGTATCTATTTATTGGTACGTTATGCAATAGAATTGGTACGTAACGGAATAGAAGAAATCATTCTTATTGTGGAGGATAAACTCCAGGGAAGTAATGACATTCGCTTCAAAGAAAAAAAACCTAAACAGGCAACAGGAAACGCCATCGAAAGGCTTGGAAAAACATTTCGCCAAGCCGAAATGTGTTTTTTGGCTGAATTCTATGCGCTAGTTGTTTTCGTCTCGGGATGCGACTTGCATCATACTGAAACGATCAGTAATCGTCTAAGTATGATGAATTATTTTGCTCCTAATCATTACGTATCGGTTTCCTCGATTGAGGAACACTCGATTCAAGAACAGATCGACCAAATCCTTCCTAATATTAATGTTTTAAAAAAAATCGGACCAGATCGTAAATGTGTTGCTTCCATTTTCGTGAAAGCCCATAAGTGGGACGAAATGGACCACGGGTCATCGCGATGGAAAAAAGATGAGATCGTTTTGATTTGTTGCAGGACTCTCGACCGTGTCCATGAAGTTATTGCAAAGAGATCAGATACATAATTTCCATGACTTTATCGTTTCGATTGGCCAGATTTCGGCTCCCTTTGTAGGTATTGTACGGGATCTCGAACTTTTTTATTTTGTAGGGAGCAAGGAGAGACGCCCAGTCGTCCATTTTGATCAACCCTTCGTTGTTGTACGAAAGGAGGATGTATGTCGCCTTTTCGAGGCTTCTTTGAATCAATTCTTGCATGGAATCTACAGCGCTTTTGTAGGCGTTAAAAACTGATTTATTCCATCCCGTTGGGATTCCGGACACTTTCGAGACAGAAAGCGGTTCCACGTTATGCGCAATCACGTTTAACATGAAATAGTTGCTGCCATAAGGATGCTGGTTATAAGGGGGGTCCAGGTAAATAATGTCGATGTTGTCGGGTAACTGCGAGATAAGAGAGGTAATATCCAGATTTGTTGGAATGGCTTCGAAACTTGTTTTACTCCACAAAGGTACGTCTAAACGGATAGGTTTTAAAATCCGACTCAATGCGACCTCGCCCGACCCACCGAATTGACCCACGTCGTTGTGTTTGTAAAATCCTTTGAACACTCCTGCGGTATTTGTGTGAATGCTAGCTTTTGTAAGAAGCGGGGCAAGACAATAATATTTCAGATGTTCAGGAACGGTATCAATGTATGATCTCAACGTATCGATGATCAAGGCATTTTCACGAGTGTAGAAGCATCTCTCTCCGGGCATTATTCGATTCGTCGTTTTCGGAGCGTACAGTTTACAGATAATGCCTGGAGTAAATGGACCGTCGGTGGCGAGGTTGTTCATTTGGTGAATATGGTGCTCGATTTGCTGTTTGTCTGCATCACAAGGCGTGACTAAGAAACAAGAGGACATAATATAGGAGTAAAACTCCATGTCGTTTGAGTAAAGCGTTTCAGCCATAAAGGATAATTCTCGAGAAACAACCGTGGATCCCGCAAACCCATCCACTATATTTAACGCTGGTTTCTTGAGTTCCTGACGTATATCTTCCACAATAGATCGAATATGTCCGACGAGTTTTCTTTTGTTGCCAATGCAGGTAAGCATAGTTTGAAAAACAAAACTATCGTGCTCATTCATTTCGGTGTGCAAATGAGTCATGACCTTGAATCAATTTTTTTTGAATTGTCAAAATCCTTTTAACCTTTTTGCTGAAAACCTTTTCCGAAAATATTTCAACCGCACAATCTTCGCTCAAAAGTATTTGGGATGTTTAATTATTATTTGCCGAGGTAATATATTCTTGTATAATACAAGCTTCTTTTTTTGTGAGTTCATAGTGATCTAAAAATTTTACTATTTGTCTTTGACAAGCCTCTAGAAACGAATGAAACACTGAACATTTCATTTGTTTTTGTTTCATTTCTGTATGTTTTTCAACTAAAATACTTATTGTCATTTGTGCGCGCTCAAAATATTTTTCACCACTATAACGCGCATAGCATCTAAATTCCTCTAAAATTTTACGATGAAGACAAAATTGTCCAAATAGTATCATTTCGTGAACCGTTAATTTTTTTATGAAATACACCAATTTCATTTTTATTTTTTTGCATGCACTTGCGACACTGCAAGTTAGATTGTTATAAAATTGTAATTTAAATTTGTTTTTTAGATGCACTAAACTTGTCCCTACAAATAATAATATGACATTTATCGTATCATCGCATAATTTTGGTAATATGGTGCAAAGTTTGTTTGTGTACTTATTTTTCTTCCATTGATCTAATCTCTTCACTTTTTTAACTTTTTTCAAATCCATATTTAAAATGTCTAAAGGTGTAAACAAGTTTCAATTTTTTCGTCACAAAGAACTAATCCAACTTGATTACTAAACTTATTCCGTTTGCGAAGACCGTCAAGAAAAATAGACGATGTGAATATAGCCAAAAAAAGTTAGGATTGCTTAAATTTCTAAATTTTTTGTGAAATTTCTAAAAAATCGAAAAAAGGAAATCGAAAAAAGGAAATCGAAAAAAGGAAATCAAAAAAAAAATATATAAACAAAACCATTCATTTAAAAGAAAATGCCAACTCTTCTCTGCATTACAAAGACCGGAGAAATCAAAGAGGTCAAGTGTGATTACAACTGTGAAGATTTATATAAAAAGGCTAATTTTAAAAGCAGCGCGGGGTTTGAATGCAAGCATATTTTAACTGCTGGCGATGAACATATCGCTGTGTACGGCAAGACGAGCGGTAAAGCCGGACAGGAAAACAAATACGAGTTTCCACCACCCATCGACAACTTGCTCTTTTTCGGGTCTTGTTTATTATTAAAATGTGAATCGAGCAAAGACCCTACTTTCGCCGCAAGTTTGACCAAAGCCAACTGGGAGAAGTTTTACGACATGTGCATGGAAGGGTTCGAGGATATCGATTCTGAATTCGATTCAGAGGAAGAAGAAACCGAAGATGAAGATGAATACAAGACTACTTTTAGCGGATATCAAGATGATGGGTTTGTGGTTGACGACGAAGAGGAAGAGGTCAAGCCAAAAAGGCAGAAAAAGAAGGATATCGACGAGGAGTTGGACGAGGAAAACTATGTATAGGGCGTTTTATGATTTTGCAGGTCGTCCGCGTTTTTTTCCGCCGTCTGTGTGTTTCAATTAGATTAAGGATTATACTTTCGATTTTATGTTTGTATACCTACAGGAGTCTTAGCTGTACATTGTGTTAGTTTATATGCTTAGACAAATAAGGAAACTATACCTTCGTGAGTTTCAGAGCCTTTCGACAATAAGGAAATGCTATCTTTGGCGAGTAGAGTTCCTGTATACAATGGATATGTTTGAATAAGGAAATGCTATCTTTGGCGAGTAGAGTTCCTGTATACAATGGATATGTTTGAATAAGGAAATGTTACCGTATTGGTAGAACGTCCGAGCACCCGTCCGAGTACCTTCCTGATGTGGGCCTGTCGATTCATAAGAATACGATTGTGATTTTTCGATTAGGAATACCTGTCAGCACTTCGCCTCGTAGTTCGGTTGTGCGCAGAACGATATCGTATGCAGTTAAGTATTTCGGAAGGTTAATGGCAGCAGGCTCTGGTCTCAATTCGTCCAGTTGAGTAGGCAGATAGAAGAAGATGACATCAATTCTCGGGACGACGAAGCTGACGACTAGGGAGCAAAACGTCGAAACCAGCGAGATAGGACAACGCATCGGGTTCACTGCCAGTACGACTTGATCGTTCACGGATTGAACGATGTACGGCGCAACAAATTGGGCTCCATCGGAAGACAATACAAAGTAAGTGTTTTCGTTCTGAACTGCCAAGATTTGCGGGACAGTGAATCGATCTACCGTGGTGATTTCGAAAACGGGAAGGGACATCGCAAGCATTGTGCTGGTTGCATTAAAAAATTTAAAAAAAAATTGCTCGAAAAAACCCCTTTTTTTTCGAACTGTAAAAAACCCCTTTTTTTCGAATCAGAGATGTAAAAAAGATAAAAACAAAATACTTTTTTATTGCATACCAAATGGTTAGAAATGTGAAAAAACACAAAATCCAAGTACCACCACCGAAACCTCTTACACCACAAATGAGTTCAGGGTTTGTAGATTCAATGGTTAGTGGTTTTGGATGGGGTATAGGTACAAGTTTAGCAAGAAAAGTATTTGAACCTTCTGTTCAAGTGCCTTCTGTTCAAGTGCCTTCTGCAACTAATACTATTCCATTGACACCAGATGAAGTTTTCAAGAGGTACCAAGAATGTTTAGAACGGAACGAGTCAACAAATTGCGAGAATTTTTGAGATTTTTGACGCGGAAAGACAAAAGTCGCATTTTTTCTAAATTTGCATCTTTTCTCAGAGGCTTTATTTTGAAGTAAAACGACTTAAATATGTTTTTGTTGGAAATATACTATGAATATTGTAATTTTTTGCGCAGTCATTTTATCCGTTTTTGCTGTGAAAGAAACTCCATTTTTTTGTAAAAACTGTAAGTTTTTTAGGAAACCCCTTTTTCTTGATAATTCTTACGGTAGATGCTCCTTGTTTCCAAAAATGGAAAATGATTTTTATGTCACTGGAAATGCTGAAAACTCTTTATGTTTGATAGCAAGACAAGCCGAGGATATGTGCGGCAAAGAAGGAAAAATGTATCAACCCAATTTTTTTATACCTTTGCAAAATTCGTCCAAAGTATGTAAATGTTCCAAGTAGGGCCTAATTTCTGTAATGTATAAATACTTTAGATTAACAGACCCTACGTTCAGGCGAATTTTTTTCTTTTTCTCCTGAGCTTGGTGCTTCGAGTGTTTCGAGTTCCTCCAAACCTTAGTGTTTTGGATGGCGAAGAATGCGAAGAATGCGAAGAATGCGAAGAACGCGAAGA